>JADMIO011621074.1_pt1 | contig 61816 bp, 59 predicted proteins | sample 8958161 | NCBI WGS metagenome assembly JADMIO01 (sample SAMN16585339, study PRJNA669376) | soil metagenome | isolation source: Crop rotation soil | place: USA: Cullars Rotation, Alabama | collected 2011
CCGCGACAACTTGTCCACGTGGAATTCTAAGCTTAGGATCCCAATGTGCTGGAAATTTTGCCCAAAGCAATTCTATCTTTAAAGAAAAGATTTGGATCGAACGTTCTTCTTTTCTCGGACGTTTGTCTTTGTCCCTACACTTCCCACGGACATTGCGGCGTGCTCAATGGGGAAAAAGTCGATAATGATCGATCGCTCGAGCTTTTGTCCAAGATGGCTTTGGTCCACGCCGAAGCGGGAATTGATTTTGTAGCGCCTTCCGACATGATGGATGGCAGAGTGGCTCATATCCGAAAAACATTAGACGAGAAGGGGCATTCAGAGACAGGAATTCTCGCTTACACCGCCAAATATGCTTCGGCTTACTACGGACCTTTTCGGGAAGCTTTGAAATCAGCTCCCAAAGGAACTGATCGCGGAACTTATCAAATGGATTTTCGAAATTCCAAAGAAGCGTTGAGAGAGCTCGAGATGGATTTGAGTGAAGGTGCGGACATGGTGATGGTAAAGCCTGCTCTGGCTTATCTCGATATTATTTCGGAATTCAAAAGAGCCTCAACCGTTCCCGTTGTCGCCTATTGCGTGAGCGGGGAATATGAAATGGTGAAACAGATGCACGCTCAAGGCATGGCAGACGGAAAAAGAATGGCGCTTGAAAATTTAACCGCGATTCGACGAGCGGGAGCTGACATTATCATTACTTATTTTGCTACAGAGATGGCAGAGAAAGGATGGCTAAACCCATGAGTCGTTCTCAGGAACTTTTTTCTCAAGCGAAAAATATGATTCCCGGCGGAGTGAACTCTCCGGTGCGTGCGTTTCGCCATGTGGGAAGAGATCCCATCTATTTTGCGAAAGGCGAAGGGCCTTATCTTTACGATGTCGACGGAAAACAATATGTCGATTTTTGTCTCTCTTTTGGTCCCCATATCTTAGGGCACTCTCCGGATATCGTCGTAAAAGCTGTGCAGGAGCAAGCCCGACTTGCGATGAGCTACGGAGCTTGCCATCCGGGAGAAGTGGAACTCGCAAGCCTCATCTTAAAAGGCTATCCCTTTTTGGAAAGAGCTCGACTCTTAAATAGCGGAACGGAAGCAGTGATGACCGCTGTACGAATCGCACGGGGTTTCACGGGTCGCAGCAAGATTTTAAAATTCGAGGGTTGTTATCACGGGCACAGCGATGGATTTCTTTCGCAAGCAGGGAGTGGTGTGGCGGAACTGAGCGAAGCGACGTCCTCGGGAGTTCCTAAAGGTGTCGTTCAAGATGTCATTACTTGTCCTTACGACGATATCAAAGCGGTCGAGCAAATTTTTAAAACACACGGAAAACAGTTGGCCGCTGTGATCTTAGAACCCGTTCCGGCAAATCATGGACTTTGGGAACCTTTAAAAGCTCGGCTCGAAGAGATTTGTATGCTCGCCAAACTCGACGGAGCTCTTTTGATCTTTGACGAAGTGATTACCGGATTTCGTTTGGGACTTTCCGGAGCTTGCGGCTATTACGATTTAAGACCCGATATTGTGACCTTAGGAAAAATCATCGGTGGCGGACTTCCTTTGGCGGCGGTGGCGGGAACGAAAGCTGTGATGGAAATGTTAGCGCCCGTGGGACCTGTCTATCAGGCCGGAACATTGTCGGGAAACCCGTTGGCAACGGCTGCGGGTTCGGCGGTTTTAAAAGAACTTTTTACTCGTCCTCCCTATGAAGATTTGGCCAAGAAGACGACTTGGTTTTCTGGAGAACTTAAAAATATTCTATCAACGATTTCGCCCGTTAAAATGGTTTCTTTAGGATCTTTATTTTGGTTCTCGTTTGGAGAATCGCACAGAAAGTTCCCGTACGATGTGACGGAAGATCAAAAGAAAGCCTACGCTCAATTTTTTGAGAAGGCTTTGAATGAAGGAGTTTACTTTGCTCCTTCGCCGTACGAAGTCGGATTTTTATCAGCGACGCATTCACAAACTGTTTTGGAATCAGTTTTGGAAAAGATTACGAAATGTCTAAAGTGATGAGAAAAAATTGGGCGCGGCTTTTTGGAGTCGCGGCCGTTCTAATTATTGCCCAAGTGCTTTGGTGGGCGGCCGTCTTTGTTCGCGATGTAAATACGATTTCAGAGCTCCGATTTGAAAATAGTCTTTTGAAGGCCAAAATCGGCGAAGCTCCGGAGTCTGAAGCGTCGATCGAAAGAAGCGCCTTTCACCGCCGTCTCATGTTTCTGTCGGAGTCCGTATTTTTTGAATTTGTCGCTTGTTTGGGCCTCTATCTTCTTTACCGCTCGTTAAAGGAACAGGAAAAGTCTCGGGAGATCCAAAGAAATTTCATCGAAACGGTGACTCACGAATCAAAAACTCCACTGACGGCGCTCAAACTTCGTTTGGAGTCAATTTCGGAGAAACAAAGCGATCCCATTTTGACGACGGAACTTGAAGCTTCTCTCGAAGAAGTGAGACGCTTGTCCTCTATTTTTGAAAAGACTTTGAATTTAAATCGCCTGGAACGTTATGAGTACCGGTTCGAAAAAGTGGTGCTCTCAGATATTATTCAAGAAGTGGTGCGACGGCTCGAGCCTTTTTTGAAATCTCGCCAGGTTGATCTGAAAGTCGATCTCGATCCTGAAGTTTGGGTAAAAGGCGATAGTGATGGCCTACAAAACTCAGTGCAGAGTCTTTTGGAGAATGCGGTTCTCTATAATGATAAAGGGGAAAAACAGGTCACGTTGGAGCTGAAAAGAGAAGACTCGGAAGCTAGACTTAGAATTAGTGACAATGGGCCAGGGATTTCTGAAATAGACGGCGAACGTATTTTTGAGAAGTTTTACCGAGGGAAAAGCGGAAGACGAGTTCCGGGAACGGGATTAGGACTTTATCTTGCCAAGTGTATCGTCGAAGCGCACCGAGGAGTCCTACGTCTCATCGAAAGCAAAAGCGGAACTCGATTTGAAATCCGGCTTCCTACGATTCAGGGGGCTTCATGAGCGAACGCCTTTGCTTGGTCGAAGATGATCCGACGATAAATCATCTCGTCGCTGAGAAATTGAAAGCCCAGGGCTATAGCGTCGATGTCTATTCGGATGCCGATACTCTTTTAAATTCTAAATCTCACCCGAGTTGGGATCTCTATATTTTAGATGTGATGCTTCCGGGAGAGGCCTCGGGTCTCGACCTTTGCCAGAATTTAAGGGAGAAAAATTCTTCCGTTCCGATTCTCATGTTGTCGGCTCTTTCGGAACCGACCGATCGGATCGAGGGGTTACGAGTCGGAGCAGATGATTATTTGGGAAAACCTTTTGAGATGGAAGAACTTCTTTTAAGAGTGCGAGGAATGTTAAAGCGACGCTCTTGGTACGGACGGCTTCCACAGGATAATTCCATTTTTGAATGGGAAGACAACGCCATCGATTTTGTAAAATTTGAAGGAAGAAAGGGCGATCAACATTTTCCTCTATCTCAAAAGGAATGCATGTTGATGAAACTTCTCATCGAGAGAGAAAATGAAGTCGTCAGTCGAGATGAAATCTTAGATAAGGTCTGGGGATATGATGTGTTTCCCTCGTCACGTACCGTCGATAATTTTATCTTAAGACTCCGACGGCTTTTTGAGCTCTCCTCCAACGAAACGAAATATATTCATTCCGTTCGCGGAACCGGCTACAAATTTACCTCGAGAGGAAAAGAATGAAACCCTTGCTCTTAAAACATCTTTCGGGTGAACCCATTGGCCGCTTTCCCGTGTGGATGATGAGACAGGCCGGAAGGTATTTGCCGTCCTATCAAGAGATTCGAAAAAATCATTCGTTTTGGGAGATGGTGACGCGCCCTGAACTTGCTGCGAAAGTCAGTTTAACTCCTTTGGAGTATTTGAATGTCGATGCCATCATTTTTTTCTCAGATATTTTGACATTGCCTTATGGATTGGGAATCGACGTGACGATGCAGGAATCGGTAGGGCCCGTTGTGACAAAGCCCTTACGAGACGAGTCCGCGTTTTTTCAGTTTGGAAATTTTGATCCCTCACGCCATACCCCTTTTGTCGGGGAAGCTCTTCAAAACATCTCTAAAGAGAAATCTCCCGAAAAAACTTTAATCGGATTTGCCGGAGCGCCCTGGACTGTCGGCTCTTATCTTATTGAAGGAAAGTCCAGTCGCCATTACGCCGAGATTTTGGGATGGATGCACCGCGATCCTGAGTCTCTTTCTCGCTCTCTTCATAGTTTAATGTTAGCGACCGTGAAATATTTAAAATATCAGATCAGCCAAGGCGCTCAGATGGTTCAGCTTTTTGATACGTGGCTCTCTGAAATGCCTCAAAGCTTTTTCAAAAAGCATTATCGTCCGATTTTGGATGAACTCTTCTCGGAACTTAAGAAAGAAAGAGTCTCGACGATATATTTCGCTAAAAATACCGCACATCTCATGAGGGATTGCCGTGGTCTTCCTTTTGATGGCTGGAGTGCGGATCCCAATCTCCCCTTAAAAGAAGTGGAACAAACTTTAGGGGAAAATTATTTTCTTCAGGGAAATCTAGACCCGGTATTGTTGTTAACTCAAACCGAAGCCATTGTGAGAAGAGAAACCCGAAAACTGGTTGCGCAAGCCAGAGAACTCGCAAGACCAGCGATATTGAATTTAGGCCATGGGATTTTACCGGCGACTCCTGTTGCGAACGCCAAAGCTTTTATTGAAGAGGCCCAAGCCCTATGGATTTAGGCAATGTCCGAAAGCTTGTCCAAAAATATTCGACTTCAGGGCCCCGCTACACTTCGTATCCCACCGCTCCTCAATGGACAGAAAATTTTGGGTTGGCAGGCTACAAAAAACATCTCGAGCTTGAAGATAACCCCCAAGAACCGTTAGCGCTCTACATTCATGTCCCTTTTTGTGAATCTCTTTGCTACTACTGCGGTTGCAACATTCAAATCACCAAAGATCATTCGAGAAGTGGCCAATATGTCGACGCTTTACTAAAAGAAATAAAGACGGTCGCAGGGTTCTTGCAAGGACGACGGCATCTCTCCCAAATCAGTTGGGGGGGCGGGACGCCAACTTTTCTCGCCCTTTCTGAGATGCAGCGCCTGCATCAGGGGACAAGAGATTATTTTGATATTGCTCCGGAGGCAGAAGTCAGCATTGAAATCGATCCGAGAGTGACCTCTCAAGCGCAACTCGAAACGTTGAGAGAGTTGGGATTCAATCGTGTGAGCCTCGGGCTTCAGGATTTTAACGAGACGGTGCAAAAATCTGTCAATCGGCTCCAATCGAAAGAGATGACAGAAGGCATGATCCAATTCTGTCGAAAACTGGGGTACCAGGGAATTAATTTGGATTTGATCTATGGTCTTCCTCATCAGACGGTCGATTCTTTTAAACACACTATCCAAACGGTGGCCGAAGTTCGACCCGATCGGATTGCACTTTATAACTACGCGCACTTGCCGTCTTTGAGAGGACACCAAAAGATTTTAGATAAGCTTCCGATGCCCAATGCCGACGAGAGACTCGATATTTTTTCGCTCTCTTATGATCACCTGACGCGAGCGGGATACCGTTCTATTGGAATGGATCATTTTGCGTTACCTCAAGATGAACTTTCCAAAGCGTTAGACTCTGGCTCGCTTTACCGCAACTTTATGGGCTATACCGTGAAACGTGGAGCGGGTCTCATTGGAATTGGTGCTAGTGCGATTGGCGAAATGAAAAATACCTATTTCCAAAATATTCGAGAAGCTAAAGGCTACGAGGAAGCTATTGCAAAAGACGGGGTGGCGACGTTTCGAGGGTGTCTCCTTTCGGAAGAAGATAAAAAGCGAAAGTGGATTATCCAAAGACTTATGTGCAATTTCCAACTGAAATTTAGCGAATATCGCGCAAAGTTTGGGGATTCTTTCGAAGAGCATTTTTCTGAGGAAGTGAAGACTCTCATCCCCTTTTATGAAGATGGAATTTTGACTCGTTCCCAAGAATCTTTGAAAGTGACTCCTTTGGGACAGCTTTTTGTTCGTGTCGTCGCGATGGCCTTTGATGCTTACTTAAAATCACCTAAAGGGGCGACCTACTCGAAGACTTTATGATTTTTTCTCGTCTTTTAGGCCTCAAAAATTCTCTCCTTCTTCTTTACGATCCCGTAACCGAAGATTCGGTCAATCAAATGGAGTCTGAAATTTTAGAGGTGAGAAAATATTATCGATTTGTGACGCTCTCGGAAGTGGGAAAACAGGTGCGGGAAAAGAATGTGAAGGGCTTTGCTTCGGTTCTTCTTAAGAATGCGAGAAAAAGTACGTTTCTAAGAGTCATTCCACTACTGAGAGGGGAAAATATTCCCTTTACATTGTTTTTGCGAAGCGATTGCATCGGCATGAATCGACTGCCTCCCGAGGAAGAGCAATTCAGGAAAGAAAAAGGTTCGACCGCCTTGAATGAAATGAATCCGGAACAATTTTTTACGACTTGGGGGAAAATTAAGGAGTTGCCGGAACGGGAAAGTGAATTAGGACTTCATTTCTTTGCCGGATTCGGTCCAATAGACTTAAAGTATATTCAAGAGCAAACAGGTCGAGTGCTAAAGTCGGCTTATTGTGAGAATACGAAGACCCTGCATGAAGTGAAGGAATTAGGAATCGAAACCGTAGTGACCGAACGAGTGGGAGCGATATCGAAAGGGGCTAATCCCTTCGATCTACCGCATTGGGAAATGGAAGTGGAGGAAAATTGAAAAAAAAGACGAAGCCTAAATCTAAGGCCAAAGTAAAACGGAAGTCTAAAAATCAAGACACATCTCATTTGAGAAAATCAAAAGGTGAAGATTTCTTAAAGAAGTTTAAGGAAGACAACTCCATGGTGGATTACTTTACTCGTCTTCGCATTTTGAATCCCGCTGCCGAGAGGGAAAAATCGCTCAATATTCCGAGAAGAGAGGGGGGATTTGTTCGGTTGGCCCATGCTCGCGAAGAGTTTTCGGCACCCGTTCTTAACAAGGGAAAATACTTCAATTCCAAAAATAAGAAGAAAAAGGACGAAAATCCCGAGGAGAAATGAGATTTCTCGACAGTCTTAGCACGGTGTTCTCGCATAAAACTGCATTTTCTGACGAGAAATGAGAAATTCACTTGAATTTCTCTCGAGGGACAATACAATTTTGGTTACTTACTTTTATGCTTTTGACGACCCCGGCCAGAGGCCAGTCGAATCACAAGCGGTTGGAGGATAAATGGCAACGAAAGTCGCGAAACTTGGAATTAGAAAAGAAGAAGGCTGGCTGTATTATTTGGACAAACGCGGAAATATTTCTCGCGCTAAAATGGGAAGAGGGCGAAAAGCGTCTAAAGTGAAACCACAAATGGTGGCCAAATGTGGCGTGAAACGCCAATCGGGTTACCTCTACTTTGTGGACAAAAGTGGAGATCTTTCGATGGCGAAAATGTCTCGACGAGGCCGTAAAAAGAAGCGCTAGTTTTAGAACAGTTTTTTAGCAAGTGAGCCCGCAGATCCCCTTAGATTTGCGGGCTTTTTTGTCTTATTTCTCTCCGCTTTCTCTTAGTTGGTCTTGCAGGCTTTTCATGGTAGAAATGGCTCTTTGATATAGGTGTAAGAAATGCAAAATTCCTCTAACGCTCTTTCCACCCCGAAGAATGAACCTGTTCTGAACTATCTACCCAACTCTACAGAAACCGCGGCGTTGAAATCCCAACTCTCTACCTTTTCTGCCAAGGAGTGGGATATTCCGCTGATCATAAACGGCAAAGAAGTTCGTACTGGCCAAACGGAAAATATTGTCATTCCTCATAACCACGGTCATCGCATTGGGAAATTTCATAAGGCGACGCCCGAAGAGATTCAAATGGCTATTAAAGGGGCTCTTCACGCTCATAAAGAATGGTCGGGAATGTCACGCGAGGCACGTGGTGCGATTTTTCTCAAAGCGGCGGATTTACTCGCTACCAAATATCGGCCCATTTTGAATGCAGCGACCATGCTGGGGCAAAGCAAAACCTGTCACCAAGCCGAAATTGATTCCGCGTGTGAGCTCATCGATTTTTATCGTTTTAATGTTCACTTCCAAGAAGTTTTGAACCGTGTCCAACCCCTTTCGCCCGATGGAATGGCGAATCGAATGGAATATCGTTCTCTAGAAGGTTTTGTCCTAGCAGTATCTCCTTTCAATTTCACGGCGATTGGGGGAAATCTCACGATGTCTCCGGCTGTCATGGGGAATGTGGTGATTTGGAAACCAGCTTCCACGGCGATTCTTTCGAATTATCACATTATGAAACTTTTAGAAGAAGCAGGCCTTCCGCCTGGGGTGATTCAATTTATTCCCGGAAGTGGTTCGATGATTGGCGATGCTTGTTTTAAAGATCCGAATCTCGCGGGGGTTCATTTTACGGGAAGCACAGGTGTTTTCCAGGGAATGTGGAAGACAGTTGGCGATAATGTTTCTCGTTACCGAAGTTACCCGCGCCTTGTGGGAGAAACCGGCGGGAAAGATTTTATCTTTGCGCATCCTTCCGCGGATAAAGATGTTCTTGCAACAGCCATGATTCGAGGGTCTTTCGAATACCAAGGTCAAAAATGTTCTGCAGCCTCGCGTGCCTATGTTCCCAAAAGCCTTTGGAAAGATTTGAAAGATCAAGTCGTCTCTCAAGTGAAAACGATTACGATGGGAGATGTTTCAGACTTTAGAAATTTCATGTCGGCCGTTATCGACAAAAATTCTTTTGAAAATATTAAAGGATATCTCGAGGGAGTGAAGAAAAGTTCTGAAGCTCAAATTATTGTCGGTGGAAATTGTAAGAACGAAGTCGGCTATTTCATTGAACCAACCATCATTGAAACCAAAAATCCTAAATCTCGCACCATGTGCGAAGAAATCTTTGGACCTGTTTTGACCGTGTATGTTTACGAAGACAGCGCGTTCGAAGAGACCTTAAAAATTTGTGATGAGACTTCGCCTTATGCTTTGACGGGAGCTTTTTTGGCGCAAGATCGAAAAGCCATTGAAAAAGCGACAGCCTTCCTAACTTTCAGTGCAGGTAATTATTACATCAATAACAAGCCAACAGGGGCAGTCGTCGGACAACAGCCCTTTGGTGGCGCTCGTGCTTCTGGAACCAATGACAAAGCGGGAAGTCTTTGGAACTTAATCCGATGGACCTCCATTCGAACGATTTCGGAAACTTTTTCCCCACCAACCTCTTATCGTTATCCCTTTATGGGAGAAAACAAATAAGGAACCCTATGAAATTCAACTTATGGAAAAAGATCGGTGTTTTGGTTTTCTTCAGTGTGCTTGTCAGTTGTGAGCGCACTCACCAAGTCGTTCGTTCTACCAACGCCGATACTAAGGTGCTCCCCATGAATATCTGTGATGCCATTAAAGAATTGATCAAAGACGATTTGGACAAATATCAAAACGATGTGGACGAAGCTTCCAAAAACTACCAAGAAGAGCAGTGGCGAGTGGAAACAGCCGATCCCAAAGCCGACAATGAGAAAATGTCGAAGCTCTTCGAAGTAGTCCAAGAGAAAACCTACAATAAACCGGTTTTGGAACAGGTGTTAGGAGTCTATAAGACGGCACAACAGCTCAGCCAGAAAACTTGCCCCGAAAAAGCGACCTTGGTACGTGCCAAAGAACTTTTAGAGACTACTATCTTAACGAACGATGCCGTCGTTAAGAAAGAAAAAGAAAATCAAGATGCGCAAGATGCGATGATGACCAAGAGTAACGCCTTTCGCATGACGATCCCTGGAGAAGCGGAACCCGTGTCGAGAGCGCTTTACACGAAAAAACTTACGACGACCCCCGATCGCGCAGAAAGAGAAAAACTCTATCGAGAATTTAATAACGCCAGAGCTTTAAAATGGCTCGAGTGGGGATTTAAAGATCTTATCAAAGCCCGTAATGAAGAAGGCAAAATGGCGGGCTATCAAAATTATTACGACTATCGCTTTTTTAGGAATCAATTGAATCTTCAAAATTACCTCGCGCAAGTGAAGGAGCTCAAAAAGAAACTGGCTCCCAAGATGAAAAAAGTTTTGGCGAAGATGGGAAAAGAAGCAGGCATTGATAAAGTTGAAGGCTGGGACATGGCTTACCTTCGAGAAAAAGCAGCATCGGGTGAGATCAATGAGTTCATGAAGAATTTGCCTGAGACTTCCGTTCTCGATATGGCCAAACATTTTTACGATGCGCTCGGCATTTCCATCGATAGTTATCATTTCCTGATGGATCTTTACCCAAGGCCTGGCAAAAACACGCACGCGTTTGCGATGGGAGTTGTCCCTCCCCATGTCGATGCCAATAAACATATTTTACCGGATCCCAAACCCGACATTCGATTTTTGGCTAACTTAAAAAAGCCGGTGCATTGGGATGATGTCAGTACCGTGATTCACGAATTGGGTCACGCGGTACATTTTGGAGAAATTAGACAACCCCAAGCCATTTTGAGAGGGTTTGGATCGGTGGAAACCGAAGCGATTGCGATGACACTCGAAAGAATGGCGGATTCGGGAGAGTTTTTGGGAGATGTGATTCCAGCTTTTACGGGAACTCCTTTTGCGACCTTAAAGCCGGTTCTTAAGAAACAAACGGCAGCCGCTCAAATCGCCCAAGCCTTTGTACTCATGCGACAGGTCTTTTTCAGCGATTTCGAATACGAAATTTACAAAAATCCTGATCAAGATTTTTCGGCGCTTTGGACTCGTTTGAGTAAGGAATATTGGGGTGTTGATTTAGCACCTGAACTCGTCGATTGGGATGTGGAACACTTCCTAATGGCGCCTGTGTATGTCGAAAACTATGCCATTGGCATTTTAATGGTGGAACAGTTTTACGATTCTATCCAAAAAGAGTTTAAGACGAGCTACAAAAGCGTGAATTTGGGCAACAAACTGAAGAATGTTTACTTTGCCCCAGGCTTGGAGTTTGATTATTTGGCCTTAACCAAGGCCTTTACGGGCAAGCCTTTGTCGGCAGAAGCGGCCCTGAAATTGGTACCTTAGGGGAGTATGGAAGATACGATTTCAGTTTGGAAAAACTCTTTAAAAGACGCTCAGCGGATTTTAAATGAGTTCATCGAAGACGAATCTCAACTTAAGAAATGTGAACAGCTTACCGAAGCTTTAGTGAATGTTTACGCTCATGGCGGAAATGTTTTCTTGTGTGGCAACGGCGGATCTCATTGCGATGCCATGCACTTTGCCGAAGAGATGACGGGAAAGTTTCGTAGGGAACGTCGCCCGTTAGGTGCGTTAGCGCTAGGAGATCCGAGCCATGTGACGTGTGTGGGAAATGATTATGGCTTTGAATATGTCTTCGCCCGTCAGCTGGCAGGACTTGGGAGAAAGGGCGATCTTCTGATTGGTCTTTCGACTAGCGGAAATTCTAAAAATATCGGATTAGCTTTTGATACCGCTAAGGAAAAAGGAATTAAAACGGTAGCTCTGCTCGGCCGTGACGGCGGCTGGCTCAAAGACAAGGCCGATCTCGTCATCATCATCCCCGGCGAAACCTCCGACCGTGTCCAGGAAATGCACATCAAGTTAGTCCACACTGCGATTGAGGCGTGCGAAAAGCGCCTGTTCAAAGAACTTTGGTAAGCCAGTTCCAACTGTATTTGCGAGCCGCTTGGATTCCTAGAAAGCAATTTTGTCTGGCGTGGCAATCTCATCAAAACTAGTGCGATCCTGTTAAGAAGTAATTTGAATTGTGAAGGCGTTGATTTCTAAATGGGATTGCTTCGGAAGAGGTATCTCTTCTTTTTAATTTCTTGCCCCTCGCAAATATGTAAAATATCGCGCGATATTTCGCAGAATTACCGCCGTACCCAATCCCGTCCGTAGGGATCTTTCAGAAGCTGATCGGAAGCCTTTTTGAAAACAAACTCTTTTCCAAACTCGCCATCTACGGATTCGAAAAAATTTAAATGGATGTCGGAACCGTCAATATCGTATTTCCCCATATTACCGATATCCGTGACTATAAGATAGACTTCTCCCGTTGGATAAAAAGTCAGATTTTGGTAACAGTTTACAAACTCCTTCGCTTGCGCCGCTTTGCAATCGGTTTCGGAAGCAAAATTAGCGTGCTGAAAGGAGGTCTGCTTGTCGAAGTGACCGGCCGAGCAGCCCACGACTAAAAGAGAAAGCAAAAGATATTTTTTCATATGTGATGATTATATCGGATTTGAAGGCCTTAAGAATTGCTCAACAGGTCAAAGTCTGGGTAGTGATCCTGCATGTAGGTTTTAAGCTTTTCCTTAATCTGCTCCTCAATCTGCCGAGCCCGTTCTTTAGTCACGCTATATTTATCCCCAATCTCTTGCAGAGTGAGAGGCGTTTCGGACACCAAACGATCTTGAAAAATAACTTTTTCCCGACCTTCCAAAGTATTCGCGAATTGGCCGAGAATTTTTTTGAAGAGTTCTTTTTGTTCCGCATCTCCTAAAACTTCATCGGGAGGAAGGGAAGGATCCGTAATATTTTGCAGGTGTTCTTTTTTCTCATCCGTTTTCAAAGGCGCATTTAAAGACAAATCCCCTTGAGAAAGCCGTTGGTTCATCTCTTGGACTTCTTTTTCTTTCACGTCCAATCGACTTGCGAGAAGTTTTACGTTTTCCGGATTCAGTCCTGCCTGTTCCAACTTTCTTTGCTCTTGTCGCAAACGATAAAACAGACGCTTTTGTGCCTGTGTGGTCCCCATTTTCACCAAAGAATAATTTTTTAAGATCGCTTCTTGGATATAACTTCGAATCCACCAAACAGCGTAGGTCGTAAGCCTCACATCCTTATACGGATCAAATTCCTGGACCGCCTTCACAAGCCCCATGTTCCCTTCTTGGATAAGGTCGAGAAGTTTGATTCGGTAATGGATATATTCGTAAGCGATTTTAACGACGAAGCGGAGGTTGCTGGTCACAAGCTTATGCAAGGCCTCGCGACTCTTCGTTTGGTAGAAGTCTAGGGCAAGTTTCCGCTCTTCTTCTCGAGTCAGTAAGGGATATTTCTGAACTTCCTTCAAATAGGCCGATAGCAGTGGGTCTGGCGTCGCAACAGAGACTGAAGTGCTGCCCTTCGGGCGCTTTTTCAAGCCTTTCGAGACGAGAGTCTTCTTAGCAGGCAATTTCGGGGCAGATTTTTTCTTACGTGTCGGCACGGATGGTAATAGATATCAAAAAGAACCCAAACTTGCCAAGGATTGGCTAATGACACATATCTTTACCAAATCATTACCCTTTTTGGCGCAATCCGACTAAGATAAGAAGATAATATGGATAGGCTATTTCTTTATCTGACTGATCTTTCTGGCGGAGCGGCCTATTTCATCATTTTCGGTATTCTCATCGCCTGCGGCATTGGCTTTCCGCTGCCCGAAGATATTCCCCTAATTGCGACAGGTTACTTAATTTGGGATGACACGATCACTTGGCTTCCCGCAATTTTAGTGACCATGACCGGCGTTCTTCTGGGCGATACCATCATCTTTACTTTGGGAAGAAAATTAGGCTCCCGCTTTTTACGGCAAAAAGGTGGGAAGATGTTTAGTGAAGAGAAAATTCACCGCACCCAAGCCTACTTTCGAAAGTACGGCGACAAAATTGTCTTTTTTGCACGTTTTTTGGTGGGCGTAAGAAGTGTCGCGTTTTTTATGGCCGGCACGATGGATATGAAGTATCGCCGGTACATTTTTCTAGATGCTATGGCCGCACTGTTAAGTGTGCCGATTTGGATCGGGATGGGATATGCCCTTGGGCATTACTTTGGCGAAGACATCAATACTTATTTGAAAAACCTCAAACACATCAAGAATATTGTGACCGCCGTCATTTCGACCATTGTGATAATTATCGTGGTTCGAAGTTTCTTAAAGTATCAGCAAGCCAAAAAGCTAAATTCTAATCCTAAAAAGTAATCACAGCAAAAGGTACGGCCTTACTTTTGCTGCGCTACCGCCATAGTATCTCGTAGGACAAAATAAAGGTTCTGGACAAGCCCTCCTCTTTCTAAGCTTAGAAGATTTCTTCTTGGACAGGAAAGGCTTTAACTTTGACAAAGAGGAGTCTTTAAGAAAACTTTGCTCGCTTCATTTTGTTGCGTGAATGAAAAGGCATCTAAGGGTTTATAGAACAAAATGAAACCTTTATTTTGTCCCTAGGGAATTTAACTCTTGCAGCAAAAGTAAGGCCGTACCTTTTGCTTACCGCCACATATCGGGGTCAAAACGCTTACGGTTCTCAGCAATTCGACGACGATTTCGAATGTTTGAAATGAGAACCGGGGTAAAGAAGATCAGATAGGGTAGCATCGTAAGTAAGATAAAGATTTTTGCCGCTGTTCCACCAAACACGAATTGGAAAATCAATAAGGCTCCGGCCAACATCGCAAGCCACTTCGCCTTCACCGGCAAAATAAAATAGATATAAAACTCAATGTCGGGAAATAAAGTTCCAAACGCCAAACTCACATTTTCCAAAACATAAAACCAAATCGAAACGGGTTGATTGGTGATAATCGCTGCGGCAATGGCAGAGATGTATCCCAATAAAATAAAAAACGTCGTGGGACCTGGTCCCCAGTGGCTCTCTAAGGTTCCTACGATCCAATAAATATAAAGAACATAAAAAATAAAAAAGATGGGGTTGTCGTTTCCTTCCAAAATGGGGAAAGCGAAAAGTCTCCACCATTCTCCTTGGCGAATAAGAACAGGATCAAACATGAACCTATCGATAGGAGTCGTTCCCATAAATTTGGCGGCGTAGGCAAGTACCGCCATCGCGCAAAGAAGCGGCGCTAGATTGGGAATCCCGATGAATTCAAATTTTCCGACTATCCATCGGAGCCATTTAGGAAACCTGTCATCCATTCCCTATATTTTACACATTTCCAAAAAGTATTGGTGAATTTTAGAGGAGCCGGTGAGTTCGGGGTGAAACGTCGAGGCCAAAAGATGTTTTTCGCGCACCATGACGGGTTCCCCTTTGTGAGTCAGAAGGATTTCCACCCCTGGTCCGAGGTTTTCAATTTTTGGAGCTCGAATGAAAACACCCTCAACTGGCTCTCCCGATTTCCAGTTCGAGATAAAATCTAGAGGAGCAATAAAACTTTCGGTTTGTCTGCCATAAGCATTTCGGACGGCATCAAAATCCATCGCGGTCAAAGATTCTTGAGAAGGGTGAGTCACTCGTTTTGCGAGAAGAATTGTTCCGGCACAAACTCCCCACGTCGGTTTTTCTCGGACAAAACGTAGGATAGGATCCCAAACCTGATTCAGTTTGGCCAAATGGATCATGGCGGAACTTTCCCCGCCAGGAAGAATTAAACCATCCAATCCCTCAAGGTGTTCGGTCCGTCTTACTTGGACAGACGTTACCCCTAGTGTTTGAAGTTTTTCTTCATGAGGTTGGATCGCGCCTTGTAACGCTAGAATTCCAATTTTCATAAAACAAAAAGATCTACCAGCCGCGTTCTTGTAATCGTTCTTCGGCTTTGAGTTGTTTAATATCAAGACCCTTCATCGGTGTGCCTAGTCCATGAGAGCATTTGGCAATGACTTTGGGATCTCGATAATTTGTCGTGGATTCGACGATAGCGTGAGCGAGTTTTTCCGGGTTTTCCGATTTAAAAATTCCCGAGCCCACAAAAACTGCTTCGGCCCCTAACCACATGGCTAAAGCCGCATCCGCAGGAGTGGCGATTCCACCCGCTGCGAAATTAGGAACCGGAAGCTTTCCGGTTTTTGCAACGAGTTCCACTAACGGAAGGGGGGCTCCCAATTCTTTGGCTTCGTTCACGAGTTCTTCGTGGCCTAAAGTGGTGAGCCGTCTCATTTGAGAACGAATCGAACGAAGGTGACGGACGGCTTCGACAATATTTCCGGAACCCGCTTCACCTTTCGTGCGAATCATGGCCGCACCTTCAGAAATTCTTCTTAAAGCCTCTCCCAAATTTCGGGCGCCACAGACAAAGGGAGTTTTAAATTGGTGTTTATCGATGTGGTACTGTTCATCGGCGGGGGTGAGCACTTCGCTTTCATCGATGTAATCAACTCCCATTGCTTCCAAAACCATCGCTTCGACAAAGTGACCGATGCGTGCTTTGGCCATCACAGGAATGGAAACGGCTTCCATGATTTCAGCTACTTTATCCATATCCGCCATGCGGGCAACGCCGCCTTCTTTTCGGATATCGGCAGGTACTCTTTCTAAAGCCATAACGGCGACCGCTCCAGATTTTTCAGCAATAACAGCTTGTTCGCGGTTCACCACATCCATGATGACTCCGCCTTTTAACATTTCCGCCAGACCCGTTTTTAACTTCATTTCCATGCTTTGAGACCTCTGTAATATTACCTACATAACGCAGGTTGCCTTTGAAGGCAATGGACTCCCAAATGAATGAAATTCTTACCTTTCCTATGCTTGCTTTTGCAAGCAATTTCGCATACATTCCGTCGAGTCAATTTATGGGAATTAAACCGACGTCCCGACCTAATCCGATAGGCCTGAAATCAATCCTAGGGACAGAATTTCTTACAAAAACTCAAATTGAAACGATTTTAGATACCGCTTTTTATTTCAAAAAATTTAGCGAGGGCGAAAGCAAATATCCCAAAACCTTGGAAGGGAAATCGGTCATTTTGCTTTTCTTTGAACCGAGTACTCGGACTAGAAGTTCTTTTGAGTTTGCGGCCAAAAGATTAGGGGCCAATACCTTAGTGCTGATGAAGGAAGGAAGTTCTGCCGAAAAAGGCGAAACCTTAATCGATACTGCAAAAAATATTGAAGCGATGAAGCCCGATATTTTGGTTTTGCGCCACCCTTCTGCCGGATCGCCTTACCATCTCGATCAAATTCTCTCCCTACCCGTAGTGAATGCAGGTGACGGATTTCATGAACATCCCACGCAAGCGCTTTTGGATTTGATGACCCTTCAAGAGTTCAAAGGAAAAATTGAAGGCCTAAAAGTTTTGATCGTCGGAGATATTGCTCACAGTCGAGTTGCCCGCTCAAATATTTATGCTCTGAAAAAAATGGGAGCAGAAGTGAGTGTCTGTGGTCCTCCCACTCTTCTTCCTCCGAAAGCAGAACAGATGGGAGTGAAAGTCTTTTTGGATCTCGAAGAAGCGGTGAAAGCGCAAGATGTCGTGATGCTCTTGAGAATTCAGTTTGAAAGATTAAATCCAGGGCAAAGTCCTTCTCGAGGGGAGTATTCGAGATTTTATGGCATGTCGAAAAAGATCCTAGGTCTTTGCCGCCCGGATGTTCTCATTATGCATCCCGGTCCGGTGAATCGAGGTGTGGAATTGTCGCCTGAAGTTGCCGATGGCACTCACTCGGTGATTTTGAATCAGGTCGCCAACGGAGTTTTGGTTCGCATGTCGCTTCTTCATCTTTTGACAGGTGGAGAATCACTCAAATGAACGATAAAGCGCTTCTCATTCGTGGCGGACAAATTTTTGATCCGAGCCAAAAATTGGATCTCAAGGGCGATCTCTTTATTCGAAATGGAAAAGTCGAAGCGATTTCGACATCCATTCCTCTCCCCAAAGAATTTCCTGTGCAAATCATCGAGGCGAACGGCCTTTGGGTGACTCCGGGTTGGATCGATATTCACACGCACTTAAGAGAACCCGGGCAAACGCATAAAGAAACGATCAAAACGGGATCGGAAGCGGCTGCGGCGGGTGGATTTACTTCGATTGCCTGCATGGCGAATACGAAACCCGTGAACGATAGTTCTTACATCACAAGTTACATCCACCAAAAAGTGGCCGCCGAATCCATGATTAATATTTATCCGATTGGGGCGATTACGAAGGGCCTTGAAGGGGAAGAGTTAGCGGAAATTGGATCCATGTGGGAAGCCGGAATCGTCGGTATTTCGGATGACGGAAAAACCGTCATGAATGCTTATCTCATGAGAAAAGCGTTGGACTATTCGAAGCGGTTTCAATTGGTGGTGATGTGCCACGCGGAGGATGCGAATCTTAAAGGCCGAGGTGTGATGAACGAGGGATTTAACTCGGCGAGATTTGGACTTCGAGGGATTCCCAGAACTTCAGAAGACCTGATTGTCGCTAGAGACATTTTGCTCGCGGAATTGACTGGCGCAAAACTCCACATTTCTCATGTCAGTACGGCAGGAAGTGTCGCTTTGGTGCGAGAAGCAAAACGGCGGGGATTGTCGGTGACTGCTGAAGCCACGCCGCATCATCTTACTTTGACGGACGAATCGGTCGGCACGTATGATACCAATACAAAAGTGGCCCCCCCATTGAGAGAACCGCAGGATTTAGAGGCATTGGCCGAAGCCGTCTCTGACGGCACGATCGATGCTTTGGCTTCTGATCACGCGCCTCATTCGGTGGAAGATAAAGAGGTGGAATACGATAACGCGGAGTTTGGGATGGTAGGTCTTGAAACCGCCTTTCCGCTTTATCACCGCCTAGCTTTGAAGAAGGGAATTTCAACGGCCCGAATGATTGAAGCGATGACAGTGAAGCCAGCGGAGATTATTGGAATTCCAAAAGGGACACTCAAAGTGGGCGCAGATGCGGATGTGACGATTTTTGATCCAGCATGCAAATATCGGATCGACAAAACGCAATTTCGCTCGAAAAGCCAAAATACTCCCTTCCACCAATGGGAAGTACAAGGCAAAGTTTGTTACACGATAGTCGATGGTAAGGTTGTCTATCGTTCGATTGATAAGGAGAATCGTCAGTGAAGTGGGAGGCCAGTTTATATCTTGAGAATGGTCATTACTTCGAAGGCCTAGGGTTTGGTGCGCCCGGGACTTATGGCGGTGAACTTGTTTTCAATACTGGACTCTCTGGCTATCAAGAAATTTTTACCGATCCTTCTTATTCAAATCAAATTGTGGTCATGGGAAGTGCGCACATCGGAAATACCGGAATGAATTTGGAAGATATCGAATCTTCTTCTTTAGCGTTGAGTGGAGTCGTAGTTCGCGAATATTGCAGTCGACCCTCCTCTTGGCGATTGAAGGAAACTCTCGATAAATATCTCGAGAAAGCAAACATTCCTCTCATTTCAGACGTCGACACCCGAGAAATTACTCAGATCTTAAGAGACGAAGGAGCCCAACGAGGTGTTCTCTTTAATCGTGAAGAAGCGAAGGGCAAAGACGTTTTGACCTACGCGAAAACTTTGATTGAAAAAGTTCCTTCGATGGAAGGTTTGGAGCTTGTGAGCGAGCTCAGTTGCAAAGCGCCTTATGAATTCAAAGAAGGTAAAGAGGAAACAAATTCCGGAACTGTCGTTGTTTATGATTTTGGGGTGAAGACAAATATTTTGCGAAGTTTTCGCAAACGACGTTTTAAGGTTCAAGTCGTTCCGCATTCCATGCCCTTTAAAGAAGTTTTATCTTTTAATCCTAAAGCGGTTTGTCTTTCGAATGGTCCCGGCGATCCCTCCAAGGTGGGAGATGCTGTGAAAGAGATTCAATCGCTTGTCGGAAAAATGCCGGTACTGGCGATTTGCATGGGCCACCAACTTCTGGCGCGCGCTTTGGGCGGCGAAACCTATAAATTAAAATTTGGTCATCATGGAACGAATCATCCGGTGAAGGATCTCAATACGAATCGGATTCTTATCACTTCACAAAATCACGGATTTGCGGTGAAGGCGGAATCGCTTCCGCAGACGGACGTTAGGATTAGTCATATCAATTTAAATGATCAGACAGTCGAAGGATTTTGTTCCGAAAAAATGAAGTTTTATAGCGTGCAGTTTCATCCAGAGTCGAAGCCGGGTCCAAGTGACTCGGATTACATTTTTGATTACTTCTTGAAAGGGTTCCTACAATGAGTGAGCACGGCGACTTAAGCGCAGCACATTCCGGCGGATTGATTCACCCTGATTTTGAAACCATTGTCGCGCGTATTATTCAGTCGGTGGATAAGGAAAAGTTGAAAGAGCTCAGAAAAGATTTTCACGCGCGTCTTCGTATTACCTTAACTCAACCTGATAGCGCCGATCTCATCGAAGATCTCTGGGATTTTTTCTACGACTGGTGCGTCTTTGAACAAAATTTACCTGAAACGATGGATGAACTTCCGTCGAATGTTCAGCAAACCTGGACGCATGTGAAAACGGGAAATCAGCGAGGACTCTATACCGTTACTAAAGTTAGCGACGATGAGTTGCGGCTCAAAGAACTGTACAATGCGAAAGTCGTGGCGATTCCAAAGAAGACTGCGAACGATTTTGTGGGAATTTCCAAAGGCGACATCATCGAAGGAAGATTAGTGGGAGATGAGCTTGAGGGAAAAAACGCAAAGTTTAGTTTTGTGAGACGTCCTTCGTTTCATCCAACAGAAGTGCACGATTACATCAAGATGAAAGTGAAGCAATTTAAGAAATCTCAAGATTTTGATACGTATCAGACGTGGTTATGGTTACTCGTCGGAATGTATTTGAAACATCGGATCTATCATCATATGCCGATTGAAAAGATTTACGATGATAACAGTAGGATTTAAGAAGAGTAGTAATGCCTAAACGGACGGATATTCAAAAGATACTTCTGATTGGATCAGGCCCTATTGTTATTGGCCAGGCTTGTGAATTTGATTATTCGGGAACTCAAGCATGCAAAGCCTTGCGGGAAGAGGGATACGAAGTTGTTCTTGTGAACAGTAACCCTGCGACCATTATGACCGATCCGGAGTTTGCCTCACGTACGTATGTCGAGCCACTTACTACGAATTATCTCGAAGACATTATAAAAAAAGAAAAACCTCAGGCCCTACTTCCCACGATGGGCGGACAAACCGCTTTGAATTTGGCATTGAAACTTCACGAAACCGGAGTTTTGAAAAAATATAACGTGGAACTTATCGGCGCTAAAGAAAAAGCGATTCGCTTGGCCGAGAGCCGTGAACTTTTTAAAGAAGTTTTAGCGCGAGTTGGCGTGGAATTTCCCAAGAGCGGTTTTGCGAAAAACCTTCAAGAAGGTACTCGTGTCGCGCAAAAAATTGGTTTCCCTTGTGTCATTCGTCCCTCCTTTACGTTGGGTGGATCGGGAGCCAGTGTTGCGTACAATTCAGAAGAATTTCACAATGAGTGTGCAAAAGGTTTAGATGCGAGTCCCACGAGCGAAGTTTTAATCGAAGAATCGGTGTTGGGTTGGAAAGAATTCGAACTCGAAGTGGTGAGAGATTCAAAAGATAACGTCGTCATCATTTGTTCGATTGAAAATGTCGATCCGATGGGAGTTCATACCGGCGACAGTATTACGGTTGCTCCCGCACAGACCTTAACCGATGTTGAATATCAAAAGATGCGAGACGCCGCGATTCGAATTATTCGTGAAGTGGGCGTCGACACCGGCGGCTCCAACATTCAATTTGCGGTACATCCCACGACAGGTCGACAAGTGGCGATTGAAATGAACCCTCGGGTTTCGAGAAGTTCCGCCTTGGCTTCCAAAGCAACTGGATTTCCCATTGCAAAAATTGCGACGAAATTAGCAGTTGGCTACACGCTCGATGAAATTCCAAACGACATTACCAAGAAAACGCCTTCGTGTTTTGAGCCTTCGATCGATTATGTGGTGACGAAAATTCCCCGATTTGCGTTTGAGAAATTTCCCCGATCGGATGCCAAACTTTCGCCTTCCATGAAATCTGTGGGTGAAGCGATGGCGATGGGGCGAACCTTTAAAGAATCGCTCCAAAAGGCGTTAAGATCGTTAGAAGTAAAATACTGGGGATTAAATCCCATTCAAGATCGAAGAAAGCTTCGTTCGGATACGAGTTGGGTTGAGGGAATTCGAAATTACGTGAAAAATGCGAAAGCCGATCGCTTGATTTGGATTGCCCAAGCGATGCGCGAGGGAATTTCTGTCGAGGAAGTTCATAACATCAGCAAAATTGATCGCTGGTTCTTGGAACAAATTCACGAAATTATCGAAGAAGAAAAAGTGATGGCGAAGCATGCCGGAAAACTTCACGATATCCCACTTTCGGTTTTCAAAAAATGGAAGCGCTTTGGATTTTCCGATGCGGCTATCGCTTACTTTATCAAATCGTCGGAAGAACAAGTGAGAGCGCGACGTCAGCAGTTACACTTGAACCCTGCTTACAAAATGGTAGATACCTGTGCCGCGGAATTTGAATCGACTACGCCCTATCTTTATTCCTCTTACGAAAATCGAAGTGATTTGACCAAAGAAAGTGGAAAAAAGAAAATCGTTATTTTAGGTGGCGGTCCGAATCGTATCGGACAAGGCATTGAGTTCGACTATTGCTGCGTCCAAGCTTCTTTTGCCTTAAGGGAAGAAGGCTACGAAAGTATCATGGTCAATTGTAATCCCGAGACTGTGAGCACTGACTATGATGTGAGCGACAAACTTTATTTTGAGCCGCTTTATCTCGAAGACATTTTAAATATTTTAGAGCGAGAAAAACCGTACGGCATTGTCGTCCATTTTGGAGGGCAAACGCCTTTGAATTTGAGCCGGGCGCTCGCGAAATATAATTTGCCTATCATTGGAACTTCGGCGGAAGCGATAGAAGTCGCAGAAGACAGAGATAAGTTTCGAGCCATGTGCTACAAACTTGATCTCTTGCAACCTGAAAGTGTGACGGTTTCCAATCCCGATCTTGCGCAAGAAGCGGCAGAACAATTAGGATTTCCTCTTTTGGTTCGACCTTCCTTTGTCTTAGGCGGTCGCGGAATGGAAATTATCTACGATGCGAGAGAGTTTCAACGGTGGATGTTGAAGGGTGTTGAAATCTCCAAAGAAGCTCCTCTACTCATCGATCGTTTTTTGAAAAATGCGATTGAAGTCGATGTGGATGCGATTTGCGATGGCGAAGATGTTTTAATTTGTGGCATGATGGAGCAGATTCAAGAAGCGGGTGTACATTCTGGGGATTCCGCGTGTTCTATTCCTCCGATGACCTTGTCGAAAGAGATTCAAGAAGAGTTGGCTCGACAAACGAAACTCATGGCCTTGGAACTCAAGGTAAAGGGATTACTCAATATCCAATTCGCGATTGAAAATGGACAAGTGTATGTCCTTGAAGCCAATCCCAGAGCTTCTCGTACCGTTCCTTTCGCAAGTAAAGCACGGGGCATTCCTTATGCGAAAATTGCAATGAAGGTGATGCTGGGGAAAAAGCTAAAAGAGTTTGGAATTCCAGAAGCAAAGTGGAACCTTTGTTACGTGAAAGAGTCTGTGTTTCCCTTCAATCGTTTCCCGGGAACCGATATTATTTTAGGACCTGAAATGCGATCGACCGGCGAAGTGATGGGTGTCGGAAAATCCTTTGGAGAAGCTTACGGAAAAGCCACCCTTGCGGCGGGATTTCCTTTGCCAACATCTGGATGCGCATTCTTAAGTACGCGTGATGTGGATAAAAAGGGAACGATTCCCATTGCAAAAAATTTGCAGGAACTGGGATTTGAACTGGTGGGAACTCGAGGAACCAGTGCTTTCCTAGAAAAACACGGAATTAAAATTCGAACGGTGAATAAAGTAAATGAAGGAAGACCTCACATCGTTGATTTGATAAAAAATGGCGAAGTTCAAGTCGTCGTGAATACTTCGGCTTTGGGCATTCACGAGGTTGGAGCGGCCTACGAATTAAGGCGTGCCACTTTAATGAGAAATCTTTGTTATTTTACAACTCTTTCGGCCGCTCGTGCCGGAACTCAAGCGATCGCGGAACATAAGAAAATTGCGATCAGTACTCATTGTTTACAGGAGAGGTAGTTCATGTCGTCCATTCCGATGACCTTAAATGGTAAAAAGAAGCTCGAGGAAGAGTTAAAGCTTTTGAAATATACCGAGCGTCCGAAAGTGATTGAACAGATTGCGACGGCTCGTGCGCATGGGGATTTGTCTGAAAATGCGGAATATGATGCGGCTAAAGAAAAGCAGGCTTTTATTGAAGGACGAATAAAAGAAATCGACGATAAATTAGCTCGCGCGCAAGTCGTTGATCCGAAATCTATTCGTACGGATCGCATTGTGTTTGGCGCGACCATTGAAGTAAAAGATTCGGATACCGAGGAAGTTCGGACCTTCTATATTGTCGGATCGGATGAAGCCGATGTGAAAGCGGGCCGACTTTCGATTGAGTCTCCTGTCGCTCGCCAGCTTCTCAACAAGACCGAAGGAGATGTGGTCACGGTTAAAGTTCCCAAAGGGAATATTGAATACGAAATCTTATCTGTAAAGTATGAGTGATGTTTTAAGCTCACCGATTCAATTTATTAAAGGAGTCGGGCCGAAGCTTGCCAAAGTTCTCTCGCGAAAAGGAATTGAGACAATAGAAGATGCACTTTATTTTATTCCTCGCGCTTATGAGGATCGTCGCCATATCACTCCCATCAAAAATTTAAGGCCCAATCAAACGGCCACTCTTTTTGGAAAAATTCAATCCTCTCGAGAAATTAGGGCAGGGAGACGGCGGAGGTTTGAAGCTATCTTAAATGATGGAACGGGTAGCATTGCTCTTACTTGGTTTCACGCGTTTCCGGGGATTCAAGAAGAGTTTCAAGTGGGAACAGAGCTCATCGTCTATGGAGATGTAAAATACTTTCACCAAATGCCGCAAATCGCTCATCCCGAATATGAAAAAGTGGAGAAGGGGGAAGCAGGAAAACCCAAGGCCTCGATTAATTTTGGGCGAGTCGTTCCTATTTATAGTGAAACAGAAGGTTTGCACCAAAAGACATTAAGAAAAATGATGGGGGAAGTTTTAAAGACTTCACTTTCAGAATTGACCGAGCCGTTGCCGGAAAGTTTGCGAACTCGCTTGGGATTACCAACGCTTCGAAAAAGTTTTGTCTCGATTCATTTTCCGGATCAATGTCCGGAAGAGGGAACCCCGAGTGAAGCGGTTCAACGGGTCATCTTTGAAGAATTTTTTGTGCTGCAATTGGGACTTGGACTTCGCAAGCAAAAACAAAAAAAGGAAACAGCTCCAGTCATCACTGATAAGGATGGGATACAGAAGAAATTTTATGCGACACTCCCGTTTTCTTTGACCAACGATCAAGAAAACACCCTTAAGGAAATACTATCAGACCTCAAATCCGGAAAAGCCATGACCCGTTTGGTGCAGGGAGATGTGGGATCGGGGAAGACGGTGGTGGCGTTACTGGCGGCTGCGGTGGCGAAAGGTTCGGGATATCAGACAGCTCTGATGGCGCCGACCGAAATTTTAGCGCAACAGCATTTGAAGACGGCAGAGAGGTTTTTAAAGCCCTTAGGGATTGAGTGTTTGTTGGTTTCCCATGCGAATTCATCGAAAAAAGAGGTTCGAGAGAAGATAAAATCTGGAAAAGCACATGTTGTGATTGGTACTCACGCGATTTTTCAAGAAGGCATTGAATTCCAAAAGTTGGGACTTGCGATTGTTGATGAACAACACCGCTTTGGCGTGGAACAAAGAGGAGAGCTCATTCGAAAAGCGGGGAAGAAGGAAACACCCCATCTTCTCATGATGACAGCGACTCCGATTCCTCGTACTTTGGCTTTTACGTTGTATGGAGATTTGGACTTAAGTTTAATTCGAGAAAAACCGCCGGGCCGGACGCCTGTCAAAACCAGAATTCTTTGGGATCGTGAACGTCCTAAGCTTTATCAAAAAATTCGGGAGAGAGTATTGAAGGGTGAGCAGGTTTACGTGATCTATCCTTTGATTGAAGCTTCTGAAAAATTAGAGCTCAAATCTGCGACGGATATGCACAAAAAATTGCAATCGGAAGTGTTTCCGGAGTTTTCATTGGCGATGCTTCACGGCCGGATGAAGCCCGAAGAAAAAGATAAAATTTTGACGGAATTTAAAGAGAAAAAATGGCAGGTTTTGATTTCGACGACTGTGATTGAAGTCGGAATTGACGTACCGAATGCCACACTCATGGTGATTGAACATCCTGAACGTTTGGGACTTTCACAGCTGCATCAGCTTCGGGGCCGCGTGGGACGAGGAAGCCTGACCAGCGAATGTATTTTGGTGGCCGATAAATTTGTGACTCAACGTTTGAAAGTGATGGAACGTACCGAAGATGGATTTGAAATTGCAGAAGAAGATTTGAAGATTCGAGGACCTGGAGAGTTTTTGGGAACACGGCAAAGCGGTCTTCCGGGATTTCGAGTGGGGCATATATTGAGAGATGCTTCGTTACTCGCTAAAGCAAGAGAAGAAGCTGAGAAAATTTTAGAAACGGATCCTCAATTAAGCTCTCCCGAAAATGCGAGCCTTCGTAAGATGGTCGAAAGCCGTTGGAAGGCGAAGATTGAGAGATTGAGGGGAGCCTAAGGGTAATAAATGGCGCCTCCAGTAAGGTTGCGGATACCATTGCCCCCTTCTTCATTTGTTTGAATGGAAGAACCTTCGTAGCCAAAGAGGAATAGACCCTCACCGGTCCAGAATAGGGAAGCCGTCTCACTTCTTTCAGGGGATCCTGCTTCAACGACAGGGGTTCCGAATCCCAATCGGGTAAGTAATAGAATTCCAAAAACGAGAGACTTTTTCATTTTGATTTCCTTTCTTAAAGTGACAGAAATTTTTTCTGCCACATACTTTTTCTGTCGCGCAATATAGGGATTTTGAAAATATTAGCAATCGCTAGGATAGAAAATGTGTATAAACTGCTGTTAGTCTGACATCAGGAGAGGGCGGCATGAAAACATCTATTCAGATCTAAGGCGCTTTAAGAGTTCTACCGTTCTTTTATCGATTAATTCATTTGATGCGTAACGGTGGAGAATGCTCCCTATAAAGGTTTGGTAGGGGATGCCCATTCGGTAGGCTTCCGATTGTAAAGTTGCAAGCACGACTGCGTCCAGGCGAATATTGATAGCTGTTTTGGTAGCATCTTTAACGACTTTGGGCTTTCCGGGACGTCTTTTCAGTTTTTTAAGATCGTATTCCTTCTTCATAATCTCTTTGCTCATATGCGGTGGCCTCACGAGCCGAAATGATTCGAATAACTTTGCCGTTTTCTCTTTCACAGAAAACAACTAATAAAACTCTACGGATTGCACCGGCCGTTCTTCCCACTCGAATGAATCTGTCCTCATGAGTGCTATGAAGCAAATCAAAAAACTCTACGGCCATTTCATCGTTCCAGATCGTTTGAGCTTCTACGAACCAAACCCCGTGTTTCTTAAAGTTGATGAGGTTCTTTTCCCCATCCCATTCAAACCCAACTATCACAGTGTATCCTTATGTATATACAATAGCAACTCCTTCTAAGGGGCGAGTGAATACGTGCAAAGGAGTGGCCTGGTTTTTCAGGCTGGTGGCGAATTACAGTAGGCTGGAAAATAGACTTAAGAGCTTGTTTTTTGGAGCTGGCTGGCATCTCGTTGAAAAGAAAGTGAGAATAGGTTAAGAGTAACTACCATGGATTTAGGACTTAAAGGCAAAACAGCTCTCGTACTCGGTGGAACCTCCGGCATCGGATTTGCCGTGGCCGAGATGTTTGTGCAGGAAGGCGCCAATGTTATCGTGGCTAGCCGAGATTTTGACCACACTCAGACGGCTTCCAAACATCTAAAGCGCCTGAATCCAAGCGCTCGAATTGAAGGTCGAATCATCGATCTGATGGACGAAAAGAAAATCAGAAAGTTCATCGATGACGTCAGTAAAGAAGGTCCCATTGATATTTTGGTGAATAATGTCGGCGGACCGGCGGCTGGAAATACTCTCGAAATTAGTTTGGAAGATTGGGATAAGGGCTATCAAAGTTTGGTGAGAAGTGTAGTGCTGCTTTCCCAACTTCTCGTTCCTGGAATGGCCAAAAGAAATTGGGGAAGAGTCTTAACTATCACTTCAACTTCAGCCAAAGAAATTATGCCAAAACTTCCCGTGAGCGCAACGTTTCGCGCAGGCCTTTCCGCTTATGCAAAAAATTTGGCCAAAGAAGTCGGGCGCTCCCAAGTTCTCGTGAATAATATTTTGCCGGGTCCTACGAACACCGATCGCCTTCAAGAATTGAAAACCAAGAGCCCCCAATTTTTTAATTCGATGGCGAGTGAAACTGCGCTGGGCCGAATTGCGGAACCCGAAGAAATTGCCCGAGTCGCTGTTTTCTTATGCTCCGCTGCAAACACCTACATCACAGGCACGGACGTGCTTGTGGATGGCGGCTACACAAAGGCTCTGTAAACTTCCCTCTGCGTTATTCACTTCAAGCTCGAAAATGCCGAAAAGAGTAGTGAGGTATACCCATGGCCTATGCCCTCGATGCTAGTATGCGTCATGCTTTGTTTGTCGTGAGAGAAGGCGCGTCGACTCGCAAAATTTTGATCCCTCAACAGTGGCCGACCGCGACTGTTGCTTCTCCGGATCAACTTCTCCAATGTGTTGAAAAAGCCATCACACAAAAAAACCGTCTGATAATGGTTGTCGGGGAAGAAGAGTTTGAAAAGACTTATCAGCTCGCAAAACTTCGAATTGATAAAGAAAAATTTGTGAGCTACGGATTTGTAGTTATCTCCAAATTCCCCAGCGACTTTTTTAAAAAATCCAATTTGCCTGCACAAGTTTTGGATGTGATGACGGAGAAGGAATTTAAACGCGATACCGAGTTTCATCTCATTCGAGCTTTCCGGCATCTTACACATTTGGAAACAGCAAACTCCAAAAGAATTGGTCCCGAAACCCTAGAGAGACTCAATCAAATTTTCATTTCGCTTTCTTCTGAGAGAAATCCGGAAAAGCTCCTTTCTCAAATTTTATTAAAGGCCATGGAAATTACGAACGCCGAAGGCGGCACACTCTACATGGCAGATGAAATCGATGGCGAAATGTATTTCCGCCTGAAAATTTCTTCCATCGGAAATACTCAAGTGACCTTTCACCGAGAAACTGTGCGGTTTATTGAAAACAGCATTTGCGGTTACGTGGCACTCACGGGGAGACTTTTTAACATTCCTGAGTTGAGTACCCTTAAGCCCTTAACGCTCCCCCAATACAACAAACAATACGATCACGACCAGATGGGAAATACGGTATCCATGCTGACCGTTCCTTTAAAAAATTCCCGCTACGAATGTGTCGCGGTCCTTCAGTTAGTGAATAAGCGGATCGAAAGCGGAACTCCCGATAATTTTGAAGTGAGACCCTTTGAAATCGAAGATGAAAGTCTTTTGACTTCGTTCGGTACACAAGCAGCGGTTTGTTTGGATAACGTAGATCTCTACGCCGACATTCAAAGACTGTTCGAAGGTTTTGTGAAAGCGGCCATCACCGCAATCGAATCTCGAGATCCCAGTACGGGTGGTCATTCGGAAAGGGTCGCGAAAATGAGCGTGGCCCTAGCACGTGCGACCACCGAATGTGAATCTGGCATTTATCGCTCGGTAAAATTTAAAGAAGAAGAAATTCGCGAATTGGAGTACGCGGCCCTTCTTCACGATTTCGGGAAGATCGGTGTGCGCGAAGAGGTGTTAGTTAAAGCGAAGAAGCTCTATTCGTACCAACTCGAAGGCATTCAAGAGCGAATCAAGATTTGTAAAGCGGCGGCAAAAATCAATAGTCTCGAAAGACATTTACAAAACGGAAAGTTTGATGAGTCTTTTGAGAGAGACTACAACAACCGAGTCCGCCAAGTGGAAGGCTATTGGGATATCATTCTTCTCGCCAATGAACCCACCATTCAAAAGCGAGAAAACTTGGAAATGCTCGAGCGAATTCGAAGCGAACAACTTCTCCTTCCGGACGGTTCGCACATTGCCCTTTTATCCGATGACGAATACAAAGCTTTATCCGTGACTCGCGGATCTTTGACGGAAAGCGAGCGCCTCGAAATTGAATCGCATGTGAGACATACTCACCAATTTTTGAAAATGATTCCTTGGACGAAAGACTTCAAGCATCTTACCGAAATTGCGTACTGCCACCATGAAAAACTAGACGGGACGGGCTATCCCAGAGGTTTGAGTTCTCACGAAATTCCTTTGCAATCCAAAATCATGACTATCGCCGATATTTTTGACGCTCTTACCGCCGCGGATCGCTGGTACAAAGAAGCCGTCCCCGTAGAGAAAGCGATTGAGATTTTAGCGATGGAAGTGGATGAGGGAAAACTCGATCCTGTTCTGTATCAGCTCTTTGTTGAACGAAGAGTTTACGAAGTCACCCACCCCAAAATCAATAATAAGAGCGTCGCCTAGAAATTTATTAAGCAAAATGCAGGTTCTGGACAAGCCCTACCATTTCTAACCTTAGAAAATTTCTTCTTGGACAGGAAAGGCTATAACTTTGGCAAAGAGGTGTCTTTTAAAAGACTTTGCCAGCTTCATTTTGTTGTGTGAAGTAGAGACTTCTAAAAGTTCATAGAACAAAATGAAACCTGCATTTTGCATAATAAATTTTTAGCCTGATGCGCAATTCAATACTTAACTCATCTTTCTAGCTTTGAGCGGAAAAAAACTCCAGAGATTGGAAAAAAATTCCTGAACTACCCGTCAATACATTGACAATATTTTTACTCCCCTTTAAACTAAAAGTAGTTAGTCCTCTGTTTATTATTTCCAAGAAAAGAAAATAGGAAAATTAGAAAAGCAGAAATGCCAGATGTTTCAATTCGCGGGTATCACTGTCTTCGCGAAGGGGTGGATACGTTCTTTGGGGGAGTGAGAGGAAACTCTTTATGAGGAAGGATAGGGGATGAATCGGATTCTCATTTTTGAACCGAATCAAGACAAAGCGACCGCGTTCCGTTCTTTATTAGAAGAACAGCACCATTGGGTTTTAGTGGCTTCTTCTTTGGATGAGATGCGTGAAATTATCTCGAAGCAAAGATTTCACCTTTGCCTTTGGTCACTGGAAAATGCTTCACAGGTCGAAGCATTGCGGAGTATCAAACACGACCGACCCAATTTAGCCCTGATCGTCATGAGCCATATGAGCGATCCTTCGGTGATCGTAAGTTGCATGCGGGCGGGCGCTTCCCACTATTGGGTTTATGAAGAAAATATCCAGAACTTGGCCGAAGTGGTGAAAGAAACTTTAGCTCGCACGGTTCCAGACGTCATTCGAGAGGGCGATATCGAATTTCCCTTTCCGCAATTTGTGGGCCGCCATCCCAAGATTTTAGAAATTTTCCAACTTATCTTAAGTATTAAAGATACCGATTCGACGATTTTGATTTCCGGCGAAAGCGGAACCGGAAAAGAAGTTGTTGCGAAGGCGATTCATAATTTAAGTCCCAGAAAACGACACCCATGGGTAGCCGTCAACTGTGGCGCCATTCCTCATAGCCTTTTGGAGAGTGAACTTTTCGGCCATGTGAAAGGGGCTTTCACCGGAGCGACTCAAAATCGAGCGGGAAGATTTCAACTCGCAAGTTCTGGAACTCTTTTCTTAGATGAAATTAGCGATCTCTCTTTTGATCTCCAAGTTAAAATTCTCAGGACTATCCAAAATAAAACGTTTGAACCGGTCGGAAGTCCGCAAAGTCTAAGATTGGATGCGAGAATCATTGCCGCTAGTAACCAGGATTTGGAAACGTTGGTGGCGGAAAAAAGATTTCGCGAAGATCTTTATTATCGCTTGAATGTGATTCCCATTTATATTCCGCCTTTAAGAAGTCGGAAATCCGATATTCCGCTCTTGGTGCGTAGTTTCCTAGATAGATTCTGCGGCATCCACCTTAAACAAATCTCAGGAATTTCCGAAGATGCCATGCATTGCTTGATGCAATACCAATGGCCGGGAAATATTCGAGAATTGGAAAATCTCATTGAGCGCGTTGTCGTGTTGAAAAGAGACAATGGGCTTATTGAATTGAAAGATCTTCCCATCGATCATTTCAAAAAAGTGAGACTCGATCGGTATGTGGCGAATGTTGCACTTCCCGATGACGGACTTGATTTTAATGAAGCTGTAAATGAGTTCGAGAATGAGTTGATTTTGCAGGCGCTCCAGAAGACGGAAGGGAACAAGAACAAAGCTGCTTCGTTATTGAATTTGAATCGAACCACCCTGGTCGAGAAACTTAAACGCAAAGGTTTAAGAATCGCCTCTTAAAAGGACAGTCTATGAGAGTAACTTTTGTACTTTTTCTGTTCATTGTTTTTATCTTAATGAGTTGTGCCACGACTCGCGCCTATGAAAATGTCCTCGGAGAATGGAGAGGGCATACGAAAGAGGAGTTAGTTTCTAAGTGGGGAAATCCGAGTCGAGTCGAGATTCTAAACGATAATGGCAAGAACTACGTTTACGAAAAAGAAAACTCCAAGACGAAATTTATTCGAGATCCTTCCTCAAAACAAACCGTCCCATTTTTTGATTGTGTGACGAGTTTCCTGATTGACCGAGATGGTCTTGTTGCGGGCTGGAAGTACGACGGCCCGAACTGCCGCAAGTAACTCAGGCACCTTTCAAGCTTGAAAGTAGCTTGACCCTTTTTAAGGGCAGCCGCAAGAGAGTTGGGCTAACCATTGGCCCTGGCCAGCGTTTCGGGTGGCCCATCCACTTCCGTTCCAACCTACCAAACAATCATCTCCTGTTGATTGGAAATTGCATCGGCCATACTGTGGGCTGCTGCACCCGTAAGAGATCACTCGAGAATATCCTGTCATGCTGCAGATTTTTTGAGCCGTGCTCGCGTCATTGAGAGCTGCGCAAGATTGCGGTGTCCAAGGAATAGTGGCATTCCCCAAAGTATTGTCGACGAATCCGCGAATTTCAAACGGGTCGCCGCTAAAGGTTCGGCTTCCGCTACAGGTACTGACCGAGCAGAAATTTTTGGTCAAAGGATTTGGATTTAAGATGGAAGAGCCCAGCTGCAGAGTGACCGTTTCCGCTGCGTCGTCTTTGAAGTAAAAAGTGGCGCTGACCCAAGGATTTTGAGTCACGATAGAAGAAATGATCGTTGTACAGGCATTGCTACTATAGAAATGGCCTTGGCCTCCGCCAAGAAGAGTGAAGCTTAACCCTCCTGCCGTTGTGGGGTTACCAAAAGCATCAAAGAATTTTACTTCGAATGGGCCCGCGCAAGATTTTTGATTGCCCGAAGAAGGACCATTCACACTCCAACTGGTCGCAGGACCCGCATTGAGGCTAATTACTTTGGTTGCCATGTTTAATCCCGGCGAAGCCGCGGTCACATTGTTCGCTCCAGCCCCAATTCCTTTAAAATAGAAATTAGCAGAAGAGCCTTGGTAATTTAGGTTGTTAAGAATCACGCCGCAGTTGGCATCTTGGTACAAGAATCCAACCTTGGGACCGCTATTATTCAAAGTGACTGCGATTCCACTCGTAATATTCGCCGGATTTCCATTCGCATCTTTCACTTGGAGTTGCAGCCCTAAGCACTGGTTCACCAGGCCTGAGTCCGGACCCGTCAAAACAAGTTGAGCAGGACCGCCACCATTCACAGGAATATTGATGGGATAATCTGGAAGTCCTCCACCCGTTACATTAATCGTAATCATGGGCGTACTCATTGGCTTAAAGTAAACAGACGCTTCGCCAATTCCTTGAGGGAAACTGATCGTAGTCGTTGTGCTTCCCGAGCAGGAAGAAGCCACATAAAAACTTCCCTGACCTGCAGTGATATTTAGATTAAAGGTCATGGGAGCGTTCGCCGCCGTCTTATTTCCAAAAGCATCAAAGAGACCAAAGAGAAAATCTCCGGGACTCAAATTGCTTGAGCAAACGCCTGCTGTTAAAGGATTCGGCGAGTGAATTAATTGAATGCGTGCCGGGCCTCCGGGAGTAACCGTAAACTGCGTATTAGCTTCGTTCACACCAGTACTCGACGCTTTCAAGAAACCCACTCCAATTTTGGCGGCTTTATAATAGAAAGTTTTTTGCGCGGTATTGGCGGGAAAGTTAAGCGAGCTGCCTTGACCCGTCATCGATAATTGACCGCTGCAACTTGTATCGCCATAGAGTCCACCCATCGGCGTTCCCGTTTGAGTGAGAGTCACATCCGTAGAACCTGCAACGGGAGATCCATTTCCGTAAGCATCCGTAAAGGCGACAATGAACGGCTGACAAAATCCTGCTGCAAAAGAAGAGGGACTCCCGACAAACGCTAAGTTAATTCTAACTCCCGGATTTACCGTAAAACTTAAATTGGCACCTGCTACGTGGTTCGCGGCATCTTGAGCGATGAGAGAAATTGTTTCTGCTTTCGTATCTCGTAAGTAAAAACTCGTGTTCACTGCGGCACTAGTAATCACGCTTCCGCAATTGGAATCTGAGTAATATTTTGCACTTCCGCTATTAGAAAGATTTGCCGTAATGCCAATCGATCCATTGAGAACATTTCCGTTGGAATCTTGGGCGCCGACAGAGACCGGTCCGTAACAAGTTCCCGCAGTGGTATTGTTTCCTGAATTCCAAACTAGTTTTGCAGCGGCTCCCACAGGTGCCGAGACGATAGCGACATTTAAAGAACCCGATTGAATGCCATTCACCGAAGGAACTGCATTCAAAGTCGCATTTCCCGTCTGTGTACTTTTATAATAGACAGGGGCAGAAGGCGTAAAGGCTGCGAGATTAATTCCCGTGATTGCTGAGGAACAGTTCGAGTTCGAATACAGAGTTCCTAGCCCATTTACAGAAGTCGAGATTGAAGAGGCGACAGGAAATGGAGAAGGATTTCCACCTTGATCGGTTACGGTAACGGTATACATGTTACAGTCGCCCGCATAAACAGTGCTGAGTCCGGTGAGTGTTATTTTCGCTGGCGCTCCGACTCCGCTAATCACCACTAAAGATCCGTTGAGTCCTCCTTGAGAGGCCTGCAAAGTGGAGGTGCCAGTCGAATTATTTTTGTAATAGAAGGTAGTAGATGAAGTTCCCGCTGGAACGGTAAAGGTAGTCGTGGCCGATCCGGAACAGCCACTATTTCCATAATAGGTACCTGTTCCCCCTCCAGAAAGTTGCAGAGTCGTCGAACTTGAAAACGACGCCGGAGTATTTTGATTATTATAGAGAGAAGCAGAATAAGCGTTGCAAGTTCCTGCACCGACTGAAGTGGGGCCAGTCACAGAGAGATTCACAGGAATCGTACCAGTGCCTTGCCCTGTTACTCCGACATAATAAAGAGCGGATTGCGCCGGACTTCCCGATTGCACAATGGCTGCAATGACAAATGTTCCTGGTTGAGAAAAGCTAACATAAAATCCCGTCGAAGTTCCGTTGGCCGGCAGAACCACTTGGCCCGTCGGAGACGAGCAAGAAGAATTCGTATAAAAGGTTGCGACACTCGAACCTACTAACGTCACGACAGTCGAAGTAGGAACCTGCGCCGTTTGTCCGCCAACCGCATAATTCAAAGTCGCAGCATTACAACTTCCAGCAGGGACAGGGCTTTGCGTGTAGAGAAGGAGTTGGGGAGTTCCATTTCCAGGAGGTAAATTGATCGATTGAGTATTTTGCGTGGCGACTTTCGCTTTCACATCTCCTAGCCAACCGCATTGAGGTAAGAGGCCGAGAGTGATCAACGAAATGGTAATGGCGATTAATGTCTTGGATGCCCTTTGCATGGAAATCTCCTAACGTGCTGGGGCGAGCGTAGAAATGGTCACCCCTCCTTAATTAGTTTCGGCATCTTTAGTATATAAGTTCAGAAGTTTTCACGTAACCCCGACACTGCGTGTATACACCTCTTTTTTTTCGCTCGATCAAATCTTAAACACCTGCACGAGAAACAAATGGGAGCTTTGGGGGTACCTTAATTAATTGAAACCACAGGGAAAAAATTGTCCAAAAAGACGACACTTTTGACCCCCATTTCACAATTTCTCTAATGAGTTGAAATCACGACTGTATTCGGCGGCGTTGTCCTCGCAATTGACATTGCTTTTTATAGCAACTGAAGACTCCCAGAATGCGGCTAGGGAAAGTCTTAGAGATTTAAACGCGGCTTAGTGATTGGATTTACAAAAAAATGAGGAGGGGAGGAATCTCATTGCTGAGAGTGGCACTCGCTTTGCTCTACTAAAGCTTACTATGAAAGCATCATTGATTTACAACAAGAAGCAACTAGGTCGGAGTTTCCTTTTATTGGTGGTAACTCTTCTAACGCTAACTTTATTCGCTAGAACCGCCAGAGCAGCAAGTCACTTAAACTTGCCTGTGGATCCAGCGGATTATCGTTCTGAATCTAGATTCCTTTCTCTTTGCTATGAGCTCAACGAAGATAACGCTGACCATGAAAAGCTCTGCCAAGACGCTTGGATCTTTTATTCAGAGCAGCATTAAAAAGAATCAATTATCTTCACGTTTCTCTCGATAAGATAATCGGGAGACTACCATGAATCGCTTTTATCTCGCTTTTGTGCTTTGCCTTTCGTCCCTAGCTTATGGCGCGTCTTTTGAGCGCTATGATTCCACACAGAAACTTCTCTGGATTAATCAATACACAGAATCAAAAGTTCAACCCAGACAATCTGTTTGTGTTTACGAAAGAAAGCAACTCGTAGGATGTGGTGTGGTGCAGACGCAATCTATCGACGTCCTAGCGGTTCGCGTGGCTAAAGTGAATTATCTCCCAGAACGAGATACAAAAGTTTCCGTGCAACTCCAAGTGAGAAAAGTTTCTTCGGTTGAAGAAGAGACGGAAGTCATTAATACCACCGCCCATCCGAAATATGTGACCCTAGATGCTGGAATTGAAGCAGGAACAAATTATTATTATCCTGCCTTACATTTCCAATATGCTTTCTCGAGAGATTTTTCGATGGGAGTTCAGGGAATGTATGCGAGCTACTCGAACGGCGGCAATGCGATTACGGGCTATGGCGGATATGTGACGGCGACTTACTATTACACTCATCCCGCTTTTAGAGGAGTGATGTTCGAAGGCGGGGTGGGAATTGTGAATGTAAAAGCCGCGGCTGGACTTTTAACCCAACAATCCTCTGCTCTTTCTGCAAAAGCTTCTGTCGGCTGGCGCGGTCGTGCGCTTTGGGATTTGGGATTGGATATTGGTGTAGCCGCTGGATTGCAATATATCGGCGGCGATACGTCTGTGTTAGATATTTCCTTCCACGGGGTTCTCCCGATGTTGACTGCGTATATTGGGTATAGTTTCTAGGATAGGAACTAGTTCTTAAACAATCACTGAAAATCTAAACTGAAGAGCGCATAACATTCGAATTAGGGAATTCTTGGCCAAGATGGGTTAGTTTTTTTCTTGCAACAGCACTTATCGTCGGGATTCACCCAAATGGGGGTTAGCCCGGGGCCTGGAGTTAAATCTACACCCGCTAAGCCATTTCCTTCTACTTTTATTGGAATCCATTTGTTTTCGGTGGTTTCGTAGTAGAAGTTTTCTCCTGTGTAATGAATATAGATCGCTCCATAGGGGACTGCTCCAATAAATTTCACTGAAACCCACTGTGTTACTTTTTCGTTGTTATATTTACTATCACCCCCAAGCAGATAGAAATAATCCATCCCTAATTCTTTACTAAAAGAAACTCCCGGTACTTTTGCTGTACTTGCTAGGGCCTTCAAAGTAAGAGTTCCACCTTCGCCGGGTAATGCAATGGCGTAGAGCAGATGTTTTATAGTCTCGTCATAATAGAGATAAATCTGCCCATATCTTAAAGTTCCATCTTCAATCACAAAGTCTTTGGTAAATGGGTTTCTGACAGTAATAGGAGTGGGATAACCGTTGTAGGGAGAAAAATCCGCTAGAAGCGGGAAGGCAAATAGGAATACAGTGAATACTAAGAATCGAATCATCGCATCCTCCTTGGGGAAGTGAATTCTTATCCCCGACACTATAAGAAAATTGAACAATTTTCCGAGCTATTTAGTTTTCGTTTCGTTTTTCTGGAGAAATTTATTCGCAAAGGTAAGAGGCCGACCGATTTAAGAGCAAAATTTTTCTTCCTCGTACCACGTGCATCCATTTGCATAACAAAGCGAAGGATCCATCCAAATATTACAGTTATTAGGATTAGAAAGCGGCGGACGGGGGCGGATAGGGCCAGGATCAGGAGGAGTAGGAAATAATTTTTCTCCCGAACAAAAGAGATAGCCAAAAGCGGTTAAGGAGGAATCTCCTAGAGCTTTCACCCCTAAAAAATTTCCCCCTGCCAATTCCACAATTAATTTTCCGGAATTTGTCATTCTTACAAATGTCACCAAAGGTTTTCCTTGAACGCTAAGTTCCCCTCTAAGTTCCTTGTTGGGAATTACAACATAGTCGACAGAAGTTTCGTTTCCTCTAAGAGGTTCCCAAAAATAATTGCCACGAAGCAGCCCTTCAGATTTTGTATAGTAAGCAGAGGCTATCTCTGAATTTAATGAGGAATCTTTAGTCGCAAGATGTCCCTCACAATTCCAGAAATTTTCTGCAAGAGTTGTTACCTCAGGAATTTTTGCCTGATTGAATTTTTGGCGAAGTAAATTAGTAACCGAATCAACATCTGGCGTTCCGGCTCTCCCCAGGCTTGCTATACATAACGAGAGTAAAATGCCTTTTAATAAAACTTTCATGGGACTTCCTCCGAGCTATGCAGATAACATGGAGTATATTGTGCCGCAACTGTCCATTCGTCCTAGTTGAACCAGAACCCTTTGTCGCTGGCCGATATTCTCCCTAATTTCTGAAGAGTTTTATTCTCCACTCGGAAAAAATTGACGATTTTTCAGTGAGTGCTACTACTAAATCCGCATGTGCCACTTAATTTCATCCGTCCTGCTGATAACGAAAATCGCTATTGCAAGCGAGAGCTGGCGTAATGTTGCATTCCTATTCTATTACTTTTATTTTCGGAATCAAACATATTGCACTTACAGAGTAAGGCTTCTGCATTCCTTAGAAGGGGCTCGTATTGCTAATCCGTCGTCCAATTCTCCATTTTTCCCAGCATTTGAACAGTCTCGGCGGGAGTCATTACAATAATTCCAAAAGAATTTTTTAAACGTTCGCGCCTTCCATCCTCAATGAAGGATTTTGTATTTCCCGTAACAAAAATCTCGTTCTTACTGGAGTGATGTTTTATTAAATGCGCAATGTTGTTAATTTCTCCCATGCTCAGTTTTTGGGGATCTTTTCCGGAAAACAAAATAGCTGCTACGCTGGTAAAACAAGCTTTTCCAGAGTCAGCAATTTTTCCTAAACCGGCCTTCGATCTTTTTGACCAGTTAGATTTGCTAGGTTCTGGGGGTTTTGGAGGAGCACCCGGCCAGCCATAGGCTTCTTTCTTAGGAGCGGCTTGGTCAGCGACTACAAAATCGAGATGACCGGAGGCTTTCCATTTTTTAAGCTGCTCCATTCCCAGGACATTTAGGTTTTGATCCATTAGGTTTGCATCAATTGTGAGTTTGTAGCTCATATATCCTTTTAGTCTATTATCGACGAAATCTACGAGAACTACGATAGATTACTTGAGGCTTACGCTTTACACCCGTGATAATTTCTTTTGCCTCTAAGTCTGTATTCACAACAAGGGTGAGAGCTTGGCCTGACTTACCGTTACGACCCGTCCGGCCAATGCGGTGAATATAATCCTCTCGAGTTGCGGGAAGATCATAATTGATGACATGTTCAATTTCAGGAACGTCGATTCCGCGTCCGGCGAGATCGGTAGCCACCATGATTCGTCTGTTTCCTGCTCGAAATCGTTGCAATGCTTGCTTTCGCTGGCCTTGGCTACGACCGCCGTGCAAAGAAACGACTCCTTGTCCCTTTTCACTGAGCAAACGAGCTACTCTATCAGCGCGAGACTGCGTTCTTGTAAAAATGAGAATGCGGCCTTTTCGGAATTCTATTTCTTTTAAAAGAACTGAATTTTTTAATGCTTGGGTTGTTTCTATAGTCTCTTCCTTCACGTCAGGGGCAGAAACTTCGACCGGCGTTACTGCCACACGTACATGTTCATTTAAATAAGCATTCGCAAGGCGGGAAATTTCTTGAGGCAATGTGGCTGAAAAGAGCAATGTCTGTCTTTGCTTGGGGATATGTCGCATTACTTGTTCAATTTGTGGAGCAAATCCCATGTCCAACATCCGATCCACCTCGTCTAGAACCACAAGCCCTACCTGTTGTAGTCCAATGGTTCCTTCTTGAAGATGATCATTTAAGCGGCCAGGTGTCGCGACAACGTATTGAATGCCACGGCTTAAGTCATCTACCTGACGGGAAAAGGATTCACCGCCAACTACTAAAACTCCATGGCAACTGAGTCCGTGCGCCATCTTTCGAAGCACCTCATAAATTTGCGCCGCTAATTCACGCGTTGGCGCTAAGATGAGCGCTCGATTTGCACGGTCCTCAGAGAGAAAAGTTAAAAGAGGAATTCCAAAAGCAGCTGTTTTTCCGGTTCCTGTTTGCGCCGTTGCTAAAATATCTTTTCCCTCCAAAGCATGAGGAATGGCCGCTAACTGTATCGGAGTCGGTGTGATGAAGTTCATGGTTTGAAGAGCCTGGGCCAAAGGCACAGGTAGGCGTAAGTTTGAAAAGGTTTGAAATTTATTCATGGCATCCAATCGCATCCGTATCCTACGGATGATGCGACCTACGATTGGCGTGCATCAAGGGAAGGTCTGTCTTGTTAGATTTGTTTATTTGTTTATGTTTTGAGGGGCACGTCGGCTAAGTAAATCACTCTTTCCGCCCTACAGGCTCACTAGGAGCCACAGCCAATATGACAGATTTTGCTGCTAATAGCTAGAACTCAAATATAAACCTGTTTTGGGGATCTTAGTTAGGCGTGAAGCTCTGGCTCTCTTCCGAGGTTGCGAGAAGAGATGGGCGTGCGAGGAGAAACTTCTCCAATCAACTCCACTCGGCCGTCGTGTCTTAAAGATCGCTCGACAGTTTCCAAAATCTTAACCACTCCTAAACTAAACCGACCGGAACTGAGTTGTTCAACACCTGTTACGATCTGGGCGACAAAGGCATTACATTCTGTTCTTAAGGGTTCCCCATGCGGAATTGTGGGTGTTGTACATTCTCCTTCGTAAATACTTTTTCGAAAGAGTTGAATCGTATCGTTTACATGTAATGAACTAACATCGGGAGAAACACCCTTATTGAAAATCGAAATCGGTTTTTCCAAATTCATATCATCGAAGACGTACATCTTTTGAGTGCCGACGACGACGACCTGACGAACTTTTTTCGGATCCAACCAACTCAAATGCATATTTGCAAACGCGCCATTTCGAAAACGGAAATTCGCAAAGACCACATCCTCTTGAGGAGGATTGATAAAAGAAGATCCTCGGCCCGTAGCATTGACCGGCATTTCGCCCATCAAAGATAAGAGCATCGATACATCATGCGGCGCCAAATCCCACCAAGCATTGGTGTCGCCACGAATAGGCCCCAAATTCGTTCGCACAAAATAGCAGTAACAAATTTTCCCAAGTTCGCCCGTGCGAATGGCTTCCCTCAAATATTGAAAAGCCGGATTGAATAAGAAGACGTGCCCGACCATCAGATGGAGTCCCAGTTCCTCCGCTAATTCCACTAACTCTTCCGCTTCTTCCGAATTTGTGGTCAAAGGTTTTTCCACAAAGACATGTTTTCGAGCGAGCAAAGCTTTTTTCGTTAAAGCGTAATGAGTGGCTGTCGGGGTTGAAATGACGACGGCATTAATTTCGGGGGAAGCAAAAACCTCGTCTGAATGGGTGGTGACTTCAATGTCAGGGTAACGAGCTTTTAAAGTAGCAAGTCGACAAGGTTCTGCATCGCAAATATAGCGGACCGTCGAATGGGGGTTTTCATGAAAATTCCGAATCAAATTCGGCCCCCAATGTCCGGCTCCGATGACGCCTATTCGAACTCGTTTCATTTGGTTTGGATGCTAGACGAAAATGCCTCGAGACGCTATAAGTTTTGAAAGGTGTATAAGGACAAAAAAATTATTGCGATTGCCCCTTGTTACAACGAGGAGGTGAAAATTGCTTTGGTAGTTCAGCGTGTAATATCAAGTGGTTACGCGGATGAAATGGTGGTGGTCGACGACGGCTCGACCGATAATTCCGCTCGGGTTGCGGAAGCTGCCGGAGCGAAAGTCATTAAGTTGCCGAGAATGATGGGGGTTGGCGCAGCCTTAAGAGAAGGAATGCAATACGCCCAATCTCACGCCGATATTATTGTCATCTTGGCGGGAAATAATAAGGATGAACCCAAAGAAATGGGGAGACTTCTCGATCCCATCGTAGACGGGACGGCGGACTTTGTTCAGGGATCTCGCTTTTTGGGTGGCGGTGGCTATGGCGGCGACATGCCTTTTTATAGAAAGATCGCGACTCGTCTTCACCCGATGCTTTTTAGTTTGGTTACGGGTCGTAGGGTGACGGAATCTACCAATGGCTTTCGAGCTTTTAAAAAAGAAATTTTGAGAAATCCGGAAATTCGATTGAATCAAAGTTGGCTTGATACCTATGAACTGGAACCCTACCTCTATTACAAAGTGATAACGTTGGGGTATCGCACAGCCGAAGCGCCGGTGACAAAAATATATCCGCCCAAAAATGTGGGTTACACGAAAATGCGTCCGTTTGTGGATTGGTGGAATATTTTAAAGCCCCTGGTTTTCCTGAAGCTTGGGGTTCGGAGTTAGGGAAATAAGTTTATTCGGGCCTTGTTCGCCCCATAAACTTTTAAATTCTATTAAATTTTATGGCGAACAAAGCGTCACTAGACTTTGAGAGGGCCATTCAATTGCTTTCTAAAGGGAATTGCCCGTCCAGTCTGGCTAGTTCAGCTTGAAATTTTAAGATGTTCGAAAAGTCATCCTGAGCCCGAATAAACTTACTTCGAAAAAACTTATTTTTTCTTCTCTTTATTCTTATCATCTTCTTTCTGCGCCTTATCACCCGCATCGATGAATTGGTGCATGAAGTATTTGAGGATGGTGCTGCGTTTCGCTCCGCCCATCATGGCTTTCACATCTTCATAGACGGTAGGATCATTGATTAAAGATCCCAACGTCCCTTCGCCGCGATTGATTTTATCTAGAATGGCTTCCAAGTGAGCCATCGATTTGTTCAGAGCAAGTCCACTTGTCCCATAGGCTAATTCATGGAGGATTCCCTTTTCCTTCTTAATCTCAGAGGTAATGTCGGCGAGATTTGCGGAAACGTTCGTAAGATTTAGTAAAAGCTGTTCAAATTTTCCACCTTTATCAAAGTGGCGTGAAATATCATCGACAAGGTTTCCACTCTTAGTGAAAAGATCAGTCAACTCTGAACTGGGAAGCGTATCTCCGTTTTTAACCGCTGGCGCTCCAATTGAACCCACAGAGAGTTCAATATATTTATCTCCCAACACACCTTGAGTGCGGATGGAGGCTACGGAGTCCTGCTTCAAAACGTCTCCATATTTCTTACCGACTGCCATTTCTACGGTTAAATCCTTGCCGCCTTTAGGATCAACAGAAATATTTTTGACGACGCCAATACGTAATCCCGAAAGAGAGACTTCAGAACCTGGGTGGAGACCTTTGACCTGAGAGAATTTTCCGTAGAGACTTAATTGCGAAGTAAAAAGTCCACTCCCACCTCCCATACTGAAGAGAACGAAGATAAATCCGACAAATGCGAGAGCTACGAAAATTCCCACAATGACGTTATTTGCGACTTTCTTATCCATTTACATTGTTTCTCCGCTGATAAATCCGCTCACTCTTTCGTCTTTACTTTCTTTCATTTCCTCTGCGGTTCCCATCGCAATGATCTTTCCGCCTTTTAAAAAAGCCACCCGATTGGTGACAGAAAAAATCGCATGCATATCATGGGTGACCAAAATAGAAGTGGCCCCTTGCGCCTGTAACTGCAAAATAATCTTTAAAATCTGTTGCGTATTATAAGGATCGAGTCCTGTCGTCGGTTCGTCATAGAGAATCACTTCGGGATCCATAATAATACTTCGAGCGACTCCCACCCGTCGCTGCATACCACCGCTCAAATCTGACGGAAAAAGATTTTCACTTCCCACGAGGCCGACTTTCTTGAGTGTTGCGATGACTTTGTCATGAATTTCTTGCTCAGAAAGGTGCGTGTGCTCTCTTAACGGGTAGGCCAAATTTTCTTTGACGGTAAAGCTATCAAAAAGAGCTCCGTATTGGAACACATAAGCAATTTGTTTTCGAATTCCGGTCAACTGTTCCTCCGAGAGGGATGAAACTTCCTCTCCATGAAAAAATATTTTTCCGCTGTCTGGTTTTTCCAGACCAATTAAGGAGCGCAGGAGAACACTCTTTCCCGTTCCGCTGCCACCCATGAGTGCCAAGACTTCGCCCGGGTAGACTTCAAGATCGATACCATCATGGACGATTTTTCGCCCATAGTTCTTATGGATATCGCGAAACTCAATGATGGGCTCTTTTGTTTCCGATTTAGCCACTCATTTACCTCTCAAAAATCCAGAAAATTTTGGTCAACACAAAGTCGAACACCACAATCAAAATGGATGAAGTCACAACGGTTTTGGTTGTCGCTTGGCCGACGCCTTGAGTTCCGCCCGACGTTTTGAGTCCATAATAGCAACCCGTCACCGCGATAAAAAAGCCAAAGAAAACTGTTTTTCCGACGCCTACGAGAAAATCGGTGTACTGAAGAGACGCCAAAGATTCATGGAAATAAAAATCTGGGTGAATGTTGAGCTCGATATTGGAAATAAACATTCCTCCGAAAATTCCTACGATATCAGCCGCGACCGTCAGTAGCGGGATCATCAATAAGCAGGAGAGAATCCGCGGAATCACAATTCGTTTAATCGGATCGGTTCCTAACGCTCGAATCGCATCGATCTGCTGAGTAACATTCATCGAGCCAATTTCGGAAGCAATTCCGGAACCCACTCGGCCTGCGATCATGAGACAAGTCAATACGGGTCCTAATTCTCTCATGATGGAAAGCCCCACCACTCGGGGAACGTAGAGCTTCCCACCGAATCTTTCGAGGCCATAACCGAACTGCAACGACATCACCATTCCAGTTGAGAGCGCTGTAATAAAGACGAGAGACGAAGATTTCACCCCCAAGGCGTAGCATTGCTCGATAAAAAGACGGAAGTAGAAGGGTTTTCGGGTAAGAGCATGGAGAGAAGAATAAACCAAGTTGACACTTCCCCCGAGAAAATCAAAAAACTCTCTCACCACGGTGAAGGAGCGTCTAGCACTGAGAGAAACAAATTTTCTAGTTTGTTCCATAAGTAAAACTTTTTACAAAAGCTAAAAACTCTTCTGAGTCTTTATCAGAAATTAATTTGGGACTCACTAAACTAAAATCAAACACACAACCATGATTGGGCAAAACAAAGAGTTCTAATAAAAATGGATTTCCATCCAACGTAGCCTTTACCGACGAATGAAGCCCTTCTTCTCCGGCTACTTTGACTTTTTCCTTCTTCGCGAAATTGATGTTTCTCGCGCCCATGAGCAACTGCCTCGTGAGCACATCCAGCGACGGATGGGGTCGGGAACTGCAAGAACTGGTAAGAGTCGCAACATTTCCCGAGGGTAATTTATACGCTTGATCACTTTCTCCGTTGGTGTCGGTGCTCTTCCACGTCGAGGGAGCCTGCACGTGATATTCTTTGGAGCGTTGAATTTCCGAACCTCCTCCAAAAAGAGCGCAACTCACACATGTGGCCATTGAAGCGAGAAAAAATATCGTGATGGAGTAACGACAGAATTTTTTAATTTTGAGCGTCATACAAGTGGACGGTCCCTAACTTCTTATCGGTAATCATTGGAATATTTTCACTTCCGAGTGTTTTATTTTTTTTTGAAAATCGACATATTTTCACTAAGTGCGTTAAAGGTAGGTCTGACTCACCTTTGCACATTCTTTATGCTTCGTATAAATAGACGAACTTCGATGGTAAATGCGACGCAGCAAAAGTACTTGAAAACGCCAAAAAGATGACGGACTGCCATAAACCGCCCCGTTCTTTTTCTCAAAAGCAGAATATTTAAGCCCAAGGCAAGGCTACGGTTCGGCATAGGGATTGCTTTGGAAAGGCTCTTGGAAAAACCATTCGTCTGCCAAAATCCCATGAGAAACACTGCAATATTTTTAATTTTATCGTTGAGCCCTTTTGCAAAAGGCCATGCCGTGGATAGTTTTGCCTCCCTTTCCGAACTCGATATTCCCAATCCGTATTGCGAGGGGCGGACAAACTTGGATGTGGCGTCTGAATATTTCGTCGAAATCGCCAACGAAGTTCCCGGTCGAGAAGAGTACAACAAGATTATTAAACTCTATCGCCGCAAGGATTGGGCGCGACTCGACGAAGCAGTCGAAACCTTTCGCCAAGTTTTCGAAACGTCTCCACTCATGGAAGCTTTGACTTTCCTGAACGTGCAATCTCACTTTGAGCGAGTGGACGAAGTCGATAGTCCGGCTGGCAGAGAAGCCGAAAAACTCTTACGAGAAGCTTTCATTCTTTACCCCAAATCTACGTTAGGCCCTGTGATGACGGGAAGTGTGGCATCGTTTTGGATGAAAAAGGGTCTCAACCAAAAAAGTTTGGCGATGTATACGGCAGCAAGACAGGATTATCCCTTCCATGCTCTCAATTGTGTTTTCTTGCTGGGCATCGGGGAAAACAACTTTGTTTTACATGATTGGGATGCGGCCACCAAAACTTTTAAAGAGATCGAACAGAAGTGTGACAACGCGAGAGTCAATGTAGGCGCCAAGATTCGTTTGGCAGACATGGAGTTGAAGGCCAACTCCAAGGTGGCTCAAGCGGCCTACGAAAAACTCTACCAGGATAATGGCCAGATCATCGATTGGTTTTACCCCATGACTCTCTACAATTTAGGAGAGATGAAATATCGGGCAAAAATTTATAAAAGCGCGAAGTTTTATTTTAATGAATTTATCCGGCACAAGGCTAAAGAAGATGTTTGCTATGCCTATGCTCTCAAAAGAACAGCGGACATTGCTTTTCGCACAGGGGCCAAGAAACAAGATGTGGTCGGAGCTTATCTCGCCGTTCATGACCAACTTCCTCTCAGTGATTTAGGACGATTTTCTTACATTCATGCCCTTCTCTTAGAGATCAATTCTGTGGCTCCGGCAGAAAGAGAGCGCCGTCTCAAAATTATTGAAGAAGAGTCAGAAAAAATAAAAGTGAAGGAAGTGAAATCTCTCGCCTATTTGGAAAAAGGTCTAGCCATTTTGGACGGGGGAGAAAGATCCGCTCTAAATTATCTCGTGAAACTAAATACGGATACCTCCTTCAGTTTAGAAAAGGGAGAAATTGCCCCCTTTGTCAGAGATAGACTCTTAAACATCTTGGAAAAGGAAGCGGAGGGCGCTGCTTCTAAAGAGACCACTCGCGCGGAGAGAAAAGATAAGCGAATCTTTGAACCCATTGAGGCCGCTTACCCTGTTTGGTTAAAGGGAACTCAATATGACGAGCGTGCCAAAAATCTTTATATCCGAATGATTATTCGACGATTTAAAGAATCGCTCGCCTCGGGCGATATGAAAGCCGCCCTAGAAAAATTATACCGTTGGCAAAAGTCAGAACTTTGGCCCAAGAAAGGCGTAGCGAAGGGCGATCGCTTGGCTGTAGGAAAGGCCCTGACCCGTTACTACTATGAATTAGAGGGAGACGAAAGAACAAAAGTCAGTAAAGAGTTCGAAAAGCAATCAGCTCTGTTGGGCCAGTTCCTAGAACCCGAGTTTCGGCTGTTGGGTGTCGCCGTGGCTTTAGAAACTGGGAACGAATCCAATCTGGAATACCTCTTAAATAAAGAAAATAACAAGCGTGAAATTTCCTCCTTGGACTCTTCGATGCCTAAGGATCTGCAATCCTATCTCTGGATACAAAAAGGTCTTGGACTGCAACAGATGAAAAAATATAAGGAGGCGGAAAAAGCTTTCTTGCAAGTTAAAGATTCGGAACAAATGTCGGAAGCCCTTCGGGATAGATTGAATCTCGCAGACGAAGCGAAAGAATACAGCAAGGTTATCCAACTGGGTCTTCAAGTGTTGCCGAAACTGGAAGAGAGTGAAAAGTTAGAGTGCCTCGAAAAAATGGCGGGCGCGATACAAGCCGCAAAATTGTGGAATAAAGGAAGTGAACTCCTCCAAAGTGCGGTGAAAGCAAAAATCTCTCCAAAAGATTTAGCCAAATTCCATTTCCTTGCAGGAAGATCCAATTACGAGCTCACTCATTGGAAGGCATCGATTAAAGAATATGAGGAGGGGATTAAACTGAACCCCGCAGACACCGCCAAGATCGAAGCTCAATACCGTTTGGGAAAAAGTTATCTCAAAGAAAAGCGAAAAGCAGAAGCTAAAAAGTCTTTGGAGGAAGTCGTTGCTGCGAAAGATTCTTTTTGGAGCCCTCTTGCTCAGAATGAACTTTATCTGTTGGAGTCTAAATGAAATCACGTACGACACTCACCTTTCAAAATAGAAATCTCATCGTTGCGGATACCGCGATGGAAGATATTTTGAAATTGGCTACTCGCGCGGCTGCCAGTCCTTCCCCCGTTTTGATTTGTGGCGAAAGTGGAACCGGAAAAGAGCTGATCGCACGATTTATTCATGAAAAAAGTGCTCGTTCCAACGAGCCTTTCGTCTCCATTAATTGCGCCGCTATTCCCGAAGGTTTGATGGAAGCAGAGCTTTTTGGTTACGAACGGGGTGCCTTTACCGGAGCGGTGTCGCAAAGAATTGGGAAATTCGAACAAGCCCATCGCGGCACTTTACTCCTCGATGAAATCAGCGAAATGAAACTGGGACTTCAGGCCAAACTTCTTAGGGTTTTGCAAGAAGGTGAAGTGGATCGCTTAGGAGCCCGGGGTACCGTCGCGATTAATACTAGAATTATTGCGACGACCAATAAAGATCCCATGCAACTCATTGGCGAAGAAAAGTTTCGAGAAGATCTTTTTTATCGTCTGAATGTTATTCGAATCGATTGCTTGCCACTGGAAAAGCGTCCCGAGGCCATCTTGAATTTGACTCATCAATTTGTAAATCAATCGACTCAAAGGCAGGAAAAAAACGAGATGCGATTGTCCGAAGAAGCCATTCATAAGTTAGTGAGTTACCGTTGGCCGGGCAATGTCAGAGAGTTGCAGAATGCGGTGGAAAGAGCTGTTCTTCTTTGCGAGGAAGACGTTTTGAAAGAAGAACATTTTTGTTTCTTATCGCTTCCCCATCGAGAAAAGACGGTCGGTGGAACAAGGACGTTAGCGGCGTTGGAACAAGAACACATCTGCTCCGTTCTTGAAACCGTCCAAGGAAATCGTACGGCAGCGGCGCGTTTGTTGGGGATTAGTGTCAGAACTCTGAGAAATAAGCTGAAAGAGTATCAAGTCGGTTAATTTTTGTAGGACAGGAAGGAAGAATTTGCCGGTTGAGGGGACTAACTTTTCCCCTTTGCTGTCTTTTTCGGATTTTTTGTGCGTAGAAACGTTGGCAACTGAATTGCAGCACAACTATATCGGTACGTTCGCGAAAAATCTTTAGTACTTTCTTAAAAAAATCATGCCACTCTTCGACAAAACAATTGATACGTTGGGCAAGTCTCTGGATATGTACCTCGTCCGTCAACAATTGACATCGGACAATATTGCCAACGCCGAGACCCCAGGGTTTAAAGCCCGCCGAGTGGATTTCGAGGCTGAGCTCCAAAAGGCTGTCGAAGCCTCTGATTTCGAAAATACGGATGGCACCCGCGAACTGGCCTCCGTGAAACCTTTTATCTATGAAGAGCCCCATTCGGAAGTCGGACAAGATCTCAATACCGTGGATATGGATAAAGAAATGTCTGAACTCACAAAAAATGACGTGAAATATTCCGCGGCAACACAGGCTGTGACCAAAAAGTTTGCTCTTCTAAAGTACGCGATTGGTGAGGGAGAACGATAACCAAGAGGTGATCTATGGGTGATTTCTTTGATTCCTTAGATGTCAGTGCCTCAGCTCTCAGCGCAGAACGCATGCGCATGAATACGACGTCGAGCAATTTGGCCAACGCCCAAACGACTCGCACGCCTGAAGGTGGTCCCTATCGACGAAAAGACGTTGTTTTTGAGTCGCAACCCACACGCGAATTTGCTTCAGTGCTTTCGGATCAGATGACAGATGTTCCTTTGCATAAAGTTCATGTCGCAGACGTCATTTCCGATCCGAATGCACCTCGAATGGTCCCGGACCCTAGCAATCCAGATGCGAATGAAGAAGGCATGGTGGCCATGCCGAATATAAATTCGATGGAAGAGATGGTGAATCTCATTAATGCCAGCCGAACGTATGAAGCCAATGTCACCGCTATCAACGTCGCGCGCAACATGATGAACAAAGCGCTCGAAATCGGAAGGAAATAATAATCTATGAACATTTCCCAAATTAATCCCATTAACGTCGCTAAAGAGTTAAAGACCAATGAGGTCGGTGCGACAGAAGACAAATCCGGTGAGAGTTTTGCGGCCTTCTTGAATAAGTCTTTCAACGATGTGAACAGCATGCTCACAACGTCCGACAAAAAGGCTCAGGAAATGGCTGTAGGCAAAAGCGAAAATCTCCATGATGCCATGATTAATTTTGAAAAAGCAGAAACGGCTTTCAAGTTATTAGTCCAAGTCAGAAATAAAGCGCTCGATGCGTACCATGAAATCATGCGTATGCAAGTTTGATGAATTGGAATGTTAGGCCTTGGACCTTAAGGATTATTGGGGGCTCAGGATGGCTCTTTGATCGTTCAAAAGTTTTAAGATGAGCCTAGCCAGACTGGACAGCCAGGGTTTTTTAGAAAGCAAAAGAGTTTACTTTCTAGAAATTAAGAGACGCTTTGTTCGCCAATGAAATTTAATAGAATTTATAAGGCTTTGGGGCGAACAAAGCCCCCAAAAATCCTTAAGCCCCAAGTGATGAAGGATTAGATAAAGGAAGCTCATGAACGAACAACTCAAAGCCTATCTCGAAAGAGCCAAAGCTCATTTCGATAAGTATTCCAAGAAAAAGAAAATCTTGATTACTGTGGTTACGGCTCTGGTCATGGTTTCGACTGTCATTGGCGCGATGATCTTACGAAACGATCCCCAACAGATTCTCTATACGGATTTACACGCAGAAGATTCAAAAGCGATTACGAAAAAGCTGAGCGAAAAAAATATTCCGTATCATTTATCCGACGATAACGCGACGATTTCGGTTGCCGCCAGTCGAGTGGCAGAAGCCAGAATGGAATTGGCGAAAGAGGGTCTCCCCGGTCAAGACGTTGTGGGATTTGAGAAGTTTGATGGTTCCACATTAGGAATGTCGAGTTATATCCAACGCATTCAATACGTGAGAGCAGTTCAAGGTGAGCTCACCCGATCGATTCAACGATTGGCCTCAGTGAAAAGTGCGAGAGTCCATATTAGCGTTCCTCCAAAGAAAACATTCTTAGAAGAAGATGAACCGCCGAAGGCTTCCGTGATCTTGGAGCTCAGAACAGGTCAAACGCCTTCGAAACAAGAGATTCGAGGTATTGCGAATTTAGTAGCGAGCGCAGTGGAAGGTTTGAAAGTCAGCCAAGTCACGATTGTTGATACCAAAGGAAGCTTTTTACACCATCCGGAAGAAGAAAATGTGGCGGGAGTCTCTAGCACTCTTTTGGAAATGCAGCGCTCCATCGAAGCCGAATACGAAAAGCGAGTCGAAGAAATTCTCACTCCTGTCATCGGTTTCGGCAAAGTGCGTGCGAAGGTCACCGCGGAAGTCGATCAGTCACGAGTGAACACGACCGAAGAAAGTTACGATTCAGATAAAGCGATTCCTCGCACCATTAATAAGATTGATGAAGAGACGACAGGAAGTCGTCCCAACCCCATCGGAATTCCAGGAAGTCGATCGAATCTTCCTGGTACCGAAACGAATAATCCTGGGATTCCGAATGCTACCAATCATACGGAAAAACACCAAACCAACAATAACGTGGCAATTCCCAGAAAAGTTCAGATCACCGACAAGCCCTCTGGCAGTATTCGTCGCTTGACGGTTGCGGTAGTGGTAGATGGGCATTACACCAAAGGATCTACACCCACAGAAGCAGAAACCTTTACTCCTCGCTCGGAAGAAGAACTTCGCAGACTGCAAGATTTAGTTGCGAATGCCGTGGGATATGACGCTCAACGAAGAGATAGCATTACTGTCAGTTCACTCCCCTTCCGCAATGTCGATGTTTCGCCGCCCGACGAAATTCCGACTTCGAAATTTGATCTCCAAGAATTGACGAAGCATGGTGTGAGAAATGGACTCATCGGTCTTCTCATTCTCGCGTTCTTCTTCTTCGTCTTAAGGCCATTCCTAAAATGGACAACGAACGTGGATCAGAAGAAAGAACTTACGATGGTGCAACCGGCCCTTCCGAAAACAGTGGCAGAGCTCGAGGCCCAAGTGAAAGAACAACAACTTGGAAGTGGGGGTGCTGTTCCGACCGCACAAGAATTATTAGCAGCCACAGAAGCAGAAAAAGCCAGAGCCGCGGCGTCCTCTGCAGCTGAGGCCGTACTGGGGGAAACTATGGCCGCCGAAGAAAAGAAAGAAGAATCGCCTGATAAGAAAGAAGAAACAGGCATCGGAGGTCTCAATAAGACTGAAGAAGAAGAACTCAAAGAAAAAATTCTTGAACGTCTTGGGAAATTTCCGAAAAAAGGATTCCGCATCGTGCAGGATTGGATTGAAGAATCCGACGCCATTCCGGTGGAAGGATAGCTTATGACAGAGTCAAAAAAACTGCCTCTTTCTGGAATTGAAAAACTGGCGATTCTTCTGAATGTTTTAGGGAAAGATAAAACCCTAGAAATCATGAAGGAGATGAAGGATCCCGACGTCAGAAAATTGCTCAAAGTAATGGGCAATATGAAACGTGCTCCAAAAACTTTGATCACCGATGTCTTGAAGGAATTCCTGTATCGAATTTCAGAGCATGATGAGGTGATATTTGATGAAGATTTATCCGACTCAGACATGATTTCAAAAGCGCTGGGGGAGCAAAGAGCGAAGCAAATTTTCGGAACTTTAAAATCAGTAAACCTTGTCGAAAGAAAAAATCTAACAGTGCTCGATCATGTGGATCCCAAAACTTTGGCAGAATTTCTCATGGAAGAGCATCCTCAAACCATTGCTCTCGTCGTGGCCCACATGGATGCGGGCAAACAAATTCAAATGGTCAAAAATTTCCCCGATTCGATGCGTCCCGAGATCATTTTGAGAATGGCAAGCTTAGACTATGTTTCTCCAGATAAGGTTGAAGAACTCGACGAAGTTCTTAAAAAAGAGTTACTCGGGAAAGGCAAGGAAGGCGGCAGTCAGTTCGGCGGAGTGCCTGCGGTAGCGGAGCTTATTAATAATCTCGATAAAAAAACGATGAACTCACTCATGACACGCTTAGAAGATAAAGATCCAATTTTAACCGAAGAAATCCGACAACATATTTTCTCATTCAACGACATCGTCAAAATCGATACTCGTGGAATCCAGCTCGTTCTTCGCGAAGTTCCTGGAGATCGATTGCTCTTGGCACTCAAAAGTGCTCCGGAAGAACTCAAAGAGAAACTCTTTGGAGCGATGTCATCTCGTGCGGCAGAAATCTTAAGGGATGATCTTTCAGCCATGGGTCCCGCAAAGATTTCTGATATTGAAAAGGCCCAGCGAGATATCGTTGCGGTCGTTGTGAAACTCGAAGAAGAAGGGAAAATCATCATTGGAATCGGAGAAGACTCAGACCTCGTTCCCTGAGATGCCCAGCTCTGACGGAGCGGAATTTCGGGAATTTGTTCCTATTGCGATCGAATCGATCCCTCATGTCGATTTACAGGCAGAGGTGTTGAAAAAGACCGCAGAGGAATTGAGTTCCATTGAGAAGGATATTTTTGAGTTAGAAGATGTCTACCTTCAGAATTTAATGAGAGATCCCTCAGTGCAAGCCAAAATAAGAAATTCTATCGATAGCCAAGTCAAGCAGGTGGAAGCGAAATTAAAGGAACAATTAAGAGCGGAAGTCGAAGCAATGACACCGGAAATAGTCGAACAGGCACGACAGCAAGGGTATAAAGAAGGCCATGCGAAGGGAGAGCATGAGGGACTCGCAGCCTTTGAGTTGATGAAGGAAAATTTTAGAACGGAATTCTCAAAAGAGCGAAACCAGATCCTTCAAGAACTCAATCTTTTGTTGGAAAACATTCTAAAATCAAAAGAAGAGATGCTTCATTCGCACGAAAAACCTTGGTTAAGGGCATTCCAACATCTTTTGGATAGTTTCATGGTGAGAAAAGCGCAAACAATCGGAGCCGAACTCGAAAAGTGGTTGGCCGATTGTATTTCCGATTTTGCCGAGAAGAAAAAGGTCCAAATTTATTTTAGTGAATCGGATTACGATCGTTTCGCGGGTCTCGTTTCTGATTTTACGGGGCCTAGTAAATGGGAGTTAGTTAAAGATATCCGGTTGAAGCCCGGAGAAACCCGTTTTGAATGTGGTGGGGGAGGCGTTTTCTTCTCTCAAGGCGAAGAGATGGCGAGACTGAATCAAATTCTCGAAAACTATTTCGACAATGAATGTTTGTCTCACTGAGGCGGAAATGAACTTTCAATCGGTGTGTGAAAAAATTTCGAAAGAAAGTTTCACCGAGTACTTCGGACGCATCCAAAGGGTGCGTCGGGATAGTGTCCGAGTGTACGTCCCCAATGTGAGTGTCGGTGCTATTGTGACAGCAGAAACTCAGCACGGTCGTGTACCCCTAGAAATCGTAAGCCTCGATCCCGAAGGTCATGTGGCCATGCCATTGGATGAACTTGGCCATGTGCAACTGGGAGACTTGGTCTATTTGAAAGAAGAAACGGCTACGATCCCTGTGGGGCCTGAGTTACTGGGCGAAGTCGTAGATTCCATGTGCCAACCCTACGAAGGTAGTCGAGCTCTCAATTTGAAGGAAAAGATTCCGTTGTATGGCAGCACACTCAACCCGATGGAACGAGCACTGATTTCTCAACCTCTCGATTTAGGCATTCGAAGCGTGAATGGTTGTCTCACTTGCGGTAAGGGGCAGCGTCAGGGAATTTTCGCAGGATCAGGCGTGGGAAAAAGCGTTTTGTTAGGAATGATGGCGAGACTGACTTCGGCCGATGTGGTGGTTATCGGACTTATCGGTGAGCGAGGCCGTGAAGTTAAGGAATTTATTGAGCGCGAATTAGGAGAAGAAGGCCGAAAGAAAAGTGTGGTTGTCGTCGAAACGGCCGACAAATCTCCCATTCGACGCGTTCGAGGGGCTTACGTGGCCGCTGCCGTCAGTGAATATTTTCGCTCTAGAGGATCTCACGTATTACTGCTGATGGATTCTTTGACTCGGTTTGCGATGGCACAAAGAGAAATCGGAATGGCGGCTGGAGAGCCTCCGACGACGAAGGGATATACCCCTTCCGTCTTTAACGGTTTGGCTCGACTCGCAGAACGTGCGGGAAATTGGGGAGACAAAGGCAGCATCACCGGTCTTTATACGGTTTTAGTTGAAGGAGATGATCTGGAAGATCCTGTTGCCGATGCCGCGAGAGCGATCTTGGATGGCCACATTGTCCTCTCTCGGCGATTAGCCAATCGGGGCCAGTATCCAGCCGTCGATATTCTCGCAAGCGTTAGCCGAGTGATGGACCATATCGTCGATAAAGAACATCGCGAAAATGCCCGACACTTGAAAGAACTCTTAGCCCGTTACCAAGAAAATGAAGACGCCATTAACTATGGGATGTATGTGAGAGGATCGGATGCTCACATCGATGAATGTATCTCTCGAGAGCCCATGATTACTCGCTTCCTAAAGCAAGGGCGCGATGAGCTGACGAATTTTTTTGATTCCAAAGTCGAACTGTCTCGAGTCTTTTCGTAACACGAGGAACGTGAATGCGATTTCAATTTCGTCTTGAGAAAGTCTTACACTTCGTCCGTCTGAAAGAGACGATGAAGAAGATGGAAGTCGCAGCGGTTGCCCAACGAGTGAATTTTTTGCAGAAGAGAATTGGAGAGCTGGGAGACAGTATTCGCTCCATTTTGTTGGAGCAGCAGTTAAAGTTGAGCCAAGGCTTCGACTGGATTCATTATCAATCTGAAAAAATTTCTCTCGATGCGAAAGAGACGGCGAAGTTGGAAAAGATGTTAGTGGAGGAAAACCTTCTCTTAGAGAAGAGACGAAGAGAATTGAATCGAATTATTTTGCGGAAAAAAGCCTTGGAGTCGTTGAAACAAAGAAAACTTTCTGAGTTTAAGGTTCACGAATCCAGGAGAAATCAAAAAGAGTTAGATGAAATTTATCAGTTAACGAGAAGACACCAAAAATGAAATATTACTGGCAAATATCGACGATTCTTTTAGTCATGAGCTTGGGTGTGGTGGGATGGATGGCTTACGAGCTCAATCTCTTTTCTTTCGGAATTTTGGAAGCCGCAGAAAATAAAGATAAGGCGACGGATGCTTCTGGGAATGTGCCGCCCGAAAATGAATTAGTCGTTAGAGCGAGAGATCTCGCTAGCAAAGAAGCATTAGTAAAAGAGCAAGTCAGTCGTTCTGAAAAAATTATTTCGGAGCTCAAACAAAAGCTGGCGCAAAAAGAAGAAGAGTTGAAAACAAAGTCTCTGTCCAGTGACGAGCAAGTTAAAAGCAAAATGGTCAAGATCGAAGAAGAACACAAGAGAAAGATCGCACAACTCGAAGAAGACTATAAACAAAAATTAGCCAGAAAAGATAAAGAGTTGAAGGCCAAGGAAGCGATGATCGCAAAAATTAAAGACAACCGGGCCGAAACGTATCGCTCTCTTTATGAAAAGATGGAGCCGAAACAAGCGGCCAAGATTTTAAACGATTTGGATATTAATTTAGCCGGCCAAATTCTAGGCGGAATGAAAAACGATAAGGCGGCAGAAATTTTGGCCAAGATGACGAGTGAACGGGCGAAGCTCTTAACAGAAAGAGCCGTTCCCAAACGTGCCGTCGCCTCGAAACCCAAATTTTCAGAAGAAGTTAAACCCGAATCTAATGGTGCGAACCCTTAGATTCTTTAGACAAATCGCAAAGGGGGTGAATGATGATATGTTATCCACTACAGCTGTAAATCTACACGCATCGTCCCTTCAAGGCGTTGGCCTTGGAATGGACGGAACGCCTGAGACAGGGGAGTTTGATTTCATGAACTACCTACTGGGCCTTCAGGTCTCCCCATTGGATTTAACCGGTGATGGCAGCGAAGTTGATTTAACTGGAACAGCGGCGAAAGCGACGTCTGGTAAAGATGGCGCTAAGGCCGAGGATGCGCTCTTCTCGATTTTTCAGAAGAAGAACGATCCTTCGTGGAATCTAATATTCCCGAATGCTCAAGTGACAAATCAACCCGTGAATCCTCTCGAGCCTCAAGAAGTTGAGGGAACCGAGATTGGAAATCCCGCAGCCAAAACAGCGATGGAGACAACCAATCCATTGCAAGGGCTAAATCCCAAGTCGGGGATGAATAACGTGGCTCCTGAAGCTTCTTTGAAAGTCGATTCAAACGAGAAAGTACAAGACGCTTTTTCGCTGAGTCCCACTCAAGGAGCTGAAACGCGAGTCGATGAGAAGCAAGCAAATCCTTTAGTAGCGAAAGCTCAAAAGGAGTTGGCGATTCAAAAGTACGCACCCACAGCAAAGCCGAATACGAATGCTCTCGAGGGAAATACCCTGTCCCCCGTTCAGAGGAATGGGAAGACTGAGACATTTGTGGCAGACAACAATGGACTGGTGAATAGTCAACAAACTGTAAGTGCATCTCACGAGCTCAATCTGAAAGAGGAGATTGAAAAGAACGAAGGGCTAAGCCGCAAACGTAACGCTGGGGAGAGTGAACTCTCCAATACCGGTGTTGCGTTTGACGGGAAGGCTCTTCAGGCAAGCACCACTGCAGCGCCTGTGTCCAAAGGTGAAGTAACACACGCGACCACGACGGTTCCCGAACTTTTCCAAAAAGTCGAGTCGATGGTCCATCACGGCGGAGGAAAAATGACTGTGTCATTGAATCCGCCATCATTGGGACACGTTGAGATCCAAGTGACGACCCGAGGTAAGAACGTCGAAATCCAAATGAAGTCGCAAACGGATTTCGCGAAGTCTGCCATCGAGAGCAAAATCACCGATCTCAAACACTCCATGCAGGTGCAAGATCTCAATCTCTCCAAAATGGAGGTCCATGTTAGCCGTGAAGCGGATCGTTCAATGAATGGGAATCAGTTTGCCAATCTCAATCAGGGAACTTTCCACAATCAACAGCAGTCGCACGGCTTTCAACGGGACGCCAAGGAAAACAATTCTTGGCAGGGTCAACAAACCTCGATGAATCCAAAAGTTACGACTCACGTCGCGCCAGTCCAAATGGCTCGAAGTGCAGCCGCCACTCGAGGAGGAGTCGATATCCGCATCTAATTGTTCCTCAAGAACAATTAGGAAAGGCTGAACCATGAAAGAAGTGACAGCAGCGATTCCGCCTCATTTGATGGCGGATCCCAAAGCAGACTTCCCAAAAGCGAAGAATACCATGGGCAAGGACGATTTTATGAAATTGCTCATGGCACAACTTCAACACCAAGATCCTCTGAAACCCATGGAGAACCAGGAGTTCGTCGCCCAACTTGCGCAATTCGGCTCGTTGGAACAATTGACGAATATCCAAAAAGGTATCGATGGGCTTTCTTCGGGAAATAAGGATGAAGCGAAACTCTCCGCTTTAGGGATGATCGGAAAACATGTGCAAGCAACCGGAAATGACATTGATCTGCGTGAAGGAAGTGAAGTCACGCTGAGATATGGTCAGAAAGAGGGGCTCACACCTGTTTCCGCTCAAATTTACACCGATGGGGGTAAATTAGTGCGCGAGATCGATCTCGGGGGAAAAGCTGACAGTCAGGAAGTTCATTGGGACGGCAAAGACGCAGACGGAAAGAACCTCCCGTCAGGGAAATACACGTTCAGAGTGCAAGGAGTCAGTGGATCTGGGCAAGCGGAAGAGCTAGGAACCGAGCTCTCTGGACGTGTGACGGGGGTTGAAATGGACGGCAAGGATGCACTTCTCGTCGTTCAGACTCCTTCCGGAACGTCTCGACTGTCCATTGCCAAAGTCCACGCGGTTTCGGTGGAAGATGGCAAGAAACAGCCGGCTCAAGTCAATCAACCGACGACAAAACCCGCAGTCACTCAGGCGATAAAACCACCTGAAGAAGATGATTCTGAGGAAAAACCGGCAGCTTCTTTTGTGCCGATCAATGTTCCAAGGGCTCTTCAGGAAGGAAATCGAGCTGAGCAAGCGGAAGCTGCCGCGGAGGATTTACCGAGCGTTGCGGACTTAGATAAGGGAATGTGGCAAGGCTTTATGCCACCTTCACTTTCGGAAAACGTAAAACCATGAGTATCTCCGAACTCTTTCGAGCGACGGGGTCGGCGGGAATTCAACCTAGTCCGTCCACGTCTGGAGTAGGAAAAAATAATCCAGCCCAAGGGCAATCCGCGCTGCGGGGTCCTTCGGAATTCGAAAAAGTCTTACAACAAGAATCACAACTCAACCTGTCTCAACATGCAGAAACTCGAATCCGCTCTCGGGAAATTCCTTGGAGTCCGGAATTAGAGAAACGCATCAGTTCTGGCATCGATCAAGCGAGTCACAAAGGAAGTCGAGAAACTTTGATTCTCGCTGGCGATGTTGCCGTGATTGCTAACGTGAAATCGCGAACGGTAGTTACCGCGATGGATCGATCGCAACTGAAAGAACGAATCTTTACCAACATTGATAGTGCGGTTCTTGTTTAAAAATCGAATCGAGTAGCCCTCGATTCATACACATAACCTCCAAAGCTGGCCCGTGTTGTATTTTAAACACTGAAGCTTTGGTTACGAGGCATGCTTCAACGCACGCTTCACCAGGAGGCAACATGGGTGTCGTATCCTCAATGACGACGGCGATCTCTGGTCTTGAGACAAATGGCCAGGCGCTCTCCGTTATCTCCGATAACATCGTGAACGCGAACACGACAGGTTTCAAAAGTTCGCGCACGGAGTTTCAAAACATCCTCGCTCAGGATCTTGGAATGGGCATGGGTGGCATTCAAATCGGTCGCGGCGCAACTGTCGCGGCAGTCACAAACATCCTCACACAAGGACCCGTCACTCGGACAGACCGAGGAACCGATCTCGCGCTTAGCGGAAACGGTTTCTTTGTTTTGAAGAGTGATACTCTGGGACAAACGTACACTCGAGACGGAAGTTTCCGTTTCGATAAAGACGGTTGGCTTGTGAATGTGGATGGGGCACGTGTGCAGGCCTATGAGTCGACGGCAGATGGTCACATTACGGGAAAATTAAATGATATTCGTATCCCGTACAACACCATTCCGGCGAAAGCGACGAATAAGGTGCAGTTGCACGTGAACTTGGATGCCCGAGTTCCTGTGTCTCAGCAATTAGATCTCACAAGACCGGAAGAGACTTCGCAATTTACGACGGGGTTACAAGTATTCGACTCCATCGGAAATGCGCATAGTCTTACGATGTATTTCAACAAAACATCCGACTCAACGTGGGAATGGCATGGAATGACGGACGGAGGAAATCTCGCAGGTGGAACAGCGGGAACACCGACGGAAGTTGTTCAAGGTGTTCTAACGTTTGATCAGTTGGGCAAACTCCAAAATAGCCAGCAATCTGTGGTGAACGGATCCTTCGCAAATGGTGCCGTTCCGGATCAGCAGCTGTTCATGGACTTCGGCGATCCGATCGATGAACTTGGGACGGGCGAAAAAGGCACGACCCAATATGGATCGAAACATGCGATGTTCCGAAACGTTCAAGACGGTTGGGCGGCCGGAGTGCTCGCTGACACGGGTATCGACGGCGACGGAATCGTCACCGGCGTGTACACGAATGGTCAAAACCGAATCTTGGGTCAGCTCGCTGTCTCTCGTTTTGAGGCGACAGAACGACTCAATAAACTCGGCCAAAACCAATTCCGTGAAAGCGTCCAGTCTGGCCAAGCCATGATTGGAAAACCCAACACGAACGGTCGTGGAGTGGTCATGACGAAGAGCTTGGAGCAGTCGAATGTCGACTTAGCTCACGAATTCGTCGACATGATCAAAGCTCAGCGCGGATTCCAAGCAAGTGCGAAGAGCGTCACGACGGCCAACGAAATGTTGGATGAAATCATCAATATTAAGCGTCAATAATAATTGGCGGTTAATTGATTAACTCTTAGCGGACGGGATTGCTTCGTCGATTCGGGTCCCAAATCGATAAATCGATTTGGGCGCCCTCCCTCCTCGCAAATACTGTATTTGCGAGCGAAGCGAAGCAATCCCACCGCAATTGAGATCAACATCATGAAAAAACAATTTTTCGTTATTTCATTTATTATTTTGGGTGCGATCGCGGTCGGCGCCTATTTCATTCCCAGTCTTCTGTGGGCTTATGCCTTCTTTGGTCCACTTTTCATAGTGGGCGTAAGAGATCTTATCCAAACAAAGCACTCTGTGACCCGAAATTTTCCCGTCATAGGCCATTTCAGATATATGATGGAAACCATTCGGCCTGAGATTAATCAATATTTTGTCGAATCAAACTCTGATGGAGTCCCTTTTAGTCGAGAACAACGATCGATTGTTTATCAGCGCGGAAAAAAACAACTCGATACCTTACCCTTTGGTACTCAGAAAAATGTGTACGAAGTAGGATACGAGTGGGTCAATCATTCTTTATCTCCTGTGCATGTGGATCCCAAATCACTTCGAATTATGGTGGGAGGACCTCAGTGCAAGCAGCCCTATTCGGCACTTTCCAGCACAGTGGGATCCGAAGCTTGGAATTCACGTGACTTGAAGTCGCGGC
>JADMIO011406756.1_pt1 | contig 61793 bp, 64 predicted proteins | sample 8958161 | NCBI WGS metagenome assembly JADMIO01 (sample SAMN16585339, study PRJNA669376) | soil metagenome | isolation source: Crop rotation soil | place: USA: Cullars Rotation, Alabama | collected 2011
CGCGACAACTTGTCCACGTGGAATTCTAAGCTTAGGATCCCAATGTGCTGGAAAGAATACAATCAAGTCGCAGGTTATGAAAATATATTTGCGATTGGCGACATTGCCTTAATGGCGACCGAAAAATTTCCAATCGGACATCCCATGCTCGCGCAGCCTGCCATGCAACAAGGAAAATTGTTGGGCGAAAATATGCTGCGCAAAATCAGCAATCAAAAAATGAAACCGTTTGAATACAACGACAAAGGGGCGATGGCAACAATCGGGCGCAATAAGGCGGTCGTCGATTTACCCAAATATCATTTTCATGGTGTTTTCGCCTGGTTTGTTTGGATGTTCGTTCATCTTATTTCGTTAATCGGCTTTAAAAACAAAGCGGTGGTTTTGACGAATTGGATTTACAATTATATTCGTTTCGATCGCGAGGGACGCCTAATTATTCGGCCATACAAACGCAAAAGTTTCTATTCTTTTACAAGTGACGAAATTTAATGGAACGACGTATATTCATACAGACTATCGGACTTGGGGCAGTGGGCTTATATGCCAACGGGTTGCTGGCGTTTTCCAAACAAACACAACCACTGGGCGTACAATTGTATTCCATTCGCGATGCCATCGACAAAAATCCCGAAGCGGCACTCGAAAAGCTTGCCGGTTTGGGTTACAAAAACCTTGAAATTTATGGATATGATGGAAAATTCTTCGGCAAGACCCTGCGTGAGTTCCAAACCATTTTGGACAACACAGGCTTAAAAGTCATCAGCTCACATCATATAACAGGAATTGGTTTTGAAGGCAAACGCACCATGTCCAAAGATTGGGCGTATGCCGTAGAAGACATGCACGACATCGGTGCAAAATATATGGTGTGTGCTTTTCTATTTCAGAATGAACGGACACCCGAAATTTACCAGTCGCTTCCCAAACTCTTTGAAAAATCAGCTGAAACGGCACTTCAAGCCAATATTCGGTTTGCGTATCACAACCACGATTTCGAATTTGAGCCCTTTGGAAATTCAACCTATTATGATTTCCTGCTGCAAAATACATCGCCAGATTTGGTACAAATGGAGCTCGACCTGTATTGGATATCAAAAGCCGGTTTGGATCCATTGTCCTATTTTGATAAATATCCGGGACGTTTCGCGCTTTGGCACGTAAAAGACATGGAAGCCGGAACCAAAGACTTTTGCGAAGTCGGCAGCGGAACAATTGATTTCGACCGCCTATTTGCCGCCAAGGAAAAAGCCGGACTGCAGCATTGGTTTATCGAACAAGATAAAAGCAAAGGGGACATTTTCGACAGTCTTAAAATGAGTAGGGATTATGTGAAAGCCAAGAAATATTAGCAAAATAGAGGCGAAAGCGGGAAGTTGCTCCAATAAAATCACTACAGTTTCTCTAACTTGTAATAGTTTACCATCAAATCCACAAACTTGTTGTAACTTTCCAAGCCGTCTTTTTGCTGGTTGAACTTGAGGAAATTGTCGTAGAAAATCTTGAACCCTGTTTCGATAAACGTTTCATATTGCTTCCAGAATTCTTCAGATTCCTCGTAGTTTTTAAGAATTCCGGGATGGATCGTAGGCAGCAACTGATTCAAAACTTTTTCATCGCGTATTTTCCAATTGCGCAAGCAATACTTAAGCGCATACGAATAACCCGAATACTGAAAATACAAATCATCATTCTTAATCGAAGCGAGATAACCCACAAAATTGGCTTCGCTTTCCGATGCAAATCCAATTTGGTGTGCCATTTCATGCGAAGCCGTCGTGGGGAAATTGTACATCGGCAGCATGTCGTTGACCTGTGCTTCATTCGTAAACGGATTGAGATAACCCGCGAAACCCATATAAGTCAACGGCAAACTAAGCAATGATTTTTTGATACTCAAATTTTGGTAGCCAAAATACGGATGGATTTTAGCAAGATTTTGATAGCCGCTCAAGTTCATCTCAAAAACCTGTTCCTGTGTATACGGAAAAACAATCTTTATATTGTCGTTGTTTGCAATCTGGCGGTGAATGTTGTTGGTTTTTGCAATCAGTAATTTGGTGAAACGCAGCAAATCGGCATCGGTGTATTCGCGCTCGAGATGCATTTTGTCAAACAATTTCACGCGGTGGTAATTCGTTGCCCAAAGCAAATGGAAGCAGAAATAGAAGATAGAAAAGAAACTTAAAAACGTCAACAGGTTTTCGCGCCAAGCCGTCTTCCACGTTTTTCTTTTGTGCCAAAACCATCTCAACACAAAGAAAATGACAATGAAATAAATAACATCGCCTACAGAAAATGGCACATTGCCTAAAAGCCGCCGTGAAAAATTCGAAATCCAAACGTAAAGTCCGTTGCTGTAAAACCATTCGATCGTTTCGGGAAAAAACGATAGTATTTTTAAGGCGATGATCTGAACCAACAATAAAATTGGGAGGATAAACTTTTTGTAACGCATGGCAATGTTTCGTTTCGTAAAGATAGCAACAAACCCAATAGTTGATTGTTAATTTCTTTTTCAAATTTTAACGTGCTTATTTAGAACAAATAAGAATAAACGAATACATTTGCAAACGTATTACCTGAGTGCACGAAGGAAATACGCTAAGCAATTGCATTTTTAGCATGGGAAAGAAAGACAAGAAAGAAAAAGTGATTCTGTTGTGCGACGGAAAGAAATGCTGTAAATACAACAGCGAGGTGAAAGATTGCTTTAAAGACCTCGTCAAGGAATCCGGACTCAAAGATTCGGTTCTCATCAAAAAAATGGATTGTCAGGGCATGTGCAAACAGGCGCCTGTAATCTGCATCCACAAAAATGAATGCGTTGGCAAAGTCTCCAAAAAAGACGCAAAAAAACTCTTCGAAAAACACATCGCTTAAATTTCATTACGGCTCGCAAACTTTGTAACTTTGATGCTTCAAACTTTGCAACCTAAAAAAATGAGCCAAGAAATTAGAAACCTAGAACCCAAAGCACTTTGGAATAAATTCGCCGACTTGAATGCGGTACCGCGTCCATCCAAAAAAGAAGAACGCGTAATTGAATTCATGAAAGACTTCGGCAACAGCCTCGGACTTGAAACGTTCGAAGACGAAATCCGCAACGTCATCATCCGAAAACCCGCCACTCCGGGCATGGAAAACCGCAAGCCGATTGTGATGCAAGGCCATCTCGACATGGTACATCAAAAAAACAACGACACCGTTTTTGATTTCGACACACAAGGCATCGATATGTATGTCGATGGCGACTGGGTACGTGCGAGAGGGACGACGCTTGGCGCGGATAACGGACTCGGCGTAGCGACAATCATGGCCATCCTCGAATCCAAAGACATTGCGCATCCCGCAATTGAAGCGTTATTCACGATTGACGAAGAAACCGGAATGACGGGTGCGCTCAATCTCAAAGGCGGAATTTTGCAAGGCGATATTTTATTGAACCTCGACACCGAAGAAGACGATGAAATCGACATTGGTTGTGCGGGTGGTATAGACGTTACCGCGACGAGAAGCTATGACGAAGAAGAAACGCCGGAAGGTTCTACCGGATACACCATTACCGTAAAAGGATTAAACGGTGGACATTCCGGAATGGACATTCACAAAGGACTTGGCAATGCCAATAAAATCATGAACCGTTTGTTGTCTGGTGCGTTTGAAAACTTTGGTTTGCAGGTGGCAGAAATCAATGGCGGCAGTTTGCGCAATGCGATTCCGAGGGAAAGTGTTGCCAAAGTGATTATCGCGACCATGTATGACGAAGCCTACGTTTTTGATATGCAGGAAACGATCAACGACATCAAAGCCGAATACAAAACGACCGAACCCAACCTTACCATCGAAATCACCCAATCGGATTTGCCTGCAAAAGTAATGGATTTGGGTGTTCAGGAAGGCGTAATCCGTGCTTTGTACACCGCGCACAATGGCGTATACAGAATGAGTCCGGATATGGCTGATTTGGTCGAAACCTCCAACAACATAGCCCGCGTCATCATCAAAGACGGCGAAGTGATGATTGGTTGCCTGACACGTTCTTCAGTGGAAAGTTCTAAATTCGATTTGGCGAATGCATTGCGTTCGGCATTTGAATTGACGGGTTGCGAAGTGACTTTTTCTGGTTCGTATCCAGGTTGGACACCCAATGTAAATTCGGAAATCCTCGACGTATTGGTCAATATTTATGAAAAACAAAACAACGAAAAACCCAAAGTGGTCGCTTGCCATGCTGGTTTGGAATGCGGCATCCTCGGAACGAATTATCCCAACATGGACATGATTTCTTTCGGGCCGACAATCCATGGCGCGCACTCTCCCGATGAACGGGCGAGCATTTCTTCGGCGCAGAAATATTGGAAATTTGTGTTGGAGATTTTGGAGAATATTCCAACGAAGTAATTTAGATTGCTAGTTTTATATACAAGAAAGCCATCCATGATTGGGTGGCTTTTTATTTAGGGATAAATTATAGATACTGGAAATTTGCTGTCACTTCCCGAAAAATAATTGTAATTTTTTTTAGAGCCCATTTAGGTACATTAAAATTATTTGTGTCAATTTTTTTTTGAATTTTTTTTTGACACAACTTCTGTGACATTTTTTCTGTGACATTTTTTTTTGTCACAAATTTTTTGTCACAACTTTGCTACATTTTCTTTCTTGAAATATTTTGCAACAAGAAGTGAAAATCGATGCTATAAAATTTAAGCAAAATGTTAAGGCTTGAATTTCAATAAGTCCGATTCGCTTTTCTCGATGTCGACGATGGCGTAACTCGGCACTTCAGAAATCGCCATTTCGTCAAGCACGTCTACCAAATTGCCGTAATTGGATTGTTTGTCGGGTTTGATCAGCACAATAAGTCCTTTTTCGGGAGTGCCTTTGGCAGTCGAATAGGCGAGGACTTCTTTTTTACGAACCGTCAATTCCTTGCGCAGCGCGCTTGTTCCCAAAGCGATTTCCTTTGAATCATTGGTTTGTTTGCCCATGTAACATTTGGTTTTGTTGTGATCGCCAACGAGGATTGTCATGGTGCGGTTTTCGTCTACCGGCATCGAAGGGCCTTCCGAATCGGGTAGCGATAAATCCATCGATTTTGGTTTGGTCAACGAAGTTGTGAGCATAAAAAAGGTAATCAGCAGAAAAGCCAGATCGACCATTGCGGTCAAATCAACTCTTGAATTGGTTTTTTTGCTCCGGATTTTTTTGGATGTTGCGGCGCCGTTAGCGTCATTGTTCAATTCGGCCATGATCGTTTGGTTTAAGGTTAGTGAATCAGACGAAAGCGCTTTAGGGCGCAAACGGCCGACTTTACCTTATTTAACGAAAATTTGATTTCGGATATTGTATGGGTTTTGCGTTGAGTTGTCAATGCCCATAAAAAAATCCCCGTTATAAACGAGGATTGCTATTATTGGAGTGCCTAGCCAGGATGGGAGCAAAGTGCCGCGCACTGCGGACAGCCGGATTATGCTTCAAAAAAAACGCGCTAATAAAAGCGCGTTTGAATGTGATTTATTTCTGTTCGTAGTCGTAATTGACCATCCAGTGGATTCCGAATTGATCGGTAAACATGCCGAACAGCGCGCCCCAGAACGTTTTCTCCAACGGCATCGTAACTTTTCCGCCAGCCGAAAGCCCGTCAAAAAGTTTTTTGGCTTCGTCTTCGTTTTCGGCATTGATCGAAACCGCGAAGTTGGTTCCGGCTTCCGCCGTTTGCCCGAAAGCTTCATTCGCATCGCTTCCGAATAAATTGGTCTCTTTGCTGATGGGCAGCGAAACATGCATGATCAATTCGCCAACACCTTCCGGCAGTGGGGTATCCGAAGGCATGTCCTTGAATTTTCCGATGTAGGTGAATTCACCGCCGAAAACCGATTTGTAAAAGTTGAAAGCCTGCTCGCAGGTTCCGTTAAAAGTAAGGTAAGGGTTAATCTGAGCCATTGTGTATAATTTAAGTTGCTGTTTTATTTTTTGCGCCCCATAGGATAACTTTCCGAAGCGGGCTTGCCACCTTGCATTCCTGAAATTTCGGCCACAATACTGTCTTTCGTAATCATTTTGTAACTGATTTTCTGTGGGAAATCGTGCGCTGTATTTTCAAAAACCAGCGTGTTTGCCGTAGCGCTTGTCATTTTGAATGCGACGGGCAAATCGGCGTTCTGGCCTTTGACATTCGGACTGTAGATCAAATTTTCACCATCTTGTGAAAGTCCAATCGTTTCGTTGTGTAAGGTATCTTTGCCTTTGATAAAGTAGCTTGTGCCGTGAAACGTACTGTCGTTGACTTTTTCCCAATTTTCGGAAAGGGTGCCGTTTTTGGTTTTGTTTTCCCAACTGCCGATGAGCCATTGGGCTTTGTCGATTTGGCCGGGTTGTTTTTCCGATTTTTTCTGACAAGAAATAAGGACAGCTGCAAGGATGAATAGGGCGTATGTGTATTTGATATTCATGTTATTGGATTTTGAAGGTGAATTTCTTGTGCGTAAAGATAAAATTTTCACGTTCATAAAACCGATGTGCGGCGGCTCTTTTGAAACTGGAGGTGACTTCGAGTTGCACGACATTTTTCGATTGGGCTATGGTCTTGATTTCATCGATCAATTTTTTCCCGACGCCCAGACTACGCACGCTTTCATCGACAAACATTTCCTGGATTTCGCCAACTTTTCCATTGTGGTGCAGCAGGTTCTGAATGTGACAACTCAAAAATCCGACTGGTTGGTTTTTCGCGAAGGCGAGCAAGTAAATGATTTTCGGATTGGCAGTGTTTTCTAAAAAAAGAGCGTGCTGGGTTTGTTCATCAAAAACTTCGTCTTCAAGCAAATTGACGAAGCGGTAAATCGTTTTAAAATCTTCGGCAACTGCCATTCTAATGCTAACGGAATCCAATTCACAAGTGTTTTAAGGTACTCAAAATTAACAAAAATACTGCAATGCCTACCGGTTTTCCATTCAACATTTTTTTGTAAATTTGCACCTCCAAAATAAAGGAAATACAAATGTTAGACAGACTTCAAATCGTAAAACAACGCTTCGACGAAATCTCGGACCTGATCATCCAGCCCGATGTAATCGCCGACCAAAAGCGTTACGTACAATTGAATAAAGAATACAAAGACCTCAAGGCATTGGCAGAGAAGCGCGACGAATATGTGAACATCATGGGGAATATCGAAGAGGCAAATGAAATCATTGCCGATGGTAGTGATGCCGAAATGGTCGACATGGCTAAAATGCAACTCGAAGAAGCCAAAGAAAGATTGCCGGAACTTGAAGACGAAATCAAATTCATGCTGATCCCGAAAGACGCCGAAGACGCCAAAAACGTCATGGTGGAAGTCCGCGCCGGAACCGGTGGCGACGAAGCCTCGATCTTTGCCGGCGATTTGTTCCGCATGTACACCAAATATTGCGAAGGCCGCGGCTGGAGAACTTCGGTTGTCGATATGAACGAAGGCACTTCGGGCGGATTCAAAGAAGTCATTTTTGAAGTCACGGGCGAAGACGTTTACGGAACCCTCAAATTCGAAGCCGGCGTGCACCGTGTGCAACGTGTCCCGCAAACCGAAACACAAGGCCGCGTGCACACTTCCGCAGCGACGGTGATGGTATTACCTGAAGCTGAAGAATTCGACGTACACCTTGATCCAAATGATGTGCGCATCGACTTTTTCTGTTCATCAGGACCAGGCGGGCAATCGGTCAATACGACCAAATCTGCGGTTCGTCTCACGCACATTCCGACCGGTTTGGTCGCGCAATGTCAGGATGAAAAATCACAGCACAAGAACAAAGACAAGGCGTTTACGGTTTTGCGTTCGCGTTTGTACGAGCAGGAATTGGCTAAAAAACAGGAAGAAGATGCGAAGAAGCGTACTTCGCAAGTCAGCTCGGGCGACCGTTCGGCGAAAATCCGCACTTATAATTACGCGCAAGGACGTGTCACCGACCACCGCGTTGGTTTGACCTTGTACGACCTCGGAAACATCATGAACGGCGACATCCAAAAAATCGTTGACGAATTGCAATTGGTCAACAACATGGAGAAATTGAAAGAAGCGAGTGAGGTTTTTTAAATTTCATTTTTAAAATAGTGAAGCCGTACTTTTTGTACGGCTTTTTTTTTGGAGCTGTTTCCCGCTTTCGCCTTTATCTTTTGCTTCGTAAACTCCGCAAAAGGATACCGGCTCTATCGGGGCTATTACTTTTTTCCTTGATGAAAAAAGTAACAAAAAAATCAAGCGCTCGATTGCTCGGCGACCTGCAAGTTCTTGGTGTCGAAATCAAAAGAACTACTCATGCTTTAATATTTGTTTTTTAAAGGAATTCGTGAATCTTCGATTTCGCCTGCGGCTCAGACAGCTTTTGATTTTTGCGCCATCTGCAAACAGCAGGTGCCCGCCTGCGCAATCAATGCGCGAGCCGCACGAGGAAACATTTATGGTAACTGAAAATCGTTCGTTCGCTTGGAACGGAAATCATCCAATTTCCGAAAGAAGTTCTTAGAAGGATTTTCGGCGCTTTGCAAAAAGCCGAAAATAAAATATAAAATTCCTGACTGGTCTGGCATCAAATGCCAAACGTAAAAAACCGAGGTAGTTTTTGAGTTTGGGATTTGCAGCCTTGACTTTTTGTTACTTTTGCGTCAAGGCAAAAGTAAAAGCTAGCCTCGATAGTAACGGAAATCCTTTTGCGTAGTTTACGCAGCAAAAGATTGCAGTGAATAGCGAGAAATAGCTTCAAAAAAATTAAATTTGCACCATGACAACACAACAACTTCTCCAACAAATCCACCAAAAAAAATCATTCCTTTCTGTTGGGCTCGACGTCGATTTGAATAAAATTCCGAAGCATTTACTCGAAACCGAAGATCCCATTTTCGAATTCAACAAAGCCATACTCGATGCGACACACGATCTTGCCGTAGCGTGCAAACCCAATATTGCGTTCTTCGAAGCATACGGACTCAAAGGTTGGCAATCGCTTCAAAAAACGATTGATTACATTAACGAAAATTATCCGGATATCTTTACGATCGCCGATGCGAAACGTGGAGATATCGGCAACACTTCTTCCATGTATGCCAAAGCTTTTTTCGAGGATTTAAACTTTGATTCCATTACTGTCGCGCCTTATATGGGCAAAGATTCGGTCGAGCCATTTCTGGCCTTTGAAGACAAGCATACCATTATGCTTGCGCTGACCTCCAATGAAGGCGCATTCGATTTTCAGACTTTGAAAGTCGATGGAAAGGAATTGTACAAGCACGTGATTGAAACTTCCAAAACCTGGAAAAATGCTCAAAATTTGATGTATGTCGTTGGCGCGACCAAAGCCGAATATTTTACCGAAATCCGCCAAATTATTCCCGACAGTTTCCTTTTGGTTCCGGGCGTCGGCGCGCAAGGCGGAAGTTTGGCTGAAGTCTGCAAATACGGAATGAACGACAACGTTGGCTTACTCATCAATTCCTCGCGCAACATCATTTATGCTTCAAACGGAACTGATTTTGCGGAAAAGGCCAGGGAAGAAGCACTTCGAATGCAACAGCAAATGCAGCAAATTTTATTGGACCGGTAATTTATCAAGAAGATATAAATAAGCGGTCAGGCTGTGGTGCATGAAAATTTTCGTCTTGTCATCGGGAAATTTTTTGTAGTAATCGGCATCCGGATTTAAAACAATCATGTTCCCACAGCGCATGTAATTGCTGGATTGATAGAAATCTTCCGGTGCTTTGTAACCCGGGACATTTTTCTCGACCATTTTCGATGCGTATTTCCCAAGATAAAGCTGGTATTTTTTAAGTGCTTTTCGGTTGTGTTTCGTGAGTTGCTTGTGGATGAACGTGAGCAATTGATCTTGCGGAAAAGGCAATTCCTTGAGTTTTTTGCGCGCGTCCTTAAACGGATTGATGGTGTTGAAATCTTCCACATTCTGAATCGAAACCGGTACTTCCGGAACCCAATCGGCCGCATTCACGATACTAAACGACCAACCCATTTGGGTTGCCGCTTCATAATCATAGGCAAAATAAAGGTTGCCTGGTTTGGGCGTGGCACTGCAATAGGTTTTGAAAATAATGTCTTTCGGAATCACACCGGTCTTTTGGTAGTACTTTAATTGCGCCGTGATGAAATAGCTCAAGGCCGCGCCTTGGCTGTGCCCGAATACAATAAACGCCTTGTATCCTTTCGCATATTGTTCTTTTACTTTGGGTAAAATATCCGTCATCAAAAAAGCGCTCGACAATGCCCAACCGATGTGGACTGCGGCTTTTGGATTGTCGGCATAATGGTAATCGACTTTTAGCGTATCGTTGAGTTGGAATTGACCGATGGCGGGAACCATTGCCGCGTAGAAATTCGCCATCCAACTAATCTTATTACTCGCCGTTCCGCGCAAGCAAATGACCGAATGCGTATGGTTTTCATACAGCTCCCATTGGTTTTCGAGGCCTATGATTTTCGAGCGGTAAATGGTTTTATAGGCAGTGCTCTCGGGGATTCCTTTGTATATGGTACTGTCGCCCCAGCACGAGAACGCGCGCAACAATTGTTTGTATTCTTCGCGGTCAAATCCGGGTTGTAAGGTTTTCGCGGTTTGTCCGAAACTAGTGAATGCAACAGTTAAAAAAAGTAAGGCGAATAGTCTCTTCATTGCGGAATTAATTTCTATTTAAAGTTAATTCAATTGATTATTTTAGCATTTACAGTATTTTAACAATTAAGTTATATATTATGCACGTAATTTTACAAGACCAGCTCGGTTATGTCTTTGAGTTTGAGCAGGTGCCAAAAAGAATTGTCTCTTTGGTTCCGTCGCAAACTGAATTGCTGTGTGACTTGGGTTTGGAAGAAAACCTTGTCGGCATTACAAAATTCTGCGTGCATCCATTTCATTTGAAAGCGACCAAAACAATTGTAGGTGGCACTAAAAAAATCAATGTTGAAAAAATCCGTGCATTAAATCCGGATGTTATTCTCTGCAATAAAGAAGAGAATACGCTTGAGATTGTAGCATCGCTCCGCGAAATTTGCCCGGTTTGGGTTACCAATATTATTACTATGGAGGATAATCTGCAGATGATATCCGATTTCGGAAAACTGTTTAACCGAAGAACTGAAGCGCAAAAATGGAATGACAAAATTCGTTTTGCCTTCGAAGATTTCCAACATTTTATGAAAGACAAGCCGCAAAAAAAATGCGCCTATTTTATTTGGAAGAATCCATGGATGGTTGCGGGTTCAGAGAATTTCATTAATGAAATGTTGAGACTGAACCATTTTGAAAATATTTATCAAAACGGCCGTTATCCCGAAATCGAGCTCAAGAAAATAAGATTGGAAGGCGATCCCGATGTGGTGTTTCTTTCGTCTGAACCATTTCCGTTTAAGGAAGAAGATGCATTCGAAATAGGCCGGTTCACGCACCACGCCAAAACCGTTTTCGTGGACGGTGAAATGTTTTCATGGTATGGAAGTCGATTGGTGAAAGCGTTCGCTTATTTCAAAAAGCTTCAAGAAAGATTGCAATAACCCGATTTACGGCTCATAATTCTCAGGGCTAATGTAATGATTGCACCATAAAAAAAAGCCGACAGTCCTAAAACCATCGGCATCTTATAACTAACTCTAAACCAAATAATAAAAAACCCTTTATTATGGTACAAATGTCCGATAATTTTAAAAGTGGATGTGTTAAGGATTCGTTATATATATGTTATGATTCGTAAAAAAATAAAGATTTATTTATTGTCTTGCAATGCAAATACTCTTTTCAAAAGATCGGATGAACGCGCAGAAAAATTATTCCGTATGTCTTTTTCTTCAACAGCCACCATTTTAAAAACGCCTTTCATCGCTTCGTTCGTAACATAGTCATTAAGGTCTGGGTTGACTTTTTTGACAAGTGGAATCGAATTGTATTTGGTAATGATTTGGTTCCAGACTTTATCGGCGCCGACTTTCCCCAACGAACTTTTCACAACCGGATTGAATTTCCCATACAATTGTGTCGACGTGGAATGCTGCAAATACGTTGTCGCCGAAGTGTCATTTCCCAAAAGAATGTTCTTCGCATCGGTAAAAGTCATGTTCTTTACTGCCGAAACAAAAATCGGAGTTGCTTCTTTCACGGCATTTTCTGCAGCGCGGTTAAGTACTTTCAATCCTTCATCGGCCAAACTCGACATCCCGATGTCGCGCAATGTTTTGTCGACTTTCTTGAGCTCATCGGGGAGCAAAATCTTGACGGCTTCGTTTTTGTAAAAACCGTCGGTAACCGTGAGTTTGGAAACTTGTTTGGTAATTCCGTTGTTGAGTGCTTCTTTTAAACCCGCGGCAATATCGGCATTGCTCACGGTTCCGAGTTGCCCGAGTTCGGGATATTGGTTCGCTACTTGCTGTAATTCGGCACATCCGAAACCCAAAAGCAAAACGCTAAATGCAAGAATCTTTTTCATATTATTTTTTGTCTTGTAAGGCAAATACTTGTTTGAGCAAATCGGAGTTTCTGGAAGACAATTTGGTGCGGATGTTTCCTTCTTCCACCGCAATCATTTTGAAAACGCCTTCCATGGCTTTGTGGGTGACATAATCGGTAATGTCGGGGTTGACTTTGGAAACCATCGGCAGTTTGTTGTATTTGGTGATGATCGTATTCCATATTTTATCCGCGCCCACTTTACCGATCGACTGCTGCACCACAGGACTGAATTTCGCATACAATGCCGTCGATGTCGAATTTTGCAGATAGGCCGTTGCCGCATTATTGCTTCCCATCAAGATTCCTTTCGCATCGGTAATACTCATGTTTTTAATCGAATTGACAAAAATGGGCGTGGCTTCTTTCACCGCATCTTCGGCCGCACGGTTGAGTGCCTTGATGCCATCATCGGCGAGTTTGCCCATGCCCATGCTGCGCAAGGCCTTGTCGACTTTCTGCAATTCTTCGGGCATCAGGATTTTGACCTTATCGTTTTTATAGAAACCATCCACAGCCGTCAGTTTGGAAACTTGCTTGGTAATGCCGTTGTTGAGCGCTTCCTTGAGTCCGGCGCTGATGTCGACTGCGTTCGTATTTAATGTCGGAACTTTCGTCTGTCCGGTGACTTCCTTAATTAAATCTTTGAGTTGTGCTTGTCCCAGAAACGGAACGAGTAGAATGAGGCAAAATATTCTTTTCATTTTTCAAGTTTGTCCAAAGTTAAAAATAGTTTGAGGCGAAAGATACATTTTAACAGCAATTTGGATTTATGGTTTTCTAGGAGCTATTTACTTCGTCAGTTCGCTCCAAATATTTTTTATTTGGAGCTCGGGTCCAGCTGTCCGCTCTATCTTTTGCCGTGCCGGACAAAAGGATGCCGCTGCCATCTGGGCTAGGGCAAGTTCAATAATGAACGTTCTTCTAAAAAAGTGTGTGGATTTTTTCAGTTTTAAAAAATCCACACACTTTTTGTGTGGAAATATTTTTTTTTAAAATTTCCACACAAATGTTTTTTTGCGTTACATTTTACAAGAAAAACGTACTCGAGTATTCTCTGATTGGCGATTTCTAAGTTCCATAAGTCGCTTCAAGTTCTAGTAACTTTGTATTCTTTGCGAAAACCTTCGTTTCCTTTGCGGTAAAATCAAAAAACCGGTGGTAAAATCAAAAAACTTTCCCCAAAAACCAACCGCAAGATTTTCAGAATTTCGTAAATTGCGCGCCTAATTACCTCATAAAATTCAAAATGGAACCAGTTCAGCCTTATTCTCCTGTCAATAAAGTAAGAATCGTAACTGCCGCGTCTTTGTTCGACGGTCACGATGCCGCCATCAACATCATGCGCCGCATCATCCAGTCGACCGGTGTCGAAGTCATCCACCTCGGGCACGACCGCAGCGTGGAAGAAGTCGTGAACACCGCCATCCAGGAAGATGCCAATGCCATTGCGATGACGTCTTACCAAGGCGGACACAACGAGTACTTCAAATACATGTACGATTTGCTCAACGAAAAAGGCGCCGGTCACATCAAAATATTCGGCGGCGGCGGCGGCGTCATCCTGCCTTCCGAAATTTCAGAATTGCATGAATATGGCATCGAACGCATTTATTCTCCCGATGATGGCCGTGAACTAGGCTTACAAGGCATGATCAATGATCTCGTCAAACGTTCCGATTATCCGGTAGGCGACAAGCTCAACGGTGAAATCAACCATCTGGAAAGCAAGAATCCGACGGCCATTGCGCGCGTGATTTCTTCAGCCGAAAATTTCCCTGAAGTGGCCAAAGAAACGCTCGCTGCCATCCAAAATAAAAATAAGGATTCTAAAACGCCTGTGCTCGGAATTACCGGAACGGGCGGCGCTGGAAAATCGTCTTTGGTCGATGAACTCGTTCGTCGTTTCCTGATTGATTTCCCTGAAAAAACAATCGGGCTCATCTCTGTCGACCCATCCAAGAGAAAAACGGGCGGCGCTTTATTGGGCGATCGCATCCGTATGAATGCGATTAACAACCCACGCGTTTACATGCGTTCACTCGCCACGCGTCAATCCAATCTGGCTTTGTCTAAATATGTGGCCGATGCGATCCAGGTCATCAAGGCGGCAAAATACGATTTGATTATTCTCGAAACTTCCGGAATCGGACAGTCGGATACTGAAATCATGGACCATTCTGATGTTTCGCTTTACGTCATGACACCCGAATTCGGCGCCGCGACCCAACTCGAAAAAATCGACATGCTCGACTTCGCCGATCTTGTTGCCATTAATAAATTCGACAAACGCGGTTCGCTCGATGCGTTGCGCGACGTCAAAAAACAATACCAACGAAACCACCAATTGTGGGATGCTGATCTTGATACGCTTCCGGTTTATGGAACGATTGCCTCGCAGTTCAACGATCCGGGAATGAACACGCTGTACAAATCGGTCATGGACAAAATCCACGAAAAAACGCAGTCTGATTTGCAATCCGATTTTCACATCACACGCGAAATGAGCGAGAAGATTTTTGTGATTCCGCCGCACCGCACGCGTTACCTTTCTGAAATTGCAGAAAACAACCGAAAATACGATGCGACTGCATTGACCCAGCAACAGGTCGCGCAAAAATTATACGGTATTTTCAAAACGATTGAAAGCGTTTCTGGAAAAGTTCCCACGATTACCAAAGCGGGAATCGACGAAACGATTATTCAATCCAAAGACGAAACGACTTCACAATTCCTAAATCTTTTGGTCAAGGAATTCGACCGTGTCAAAATGGATCTCGATGCCTACAACTGGGAAATCATCCAAACGTGGGACGACAAAGTCAACAAATACAAAAATCCGATTTATAGCTTTAAAGTCCGCGATAAGGAAATCAAGATTGCCACGCACACCGAATCGCTTTCACATTCGCAGATTCCGAAAGTCGCGCTTCCCAAATACGAAGCGTGGGGCGACATTTTGCGTTGGTGCTTGCAGGAAAACGTACCGGGAGAATTTCCATTCACTTCGGGATTGTATCCGTTTAAGCGCGAAGGCGAAGACCCAAGCCGAATGTTTGCCGGAGAAGGCGGGCCGGAACGCACCAACAAACGTTTCCATTATGTGAGCCACGGAATGCCAGCCAAACGTTTGTCGACGGCTTTCGATTCGGTAACACTTTATGGAAACGATCCACACATCCGTCCCGATATTTACGGGAAAATCGGCAATGCGGGCGTTTCAATCTGTTGTCTCGACGACGCCAAGAAATTGTATTCCGGTTTTGATTTGGTGGATGCGATGACTTCGGTTTCGATGACGATCAATGGCCCGGCGCCGATGCTGCTTGGTTTCTTCATGAACGCCGCCATCGACCAACAATGTGAAATCTACATCAAAGCAAATGGAATTGTGGATGAAGTCGAAGCCAAAATTTCAGAAATCTATAAAAAAGCAGGAACCATTCGCCCGAAATACCAAGGCAAATTGCCCGAAGGAAACAACGGACTCGGATTGATGCTTTTGGGCGTGACCGGAGACATGGTTTTGCCGGCAGCTGTTTACGCCGATATCAAAGCCAAAACGTTATCGCAAGTCCGCGGAACGGTCCAAGCTGATATTTTAAAAGAAGACCAGGCACAAAACACCTGTATTTTTTCGACCGAGTTCGCACTGCGGCTCATGGGCGACGTACAGGAATATTTTATTGAAAAGAATGTGCGCAATTTTTACTCGGTTTCAATTTCGGGTTACCACATTGCCGAAGCAGGGGCGAACCCGATCACGCAATTGGCGTTTACGCTTTCCAATGGTTTTACCTATGTGGAATATTACCTGAGCCGCGGCATGAACATCAATGATTTCGGTCCGAATTTGTCGTTCTTCTTCTCGAATGGCATCGATCCCGAATATGCGGTCATCGGCCGTGTCGCGAGAAAAATCTGGGCGAAAGCACTCAAAAATAAATACGGTGCGAATGAACGCGCGCAAATGTTGAAGTACCACATCCAAACCTCGGGACGTTCTTTGCACGCACAGGAAATCGATTTCAACGACATCCGTACGACGTTGCAGGCTTTGTATGCGATTTATGACAACTGCAATTCGTTGCACACGAATGCTTACGACGAAGCGATTACGACACCAACCGAAGAATCGGTACGCCGTGCGATGGCCATTCAGCTCATCATCAATAAGGAACTCGGACTCGCCAAAAACGAAAATCCAATCCAGGGTTCATTCATTATCGAAGAATTGACCGACTTGGTGGAAGCAGCCGTTTTGCAGGAATTTGACAGGATTACAGAACGCGGTGGCGTACTCGGCGCGATGGAAACGATGTACCAACGTTCTAAAATCCAAGAAGAAAGTCTGTATTACGAAACTTTGAAACACAATGGCGATTTTCCGATTATCGGCGTGAATACGTTCCTGAGTTCCAAAGGCTCGCCTACGGTAGTGCCACTCGAAGTGATTCGCGCGACCGAAGAGGAAAAACAATACCAGATTGAAATGCTCGAACACCTGCACAAAACACATGCGGGCAAGGAAGAAGAACTGATCAATGCGATTCAGGAAGCCGCCATCAACAACCAAAATATTTTCGAGAAATTGATGGAAGCCACGAAAGTGTGTTCACTGGGACAAATTACATCGGCCTTGTTTGAGGTCGGAGGCCAGTACAGAAGAAATATGTAAGCAATAAAAGGCCTTTCGTTAGGAAAGGCTTTTTATTTAGGGTGTATTGGAATAGTGTGGAAAACCAGGATAATTGGAAACGTCAAGAATTTACAGTTTTCCTATAATCGAGGTATGGAAAATAATCGTATCTTGTTTTCAGGGAAGGGGGCAGAATGGTTATCCCTACTAAATAAAACCTTACTTTAACTACGGAAAATCTGCCTTTTTTTATGAAATTTATTGCCACATATTTAAGCCTTCACTTTGGGAGTACTAACTTTTTAGATATACTATTTTAGGACAATGTATTTTATTTTAGAAGTTATCGAATTTTAGCTAAATTTGATTCAATCTAAAAAAAGTCCATGGAAAATCTAGGAGTAATCGAATGGTGCATCATCGGCTTAGTCATCCTTGTAAAAATCGGCATTATTATTAGTGTGATTAGGTGGGCGAAATCGAACCGGGCAAAAAAGAAGCAACAGCTTGCTGATGAACAAAGAAAAATGTCGGAACGCGATTCGGAAACCCATTCGATGTAAATGAAAGATTTGTTGTTCCTTCACGGCGCCATCGGTGCTGAAAGCCAGTTTCGGCCGCTGCAAAATGTCTTGAAAAACCGCATCAATATCCATACGCTCAACTTCAGCGGGCATGGCGGCGAAGCGATGCGCGATGTTTTCTCGATTGAACAATTTGCTTCCGAAGTATTGGCTTATCTCGATTCCAACAACATTACCGCAATTGACATTTTTGGCTACAGCATGGGCGGTTATGTCGCTTTGTATCTGGCAAAGTTCCATTCCGAAAGAATCAATGGCATTTTTACGTTGGCGACCAAATTCGAATGGACGCCCGAAATTGCCGAGCGCGAAATCAAAATGCTCAATGCCGATAAAATAGCAGAAAAGATTCCGGCTTTTGCTGCCGAGCTCAAAAGACGCCATGAACCCAACGACTGGAGAATCGTGCTTCAAAAAACCGCCGATATGATGGTAAGCCTTGGCAATCGAAATCCGCTGCAGATGGAAGATTTCAAAGCCATTGGCAATCCAATCCGTATTGCCATTGGCGATAAAGATGCGATGGTGTCGCTTGAAGAGCCGATAGCCGTTTACCGCAATCTGCCCAATGCGAGTTTTATAGTGTTGCCCGATACGCAACATCCGATAGAGAAAGTCGATGTTCAAAGGCTGGCAGGTGAACTCGGGCTTTATTTTAGTTAATCGAGTGGAATCCGAAAACTTTCCTTAAATCCCAAATGTTTTTCCGACATTAATTTGCGCAAGACCAATACTTCGGTGCAGGTCCATGTGGCAGCGTAATTCAAATTCATAAGCCACGGTTGCAAAGCGTCAAATGCTACAGGTGTAATTTTTTTTGCCAGGGTTAAATGCGGAAATCCCGATTTTACTTTGAGCAGCCGCATCAAATGAATGATGGGTTCTTGGTCTTCAATATTAATAAAAAGCGTTTTCTTGGGTCGATGGTCAAAAAAGCCATGACCCGCAACCGTCACTTCAAATTTTTTTTGCTTGGCTAACAATTGCGCCACGGTTTCAGGAAAATCGGCATCGTCAGTGAGCTTGTCTGTTAAAGTAATGTGTGCTTTGGAATGCAGGTTCGAATCGCCGATTTCAGCAATCATGTCCATTTCTCTTTTTAAAATGGCAATATCATCGAGTACCTGCTGGGGAGGTGATAACACGACGAGATAGGCGTATAGCGGCCCAAAAAGCGCTTGTTGGTTGTAGATTCTTTTTCCCATTTGCGATTTATAAATTCTAAATATCGACCATTCGGAGATAATTTTTTTACACGATTTTTTTCAATTTTTTCAAAATTTAAATGCAACCAATTGGTATTCTTAAACTTATGATAAAATAAGTGGAGGTCAGATTTGCGAGTGGTAACTTTAAGCAAACAAAACCATTATCGTTATATGAAAAAGCCAATTTTACTCTTCTTGCTCCTGCCATTTTTGATGATCGCGCAGAAACAGGCCAAAAAGACACTTCCCGCACCATACGCCACAAAATCGGTAACGAATTATTCGAATGTTATTGGATGGAAAGACGGTGCCATGCCCAAAGCGCCCGCAGGATTTACCGTTACCAAATATGCCGAGGATTTAGACAATCCACGCTGGATGTATGTTACGCCAAATGGTGATGTACTCGTTGCGCAATCGAATTCCAATTACAGTGTTCCCAAACAGGTTGGCGCAGCGATTGTCGGAGCCGGGAAGTCGAATGAACTCAGCAACAGCGCCGATTTGATTACGTTGTTGCGCGATACCGATAAAGATGGCAAACCCGATGTACGTGCCAAATTCCTGACCAAAGAAAACGGACTCAATCAACCGTTCGGGATGCTTGTGATCGGCAATTGGTTTTATGTGGCCAATACTGATGCGTTGCTGCGGTTTCCATACGATCCAAACGAAAACAAAATTACGGGTGACGCGGTCAAATTGGCTGAGTTGCCTGCCGGAAAACACAACCGCCACTGGACCCGGAATATCATTGCGAATGCCGACAATTCTAAAATTTATATAGCCGTAGGGTCAGGGAGCAATGTGGCCGAAAACGGCATCAACGAAGATGTGGGAAAAGCGACGATTTATGAAATCAACCCCGACGGTTCGAGTCTGAGAATTTATGCCTTCGGTTTGCGAAACCCTGTCGGGATGGATTGGGCGCCAGGGACCAATATTTTGTGGACTACCGTAAATGAACGCGATGAACTGGGCAATAATCTGGTTCCCGATTACCTGACTTCTGTAAAAGAAGGCGGATTCTACGGTTGGCCTTACAGCTACTGGGGAAATAATGTCGATCCACGCATCAGCAAAGAAGATGCGCAGCCGTCACTGGTTCAAAAAACAATTGTTCCCGAGGTCGACTTGGGTTCGCATACCGCCTCACTCGGTTTGGCATTCTACACCGGAAAAACCTTTCCAGCCAAATATAAAAACGGTGCGTTCATTGCACAGCATGGTTCGTGGAACCGCGACCCGATTTCGGGATATAAAGTGGTTTTTGTGCCTTTCAAAGACGGCAAGCCTTCGGGCAAGTATGAAGATTTCCTGACCGGATTTATAGTTGATCCAAAGAAGAATGAAGTCCGCGGCCGCCCCGTTGGCATCACCATACTTCCCGATGGCTCGATGCTGGTCACCGACGACAAGACGAATATGATTTGGCGCGTAAGTGCTAATAAATAAAAAGAAGCGGAAATAAACTCCGCTTTTTTATTGAAGTTATCTTTCCGCCCGAATCTTCTCACGGTGCATTTTACCCCAAGTACTCAGTGCGTGCAACACATCATTAAGCGTATCGCTGTAACCGGTAAGTTCATATAAGACCGTAACGGGCGTGCCTGTTTGGATATTGCGTTTGATGAAGCCATTGAGTTCAAGATCCTTGAGCTCGCTCGAAAGGACCTTGGCCGAGATGCCGTCTATGGTCCGTTGCAGCTCATTGAAGCGGTTGTGGCCTTCTTTAATCGCGATGATGATGCGCAATTTCCATTTGCCACCAATAACATACATCGCGTCGCCAACGGCATTGAGCTTTTGTTGGCAGGCAGCTGGAGATAGATTTTCTTTCATTTTAATGATTGCTAACCAAAAGGTAACTACTTACCTTTTGTATACTACTAACTTTTGTTTAGCAAATGTACGTAATTTTGTCTTGTAATTAAAACAACAATCAAGATGAAAAATATATTGCACATTATTTCAAGTCCGAGAGGCGAGGCTTCTTACAGCATCAGACTCGGCAATGCCATTATCGATAAAATTACCAACCTGCATCCGGGAAGTGTTGTGAAAGTGCGCAACGTAGCGCAGGATAACCTTCCGCATTTGTCGGCTTCGCATTTGGAATCGTTTTTTACACCACAAGACCAATGGACAACAAAGAACGCAGAAACAGTCCGCGAATCAGAAGAAGCTTTGGCAGAAGTCTTTGAAGCCGATGTCATTGTCATCGGTGCGCCGCTGTATAACTTCGGAATACCGTCGTCATTAAAAGCATGGATTGATCATGTTGTTCGCTCTGGAAGAACATTCCGCTATGGTGAAAATGGGATAGAAGGCTTGCTAAAAGATAAAAAAGTTTATGTGGCACTGGCTTCCGGCGGTATTTATTCTGACGGACCGATGCAATTTATGGATTCGGTTAGCCCGTATCTTAAAAACGTATTCTCATTTATCGGTATAAACGATTTCGAGATTGTACGTGCAGAAGGTACTTCGATGCCCAATTTGATGGAGACCGCACTTGAAAAAGGTATCGACAGCATTACCGTTTAATTTTGTTTAGAAATAAAAAAAGGGCTTAGAAGTAAGCCCTTTTTTTATTCCAATTCGTTAAAAATTAATGTAGTTGTGGTTGGTGTTTTCCTTCGCGGATTTCCTCAACCATTTTTTTGTTGAAGGCAGGTAAATCATCCGGTGTCCGGCTTGTAACCAGGCCTTTGTCGACGACCACTTCTTTATCCACCCATTGCGCGCCAGCATTAATCAGGTCGGTTTTAACCGAAGGGAAAGAAGTCAGTGTTCGGCCTTTCACAACACCTGCACTGATCAACGTTTGCGGACCGTGGCAAATAGCGGCTACTGGTTTTCCCGCTTCAAAAAATGCACGTACAAAATCAAGCGCCTTTTCATCGATACGCAATTTGTCGGGATTGATGACACCACCGGGCAATACGAGCGCGTCGTAATCTCCAGGATTCGCTTCGTCTAGCGCAACATCTACCGTATAATCCGGTCCCCAATTTTTTTCTGCCCACGAACGGATGCTTCCTGATTCGGGGCTCACGATTTCTGCAACCCAGCCTTGTTGTTCCAGATGTTCCTTTGGCGATTTCAATTCGCTTTCTTCAAATCCGTTGGTTGCCAAAATGGCGATTCTCTTTTCCATGATTTTTAATTTTTGGTGATTCGTTATCTATAAAATTATCAATCGTAAAACGGAAGTGATACTAAGGTTGTGGTAAAATTGTGGTAATTTTTGTTAATGAATATAGTTGATCATTTAACAGCGTATTCCCGTTTGACATGCGCAACCGAATTGACGATCATTTTACGCAAAACCGTCGTATCAATGTCCTCAATTTTTTTAATATACACACAAACTTTGGATGATTTGTACTTGCCCAGTTGCCGCAGCAATTCTTCGCGATTTTCAAATTCCGAAGAAAAATAGACCACAATCGCATTTGCACGGCATGCCATTCCGGCCAGCGGTGCATCCCCTTCGTGGCCGCTGTCGTATTGGTAATGATAGCTTCCGAAACCTACAATTCCGGGGCCCCACATTTTCGGAGGCAATCCGGTTTCTTCTTCAAGAATCTTGATGATTGCGGTCGAGTCCGCACGTCTTTTGGTGTCGGTAATCGAATCGAGGTAATCGGTTACACTGTTTTCGTTTTCTGTAGTTTTGTTCTTTGCCATCTGGTACTGTTGTACAGCGAAATTACGAAAGAAAAATCTGCTGGAAAAAGAAAAGCATACTGCCGAAGCAATATGCCTTCTCAATATTAACTTACTCGCTTTCGCAAAGCTAACTGAAGCTAATAAACGAAATTTTACGAACTGTTCAACGAGGTTTTGGTTTATTCGATGAATGGAACCTTTTTTTAACAAACCGGCCGTTATTGTGATTTTATTTCTTGAAGCCGTAACGCATTTGCGATTCCATGAACATCTGCCGTATTGTTGAAATAAACAAACACCTGTTTCCATTGTGGTTGGGAAACGATATCGGCAAACAGGGCATGCAGTTCGGCGTCACTGTAATTGGAATAAAAGAGCTTTGGATTGCCATGCAAACGGATGTAGCCGATATCGGTATTGGCAAGCATTGTTTCGGGTAATTTCGGATAGCTCACATTGCAGAAAATGACGTTTCGTTCGGCAAGCGCATGAAATACTTCTTGACGCCACCAGCTTTCATGGCGGAATTCGATTACATTCTGAAAACCGTAATCCAATGTTTCAAGTATCAGTTGTAATTTTTCTTCACTGTACGCAAAAGATGGCGGCAGCTGGAATAAAACGCAGGCGAGCTTTGTGCCGAGGCCTTCTCGGATGATGGCATAAAATTCTGCAATCTCCGACTTGCAATCGTTGAATCTTTTGTAATGGGTGATGTTCCTGTTCGCTTTGACCGAAAACACAAAATCATCCCCGACTTTATCATGCCAGCCTTTCAAGCTTTTCACCGTCGGCATGCGGTAAAAAGTACCGTTGAGTTCGTAGGTGTTGAAATGCTGCGCGTAATAGGAAAACCATTTGCTGCGCGGCAAATCTTCGGGATAAAAAAGTCCTTTCCAATAATCATTGTTGAAGGCAGAACAGCCGATGTTGAGCTTTGTTTTCATGCGTACAATTGCTGACAGTTTTCACAAAAGAAGCTGCGGCGTTTTTTGACTCCAGTGTGTTTTTTTACCAATGGCAGATCGCAACGCTTGCATGTTTTTTTGGTGTGCGCGAGCCAATGCTTCTTGAGCGTGTATTCTTTTTTCCATTTGAGGAAATCAAAACTGTAATCGCGCGCTTCCTTGATGATTTCGGTTATTTTCTTGGATGGAATATTCCCTGTCAGGGATTCGGGATGCACCTTGACACGGTACAAAACCTCATTTTTAATGATGTTGCCTACGCCTGAGAAAATGTCCTGTTCGAGCAAGGCGTCGCAAATCATTTCATTTGGGATTTTCTTGAGTTTGGCTTTGGCTCTTTTGGGATTCCAGGTTTTGTTCATCACATCGCCACTCCAATCATAATGCTCGTTGATGTCGCCCTCAAGCACTTTAATGCTACAGGCGTAAAAATTAATAAATCCATTATTGAAAGTAAGCCTGAGCCGGATATTTGCCTCTTTTTCTTCATTGATCAAGTAACTGCCGAACATCAAAAAATGGATGCGCACTGTAAACCCGTCAAATCCGATCAAGAAATGCTTGCCCCAACTCTTGAACCAGTTGACGGTTTTGTGGTTGAGGCGATCGAGATCGATTTTGGCATTTCCGGAAACTTCAATGACTTCCTTTCCCGCAAACAATGGAACATTCTCCTGGAGAATAACGATGGTCGGACCTTCTGGCATAATGCAATTTTTTGAATGCTAAAATTGCGAAGGATTCTATCAAACCATTTTACATTATTGAGCAAAGGAATTGCAAGATTTGCATTTTAAGTTTTGGACGTAGTAGTGCCAATTACTTTCGTTTAATCGGAATCCATATTTCTTCTTCAGAATCAGGCTCGTCATTTTTATACTTGTCACCGAGGATTTCAAAATGCGGCCGCTCATCTAAAACAAATTCCGAAGCCGGAAGCCATACCCGAAAGATGTATCCGAATGTTTGTTCGCCTTGGCTCGCCGGACCTTTGTGTATAAAGACGGCATACAGACCGCCGGCAAGGTTAAAAGTTTCCATTCCGTCAGGAACCGCATCGAAATCGGAGACTTCGACGGCTGCCCATTTTTCAAATCCGGCGTTGGGATCAAAAATGTCAAAGTCAAATCCGGAAGGATAAACCTGCATCGAAATCAGGTCGGTATTGATAGGATTCTGAATCAGTTTGCGTTGCGGCATAAAACCGCGCCACAGCGAAATAGTCTGGTTGTCGGCAAATGACATGGAAAGCCGTTTACCAATCAGCTTTTTGGATGTGATGTTTTTGATGAACGGCTGCATAAAATTTTTTGAATAAAAATAACAATTTCGACTTAAGGCACGAGATATAAAAAAATGCCCAGAAAATGGCAAGCACTCCCTGCCAAGACAAACAGATGCCATACGCAATGATAATACGGAATGTGTTCCTTGACGAAAAAATAAACGCCAATGGTGTAACACAAACCTCCCGCGAGCAGCCACATCAATGGCTCTGACGCAAGATTGTCAAGCAACGGGCGCAACGCAATCACAATAAGCCACCCCATGATGAGGTACAATGCCAGCGACACTTTTTCATAGCGACGCAATGGCGACAACTTAAAGACAAACCCAATGACGGCAAAAGTCCAAATGAGTATCAAAATGAGCCAACCCCAAAAACCTTTTAATCCCAGTAAGGCAACAGGCGTATAAGTTCCGGCAATCAATACGTAAATGCAAAGGTGGTCAATGGTTTGGAAAATTCGTTTCCAGCGCAGTTTGGTCATTGCGTGATAAATGGTTGAGGCCGTGTACAATAGTATAAGGCTCATGCCGAAAACCAAAGTGGCTGCAAGTTCCATTTTCGTTCCGTTGGCCGCGCAAAAGTAAGCCATGGCAACCAAGCCAATTACTGAAAATAAAGCGCCAGTGCCATGGGTAAGCACATTCAAAAGTTCTTCTTTTTTGCGATTTCTTTTCAAGGCGTATTTTTAAATTACAAATTTACAGATTCTAACGTTTTGGTGGAAGATTAAGTTTGTAGCAATTTTTTTTGAAAAATAAAAATTGCTACAAAAGTTGTGACAAAAAAAATTTTAGAAAAAAATTGTCACAGCATACAGATTGCCTTTTAATTTTGTAACATTCGTTTTTAATTGTGTAAGACTAACATAAATTTTGGATGTAATTTGACGACCCGTTGAATCATGATGGTTGAAAAAAATCATCTTGCGTAACGGTCTAAAAACCAACAACCTCTTATGCCAGAAATTAATAATCACCCAGCAATTCCCAAAGTTTTATACGCTTGCAGCGACTTGCTCACAGTCGGCATTCAAATTTCAAGAGACTAAGGGATGATATTGATTGTAGACGATAAGAAAGAAAACATCCTGCCTCTAAAAAAAATCCTCGAACTGCACAAGCTCGAGTCCGATTCTGCCAACTCAGGAGAAGAAGCGCTGCGGAAAATCCTCAAACGCAATTACTCGCTGATCATCATGGATGTGCAGATGCCCGGAATGGACGGCTTTGAAGTCGTCGAAACACTTTCTGGGAGCAACCGCACCAAAGACATTCCTGTTATTTTCCTTTCCGCGATCAACAAAGAAAAAAAATATTTTTTAAAAGGTTTTGAGTCGGGCGGCGTAGATTACATCACCAAGCCTGTCGATCCCGATTTGCTGCTCCTCAAAGTAAAGGCGTTCCTCAAATTGTATGAGCAACACAACGAACTCAAGGACACGCGCGACTTGCTGTCAAAGGAAATTGAAATCAGAAAAGAAGCGCAGGAAAACCTGTCGAACCAAATGCAGGAATTGCGTTCGGTATTGCATTCACTGCCGCAAATTGCCTTTACGTTATCCAAGGACGGTGAAATCGAATACGTCAATGAGCCTTGGTTCGACTATTCCGAAGATTTAAAGACGTTTCCCGAAACCCATCCCGATGAGCAAAACGTTTGTGAAAATTGGCAGCTTCATTTTTTGGGAGGCAATGAATTTTCGCGAGAAATTCGAATCAAAAATATCAAGACCAATGAATTCCGTTGTTTCCTGATGCGCGTCGTCCCGATAAAACACCATGATGCGATTATCCGATGGGTGGGCACATTGACGGATATCGACGAGCAAAAGCGCGCCAACGAAATCCTCGAGGAAAAAGTTACCGAACGCACCAAGGAACTCGTCGCCAAAAACGAAGCGCTCGAATTCAGCAACCACGAATTACAACAATTTGCATGGGCGGTTTCACATGATTTGCAGGAGCCGTTGCGAAAAATACAGATGTTCGTGAGGCTCATCAAAGACAGATATATTGCCGATGAAAAGGGGAACGATTATGTAAACCGAACGATAAGTTCTGCCGAAAGGATGACGCGGCTTATCAATGAATTGCTGGAATACTCGAGGCTTTCTTCGGAAAAGGAAGCTGAAAAAGTCAACCTCAATGATATTCTGCAGGAAGTGCTAGCCGATCTCGATTATGCTTCCGAAAATAGAAAAGCACAAATCAATTTTGATGTATTGCCACAAGTTATTGGCATACCAGGACAATTGCGCCAGGTTTTACAGAACCTTATCGGCAACGCCTTGAAATTTACCGGAACTGCAACGCCCATTATCAAAATCACGTGTGATCGTATTGCCGAAAAAGATTTCGACAGCAAAGTGGCATCCGATGGCAAATACTGGCGCATCATCGTGCAAGACAACGGCATCGGCTTCGACGAAAAATACACGGATAAGATCTTTACGATTTTTCAGCGGCTTAACGACCGCACTGCTTTCGAGGGAACGGGAATCGGACTCGCGATTGCCAAAAAAATTATTGAAAAACACAATGGCCTGATTACGGCAAAGAGCGAAGGCGCTGACAAAGGCGCACGTTTCATTATCGTCTTGCCGGTCAATTTAGAACCATAAACAAACAGATTGCAACATATGAATGGGAATTTTAAAAGAAATTTAATGGCCAGCACCGGGGTTTCGTTGTTGATATTGCTTGTCAGTTCGACGGCATCTTTTGTCAGCATCAGAAGCCTTTTGACCAGCAACGATTGGGTAAAGCACACACAAACGGTTATCAATGAGCTTACAATGGGCTCGTTCGTCATGGCCGACGCGCAAACCAGCATACGCGGCTACCTCATTACGGGAAGGCTCGATTATCTCGAACAATACCTCAATGCGGATGAACGCGCCGATGCTCATTTTGATAAAGTGGATCTTTTTACGCGCGACAACCCAGCACAACAGCAGGACATTAAAAAATTAACCCCATTGCGCGAATCTTTTTTCAGATACTTGGAAGAACGCGTTCAGGAGAAAAAACTCGGTAAATCTGTCGATCCGCAAAAACTGGGAACCGGTAAAATGCTCATGGACAAGATGCGTACCATCATCCGGCATATGCAAGACCGCGAAAACGAATTGCTTCGCCAAAGAAATTTGGCCTCGGTAAAATACGGAAGTTACAGCAGCATACTCATTGTTGTAGCGGCACTGCTTTCGATACTGATCAGCTTGGTGTTTTTTGTAAGGATATTGAACGATTACAGGGAACGGCTTAAACTGCAGTTGGAACTTCAGCAGAAAGACCGTGAAATGGCCGAACGAATTCGCGTCATCAGCGGGCTTGCAGGGCAAATTTCCCAAGGAAACTACAATATTAGGATTAATGACAGCGAAAGCGATGCGCTTGGAAGCGTTGCCGTATCACTCAACAATATGGCGGGCTCACTCCACTCGTCCTTTTCCCTGTTGACCGAAAAAGAATGGCACCAGGCCGGTATCGCCCAGCTCAACAATGTCATGATTGGTGAAAAAAACCTCAAGCAGCTTTCTGAAGATGTGATCGAATTTCTCGCTACTTATACCAATAGCGCTGCCGGTGTAATGTATGTTATGGAAAGCGACGAACTTGAGATGATGGCAGGATACAGTTATAAGCCAAATAAAAGCCGCGAGCGCATTGCGGCAGGTGAAGGTCTTGTTGGGCAAGCGGTCGTTTCAGGCAAAATGCTCGAACTCAAAATTGATTCGGCCGACAGTATTAAGATTTCGTATGCTTTGGGTGAAGTGAAACCGCATCATATTGTGGCGTTTCCGTTACCCGACAGTACAATGGTTGGCGCAATCGAACTGGCATCGGCATCAGAATTCGCACCACGCATACTCGAATTCCTCAATGCTTCGGCCAACAACATCGGGATTGCGATCAAAGCAGCGCAGAACCGCAAGCGCGTTCAGGAATTGCTCGAGGAAACGCAATCGCAATCGGAAGAATTGCGCGTGCAGCACAGTGAACTCGAAAACATGAATGCCGAATTGGAAACACAGACCGAAAAATTGCAGGCTTCCGAGGAAGAGCTCAAAGTGCAACAGGAAGAATTGCAGCAAACCAATGAAGAATTGGCCGAACGCAGTGTTTTATTGGAAGAACAAAATGTCGAAATCCAAAAGAAATCGGAAGCGCTCGAATTGTCCACACGCTACAAATCAGAATTCCTGGCCAACATGTCACACGAGCTGCGGACACCGCTCAATTCAATTTTATTGCTGAGTCGATTGCTCGCAGAGAACAATGATGCGAACATGAATTTGGAACAGATTGAATTTGCAAGGGTAATCCAAAGTTCGGGCAACGGCCTGCTCGGACTCATCGATGAAATCCTCGACCTTTCGAAAATCGAGGCTGGAAAAATGGAGCTCGAAATTACCGAAATCGCTGTGGCAGAAATTGCAAACAACATGAAAAGCCTGTTTACAGAAGTCGCAAAAGAAAAAGGAATTGCGTTTGATGTTATTTCGAAAGCAGCACCAATGGTGATGAAAACTGATAACATGCGCCTCGAGCAAATCCTTAAAAACCTCTTGTCGAATGCGATTAAATTTACATCCAAGGGATCGGTGACGCTTGAGATCAGAACACATGAAAAAGACGCAAAATTTGTCAATTTCATTGTGAAAGATACAGGTATTGGAATTCCGCACGAACAACAACGGCTTATTTTTGAAGCGTTCCAGCAAGCCGATGGTTCAACGAAACGCAAATATGGCGGCACCGGACTCGGACTTTCAATCAGCCGTGAGCTCGCCAAATTGTTAAAAGGACAAATTACGGTTCAAAGTGAAACTGGCAAGGGCAGTGAGTTTATACTGACTGTTCCGGTTTCGGTCTCATCAATTGGACAATTGGTTTCTGAGGCTTCTTATCAACAAGAAACCGCGAAATCGTCAGGAAAAACTTTGGAAGAACAATTCCTCAATCCGATTATTCCGCAAGATATACCCGATGACAGGGAAAACATTACCGCATCCGACAAGACCATTTTGATTGTGGAAGACGATACGAACTTTGCCAAAACACTATTGGATTTTACACGCAAACGCGGCTATAAAGGTGTTGTTTCCGTACGCGGAGATTATGCGCTTGATTTTGCGCTTAAGTATAAGCCAGTTGGTATTCTGCTCGATATTGAGCTTCCGATTAAAAATGGTTGGGAAGTCATGGACGAACTCAAAGGCAATTTGCAAACCAAGCACATTCCGGTGCACATCATGTCGTCGCACAGTGTCAAAAAAGAAAGTTTGCTCAAAGGCGCCGTGAATTTCCTCGACAAGCCGGTCGCGTTCGACCAGATTCCCGAAGTATTCCGCAGGATTGAGCACATCATCAACCGCGAATCGCAAAAAGTACTGATCATCGAGGACAATTCGAAACACGCCAAGGCGTTGGCTTTTTTCCTCGAAACGAACAGCATCAACTCTGAGATCAAAAGCGATGTTTCGGAAGGCGTTTCGGCATTGCAGCAATCGAATGTCGACTGTGTGATCCTCGATATGGGAATTCCCGACAACCAGGCGTATGAAATTCTCGAAAACATCAAGAAGAACGAAGGGCTTGAAAACCTTCCGGTAATTGTATTTACGGGGAAAAGCCTGTCGATGAATGAAGAGCTTAAAATTAAAAAGTACGCCGATTCGATCGTCATCAAAACCGCACATTCGTACCAACGCATGCTCGATGAGGTTTCCTTGTTTTTGCACATCGTGGAAGAACAGAAAAGCGATGCGGGCAACAAACCCGATCTCAAAAAGCTGCAACAGCTCAACAATGTGCTCAATGGAAAAACGGTTTTGGTTGTAGACGATGACGTGCGCAACATTTATTCGCTGACCAAAGCACTCGAAGTGTTGAAAATGAATGTCATTACGGCAATCGATGGCAAGGAAGCGCTGACTGCGTTAAAAGACCATCCGCAGACCGATGTGGTGCTGCTCGATATGATGATGCCGAACATGGACGGTTATGAGACCGCCAAACGCATCCGCGAAGACAAGAAATTCAAAAAACTTCCCGTGATTGCCGTAACAGCCAAGGCGATGACGGGCGACCGCGAGAAATGCATCAACGCCGGCGCTTCCGATTATATTACAAAACCCGTAGACGTAGACCAATTGCTGTCACTTTTAAGGGTTTGGCTATATGATAAAAATTAACTGATTTACGTATGACTAAACGAGTTTTAATAGTCGATGATGATGCGCGCAATATTTTTGCATTGGCCGCGGTTTTGCGTGCGCGTTCGTTCGAATGCCTTTCGTGTATGAGTGCAACCGAAGCGTTGCAGATACTCAAAGGAGATGAATCTGTTGACGCCGTATTGATTGATATGATGATGCCCGATATGGATGGTTATGAAGCCATTCCACTGATTAAAAGAATCCCGGCGCGTAAAACCATTCCGGTTATTTCGGTTACGGCACAAGCCATGATGGGCGATCGCGAGAAATGTCTCGAAGCGGGTGCCGATGGCTATATCGCCAAACCTGTTGACGTAGACAAACTCATGCAATTGCTCAACAGCATTTAAAAGAAATTGTTATGGTAAATGACCGCGAGCTCGAAGTGCTGATCAACGATATTTTTGAATACCACGGATTTGATTTCGCCGGTTATTCGCACGCTTCGTTTAAAAGGCGTGTCGATCGGTTGTATCAGATGGATGGCTTCAGCAATTTTTCTGATTTTTTATCGAAAGTAAGAAGTGACGCCGATTATGCCAATCGTTTGGTGGAAGAAATCACGGTCAATGTGACGGAAATGTTTCGCGACCCGTTGTTTTATAAAGTGCTTCGGACTGAAATCCTACCAATCCTTGCGACCAAGCCCTTCATCAGGATATGGCATGCAGGATGCTCGACGGGCGAAGAGGTATACTCGATGGCGATTATGCTCAAGGAAGCAGAATTACTGCATAAATCATTGATCTATGCCACCGACATCAACCACACCGTTCTCAATACTGCAACGAAAGGTGTTTTTGCGTTGCGGCTTATGAAACAATATTCAGAGAATTATATCGCTTCGGGTGGTACGGGCGATTTTTCGCATTATTACACCGCAAATTACGGACTTGCGAAATTCACCGAAACACTTTCTGAAAAAATGGTGTATTCGCAGCACAATTTGGTTTCCGACAGTTCGTTCAACGAATTCGATTTGATTTTGTGCCGCAATGTGCTCATCTATTTTGACAAGGAATTACAGGAACGCGCGCTACAGCTTTTCGACGACAGCATGGCCAAACTCGGGTTTCTAGCCCTCGGAACCAAAGAGACCATTAAATACACGGTTATCCACAAAAAATACGAGCAGGTGCGCAAAGAAAAAATATGGAAAAAAGTGAAGTAGCTTGCAAGGTACTCCTCATTGGAGGATCGGCCGGCAGTTTGGATGTATTGCTCAAATTATTGCCCAGACTTACCGCAATTTCTTATGCGATGGTCATTGTCGTGCATCGAAAAAATGCCGAAGATTCTACGCTGGAAGAACTCATTGCACATAAAAGCAACATTCCGGTATGTGAAGTGGAAGACAAGACCCCGCTGCGACCAGGAAATATTTACATCGCGCCTTCCGATTACCATTTGTTGTTTGAGAACAATGAGGTGCTGTCGCTTGACGTTTCAGAAAAAATCAATTACAGCCGGCCGAGCATCGATGTTGCTTTTGAATCGGCGGCGGAAGTTTATGGAAAATCACTGGCGGCAATTCTTTTGTCGGGATCCAATGCCGACGGAACCAACGGGCTCCATGCCATAAAAAGCCGAGGCGGACTCACGATTGTACAGCAACCGAAAAGTGCCGAAATGCCATTCATGCCACAAAACGCCATCAATGTGATGCAACCCGATTATATTCTGGATGTGGAGGAATTGATGTTATTTGTAGGTCAAATCAACAGCGGATTATAGTTGGCTGCAGCTTCCGGCAATGACTTTCCAATCCTTACCATACGCTTTCCACACCCTAAGGTATCGGTACAATCCTTCATAAGGCTGACCGAAGAATTCTACACGCATGTGGACGTCTACAATTACATTGGCGGTATCGCCGCTGATTTTGATCATCGGTTCTTCGGCATGCGAGGCCAATACCTTGAGATTTCCGGAACGGTGTATTTCAAGATCGTTCATTTTGGTAACAATTTCATTGTTGGGCGCCACAAACAAAAGATCGTCGTGTAAAAGGAAATCAAGGTGTTCTACGTCGCTATTTCTTTGGGCTTGCAGCAGGTGTTGCTCGGCTTGGAGGATTTGCTGATGGATGGATTCGTGATTTGTAGCTTGCATCGTTTAGTCTTTTCTCGAATATACGAATTTCAGCAATAAACTGATTTAAAGAATTTGATCAAATCGCATTTTTTTTGATTTCCAAACAATCTTAAGCATTCTGGCAACATTACTTTACGCACAATATGTCAATTCTATAAGGAAAATGAACTTATCTATAAATCTGATAAAATCTATCTGTTGTAAATTGCAGTTCCCCTAAATCTGTAACCATGGCTTCAAAAGATAACCTTCCGGATGACATGTCGCGCATCGGGTTGCCACCACTCTCACAAATCGAAGAGCAATTGCTCAATATTTATTGGTGTAAAAAAGAACTGGAAGAATTTCTGCCCCAAATTGCAACGTACGCGACGACCAAAGAACTCACTGCCATAACAATTTCACAGCTCGCCATTATGGAAAAACAGATTCTTCAGATATTAAAAGGGATTGCCAATAAAGAGATTGATGATACGAATCCCGGAAGTTAATGTCCGGGTTCGGCAGGCAATTCAGATTTAATTTCCCTATTCCGGAATCGGGATTTTTTCAGTTTTCAGGGCGACCAGCTTGCTCACGCGATACATCTGCAAAATACAGCCAGCCGCAACCGCTGCGATGATATAGCCCAGGATGTGGTAGTTCTCAAGCGGACTCGTTTTGGTTTTTTGGTGTACGATGAGCCCAGCGAAAATCGCTGCTATTCCACCCGCAATTTGTTGCATTGAAGAAGTAATCGCCATGTAGGCACCTCGGTCTTTCATTTCGGGAATCGCGGTATTGAGCGCAGTTGCGGGCACCATACGGCTCATAATTCCCATGAACATGATCATGGTAAGCGCAATAATCGCCCACAACGGAATAGGCGATAGGTTGGTGTAAACAATTACCATAATAATCGAAAGCACCGAACCGGCTGTAAAAAGTTTGAATTTACTTATTTTGTCGCTGAGTTTTCCAACAATTGGCATAATGAATAATACCGAAATTCCGGTAAAGAAAAAGATAATCGGCAGTTGCTCCTGCGTGATGTGAATGTTGTTTACAAGGAAGGCACTTCCAAAAGGTTGCAGCATAAAGGCGCCAACCGATAGTAAGGCGATGGCACTAAAACCAATTTGGTATTCTTTATTGCTGAGTGTATGCCACAAATGCAGAAAAGCCCTTTTATCCGATTGCAATTCGAGGTGTTTGTTGACCGGTTTCATCTTTATAATTATGGCCCCAAGAATCAAAACGGCCAAAACCACGATCATCAGGAAAGACGAATGCCAGCCCCAAAGATTTGCAAAATACAATCCGATAGGGATGCCTATAATCTGGCTTGTCGCAAATGCCATCTGGATAAAACCCATCACGCGGCCTCTTTGGTTTATCGCAAAAAGATCCGCGACAATAGCCAATGAAATCGACCCGATTACGCCACCGAAAATACCGGTTACAATTCGGGCGAGCAGCAACATGATGTAATTGGCAGAAAATGCGCAGCACAATGTCCCGAGAATAAATCCGATGTAAAAAAAGACGAGCAATTTTTTCCGGTCAAACTTGTCGGCAAATCCCGCGGCAAGTAAACCCGAGATTCCGGCACTGAACGCATAAGCAGATACGACCACGCCGAAATTGGATGTCGTCATATCGAGTGTTTTCATTAAAATATCACCCAAAGGTGAAATAACCATAAAGTCGAGTATCACGGTGAATTGCAACAGTGCCAATATTGCAATGATGAATTTTTGGTAGGCGGTAAAAGGGATTGCCGGTGTGTTATGAATGTCCATTTTGATTAGTCTAATTCACTGCAATCGTAACCGTATTGGGTGACTATCTCAGTAATGTGGTTGGGTTTGAGCTTTTCCGAAACAACGCGAAGGACGCAATCGGTGTCTTCGGTATCGACACTCCATTGCATGATTTCGGGATGGCTGCTTAAGGTTTGGTGCAAATCCGAATGTTCGGTCACTTCAGAAATGTTGGTCTTGAAAATCAGTATGTGATCAGGATTGGTTTCCATGGTTTCCTGTTTTAGGGTTTTAGTGCTTTGATGACAACTTCGAAAGTTTCGTCCATCATTTGTTTATCGAAGACAAATGGCTTTCCGCCCATACTTTTGCCTTCGCGGTGGAAGCGCAACAAACTGTACAATGGCCCGTAGGCAACGCTCCAGAAAACTTCCACGGGAAGCGGAATCAGTTCTTTTCGGTTAATTGCGTTTGTGAAAAAATCACCCATCTTCTGCTTGAACCCGGCAAGGCTGTCCTGCATCATTTCTTCACCATAAGGGGAATGCCGGATGATTTCGAAAAAGGCGACTTCCTTTGGAAACTGCAACGCGAATTCGGCGCGGTTTTCCCATTGTTTTTTGAGTCCGTCTTCAAACCGCATGTCTGCAGAAAAATCCTTTAGAGTAGTGTTGAAGAAATTAATTCCGATTTCAGTCCCAATTTTCTTGAGCAAATCATCCTTATCGGTATAATAAATATATAGGGTAGCGGCTGAGATGTTGCACGCTTTGGCCAATTTGCCCATGCTGAACCCTTGAAAGCCGTCGCTTACAATCAAATCGATTGCTTTTTCAATGACCAATTTTTCCTTTTGCTCGTCGCGTGTGCGCATCTTTAGAATTTTGACAAAGATATAATAATAAGTAAATGTTCGTTTATTAATAAAATAATTTTTTTAGGCTTATTAAAATGAATCCAATAAAAAAGCCTTTCATTGAAAGGCTCTCTTTGGCAAAAGTTATTTTGAAGGCGGTGCGGTCGAACCAGCTGGAGCTCCGGTTGTCGTCGTGTCCGCTGGTGTTGTTTCTTCTGGAGTAACCGGCGGCAATGAAGAGGTGTCGATATCGATTGTTGTTTCTGTTGTAGTCGTTTCTTCTACAGTTGTTTCTTTGTCTTTGCACGAAGCCAGCATTCCCAATGCCAAGGCGAATACGAACGCCAGACTTCTGAATTTGATTGATCTTTTCATGATGCTAAATTTAATAAGTTGATTTTCAAATGTAAACTACAAAAGTTAAATCAAGTTACATGATTTTTTTAAAGTCTTTCAGGACTTATGAATTTTGGTTGAATTCCGATTCTTTTTGAGTTCATGCAATTCTTCGGCTTCTTCAATCGTATGTGAACATTGGAGCGTGTCGTCTTTCTCTGCCAATTTGCTCAAATGCCCGTAATATTTTTTGATGGTTTCCATTTCCTCCTCGGTCATGTCTTCGATATCAATCAGACGATTGCTTGCAAACTCATGTGAAGCTACCAATTCATTGAGCTTTAGTTGAATCGCCAGTGAATCCTTATTCTGTGCTTTCTGAATCAGGAAAACCATCAGGAACGTAATGATTGTGGTTCCGGTGTTGATGACGAGTTGCCAGGTTTCAGAATAATTAAAAATTGGACCAGAACATGCCCACGCGACAACAACCAGTACGGCCAATGCAAAGGCGGTTGTACTTCCTGTTGCTTTGGCAGCGTGCGTTGCAAAAGTTTCGAAAGCATTTTTATTCTTGTGTTTTTCTTTACTCATATCATTGGTTTTCTACGGTTTTTAACGGGTGATAATGACAATTCAATAGCGAAATCATCTGTGATGGATCGTGTTCAAGCTTTTTAAATTCACGCCAAGTGTTTTCGGGTACGAAACGCAATAAGGGCTGATGCTGAACAGCAAATATATACGGAAGCATTTTTTTAATCATGGCGTCCCATTCTTCGTGAAATTTTAAAAGGTCATCCGGATAGACGATTTTGCGTTCGGTGCCTTCGTCCACTGCCTCAAAAGGCGTTTCGAGATTGAGATAGCCGTAATCATCGGTAAGTTGCTCGCCCGGCTGGATGTCGCGAATGGCAATCTCAAAATCATAAGCGGTAGAAAAACAACTCGATTTAAAACTGTGGTTGACATATTTTGCATAATCCCAACACAATACTTTTTCACCTTTGGCATTGGTGAAGCAATAGGTTTCGAGGTATTCGTACATTAAATCGGAGAGTTTTGCGACTTCTTCAGGTGTGTAAACGCGGTCGAGCTCGTCCTGAACCCACGTAATGGTTCCTTTCGGAATTAATTTGGTTGCCACGACGCCGTAGCCGACTTGTTCATTGATGAACCGGATTTCCGTATCTGGATGTATCATGTAATTTAATTTGGTGTAAAAATAAGTATTGAAAGTGTGTTCGTTTTACAAGATTTGATTAATGGATTATACTATTCATTAATTTTTCGATTTTAAGATAACCGATGTGCAATTGGTCTTCGGTTGTTTTATCAGATTTGGTAATCCGAAGTGAATATTTTTGCGCCGCAGCGAAAGGAAGGATGTCGTTCACTTTATGCAAGTCGTCTACATCGATTCCGTGTTTGTCATCCACATGCGATTCCGCGCCCTTAAATCCGTAATGCAAATAAAAAGCAGTGGTTTTGGATTGCTTGACGGCCTGCGCCATATTTTCGGCAACGGCGAGTATCTTGTAATGGTATTCTTCGAGGTCATTGGGTTTGTATCCACCGAGATTGAGAAAGAATAAGTGTTTGTTAGAGGTTTTTCCTTTCGGAACCACTTCAATCGAATAGCCGTCAACCGAAGTCACTTCGCGCCACGAATCAATATGGATTTTACCTTCGGCTTCGGGCCAGGAAGCGATCATCTGAGGAACGAGGTCCTTGAGCGAATCGGCAATCCCGAAAAAAATATCGTGTTGCTCGGTCAAACGACCCTTTGGTGTGGCGCCCAATATCACCATGAATAATTTTGCTGTGTCTGACATAAAATAGAAATCGCGATTTTATGACTAAATTAGCGTAAATAATTTTTTTGGTCTGAAATTTGGAAATACATTTATGAACAATTAAAACTTTAAATTTATGAAAAAGATATTTTTACTCCTGGCAGTGGTTGGAATGGCATTTTTACAAAGTTGCGAAGGCGATATGGGGCCTCCGGGACCAACAGGGTACAGCGCTGAAGCAGAAGTTTTTGAAATTCGGAACGTAAATTTCCTCGATGATGGGAATGGTAATTTTAGTATTATTTACGACCTCAATCCCGCGATTTTAAATTCGGATATGATTTTGATGTACCGTTTGTCTGGTGTTTCTAACGGACTCGATATTTGGGAGCCGATTCCGACCACTTATTATTTCGATAACGGAAATTTACCGGATGACGAACTCGATTACAATTTCGATTTTACGACACGTGACATCCAAGTTTATTTAGGTTATACCCATCCATCGGTATTGACACCGCCCTTCATCTATAACCAGATCTTCAGGGTTGTTATTATTCCCGGATATCTGTCGAATAAAATCGGAACAGATATAAGCTATGAAAACGTCAAAGAGAAACTCAAAATTACGGAAGAAGATTTTAAACAATCTGCCAGAAAATAATTGAAGCATTATAAACAAAAAAGGGAATCAATCGATTCCCTTTTTTTATGCCATTTTTTTAGATTTCGTTTTTCTCTTCGGATAACTGTCGGTTTCGTTTCCAAAGAACTTGTAACTCATCAATCGCGCCATAAGATAACTCACGGTCGATTCGGAGCCTTGGTTCAGGTTGACGTTCTTTTCTTCAAGTCCGTCAAAACAGCCGCCCGTACACGGATTGTAAATAATCTGTTCCAAATGGTTGTTTCCAAGAAACCAGTTGAATGCCAATTCCATTTTCAATAGGTATTCTTTTTCTTTAAATATGTCGTGAAATTTCCGAAGCGTAATCACTGTATAAGCCACATCAATCGGCTGCTCGCCGTATTGTCCGCACAGCGTATCGCCCTTGTGTTGCCAGGTTTGGTTCGAAATAACTTTAATGCCATCAGAATTGAATGTTTTTTCAAGCAGAAAATCAAACGAGCGTTTTGCAATTTTTTTATACACTTCATTTTCCGTAATCGTGTACGCACAAAGCAATGCCTCCGGTAAAACACTGTTCGCATACGTCAGATAACTTTCAAACCATGCCCAGTCTTCCGAGGCTTCATGACGATACATTTGCACAAGCCTATTGGCGAGCAAAGTAGTCATTTCTGCCGTCGCGGCATTTTCAACAGAGCGGTTGTAATAGTACAAGCCTTTGATGATAAAAGCCATCGCGCGTGTCGAATGTATATTGTAGGCATACTGTACTGCTCTCTCAAAAATCTGTTCCGCTTTAGCTGTGAGTCGGTACGGCAACAAATGCGACAAGGATACAACATAGCCCAAAGCCCAAAGCGCGCGCCCCGTAGAATCTTCAAGGTTGACTTCGTCATTCTGGGAAGTGAAATTGGTTTTAAAATCAACATAATTCATGAACAAGGCATCAGGTCTTTCGCAATAAGCGATAAAATTGAGATAAATGCTGATGTATTTCAAATCCGATTCGTCGCGCGTCATCTTATAATGCTGGCACAATGCAATCAGCGCACGCGCATTGTCGTCGATGGTGTATCCCGAATTGATGTCGGGCTGGTTCAGAATCGAGAATTGTAAAATTCCAAAATCGGTTGTCATTTTTTTGAGGTGCTCCAAATTAATCTCGGGATTGCGGTAGTGCAATTCGAATTTATATTTGGCGATTTTCTGTAGGAATTTAGCATGAGCGACTGCCGAGTTTTCCCAAGCCGTACATGTAATTTTATGTAATCCGTTTAACACAATGTTATTGCGCAAGTGCACGTCAAACAGCAATTTGTTGACGGCTTCGGCCAATTGGTGTGCGTTTCCAAAATCAAATAATATTCCGGTGTCGTCAGATAACACTTCTTTTGCATGCGGAATCGGTGTTGAAACCACCGCGCAACCACAACTCAAAGCATAAGAAAATGTGCCGCTTACCGCCTGGTTCGGGTCTTTTGAGGTAAACAGATAGATGTCGGTCAGCTGCAGATATTCCAGCAATTCATCCAACGGCAGGTATTTGTTGACGAACCGAACATGGTCCTGCAAATCCAGTTCGATGATTTTTCGCTGCAATTCCTCTCTATATTTTTCGCCTTCGTGTAACACGACGGTCGGATGCGTTTTTCCGATAATCAAAAAAGTCACATCAGGAGATGTTTTTACAATCGCAGGCAAAGCATCAAGTGTGGTTTCAATACTTTTTCCCGAACTGAGCAAGCCGAATGTAGAGAGCACTTTCCTGTTTTTCAATCCATATTTTTCCTTAAGTGCTTTCTTGTCATGATGCTGTACTAAGTGCGTTCCATGTGGAATCACCGAAATTTTAGCCGTATCCACACGGTAATCACGGTCCAGGATTTCAGCGGCGCTATTCGTCATGACGATAATGCCGTCGGCGTAGTCGAGCAAATGTTGGACTTTCTGTTTAAATACTTCGTCCGGCCTAGGTAAAACGGTATGAAAAACAAATACGATTGGCTTGTTGATGGATGCGATGAATGCGTTGAATTCGTCATTGCTTTCCGAAAAAAGTCCAAATTCGTGTTGCAGCAAAACAATACTGATGTTGTCGTCTTCGTTGATGCTTTCGGCCAGGTCAATGTACGATTGCGCTTCTGAAGTATTGAGTTTGTATTTTACCGATTGGTCTTCATAAGTGTGCAACTCGTTGTTGTTTTCAACGGCGCAGACTTTAATCGAAAAAGAATAGACGAATTGTTTCTGAAGCGCTTTGATCAAGTCTTCTGAATACGTCGCAATACCGCATTCCCGCGGTGGATAAGTTGTAATAAATAAAATTTCAGGCAATACATTTTTGTTTGCCGCGGCTTTTCTGCCAAGATATAAATCTTTCGGGAGGTGTGGTAGAAAAGCAGGATTAACGTTCTTTTTCAAAGCATTCTTTTTCATAGGTACTTTAATTTATATTTTATTGTTTGAAATTTATATTGTTTTGTGTTCGAGCAGTTCTTTGAGCAATTCACTCATTTTTACAGAAGCGACGGCAATCCTTTCATCGGCAGCGCCATAATAAATATAGAGGTCGTCTTCGATGACAATGGCGCCCGAAGGGAAGCAAACATTGTTCACATAGCCTTTCAATTCCCATTCTTCTTCTGGGACGAACAACGGATAAGGCAGTCTTCCGATTTCCTTGGCCGGATTTTCAAGATCAAGCAATGCCGCGCAAGCCGTATACATATAGCCCGAAACTATATCGTGTACGCCGTGGTAAATGAGCAGCCAGCCGTGTTCGGTCTCGATGGGCGGGCAGCCATTCCCAATGTAGCTCAGTTCATGATCGTATTTGGGGTCGAGTACGATGTAATCTTCCAGGTTCTGTATATAGTCCTTCCAAAACGAAGGCTTGAGGTCTTTTAGGCTGTTTACAGAAGCCATCTGGATTCCGGGTTTAATGCGATGCAGGAAAAACAATTGTCCGTAAATCCTACGCGGAAAAAAAATCACATTCTTGTCCCACACATAGCTATTGCCCATATTCAGGCGATGGTACTTCAGGTTGATGTTTCCATTAAAATGCAACCATTCGCGAAACTGATCACCCTCTATCTGCGGAACCATGATGCCTTGCTTTTCAAAGTGCTTCCTGTCTTTTGAAGTCGCCACCGCGCCAAACGCATTGATGCCATCGTAAGCACAGTAAGACATGTGATAAATCCCGTCAAGGTTTACAATCCGTGGGTCCTCAACGCCATGGTTTTCATAAAAATACTCTGGCGCCATGATTGGACGGTCGTAGCGTTCCGCCACTGTCAGTGGATCGCTGAGCCGGCAATAACCAATCGTTGAACGATTTCCTTTGGCGACCGCACGGTAAAACATATGAATTTCGCCATTTTCCATGATGACCGCCGGATTAAGCACACCTTCTTTTTCGAAATCCATGTCTCTTTTTTCAAGAACGATTCCGTGTTTTTGTACAGCTACCATAGATTTTGAAAGTTCATTTGTGTTTCGTAAAATTCTCTAAAAACACACAAAATCGGCTTACAAAATATGCTTAAAAGTTTACAGAATTGATTGTTAAATGTTGAATGGCGGGATGTTAAGAAAAAATTGATTATACTTAACAGGAGGTTGTTTGACAATTTCTATCCATGCAAGGTAACCTTTCTTAAAACGCAAGAAACTCATAAAAAGTTAAATTATGGTACCTATTCCTTTTTCGACAAAGAAACGATGATGCCTGCAAGTAAGGCAACTGCAATAAAGCTCAGTGAACCCCATTCCGGTACATCCACATAGTCATGGGCAAGCATTTTAATGCCGACGAACGTCAGGATAGCAATCAGGCTGTATTCGAGATAACTGAATCTTTCGAGCATGTTCGCCAAGAAAAAATACATGGATCGCAGTCCAAGAATCGCAAAGATATTTGAGCTGAACACAATAAAAGGATCCGAAGTGATGGCCAGAATCGCAGGGACGCTGTCGAGTGCAAACAAAACGTCCATGATCTCAATAATGACAAGGGCAACGAAAAGCGGTGTTCCGTAAAGTTTAGAATTCAGTCTCACAAAAAAATGCGCTTTGTGATGTTCAGTAGTCACCGGAATAATTTTGCTTAGGACCCGATAACCAATGGATCGTTTAGGGTCGAACGTGTCATCGGTTTCTTTGGAGAATAACATTTTAGCCGCGGTAAAAATCAGGAACGCGCCAAAAACGTACGTCATCCAACTGAATTTATTGATGAGATAGACGCCAAAGAAAATCATCAATCCGCGAAATACGATTGCACCTAAAATTCCCCAGAACAAAATGCGGTGCTGGTATTTTTGCGGAATCTTGAAGGAAGAAAAGATAATGGCAATCACAAAAATATTGTCAACGCTGAGCGACAATTCTATCAGATAGCCCGTAATGAACTTTACACTTGCGACCTGCGGCTGGAGTGAGCCCGGATTGGCAATATAATCGGTCGTATAAAGCCAATAAATGACTCCGGAAAACAGAAAGGACAATGTCACCCAAATGGCCGTCCACATACTCGCTTCCTTTATGCTAATGATGTGTGGTTTCCGGTTAAAGACACCAAGATCGAGCGCAAGGAAAAAGACAATGGTGCATAAAAAAAGGATCCAAACAATCATACATCACAGAATAAAGTAAACAAATATACTTTTTAGCCGCTAAAGGCATTCTCAAAACACACATAAATTCTTATAAAATTTCCATTTAATCGATGAAAATATAAATTACCCCGAAAAAATAGGGGTCAATATTTTAATTTAATAAAAAGTTATATATTTGCCCCAACGAATCATAGGGTTTAATTTTTAAAACTAATTTTTTATGTCAACATTACGTTTTCAAGCTTTAAAAGAAGCTTCAACAAGAAAGCCGATAAAATTTGAAGAAGCCGATAAGAAATCAGCTATTTTCGGCAGCAATGTGTTCAATGATGCAGCGATGAAGAAATTCCTTACTTCAGATGCGCACAAAGGAGTGAAAGATGCAGTCCAGCACGGAACAAAAATTGACAGAAAATTAGCCGATTACATCGCTATGGGCATGAAAGAATGGGCGCTTTCTAAAGGGGTAACCCATTACACCCACTGGTTTCAACCATTAACAGGAACGACGGCGGAGAAACACGATGCGTTTTTCGAAACTGATTTTGAAGGCGGTGCGGTAGAAAAATTCGGCGGCGGGCAACTCGTTCAGCAAGAACCGGATGCATCTAGCTTCCCGAATGGCGGCATCAGAAACACTTTTGAAGCACGCGGTTATACGGCTTGGGATCCGACTTCCCCTGCGTTCATCTTCGGTTCTACTTTGTGTATCCCGACCGTTTTCATCTCTTACACAGGTGAAGCGCTGGATTACAAAACTCCTTTGTTGCGTGCGCTTCATGCAATTGACGAAGCGGCAACCGATGTGTGCAAATACTTCGATAAAAATGTAAAGAAAGTCACCGCGACTTTAGGATGGGAACAGGAATATTTCCTTGTGGATACGGCCTTGGCCAATTCACGCCCTGATATTTTGATGACGGGAAGAACGCTTCTCGGACACACTTCCGCAAAAGGACAGCAATTGGACGATCATTATTTCGGTTCGATCCCGACGCGTGTTTTGCAATACATGAGAGAGTTGGAAGAGGAGTGTATGTACCTCGGAATCCCTGTAAAGACACGCCACAATGAGGTAGCGCCAAACCAATTCGAGCTCGCGCCAATCTTTGAAGAAACAAATTTAGCGGTTGACCACAACTCATTATTGATGGACGTAATGCAAAAAGTAGGCGAACGCCACGATTTCAAAGTATTGTTCCATGAAAAACCTTTCAAAGGCGTCAACGGTTCGGGCAAGCACAACAACTGGTCGATGGCAACTGATACCGGAGTGAACTTGCTGAGTCCGGGTAAAACACCAATGAGCAACTTGCAATTCCTGACCTTTTTCATCAACACCATCAAAGCGGTAAATATTTACGAATCTTTATTGAGGGCTTCAATTGCTACAGCTTCGAACGACCACCGTTTGGGTGCAAATGAAGCGCCACCGGCAATCATCTCGGTATTCATCGGACAGCAATTGACCAAAGTCTTGAACGAACTCGAAGGGGTTTCAACAGGTAAATTGTCTCCGGAAGAAAAAACCGATTTGAAATTGAACGTCGTTGGTAAAATTCCAGATGTATTGCTAGACAACACCGACAGGAACAGAACTTCTCCATTTGCGTTTACCGGTAACAAATTTGAATTCCGCGCCGTGGGTTCTTCTGCAAACTGCGCCAATGCCATGACAACATTGAACGCCATCGTTGCCAAACAATTGAAAGATTTCAAGGGCGAAGTCGACAGCTTGATCGAGAAAAAAGGACTCAAAAAAGACGAAGCGATTTTCAACGTGTTGCGCGAATACATCAAGCAATCCAAAAACATCCTTTTTGAAGGTGACGGTTACAGCGAAGCATGGGAAAAAGAAGCGAAGAAACGCGGCTTGAGCAATTTCAAAACGACACCTTCTGCATTAAAAGCAAAAGTGTCTCAGGCAGCTTTGGATTTGTTCAGCGAACTCAACATCATGAACCATGTTGAAGTGGAAGCGCGCTACGAAATCGAACTCGAGGAATACACCAAGAAAATCCAGATCGAAGGGCGTGTCCTCGGAGATATCGCAAGAAACCATGTCATTCCAACGGCAATCCGTTACCAAAATACCTTGATCGAAAACGTAAGAGGCCTCAAAGAGATCTTCGGAAAAGACTTCGAGAAAATCGCCAAAGAGCAAATCGTCCTGATCAAGGAAATCTCTTCACACATTGAAGGCATCAACACCAACGTCGAAGAGATGACCGAAACGCGCAAAAAAGCAAATGCTTTAACCGACGCGCACAAAATGGCCGAGGCATATTGTGAAAAGGTAAAGCCTTATTTCGAAATCATCCGCGACCATTGCGACAAACTCGAATTGCTCGTAGACGATGAGGTGTGGACACTAACCAAATACAGGGAATTGTTGTTTACGAAATAATTCTCACTATGAATAAAAAAACCTGCTTCTCCCGATAGTTCGGGACGGAGCAGGTTTTTTGTTTTACTATTTAAATCTGTGAAAAAAGCAAATTCTGGTGCAGAAAAACTATTTTTCCGTAACTTTCGTATCCAAAATAAACAACAATGAAATTCTTTGCCCTGATTCTATGTTGCTTCATGTTTTGCATCGGTTCCGCACAGGAACAGTTTTCCGTTTTTTTCGACAGCAACAAATCGGAACTCAAAAAAACGGAAGCAGATAAACTCCATGCCTGGACTGTAGCACACCAGCAAGACAAGGTCGTCGCCATCAACGGTTATACCGATGAGGTAGGAACGACCGGTTTCAACGATACTTTGGCGCAAAAACGCGTCGCTTTTGTATTCAAAAACATCACGGGAAAAATCAACATCCGCGAAGATTTTAAAACGAGGAGTTTTGGCGAGCAACACCAACTTTCGAAAAACAAAGCCGAAAACAGAAAGGTCACCATTTATTACATCCTTGCTAAAGATTTGCCGCGCGAGAATGAAATCCTCGGAATTAAGCCTGAACCCGAAAAACCAACTCAAATTCCAAAAAAGGAAATTGACTATCCCAAACACATCGTACTCGAAAATCCCGACGGTTCGAAAATGGAATACGATCTCGATGTCGATTTCATGAAACAGGTCGGCGAAGCGAACGTAGGCGAGAAGCTCAAAATCGACAACCTTAATTTCGTGATCAACACGTTTGCGGTTGTATCTGAATCGCGTAAAAAACTTTACGAATTGCTGATTGTTATGGAAATGAATCCGAAACTCAAAATCGAAATACAAGGGCATTTGTGCTGTATGGCGGTCGACCGGCAGGATTTGTCAACCCAACGTGCCAAAGCGGTTTCACAGTTTCTGATTAAAAACGGAATCGCCAAAGAGCGCTTGTCCTACAAAGGTTTTGGAAGCGCGCAGCCCATTTATCCATTGCCCGAAAAAGACGAGCCGCAACGTGCCGCAAACCGCCGGGTAGAAATCGCCATTGTTTCGAATTGATAGGAAATGAAACTCAAAATCGCCATATTATTTTGGTTGGTTTGCACCGCTGGTTTAGCGCAGGAACGAATCACGGTCTATTTTGATTTTGACCAATTCCACCTAAACGAAACTGCCGTCAAGCAGCTCAATTCTTGGGTTGCCGAAAACGACCATATTGAAGTGGCCAAAATCTACGGTTTCTGCGACTGGAAAGGCACCAACTACTATAACGATACGCTGTCCCTCAAACGCGTCCAAACCGTTTTGGAGTATATGAACGCCAATAAAATTAAAGTGCGTGACGGTTATGAAATTCGCGGTTTTGGGGAAGATTTCGTCCAATCGAAAAACCAGGCCGAAAATCGAAAAGTCGTGGTAGTCTATGGCCTCCACAAACCAGAACAGGAAGTTGTAAAGACCAACGAACCGCTTACGTTACAGCAGAAGATCAAAGACGCCAAATCGGGCGATTACATTACCTTGGAAAATATTCAATTTTACAACATGTCACCGCGCATACTGCCCAAATCCAAGCCGGTTTTGTATGAATTGCTGTGCGCGATGCAGGACAACCCGAACCTCAAAATCGACATTCAGGGGCACATTTGCTGTCAGATGGAAGGCGACATCAACAGCCTTTCAGTGATGCGCGCGCGCGCGATTTACAATTATCTGATCGCCAATAAAATCAATCGAAAACGATTGTCCTATCGCGGATTTGGGGTAACCAAACCAATCCATCCGATTCCGGAAAAAAACGAACAGCAACAGAATGAAAACCGCCGTGTCGAGATCATGATTGTCGCGAATTAACGACCAGCTTGTTTCCAGCGCTTTCCGGCTTCACTGTCGGCGATGACGCTTTCCAAACGACTCAATTGTGTCTTTTCCTGCTTGGCGCTCATGATGATATGAATAACAGTCTTGCGGTAACCGGGCGGCTGTGTATTAAAGAAATTCCATGCTTTTTTATTGGATTTGAACGTTTTCTCGTAAGCAGGGAGCAATGTTTTTGGCGCGCTTTCATGCGAATAAATTTTCGACTTGCTTTCGGTGCGCTTGGTAAATGCCTTTAATCCGGGTGGTTTCATGAGTCCGGCTTTGGTGAGCACTTCCATTTTGTTGATGTTCACCGCACTCCAAATGCTTGTGGATTTTCTGGGCGTTATGCGGATGCACCATTTTTCGTCGTCTATCGATTTGCTCTTGCCGTCGATCCAGCCGTAACAAAGCACTTGATCGACGAGTTCCGACCAGCTCATATTTTCCTTTCCGCTGCCTTTTTTATAAAGCCCGACGAGCATTTCGGTTTCTTTGTCGTGGTTTTGGTCGAGCCACCTTCTGAGGTCATTTTGGTCGGTGAAGAATATCGGTTCCATATTATTTTTTGAAGCTAATGGCGCTTTTTTGAATCGTAAATTCAATACGCTGGTTGTCATTGATGTCCCAGATTTCCATTTTTATAGTCGGATTTCTTTTCCAATTGATCGTAATCAGGCCAAAATGATTCTCCATTACCGGGCCTTCGACGCGGTAATTGTTGGGCGTGGCGAATTCCCATTTAGACGACAAGCCACTGGCCGTAATGTCGTAAATCGGGTACAAATCAGGAATTTCCCTTTTGGAGATTTCGGCATAATGTACATCGCCGCTGATAAAGAACACGCCATTGGCCCTTGTTTTTTTGATCAGGTCGAACATGCGCTGTTGTTCCTGCGGAAAGTTCGTCCACGATTCATACCCGTTGAATTCATGCGCGAACTGTGTACTGCTGCCAATAATCCGGATGTCGGCCTCTTTTTTCAATTCCGATTCAAGCCATTGCCATTGCGCCTCTCCAAGGAAATCGGCTTTTTTGGTATGCGGAGCATAGGCGAGTTTGTAGAAATAACGCTTGTCTTCATCGACTTCGTTCCAATATTTTTGTAGGTCATCGCGGAACCATCGCGTGTCGAGCAAAATAACCTGGACTTTCTTTCCCTTGCTTCCATAAATATAGGAAGTATAAATGCCCTCGTGTTTGCGGCGTTCCGAATCTTTAGGTTCATGGAAGAAGTCCAGAAATATTTCACGCGATTTGTCTTTGAGTTTGTACTCTTTACCCGCGTCATTGTCGCCATAATCATGGTCGTCCCAAGTCGCAATAACCGGAATATTTTTGACGAGATTCCGATAGGAAGGCTTGGCTTCGAGCTGTGCGTATTTTTCACGCATCACCTTTTCATCCTTCGTATCGGCGTAGATGTTGTCACCAAGGAATACAAACAAATCGGGTTGGTGTTTAACGATCAAATCGAATACAGGCAATGGCTGGTCCTGCGCCGCGCACGAACCAAATGCGATTTTGGAAATGGATTTTTTGCTGTTGTTTTGGGGATGTGCCGCAAAACACAGCAGCGATAAAAAGGCGAGGAGCAGTTTTTTGCACATACAAATTGGATTTTTATAAAAGTACAATTTTAGGGTCGATGAAACTTTACAAGATTTCCATGTTTGGTTTTGCCTTTTTTGACAGATTTCAATTTTCGAATGGGCCTAGCCCGGTTCCGATAGCTATCGGAAGAAGTGGAAATCCTTTACAGGAGTTTACGACTGTAAAGATTGAAATGAAAAGCCGGATTATGCTCCTAAAAACTCATAACTCATAACTTATAACTCATAATTCTAACTTATCTTTGCGCCACAACAACACAACTATGAGTTCAGATACTTCAAAAAGGTATGCGATGCGCGGCGTTTCTGCTTCAAAAGAAGACGTGCACAACGCCATCAAAAACATCGACAAGGGTTTGTTCCCGCAAGCTTTCTGTAAAATCGTTCCCGATTACCTGACTAACGACGCCGATTATTGCCTCATTATGCATGCCGACGGCGCAGGGACGAAATCGTCTTTGGCATACATGTATTGGAAAGAAACCGGTGACATTTCGGTATGGAAAGGCATTGCCCAAGACGCGCTGATCATGAACATCGACGACCTGCTTTGTGTGGGCGCAACGGATAATATTATGCTGTCTTCGACGATTGGAAGAAACAAGAATTTGATTCCGGGTGAAGTGATTTCAGCGATCATCAACGGCACCGAAGAACTCATTTCAGAACTCAAATCATTTGGCGTAACCATCCATTCCACAGGAGGCGAAACGGCCGATGTGGGCGATTTGGTGCGCACTATTATTGTCGATTCGACCGTAACGGCACGTATGAAACGCAGCGATGTGATCGACAATGCGAACATTCAGCCTGGCGATGTGATTGTGGGCTTGGCTTCTTTCGGACAGGCCAATTATGAAAAATCGTACAATGGCGGCATGGGCAGCAACGGACTCACTTCGGCGCGACATGACGTTTTTGGCAAATACCTTGCCCAGAAATATCCCGAGAGTTTTGATTCGGAAGTACCCGAAGAACTCGTGTATTCGGGACAAACCAAACTGACCGACGCTGTTCCTGATTCACCCATTGACGCGGGAAAATTGGTGCTTTCGCCCACGCGGACCTATGCGCCCATCATCAAGAAAATCCTAGAGCAATACAATTCGGAAAACATTCACGGCATGGTGCATTGCTCTGGCGGCGCGCAAACCAAGGTGTTGCATTTTGTAGATAAGGTTCATGTGATCAAAGACAATTTGTTTGCGGTTCCACCGCTTTTCAAACTGATCCAGCAGCAATCCAAAACCGATTGGAAGGAAATGTACCAAGTGTTCAATTGCGGGCACCGTATGGAAATTTATGTTCCGGAAAACATCGCCAATGACATTATTGAAATCTCGAAATCATTTGGCGTCGACGCGCAAATCGTCGGTCGCGTAGAAGCATCGGAAAGCAAAAAACTTACGATTGCAAGTGCGTTTGGTGTTTTTGAATATTAGGAGCTGATTGCTTCGCCTATTCGCTCCCAATTTTATTCATTGGAAGCTCGAGTCCGGCTATTCGCCGCCTTTTTTGCTCATAAACGGCGCAAAAGGATGCAGCTGCTCCCGATAGCTATCAGGACGGGACTAGGGTAAAAGAACCGCGTTGCCGTGTTTCATCAATCAAAAATAATCAACCATGGCATTCGACTTTAATCAAGATTATATTCTCGAAGACGACACCGTTCTGCTTCGTCCGCTACAGCACACAGATATTGAAAACCTGCTCGACTTTTCGTTGAACCAACCTGAAATCTGGCAATTTTCATCGCTTCCAACCATTGGAAAAGAGAACTTCACCAATTATATCGAACTCGCCTTGGCCAACCGCGACAAGCAAACCGAATATCCATTCGCCGTTTATGATAAGAGGACGAATGAATATGCGGGAAGTACGCGTTTTTACGACATCCAACTCAAAAACAAAACATTACAGCTCGGCTATACGTGGTATGGCAGGCAGTTCCACGGAACGGGCCTGAACCGCCATTGCAAGTTCCTGCTGCTGCAATTTGCATTTGAATTTATGGAGATGGAGCGTGTTGAATTCCGTGCCGACAACAACAACGCACGCAGTATTGCCGCCATGAAAGCCATCGGTTGCAAAGTTGATGGTGTCTTGCGCCAGAACATGCCCAAACTCGATGGCGGAAGGCGCGACAGCATTGTGCTGAGTATTTTAAAAGACGAGTGGTTTAATGAAGTGAAAGAATACCTTGGTGGTAAACTTCAATAACACGCAGGAATAGCCTAAATTTACAAAAAAGATAAAAGATGAAAGTCAATCCTAAAAACGGAATCGATCAATTGCTGTTCGGAATGAAACAGAAAGATGTAACGGCTTTATATGGCAATGCGGATAAAGAATACCAAGATGAAGATGACAACCGCATCGTGCTGTACAACGTCCACAAATTGCGGCTGACTTTTTACAAGGAAGAAGATTTGAGGCTTGGTTACATTATTGCGGCCAATGACAACCTCGAATTGTACGGAAACAAAATTATTGGAAGAAAAGCAGCTGATGTCCGCGGCGAACTCGAGCGAAACGGCTTGGCCAAATGGATCAAAGAGAGTTACGATACTTTTGAGAACTGGTTCAACGAAGAACATTGGATTGTACTGCAAACCGAATTTGACGAAGTGGTCAAGTTTGAACTCGGCGCCATCATCAATGAGCAAGACGAATTCGACTGGAAATTTAAGGCATAAAAAAAGGGATTACATTGTAATCCCTTTTGCATCAAATAGTGTTACTGTTTAGGCGTTGCGGCCGGAGCTGCAGCGGGCATGGTTTCAAACATTTCCACTTCAAAGATGATGTTGGAGTTCGGCGGAATTACGCCACCCGCGCCTTGCGCGCCATAACCCAAATTTGCCGGAATGTAGAAAAACGCTTTTTCGCCATAAGTCATTTTACCAAGGCCCTCAAGGAATCCCGGAATCAATCCCGTCTTCGCGCCTATCTGGAAAGGAAAAGGCTGGTAACCATTTTGCTTGGCCCTGTTTTCATCGTATTTTCCGTAAAGTTTTACCACTTCTTCATAGCTGCTGTCGAACAAACTTCCGTCTTCGAGATAACCCGCGTAGTGGATGTAGACAGTCGAGCCATCAGCTGGTTTGGTTCCGTTGCCGGCTTTAATAGTGGCATACTCCAATCCGGTTTCCGATTTGGTTGCTTTGCTTTTGATCACCCCAATTTCTTTGACTTTTTTCGCTTTTATAGGCGCGTATTTTTCATCGTAGATTCTTTTATTTTCCGCATCGATGGCAGCTTGTTTCTTTTGTGCTTCTGCTCTTTCGGCTTGTTCTTTGGCTTTTTGCTCGGCCAATTTTTTGTCTTCTTCTGGTTTTGTTACCATATAATCGGCGAATACTTTAGCGGCATCGAAACTTTTGGCGTCTTTGCCTTTTCTTTCGATCGTAACTTTCGTCATCACATCGTTTTGCTCGATTGCATTTACGACATCCTGCCCTGAAGTTACATAACCAAAAATGGTATGCTTGCCAGTCAGCCATGGTGTTTCTTTATGCGTGATAAAGAACTGGCTTCCGTTGGTTGCCGGACCAGAGTTGGCCATCGCAAGGATTCCGCCTTTGTCGAATTTAAATTCCGGAACGATTTCATCCTTGAATGAATAACCCGGGCCACCTTGCCCAGTTCCAAGCGGATCACCACCCTGAATCATAAAATCTTTGATTACACGGTGAAATTTTAGTCCGTCATAATAGTGTTTCCCTTTCAAATTAGGATCTGCGACAGAAGCGTTTGTCCCTTCAATTAACGATACGAAATTCGCAACGGTCACGGGTGCTTTCTTGTATTCGAGCGCAACGGTGATTTTTCCTTTTGAAGTTTCGAAAATGACAAACATTCCATCAGCCGATGTTGTTGCCGGCTTTGCCGCCGTTTTTGTTGCTGGTTTTGCAGCTGCTTTTTTAGCGGTTTGGGCCTGAGCTGTAATCATTCCCAAAAATAATAAAGCAATAATCTTAATTTTCATTTGAATTAATTAAAAACTCCTTACTCATTTCGCAATTGCAGGGACTTTCAGGTTTATTCCCTTTGTTTGGTTGTTTTATTTTTCGATCAATTCGATTTCGAATATGATATTGGCGTTTGGCGGAATCACGCCGTTGCCCGCACCTTGCGCGCCATAGGCCAATTCTGACGGAATAAACAGTACGGCTTTATCTCCCAAGTTCAATTTTTCGATGCCTTCAATAAAGCCCGGAATCATACCGTCTTTGCGGCCATACGTAAAAGTAATCGGATCGTAACCGTGTTGGTTGGCGCGGTTCTGATCGAATTTGCCAAACTGGGTTGCGGTAGCGGCTACACTCGAGTCGAACAATTCACCATTTTCAAGAAATCCGGCATAATGGATAAAAATATTGCTGCCCATCGCAGGTTTTTTGCCACTTCCTTTTTTGGTGACTTTGTAGCGCAACCCGGATTTTGTTTTTTCGGCGGCTTGTTTAAGCACTGCGAATTCAGCAACCTTCGCGTCTTTTACCGCTTTGTATTTGGCATCGTATGCGCGTTTTTGTTCTGCATCAACAGCGGCTTGTTGCTTCTGGTTTTCCGCTTCCTTCGAAAAGAAATCGGTGAAGATTTTTACCGCATCGAATTTTTTGGCAGCTTCCCCTTTGCGGATGATCTTTATCGAAACAATGTCGTCATTGAGGGTAATCTGGTTCACAACTTCCATACTTTTTCCAACCACGTGGCCAAAAATAGTATGCCTTCCGTCAAGCCATGGTGTCGGAACATGGGTGATAAAGAACTGGCTGCTGTTGGTTCCCGGACCGGAGTTCGCCATGGCAAGCAAGCCGCCTTTGTCGAAGGTCAAATCGGGCACGATCTCATCGCGGAAACGGTAACCCGTATCACCCGAGCCATTGCCCAGCGGATCACCACCTTGAATAACAAAGTTTTTCTCTACACGGTGCCATTTCAATCCGTCGAAAAAAGGTTTCCCTTTAAATTGTTCGCTCACAAACGAATTTTTTCCTTCGGCGAGGCTTACAAAATTGGCCACGGTAACGGGTGTTTTTTCAAATTCGAGTGCGCAGGTGATGGTGCCTTTGTTGGTCTCAATGTCGGCATACAAACCATCGGGCAAATCGCTGTGTCCGTCTTTGCAAGACACAAAAGCCGCGGCGATCACTAATAGAAGCAGAAATTTTTGTTTCATTTGGGTTATTCGGTTGTGGTTTTAGTTTGTTTGATTGGTTCGTTGTTCACACTCGTGTCAGGCTTAAAATCGTTTAAGGTCACCGTATAAATAAGCGGCTCATTGTGCCCGATTCTGCGGTTGTCGCCATGATAGCCATAGGCGAGGTGCGACGGAAACAGGAACGTTACCGTTTCTTTTTTGTGCATGAGCTTGATGCCGTGGCGCAATCCGATGATGATTTTTTGTTCTTTGTCTACGTGGTACGTTTGCGGACGCAGCTCGAGTTCGGTATAAATGACGTTGCCGTTCAGGTCTTTGACTTCGTAATTGTATTCGGCGACATCGCCTTTTTTAGGACGCAATGTATCGGCTGTATTCTTTACATCATAACGGTACCAATAGCCTTTGTTCGATGCAATGTATTTGACTTTTGGATCACTTTTGATGATGGAGTCGATTTTGCCTTCTTCGCCCGCGATCAGTTTTTTATTGCGCGCCACCGATTCGGTCATAAAGGTTCCCGAAGATTGCGAAACGGGGCGTCTGGCCTGTTGTTGCGAGCAGCTCAAAACCATTGCGGCACACATCAGGATGACGAGAATGACGACTGCTATTTTCTTTAAATTCATAATTATATTTTTATTTCGCTGATAATCTTTTCGAATTTCGCCACCGTTTCTTCCAACGGCAAATTCGATTTTCCTCCTGCTGCATTGATGTGCCCGCCACCGTTGAAATGGTCGCGTGCAAATTTATTCACGTCGAAAGCGCCTTGCGAACGAAACGAAATCTTGATGATCTTTTCGTCGGCGTGCTCGATAAAAATTGCCGTAAAAATAATGCCTTTTATGGATAGTCCGTAATTAACAATGCCTTCCGTATCGCCTTTTACATAATTGTATCGGTTAAGTTCTTCCTGCGAAAGCGTCATGTAAGACGTTTTTAATTCCGGAAATACTTTCATGTTCTGCAATGCCTGTCCGAGCAATTTGAGGCTGTCAAAAGATCCATTGTCAAAAAGCAATGCCGGAATATTGGTGTTTTCCACGCCCAAATCAATCAATTCGGCCACAATGCGGTGCGTGGTTCCCGTGGTCTTTGGAAAACGGAACGAACCCGAATCGGTCAGGATTCCCGTATAAATGCAAGTCGCAATCGTTTTGTCGATCAAATCCTTTTTACCCAAATCGCTTATGAAATTAAAAACCATCTCGCACGTCGAGCCAAATCCCGTATCCGAAAACGTAAACGCCGCATAATTGTCGGGACGTTCATGGTGGTCGATCATGATGAAAGGCGCTTTGAGTTTGTTGAGTACATATTCCATTTCGCCGGTGCGGTGCAGGGCATTGAAATCGAGCGTGAAAATGAGTTCCTGTTCCTGGAGGATCCGGGCTACATTTTCCTTGTCTTTCTCGTATACAAGAACGCTATCCGAACCCGGAAGCCATGCGAGGAATTCAGGGAATTCGTTGGGCGCGATAACGACCGGTTGGTGGTGCTGTTTTAAAAGGAAATGATACAGTGCCAATGTCGACCCCATGGCGTCGCCGTCGGGGCTTCGATGCGGAATAATAGCAATCTTTTTGGGCTGTGACAGCAACGATTGTATGGCCTGGATGTCGGTATTTATCATAGGGTGCGAAGTTACATTTTTTTCGCAAACGGGAAACAATTTAACAAGTTCTTACGATTAAAAAGTCACGATTGACCGGTAATTATCTCGTAAGGTAAAGTCCGCCCCAAACTGCTGCGAGTCCAGCAATTACGCTGGCCGCAATGTAAAGAAAGGCCGTAGCCGAATGGTTGCTTTGGAACAGCGAAACATTTTCCAATCCGAAAGCCGAAAAAGTGGTGTAGCCACCGCAAAAGCCAGTGACCAACAGCCATTTTAAATTGGAATCGGCCATCTGGTTTTTGGTGAGCCATCCGACAATGATCCCAATCAGGAAACATCCGATAAGATTAGTCAACAATGTCGCTAAAGGAAAAACCGAAGCGTAATATTTCTGAACCACCATTGCGGTTAAGTAACGCAACACACTTCCGATGGCACCGCCAATACCAACCAATACAATTGTTTTCATCATAATATTTAAAAAGTTAGCCACGAATTACACCAATTTACACCAATAAAATTCGTGAAAAATTCGTGAAATTCGTGGCCAAAAAACTTTTATTTGTGAGCAAAAACTTTGTGAGCTTAACCTTTAAGCATCTTATTTTTGTGTCGCGATAACGAAATTGAGTTTGAGCTTGACCCCCATCTGCATCAGGTCAACCAAATCCTGTACTTTGTTGTCTGCCGGAACACGCACGACAACGGTTTTGTCGTTGCGCATGGTCGTTTCGTTGAACAGTGCCTGTTCGAGTTGGTCAAATGGCACTTCTTCCTTGTTCAGGAAATACCTTTTGTCATCGGTGACTGAAATGCTGATGTGGTCTTTGTTCGTGGTTTCGTTGGAACTCGCCTTCGGCAATGTCAGTTTAATGACATTCGGATTCGCCAAGGTCGAGATGATCAGGAAAAACAAGAACAAAAAGAACATGATGTCGCTCAGCGACGATGTCGGAATTTCAGGATGAAATCTTTTGTTTCTTTTAATTGCCATTGCCCGGTTCCTGGATTACGTTGATGATTTCGAGTGTTTGCCTTTGTACTTTCAAGGTAAATTGGTCGATCATCATGTTAAACAAATGGTAGCCGCAATACGCGATAACGCCTACTACGAGTCCGGCGCCCGAACTGATCATTTTTTCATATAAACCGCCCGAAATGGTCTGGATGTTCAGGTTTCCTGTGTTTGAAATGGTATGGAAGATTTTGATAACCCCCGAAATCGTACCGATAAACCCGAGAATCGGTGCAATACCCGAAATGAGCCCGAGGTAACCAAGTCCTTTTTCCATCTGTCCAATTTCAACATTGGCAGTCTGTTCCATCACCGATTCGATTTCGCCGATTGGCCTTCCGATGATCGAAATTCCACTGCGCAATATATTTCCGGAAGCAGTATTTTCACGGCTGCACAACATGATGGCGTTGTCTAATCTGCCGGTTTTGAGTTGCATTTTGACTTCCGAAACAAGATTCGCATCCTGCTTGGTCGCTTTTGATATCGAGAGATAGCGTTCGATGATGACATACACGCAGAAAAACAACAATACGATCAGCGGGTAAATCATGATTCCGCCCTTGAGCAGGAAATCGAGATACGAAATGTTTTCTGTGACGCTCACCTCGGTTGTGGCTGCTGCAGCATTCGCGGCATTTGCGATAGAATCGGTAACGGGTGCGGCCTGTAACAGGAAATTCAAAATCATCATAGGATTGTCATTATAAGTATGTTTTACAAAAAAAAGGTAAATTTTTAAAAGGGTTCGCCCAAATCGTATTTTTTTATGAACAGGATTTCGGGTTTACTGTGGATAACGGCGAAATCCCCGAATAATTATACCGCACGGTTTGAAAATGTCTCGTAAAAAAAACACCGCCAATTGTATTTAGTCTGGTATTTCTTCGGGTTTAGTCGGGTTTTGTTCGGGTTTTGCTTTGTAAATGGGCGTTTTTTGGAATAAAACCCGAAGAATACCCGAACAAAAGTGCAATAAAATCACGTTAACTTATTTTTAGAGCGGTTTAAAATTTCCAAAATTCCTTTTTTCCAATCTAAAAATTAAAAGTATTTTTGCACATGCAACACAACGTACTTATTTTAGATTTCGGATCGCAATACACACAACTTATTGCGCGAAGGGTTCGTGAATTGAATATATTCTGCGAAATCTTTCCTTACAATCACGTTCCGGGTGATTTATCAAGTTATAAAGCGGTAATCCTTTCGGGAAGTCCATTTTCGGTCAGGGGCGATGATGCGCCACATCCTGATTTGACGCAAATCCGTGGGCAGCTGCCTTTGCTCGCCGTTTGTTACGGTGCGCAATATCTCGCGCATTTCAGCGGAGGAGAAGTCGCGCCGTCGAACACACGCGAATACGGCCGTGCCAATTTGTCGTTCATCAAGAATGGAGAAGATTTCTTCAATGGGGTTTCCCACAATTCGCAGGTCTGGATGTCGCACAGCGATACGATCAAAACATTGCCGCAAAACGGAGTCAAATTGGCGAGCACGCATGATGTTGAAAATGCGGCTTACCGTATTGAAGGCGAGCCGACTTATGCGATCCAGTTCCATCCAGAAGTATATCATTCTACCGATGGTAAAAAAATTCTCGAGAACTTCCTTGTGAAGATCGCGCATGTGCCGCAGAATTTCACGCCCAATGCGTTCGTGGAAGAGCAAGTGGCCGAGCTCAAAGAAAAATTACAAAATGATAAGGTCGTCCTCGGATTGTCGGGTGGCGTCGATTCGACCGTAGCGGCCGTATTGTTGCACCAGGCGATTGGAAAAAACCTGTATTGCATTTTTGTCAACAATGGTTTGTTGCGCAAGAATGAATTCGAAAGCGTATTGCACCAATACAAAGACATGGGACTCAACGTGAAAGGCGTAGACGCGTCGGAACGATTCATGGCAGCACTGGCCGGGCTCGAAGACCCTGAACTCAAACGCAAAGCGATCGGTAAAACGTTTATCGAAGTTTTCGACGATGAGGCACATTTGCTCGAAGACGTAAAATGGCTGGCGCAGGGAACAATTTATCCCGATGTGATCGAATCGATTTCTGTCAAAGGGCCTTCGGCTACAATCAAATCGCACCACAATGTTGGCGGACTTCCCGACTATATGAAACTCAAAATCGTGGAGCCGCTTCGCATGTTGTTTAAGGACGAAGTAAGACGTGTTGGCGCTACATTGGGCATCGATCCGGAATTGCTCGGAAGGCATCCATTCCCGGGACCAGGATTGTCAATCAGGATCTTAGGTGATATAACTTTAGAAAAAGTTCGTATATTGCAAGAGGTTGACGCCGTGTTCATTGATGGTTTGAAGTCATGGGGCTTATACAATAAGGTGTGGCAAGCCGGAGCTATCTTACTGCCAGTCAACAGTGTAGGGGTCATGGGCGACGAGCGCACTTATGAAAAAGTGGTCGCTTTGCGCGCAGTAGAATCGACAGATGGCATGACGGCCGACTGGGTACATTTGCCTTATGATTTCCTCATGAAAGTGTCAAACGACATCATTAATAAGGTAAAAGGCGTAAACCGGGTGGTTTATGATATCAGTTCAAAACCGCCGGCTACGATTGAATGGGAGTAATTTAAAATAGACGTTTATGAGAAAGTGTATGCTGTTTTTCGTCGCAATCTGCATGTTTCAGATTGGTTTTGCTCAAAATACAAATCAAGAAGTTGATATTGTCAGCCATACGGTGCAACTTGGAGAAACAGTCCGAATGCTTTCCAAAAAATACATGGTTGATCCCTCAGAGATTTACCATCTGAATAAATTTGCCGTCAATGGCATCAGCCAGGGGATGGTGTTGCAGATTCCGGTACCTCGCAAAGAAGCGCCGAGCGAGCAGCAAGAATTGCAGGAAAATACAGAGACCGTAACACAAAACGACAAAAAGTACGAAGCACCGCCAGCCCAGTCCGAGCCCGTGAAAAAGCCAAAAGCGACCACAGCCAAGCCGGTCTCGAGTGAATCGTCCATTACGGTAATCAACCGCGATTCCCAAATTGAGCACACCGTTGAATCGGGGGAGACTTTATACAGCCTTTCCAGGAAATACGGGGTTTCTGTTGATGAAATCAAAATGAGCAATGAAGAAGCAATCAAAAAGGGATTGAAGGTAGGACAGGTTGTTAAAATTCCGTCTACAAAATCCATTGACAGTACGGCCTCTTCGATTGGCTCGACCGTAACGCCAACACGCGAAGTGACGCAAAACAAATCGACTGTGATTGTTTCAGAGCCAAAACAAACCGAAGCGGTTTCTGCCGAGGCTGGAAACAGCGGGATGGTAACCCATAAAGTTGAACCAAAAGAAACACTATACAGCCTTTCCAAACGTTATAATGTAACCGTTGACGACATCAAGGCGGAAAATCCGGATGTAGCCAAACACGGCTTACAGGTCGGGCAAACGTTAACCATTAGGAAAAACTAATATTATTCCCAAATTGGCCAATAAAACAAAAAAAAACATGAATAGGATTATCATATCTTTTTGCATATTCTTTTTTTCCATAACCTCTAACGCTTCCGCACAAAACTACACCAAGCATACTGTTGCCAAAGGGGAAACCGTGACGCAGCTCGCGGCACGCTACAAGGTTACGCCCTATGATATTTATAAGCTCAATCCGGATTCGCAAAACGGCATTAAGGAGAACGATGTGATTTTAATTCCGTCTGCGGGTTCAGCAACGCCAACTGCCGGAACGCCTAAAGCTACAGCTTCCGCAAGGACGCATACGGCAGAGCCCAAAGAGACGTTGTACAGTATTTCGAGAAAATACAATGTAAGCGTGGCCGATTTGCAAAGCCTCAATGCCGATGTTTTAAAAGACGGTTTGAAAGTGGGGCAAACGATTAGAATTCCGGCGTCGGGTGTCGCTTCGGAAACGGTCGAGTCCAAATCAGAACCTGTAGAAACCAAAACAGCACCGTCTGCCGGAAATGGCGTATACCATATCGTCGCGCCTAAGGAAACCAAATTCGGCATTGCCAAAAAATACGGAATGACAGTGGCCGAGCTCGAAAGAAAAAATCCGGATATCGTTTCCAATCTACCCATCGGATATAGACTGACCATTTCGGGAACGCCGGCAACGCAAGCAACAGCCAAACAACAGCCCGTGACCGAAATTGCCGAGCCAGAAACCGTAAAAACAGAAACGACCAAAACGGCCCATTTCAAGGGTTTCGCCAATTACGAAGTCAAGCCAAAGGAAACGATGTTCAGCCTGTCGCAAATGTTCGACATCACGCAGGAGGAATTGCTCATGCTCAACCCGACATTAAAGGAAGGCGTGAAAGTCGGTATGATTTTAAAAGTCCCCGGCAAAGGATCGATGGTTTTGCAAAGCAGCCCTTCTTCCAATGGCAAATTTGCCGATTTGACCAAGTCGATCAAGAATACAGAGAAGAAACAGCTTGTGCTGCTGCTGCCCTTCAACGCAACCAAAATTCAAGGCGATACGCTCAAAACGATGGCCATCCGCTTGAAGAAGGATGCGTTTTTGAACATGACGCTCGATTTTTATTCGGGTGCTTTGATGGCGATCGATTCGGCCAAAACTTTGGGATTGAACATTGATATCAAGATTCTGGATTCTGAAGAAAGCAAAGTGTCTTCGAATGTCGCGAACCTTGTGACCAACAACAACCTATTGAAAGCCGATGCCGTAATCGGGCCTTTCTACCAACAATATGTAGAAAAAGTGGCCGAAATGCTGAGCAAGAACAATGTTGCTGTCATTTCTCCGCTGTCGAAAGAGACCGGAAAAGCATTCCCGAATTTGTACCAATCGATGCCGCCGAGCGAGTTTACCAAAAGTGCGATGTTCGATTTTATGAAGTCGAAAAACGGCAACATTCTGGTTGTAAGCGATCCGAAAAGGTTGTCGAACAAAGAATTCATTACCCTTTCCAGCACAGTGGGATCCGAAGCTTGGAATTCACGTGACTTGAAGTCGCGGC
>JADMIO011089322.1_pt1 | contig 61792 bp, 18 predicted proteins | sample 8958161 | NCBI WGS metagenome assembly JADMIO01 (sample SAMN16585339, study PRJNA669376) | soil metagenome | isolation source: Crop rotation soil | place: USA: Cullars Rotation, Alabama | collected 2011
CGACAACTTGTCCACGTGGAATTCTAAGCTTAGGATCCCAATGTGCTGGAAAGAGGAACCAATGGCGGCAACTGGTCAAATGCTGCAAATTGGACGAGCCGTGTTCCCTTGCCGCAGGATGATGTGGTCATCAACGCATCATTTGGTGCAAGTCAGACCATCACAGCCGATATGGCGCGCCTTGGAAAGAGCATTAATTGGACGGGAGCAACCGGCAGCCCGACATTTGCAATTAATTCGACACCAAACACTATTTATGGCTCTCTCACTCTCATTTCTGGAATGACTCTCACCACAGGCCAGACGTTGACGTTTGAAGGCAGAAATTCCTTTACTTTTACTTCCGGTGGCAAAACATTTGGCAGTATCACGATGCAAATGTTGGGCGGAACATTGACGATGCAAGATCATTTGACGTTAGGATCTGCCAATACCTTTACTCTTAATAACGGAACATTTGATGCAAACGGGTTTAATGTTACAACGGGGTTTTTCTCGTCCAATAACTCCAACACAAGAACCATTACGATGGGATCGGGGACATGGACTTTGACCGGAAATGCGGGAACAATTTGGACCACATCCACAAGCACAAATTTGACATTGAACCGCGGGAATGCAATTACCGCAAATTATTCAGGATCAACAGGAACAAGGACGATTTCTCTCGGATCTTTAACAGAGGCCAGTGCCCCCTCATTTTCCATTACGGCTGGAACAGATATAGTCGCCATTACAGGAAGCGTCTTAAATCTTAATTTTACCGGGTTTGCAGGAACGTTTTCAAACGGCTCACGGACAATTTACGGAAATTTGACGATTGCATCTGGAATGACATTAAGCGCTGGCGGAGCTGCGACAACATTTGCAGCTACATCTGGAATAAAAACCATTACGAGTAATGGCAAGACAATGGATTTCCCAATTATCTTTGATGGCGTTGGCGGGACTTGGCAGCTCGCAGATGCTATGGTGGTGGGTTCAACCCGCACGACAACGCTTACGAATGGGACTTTCGATTCTAATGGCAAGAGCTTTACGACTGGATTGTTTTCTTCATCCAATTCTAATGTAAGAACCATCATGGGAGATACCTGGACAATCTCAGGAACGGGTACGGTGTGGGATCTATTAACAACGACCGGACTAACGTTTAACCCATCTGTTCCGAATTTGAGTTTTAGCGGTTCTTCTCAAACCATTAAAACCGGCAACTTAAGTTATGGCGCGATGAGTTTTGCGAGTTCATTCCCTGGGATAACCATTATCGGAGATTTTTTGGTTGGCACTGTATCTTTTCCCAACGCTCTTGGTGCTCCCACAATGAGTGTTAATGGATCCTGGAATGTGGGTTCTATAACGAACAGTTTTAACCCATTGGTTACACTTACGGGCTCCGGTACAACGACCATTACCTCCAATTATGAAATAAACGGGCATGTTGCCAATATCTTCGATCTTACTATCAACGGTTCTGGCGGAACATTCCAGCTTGCGGACAACCTGCATATACTTGGCAGTCTCACAGTAACGGCCGGAACATTTGACGCAAACGGGCATGACGTTACTGTGTTAACATTTGCCTCTTCTAACTCCAACACCAGAACAATCACCATGGGATCAGGGACATGGTCGCTTTGGGGACTTGGAAGCGGAACAGTTTGGGACACTTCCACGACCACCAACCTCACTTTGAATCGCGGTAATGCGGTTGTTTCCAGTTACTCGGGTTCTTCGACAAGAACCATTTCGGCTGGTTCATTAGCTGAAGCAAATGCGCCTTCTTTTTCTATCACGGCTGGAACAGGAACAATCAATATCACGGGAAGTATCTACGATCTTAATTTCACCGGCTTTACTGGCACATTAGCAAATGGTGCCAGGACCGTTTATGGGAACTTAACGGTTGTTGCTGGGATGACTTTAAGCGCTGGGGCAAGTACGACGACATTTGGAGCCACGTCCGGGACCAAAACAATCACAAGTAATGGCAAGACCTTTGATTTTCCTGTCACGTTTGACGGTGTTGGTGGCACCTGGCAACTGGGGGATGATTTAACGGTTGGCTCTACCCGCACAGTTACTCTTACCAATGGCACCTTCGATGCCAATGGCAAAAACTTTAACACAGGAATATTTTCTTCCAATAATTCGAATACGAGAGTCATTACCATCGGCGCCGGAACATGGACTTTGACGGGAAGTGCGACAACGATCTGGAACACGTCCACGAGCACGAATTTAACCATCAATCGTGGCACTGCAATCCGCTCATCTGGAACGACAAGAACCATTACGGGTTCCAGCACTGAAGCCGGAAGCGCTGATTTTCTTTTTAATTCCGGATCCGATACCGTTACGATTACAGCCGGAGTTCATGATTTAGACTTTACTGGTTTTACCGGCACATTGGCGAATAGCGCCCGCACAGTTTATGGAAACTTGACGATTGTAGCTGGCATGACGTTGACGGCTAGCGCAAATGTAACGACATTTGGCGCAACTTCGGGAACGAAAACAATCACGAGCAATGGAAAGACATTAGATTTTCCAATCACTTTTGATGGTGTTGGCGGCTCCTGGCAGCTTGGGGATGATCTGACAGTTGGCAGCACGCGTACAGTGACGTTGACGAATGGAACGCTTGATGCAAATGGACATAATTTTAGCATGGGTCTCTTCTCTTCCTCCAATGCCAATACCCGCACTATCACAATGGGAGCCGGGACCTGGACTTTGACCGGAAATGCCGGAATAATTTGGACAACATCGACGAGTACGAACCTTACGCTTAATCGTGGGAATGCGATTGTTTCAAATTATTCCGGTTCTACAGGAACACGCACCATCACGGGCTCCCTCACTGAAACAGCAAGTCCTGCTTTTAATATCACCGCCGGAACGGATACGGTTGCAATTACCGGCGGGGTGTATGACTTAAACTTCACAGGATTTGGTGGAACGCTTTCAAATGGAGGGCTCATCGTATATGGTAACTTAACAGTTGCCGCTGGCATGACTTTGACAGCCGGAGGCAATGCGACAACTTTTGCGGCAACTTCTGGAACAAAAACAATCACGACTAATGGGAAAACATTAGATTTCCCGCTTTTCTTCAACGGCGTTGGCGGCACTTGGCAGCTTGCGGATGATTTAACGGTTGGTTCCTCTCGTACGGTTACGCTCATCAATGGAACCTTCGATGCGAATGGGCATAATTTTACAACGGGTATATTTTCCTCCAACAATTCCAATATTCGTACCATCACGATGGGTGGAGGGACATGGACGTTAACAGGTAATAACGCGACGGTTTGGTCATTGTTAACGACCACGAATCTTACTTTTAACCGTGGCAATGCAATCATTGTCAATTATTCTGGTTCGACGGGAACCAGAACCTTTGCCGGCTTTTTATCCGAAGCGAGTGCTCCTTCTTTCTCAATTACCGCGGGCACCGATACCGTTGATTTTAATGCCAGTACTTTAAACTTAGATTTTACGGGCTTTGCTGGAACCTGGAGCAACGATGCGATGACGATTTATGGGAATTTGACTGTCTCATCGGGTATGACGTTAGGCTCCGGAGCAAATATTGTGACTTTTGGAGCGACTTCCGGCACTAAAACAATCACGAGTAATGGAAAGACATTTGATTTTTTTGTTCGATTTGATGGGGTTGGTGGAACGTTCCAGCTGGCGGATGATTTAACGGTTGGTTCCTCTCGTACGGTAACGCTCATCAATGGAACCTTCGATGCGAATGGAAAAAATTTAACAACGGGTCGTTTCTCTTCTTCTAACTCAAATGTGCGCACCATTACCATGGGCGCTGGGACTTGGACATTGACAGGAAATAACGCAACTATCTGGGATACAGGAACATCAACGAATCTAACTCTCAATCGCGGCAATGCGATTGTTGCCAATTATTCGGGTTCAACGGGAACACGCACAATTACCGGATCTTCAACGGAAGCCGCCAGCCCTGATTTTAATATCACAGCGGGCACGGATATTCTGGCGATTACAGGAGGCATCCGGAATTTAGATTTCACGGGATTTGCCGGAACACTGAATAATGGTGCGCGTACGATTTATGGTAATTTGACGGTTGTGGCTGGAATGACTTTGAGCGCTGGCGCAAGTGCGACAACGTTTGGAGCAACTTCCGGGACCAAAACAATCACCAGCAATGGCAAAACTCTCGATTTTCCGCTCACGTTTAATGGCGTGGGTGGCACTTGGCAGCTTGGGGATGCATTGACAGTTGGCGCTACTCGCACGGTCACGTTGACGAATGGTACATTAGACCTTAACGGTCAAACAGTTTCAATGGCTGGCGGAGTAACGGCCAATGGAGGAACCCTCGCCAATAATTCAGGGACCACTACATTGTCCGCACCTATTACGCTTGGTTCCGCAACTGCAATCAATGTAGGCGGAACGCAACTCACTTTAAGCGGTGTGATTACAGGGGCCGGTAATAATCTTACTGTCAGTGGTGCAGGCGATACGATTCTGAGCGGCGGATCCATCACTGGCGCCGGTACTTTGATTGTCAATAATTCTGGCTCTGTCAAATTAGGAGCTGATTTAGATGTGGATGGAAACATAACATTGACAGCGGGAACGCTGGATTCCAATGGACATGATCTAACTGTTGGCGGCAATTGGACGGATACCGGAGCGGGCACCTTTACAGAAGGTAATCAGGCAGTGACCTTTGATGGAACGGGTACGATCAATGCCAACGAAGCATTCCACAATGTAACAATTAATACAGGCGGAACTGTAACACTCGGTACTGACCTTCAAATGAATGGCGCATTGACCGTCACGAGCGGAACGCTTGCGCTTGCCGGATTTAACATTGCGGATGATGGGGGAACAACGGCCACGCTCAATAATATTGCCGGCACGATTCAATTAAATGGAAATGAATCTGTTTTCTGGACGACGAATGACACAGATTCCGGGACTTGGGAATATGTTGGAACAGGCGGGCCGTACACGATTATCGATTTCGGAGCGCAAGATTATTATGATTTAAAAATCAATAGCAGCGGCAAGACATTTAATCTTGGCGCTGATCTTGATGTGAATCACAATTTAACTATTACGGCCGGAACACTCGATGTCACTGCCGCCGGATGCAGCGGCGCAAGCTGCAATATTAATGTAGCCGGCACTTGGAACAATGCGGATACGTTCAATGCGCGCACTGGAACGGTGACGCTTGACGGAACCAATCAAAGCATCCTCGGCGCGACAACCTTTTATGATCTCACAAAAACAATTACCGGCGCTTCTTACACGCTGACTTTCGAGAATTCACAAACCCAAACTATCGGCCACACGTTAAGGCTTGAAGGCGAGTCCGGCAATTTGCTTCTCCTTCGTTCGGATTCCGATGGCACGCAATGGAAGATTGATCCGCAGGGCACTCGCACGGTTTCGTATTTGGATGTGAAAGACAGCAATAATTTGAATGTAACTGCGATTGCCTGCAGCACGGGTTGCGTTGATGCGGCGCCAGGATCTACAAATACAAATTGGACATTTGGTGGTCTTACATTGACTGTTACAGGGATTACAGCCAGCAACAAAACTTATGATGGAAATACAACCGCAGTGCTTGATACAACCAATGCAGTTCTTGTTGGAATTCAGAATGGCGATGATGTCACGCTTGTGGTTGCCGGCGCTACGGGATCCTTTGCCAATAAAAATGTTGGAACTGGTAAAACAGTGACGATTGCAGGATTGACGCTCGCCGGCGCGGACGCGGGTAAATACACACTGACCCAACCTACAGCAACAGCGGATATCACCGCCAAAGCTCTTACCGTCAGCAACGTGACAGCGAATGGTAAAACGTATGATGCCAACACAACCGCGAGTTTGAATCTTGGCGCTGCAGCGTTTGTCGGAGTAGTGGGCGGCGATACAGTGAACATTGATACCTCAAGCGCCACTGGAACATTCAGCGATAAAAATGTTGGCACCGGCAAAACCGTGACAGTCGCAGGCATTGCAAAGAACGGAGCCGATGCCGGTAACTACACGATTACGCAGCCTACAACAACCGCAGACATCACCGCCAAAACTCTTACGGTCAGCAATGTGACGGCAAACGGTAAGACGTATGATGCCAACACAACCGCAAGCTTGAATCTCGGCACTGCAGCGTTTGTCGGAGTGGTTGGCGGCGATACGGTGAACATTGATACGAGCAGTGCAACCGGAACATTTTCAAATAAAAATGTTGGCACTGGCAAGACAGTGACAGTTGCAGGCATCGCGAAAAATGGTGCAGATGCTGGTAACTACACCATCACGCAGCCCACAACGACTGCTGATATCACAGCCAAAGCTCTCACGGTCAGCAACGTGACTGCAAATGGCAAAACCTATGATGGAAACACAACCGCGTCATTGAACCTTGGCACTGCCGCATTTGTCGGAGTGGTGGGCGGTGATACGGTGAACATTGATACGAGCAGTGCAACCGGAACATTTTCAAATAAAAATGTTGGCACTGGCAAGACAGTGACAGTTGCAGGCATCGCGAAAAATGGTGCAGATGCTGGTAACTACACCATCACGCAGCCCACAACGACTGCTGATATCACAGCCAAAGCTCTCACGGTCAGCAACGTGACTGCAAATGGCAAAACCTATGATGGAAACACAACCGCGTCATTGAACCTTGGCACTGCCGCATTTGTCGGAGTGGTGGGCGGTGATACGGTGAACATTGATACGAGCAGTGCAACCGGAACATTTTCAAATAAAAATGTTGGCACCGGCAAGACAGTCACAGTCGCAGGCATTGCAAAGAACGGTGCGGATGCTGGTAACTACACGATCACGCAGCCCACGACAACCGCCGACATCACAGCCAAAGCTCTTACGGTCAGCAATGTCACAGCAAATGGCAAGACCTATGATGCCAACACAACCGCAAGCTTGAATCTTGGCACTGCAGCGTTTGTCGGAGTGGTTGGTGGTGACACCGTAAATATTGATACTGCAAGTGCAACGGGAACGTTTAGTGACAAGAATATTGGAACCGGCAAGACAGTCACGGTTGCCGGCATTGCAAAGAACGGCGCTGATGCTGGGAATTATACGATCACGCAGCCCACGACAACCGCCGACATCACCGCCAAAGCTCTCACGGTCAGCAATGTGACGGCCAATGGTAAGACTTATGACGCCAACACAACCGCGTCATTAAATCTAGGCACTGCAGCGTTTGTCGGAGTGGTTGGTGGTGATACCGTGAACATTGATACAGCAAGCGCAACTGGAACTTTCAGCGACAAGAATGTTGGCACCGGCAAAACAGTGACAGTTGCAGGCATCGCAAAGAATGGTGCTGATGCCGGTAACTACACCATCACCCAGCCCACAACAACTGCTGATATCACGGCTAAGAATCTTACGGTCAGCAACGTGACGGCAAATGGCAAGACGTATGATGCCAACACAACTGCAAGTTTGAATCTTGGCACTGCCGCATTTGTCGGAGTGGTTGGTGGTGATACAGTAAATATTGATACAAGCAGCGCAACCGGAACATTTGCGAATAAAAATGTTGGCATCGGCAAGACAGTCACAGTTGCAGGCATCACAAAGAACGGTGCTGATGCCGGTAACTACACGATCACGCAGCCCACGACAACCGCCGACATCACCGCCAAAGCTCTTACGGTCAGCAATGTGACGGCGAACGGCAAGACGTATGATGCCAACACAACCGCAAGCTTGAATCTTGGCACTGCAGCGTTTGTTGGAGTGGTTGGTGGCGATACAGTAAATATTGATACAAGCAGCGCAACCGGAACATTTGCGAATAAGAATATTGGTACTGGTAAAACAGTGACAGTTGCTGGCATTGCAAAGAACGGAGCCGATGCTGGTAACTACACGATCACGCAGCCCACGACAACCGCCGACATCACCGCCAAAGCTCTTACGGTCAGCAATGTGACGGCAAACGGCAAGACGTATGATGCCAACACAACCGCAAGCTTGAATCTTGGCACAGCCGCGTTTGTTGGAGTGGTTGGTGGTGATACCGTGAACATTGATACTGCAAGTGCAACGGGAACTTTTAGCGATAAGAATATTGGCACCGGCAAGACAGTCACAGTTGCAGGCATCACAAAGAACGGCGCCGATGCTGGTAACTACACGATCACGCAGCCCACGACAACCGCCGACATCACCGCCAAAGCTCTTACGGTCAGCAATGTGACGGCAAATAGCAAGACGTATGATGCCAACACAACCGCGTCATTGAACCTCGGCGCTGCAGCGTTTGTCGGAGTGGTTGGTGGTGACACCGTAAATATTGATACTGCAAGCGCAACCGGAACGTTTAGTGACAAGAATATTGGAACCGGCAAGACAGTGACAGTGGCTGGCATTGCAAAGAATGGTGCTGATGCCGGAAATTATACGATCACGCAACCCACCACAACTGCAGATATCACGGCGAAAAATCTTACGGTCAGCAATGTCACAGCAAACGGTAAGACCTATGATGGGAACACGACAGCGTCATTGAATCTTGGCACTGCAGCGTTTGTCGGAGTGGTTGGCGGCGATACAGTAAATATTGATACAAGCAGCGCAACCGGAACATTTGCGAATAAAAATGTTGGCATCGGCAAGACAGTCACGGTTGCCGGCATTGCAAAGAACGGCGCTGATGCGGGAAATTATACGATCACGCAACCCACGACAACTGCCGATATCACGGCGAAAAATCTTACGGTTAGCAATGTAACGGCAAATGGCAAAACCTATGATGCCAACACAACCGCAAGCTTGAATCTTGGCACTGCAGCGTTTGTCGGAGTGGTTGGCGGCGATACAGTAAATATTGATACAAGCAGCGCAACCGGAACATTTGCGAATAAAAATGTTGGCATCGGCAAGACAGTCACAGTGGCAGGCATCACAAAGAACGGCGCGGATGCCGGAAATTATACGATCACGCAGCCCACGACAACTGCAGACATCACAGCCAAGAATCTTACCGTCAGCGGTATTACAGCCAATAACAAAGTTTATGATGCCACCACGGCTGCTTCTATTAATGTAGGCAGCGCTGCGCTAGTCGGTGTGGTGGGCGGCGATACCGTCACCCTGGGAACCGGCAGCGCCTCGGGGACCTTCATTAATAAGAACGTTGCCAATGGCAAAGTCGTGAATATTGCCGGCCTTACAATCGGCGGCGCTGATTCCAGCAATTACAATCTGACCCAGCCGGCCACAACCGCCAACATCACACCTGCCACATTAACTGTAGGTGGAACCTTCACCGTGAATAACAAAACTTATGATGCAACCACCGCTGCTTCTATTAATAACAACAGCCTGGTGCTGGTAGGCGTGATTGGCGGGGAAACAGTGACACTGAATCCTGTATTGGCATTCAATGATAAAAATGTAGCGAATGGAAAAGCAGTAAGCCTGACTGGCGCATCAACGCTTGGCGGAGCGGACAACGGAAACTATAGTTTGTCTTTGGTGGGAGCTCCTACTGCTACAGCCAATGTAACTCCTGCGACTCTTACGGTGAGCGGCATTACGGCCAACAATAAAGTTTATGATACAACCAACGCAGCTTCTATTAATGTAGGTAGTGCGGCTCTTGTGGGTGTCCGGGGTGGTGATGTGGTCAACCTTGATACCACGAATGTCTCTGCCACATTTAATGATGACACCATTGCAACGGGAAAGACAGTCACCATCTCAGGCCTTACAATCGGCGGCGCGGATTCTGGCAATTACAATCTGACCCAACCGACTACGACCGCGGATATCACAGCTTTTGCACCCGCTCTGCCGCCTGCTGCTCCGGTGGTTAATGAAACGGTTCAGCAGATTCTGAACAATGTGGTGAATACTATTACGAATAATGTGGGTGATACAATCAGCAACCTGGTGGTGCCTCCTGCTTTTGCGGAAACGCTTCCGGCTTCTAACAATGCAAATGGAGGAAATTCTTCCAGTTCCAATAATGGAAGTCAGCAGGGCGGCAATGGCGGTCCGGATGACAAGATGAAGAAGACCTCAGAAGAAGATAAGAAGCATGTGGACGATGAGGCCGATAGTGACGAAAGCAAAAAATCCGTAAAAGAAATCAAGGAAGAGGAAAAAGAAAAAGAATCACAAAAGGTAAAATCGAAAGAAGAAGATAAAAAGGAAGAAGCAAAAAAAGAAGAGAAAAAAGAAAACGAGCAAACAAAGGAAATCACAAAATCTGAAGAGCACCAGGTAGTTGTTGCCAAGGCCTTCACCGCGCCGGATCCTTATCAGGGCTTTGGCAAACAAGATATGGCCCAGCATTTTGAAACAGAAGTTATTTGCTATGAAGGCCGTGTGCAGGTGACGAACTTTAATAGTGAGAATTCAGTTTTTGTAACACCGGGCACGCACACGCAGGTGCCTGGAACCGCGCATGCACAGGAACCGAAGGAACTGAAGGCGTAAAAGGAGACAAGATGAAAAACCGGGACGGTTCTGGAGGGGACAGGTTCAAATTTAGAACCGTCCCCATTTCCCTCGGAATGATTTTAATGATCGGAAGTATTCTTGCCCACGCGGCAGAAACCCGTCATGCGATTCTGAGAGAAACGCACGGCACGGTGGAAGTGCGGATCGGCGGCGCAGAATGGAAACCAGCGGAAGCAGGAATGGTGCTTTATCAAAATGATGAAATCCGTACGGGCAAGGAGAGCAAAGCTTCACTCCTCCTGGATGAAAACGGACAAACAGGAAATTTTGAACTCAAACCCGACAGCCGCCTCCGGCTTGGAGTGATGCAAAAAGACGTACAGACCGGGGACAAAACCACCATCCTGGATCTTGCGCTTGGGCAGGTGCTGGTGCATGCGCAGAAACTCAAAGGTAAATCCAGATTTGAAGTCCACACCGCCAATTCCACCACGGGTGTCAGAGGTACAACCTTTCTTGTCAGCGCCGCTCCAAAGAAGGAAACGAAATAAGCCTCCCTTTTTCACATCCTGATTAATTTTATTGACAGACACCCCATTTTCGAAGAATTTGGTATCCTGAGAGTATTCCTAACTCAGCTTGAGGAAGCAAGTTAATGGATCATTTTTGCCGGCTTTTGGCCGATATTCTAATATGAAATTTAAGCTTAAACGGCAGATTGCTTTCGTCCTTTTTTCTTTCAGCCTTTTTACCATTCCGGGTTTTGCCGCTAATAATCCTCCGCCTCCAAGTTCCTCTGCCGATGTGATCGAAAAAAAGGTGCGCGAAGAAGCCCAGCAAGACCTTCTCAAAACCAAACCTCCTCAAAAAGTTACGGTAGAACAAAAAGAACCTTCCGCTGAACAGAAACAAGTCAGCTTCTTTGTTCGGAAGATCCGGATCAAAGGAACCAAAGATGTCCCCTCCAAAGAATTGCGCACGTTGGTGGATTATGATGAGCTTCGCCCCATCATTAAGCGTTATTTAAAAGCCACGCATACTTATGCGGAAATTCAGGTGCTGGCCCAACAATTGGAACAGATTTATCAAAAGCATGGTTACTTTGCCATTGTCCGCATTCCGCCTCAAAAAATCACCAAAGGGGAAGTTGTGCTGCAGGTGGTGATTTCGCGGCTAGGTGAAGTTCAGATAGAAGGCAACCGCTTTTTCCGCAAGAAGAAAACCCTTTCTTATTGGAAAGTCCCCAAGGGAAAAATCATGCGCTATGACGATGTTCAAAAAAGCGTTCAGGCCATGAATGAAAATCCGGACCGCCAAGTCAAACTTGGTCTTGCGGCTGGCAAAGAGCCAGGCACCACTAATGTGGTTTTAAAGGAACAGGATCATTTCCCCGTTCACCCGGGTTTTTCCTATGACAATCAGGCGGCCAAACTAACGGGAAGAAGCCGGTTTGGTTTTACGTTGCGGGACAATAATCTTCTGAGCCTGGATGATGTCTTTGTGACCGGCACAGTTTTTGGCGATGATTTTGGCGCGTATTATCTGCAGCACGTTATTCCGGTCACAGATTTTGGCACACGGTTCTTGTACGGTTTTACGCATTCTCAATCGTTGCCCAAAAAAGAATTCAAGGATTTGGGCATTAACAGTATTTCCCAAACCTATTCCACCATGCTTCGTCAAAAAGTTTTGCGCACCGACCGGTTTGCGGCAGAGGCCTTTCTGGGATTTGATTTCAAAGAAAAATGGACACACACACAAAGCGTGGTGACATCGTGGGACCGTCTTCGCGTGTTGTCGGCGGGAACGGATTTCCAAGCCGTGGATGCAAATGGATTCTGGATGCTCACTCCCACGGTTTATACCGGCTTTTCACCGCACGGAAACGGATATGCACTTACAAGCCGCCAGGCCCACAGTCATTTTTACCGGGGTGTTCTTTCCCTTGAACGTCAGCAAAAGCTGCCGTGGGACACGAAAGGAAAGCTCCATTTTGAAGCCCAAATGTCTCCGTACCGGTTGCCGACTTCCGAACAAATGTTTTTAGGGGGTGCGCGAAGTGTGCGGGGTTATCCCGAAAGTGATTATGGAGCAGACCGCGGCATTCAAACCAATTTCGAATACAGTACACCGTTTTTTCTGGTTCCGGCGGATTGGAAGTTGCCCCGGATGGAGATGACCTTGCGGAAGCAGATCCAGTTGCTTGCTTTCGTGGACCATGGGTATGGCCAGGTACATCAGCCTTCCTCCACCGAAAGCCGGGCCCGTCATATGCTGGGCACCGGCGCTGGGTTTTCAGTCCAACTCAGTAAATATGTCTCTGCCCGGGTGGAATGGGCTGCAGCTCTGGGCCAGCATGCCATGACAGAAGGCGGCCGATCACAATTTTATTTCCGTCTTCAAACGGAAGTTTAAGCTATTTTTAAATGAGGAGAAGATGATGCGCCGTTTATCTCGCCGGAAATTTTTTTTAAATGGCCTGAGTTTCTTTTTCTTACTCTTCAGTTTTTATGGGCTTGCCCTAGCGGCCAATGAGCCCCCGCCAAGTTCTTCTGCGGATATCATCGAAAAAAAGATCCGCAAAGAAGCGCAGGAAAAGCTGCTTGAAAGCAAAGCTGCGCCAGTTGCTGCCCCGCAACCCGAAAAACCTGAAAAGCCGCAGCCGGTTGAGTTCAAAGTGCGGCGCATTCGTTTGCAGGGAACGAAAAACCTACCCACGGAAGAACTCAAAAAACTGGTTCCCTTTGAAGAGCTGCAGGGTTTGATCAAGCCTTATCTTAACCGGACCCTCAGTCAAGAAGACCTCACTGCCTTGCTCCACAAAATAGAAGATGCCTACCGCGCGCGCGGCTATCTCGCAGCCGTGGGAGTGCCGCATCAAGAAATGAAAGACGGCGAGCTCCTGCTTGAAATCCTGATTTCCCGGATGGGCGACCTTCATGTGGAAGGAAACCGTTATTTTCGCGCAGCCAAAACCCGTTCTTATTGGAAAATCCCCAAAGGGAAAATTCTGCGTCTTTCCGAAATGCAGTCTTCGCTCCAGGCCATGAATGAAAATCCGGACCGCGAGATCCGCTCAGGGCTCAAGGCTGGCACTGTGCCTGAAAGCACCGATGTTTACTTGAATGAGAAAGATCATTTTCCGATTCATCCTGGTTTTAGTTATGACGATCAGGGAGCGAAGCTGACGGGCAGGGACCGTTTTGGATTTAATATCAAAGACAATAATTTTTTAACATTGGACGATGTGTTTTTGATCGGCACTGCTTTTGGAAACCATTTTGGCGCGCTTTACCTGCAGCACCTTTTGCCACTTAATTCGGTGGGGACACGCCTGGTGACCGGCTATTCCCATTCGGAAGTTTATCCGCAAAAAGAATTCCGTACGCTGGGAATCAAGGGGCTTTCAAATACTTATACGATCCAACTTCGCCAAAAAATCTCAATGGGGCAGAGGGCCGCTGGCGATGTTTATACGGGATTGGATTTTAAGGAAAAAACCAATCGAACCCAAGGCGATATTACGGCCTGGGACCGTTTAAGGGTGATTCCCGTGGGCGTGGACTTGCAGATGGTGGATAGCACCGGGGCCTGGACTGTGGGGCCTGCGGTTTCTTTCGGGTTTTCTCCCCATGGCGATGGATTTCCGCTCACAACGCGCCAGGGCGAAAGCAATTTTATTAAATACAATTTTCAAATTACCCGCCAGCAAAAACTTTTCTGGGAAACAAAGGGGATTCTGCATTTTGAAACCCAGCTTACGCGCGATAAATTAACGTCGCAGGAAGAATTGTCGCTTGGCGGCGCGCAGAGTGTGCGCGGTTATCCGGAATCTGATTACCTGGCTGATCAGGGTTTTATCGTCAATGCGGAATATCAAGTGCCTTTTTTCTTGGCCCCGAAGGATTTTCAGTTGCCCTACGCCGGAGAACCTTTAAGGCAGCAAATTCAGTTGCTTAGCTTTGTAGATTACGGCTACGGGAGTCTTCACGTACCGTCTTCCACAGAAAACCGCGCGCAGGGACTGATTGGCGTGGGCGGGGGATTAAGCATCAAGCTCCGGAAAAATCTTTTTCTGCGTCTTGAATGGGCTGCGGCGGTAGGGGACCATCCTCTGACAGAAGGCGGCCGTTCGCAGTTTCATTTCAAACTCCAAGCCGAAGTTTAATTCCTTTTTTTATCCTCGGCCCGCTACCGCAAGAGATTGGGGATCCACTTGCACGCGGAAGGTTGTGCCGCGAACACCAACGGTGGAGTTCGGGGTTTTGACTTCAAATTTTTCATGGCCTTTTAATTTCTGCGCCACGTGGACTTTCACGCCGCCGACTGCAATGGCAAGCACCGTTTTCTTTTCTCCGGTTTGAGAATCCTGGCCCATTTCATCAAAACGCATACGGCTTTCAGATTCAACCTGCACATTACCAGTCGCGCCTTTGTCATCCATGACAATGTTAGCACTTCCACCTTTTAAGGTACGGACTTCATCGCTTGTGCGAAGCACCATTCCCGCCTGCGCCGGCTGCCAATCACCGCCATTGATTTTCACTTCCACTTTTCCGTCCGCTTTCGCGATGATGGAGAAGCGGGTGCTGAACGGCTGAGCCGTGGCATTGATTTTGAAGGTCGGGGCAAGAACATCTTTTGTATCAAAGGCATTGATATTTGTGTTCACGGGTGCAGAAAGCCCATTCACTGCAGCTGCCATTTGCATCCCCACAAACATTCCGGTCGACATGTAGCCGCCGCCCATGGGGTTAATGGAGGTGACGGCCACAAGCCCTTCCGCAACGCTTGTATTTGTCGTGAAAGCCCGTGCAAAGTCAGGTGTCGCAAAATGTTGGAACACGCCCGTGACATTCAAAAGCTGAACTTTAATTTCAGCCGCTGGGACATTAAAGTTGATTTGAACATGAACATTCACAGACTGCGCTGTTTCTTGAGCGCCTTGTTCTTCATGTTTTTCAAGATGGCTTTGTTTTTGGTCGCTGTCATCTTTTTTTGCTTCCGACGGTTCACCTTCTCCTTTTTCATTCGTCGAAGCCGAGCCGGTTGAATGAAGCATAGTGGATGAACCTTGTTGAGGGTTGTTTGGATTCATTGTCATGTTTTGATTCGTTTGAAACATTAAATTCATAAAAACATCTATGCCGTTACTGGACGCCATGGTGTATATCATTGTGTTTCCCATCACAAAATTCGCCGCTCCCGAATAAGTTATAAGAATTTGAAACGAATATAGCTGATTATTCAGAAAGAAAGTTTGAGAATATGCAAAAGAGAAGATTGCGGGGGGCGGAGTTGACGAAATCGCAAGTCCAGTCCACCCAAGATTATTAGCGTTTCCGGAACAATGGACAACACAATCAATCGGTGTCGCGTTAATATTATTGGAATCTCTAACATCCAAATAGGAAACATTGCGAGGACCACGGGCATCGATTTCCCACTGATTGCCGGGAGTACTCGATCGGAGCTCTAAATAATTGATTACACTATTGTTGTTCCCTTGAAGAGTTAAAGTTCCAAGGATAGTTTGAGTCGTTCCTTCTTGAAAATTCAGGAAACTACTTGAACCGCTTATCTGCTTAGTAAAATTGTAAAAAGTTGTGCTGCCATTAATCGTTTGCTGGATTCCTCCATCAAGGACGACTGTTCCATTTCTAGCATTAAATGTTCCAGAATTAAACCAGCTGCCCGCTACATTGATCGAATAGTTGCTCGCACTAACATCCAAAGTAGCATTTGTCCCAATAGTGAGTGAGCCATTGACGTCTAACGCATCCTGGAGTGTCCACATTCCGCCATTACCATTGAATGCAATGTTTTCAAAACTTTGCCCGCCAGATTTAATTGTTTCAGAACCTGTTGAAACAAAAGTAACTGTTCCAAAACCCGTAAAGGTGCCCCCATTAACATCCCAACTTCCGGCAACAGTAACGGCATTTGCTGCTGTATCAAAGACACCGCGAATATCAATATCATCCATTGACACATTTCCGCCAGGTCTATAACTGCCATTACTCTTGATAAACAATTCAAATCCAGAATCAAACACCACATTGTTTCCTACCATTGAATAATGGATATCGTTATCTGCCGAATTGTCTGCGGTCGCAAGCATACTATTTGTTATCATGCTGCCCCGGGGCGCGATCACGATTTTATTCGTGTACATATCAATATCAGTAATATCATTAGTGCCTGCGACGCTGATATAATTTGCTTTGTAGCTAGCATTGTTATCAATAAAAAGAAGAATGACATCCGTGGATAAAACATTTACCTCTGAAAAGGTGAAGGATCCATCAGCGGCTGTTGCGGCTGTTTGCTTCGCCCCGCCATTGACTGACAAACCAATCGTAACTCCTGCGCCAACATTTGTGCTTTGATTTTCATTGGTATAAACCGCACCCGAAATATTTATTACGCCACTGATTGCCCAATTTGTGTTGTGGCCGGATCCGACGCAGTTATCGCAAACAATACTATTGTTATTAAGATTATTACTGTCCTTTACATCAACATATTGAACAGAGGGCGTGTGCGCTGAAATTGACCACTGCGTTGAATCCGAACTAGAACGCAGAAGCAGGAGATTGCCTTCAGTTCCGCTCAAAACTAAATTGTTTAAAATTCCCTGAATGGACCCCGCCGTAAAGGTTAAAGTAGCGGTTGAAGTAACCGTCTTCTGAAGATTATAAAAAGTATTATCCCCAGTAATTGTTTGGTTTGAGCCATCTAAGATGACCGTGCTATTGCCAGCCGTAAATGTCCCGGAATTAGTCCAATTTCCGGCCACATTTATTGTGTAATTATTATTTGCGGCATTCAAAGTCGAAGAATTAATGATGGTAAGATTTCCATTCACATCAAGATTTGAGCCAAGAGTCATGTTGGCGTGAGTGAAATTATCAAAACCGATGATCAGATTGTAAAAAGAACCATTATTGACGATTGTCCCCGTTCCCTGAAAACGCACCGTTCCAGAGCGAGGTACGAAAGTTCCATTATTGGTCCAACTGCCCGAGAGGGAATTAATTGTGTAATTATTACTTGATACATCCAAAGTGGCAGAACTATTGATTGTGAGATTTCCAGTCACTGCGAGCGAACTCTGTAAAGTCCAACTACCACCCGCAAAGACTATCTGACTAAAATTATTGCCATTAGAAGAAATTGTTTTAGCGCCTATGGAATTAAAGGTAACGACTCCCGAGGATGTAAAAGATCCCGTTGTTGTCCAAGATCCAGAAATATTTACAGCATTTGAGCCCATCGTAAACGTTCCGGAAATATTGATATCATCGGCCGTGACATTGCCGCCAGGAACATAAGTGCCTGCAATAGTAAGTTGATAGCCGGAGTTAAATGTCGCATTGCCACCGGAAACAGAATAATGAATATTGTTATCTCCGCTTCCCGTCGATGTTGCGAGTAACGAGTTAGTGACAGTCCCGGCTAAAATAATTTGATTTGTCTTGAGACTGATTCCCGTCATATCTGCCCCGTTTGTCGAAGAAACGTAATTAGCTTCATAAGAAGCATGATCATCAATCAGCAAAAGGACCGCCTGACCTGCGATCACGGTCACATTCGAAAAAGAAAAAGTACTATTCGCTGCGGTTGTCGTTGTTGTTTTTGCGCCTCCTGCGACAGAAAGCGCAATTGTCACTCCCGCCCCGACCCCGCTGCCATTATTGAGAACATTGCCAGAAATAGTAATTTGGCTTTGAATAGCCCATCCAGCGATATTGCCAGAACTTAGGCAGCCAGTATTACATGCAATCGCCGACGCATTAATGTTATTGCTGTCTTTTACATCAGCATACGATATTGTGCGTGTACCCCGAGGATCAATAGACCATTGACTGCCACTTGTGAGGGAACGAAGTAAAAGAAGTTGGCCGGAAGCTCCTTGTAGCGTTAATTCATTTAAAATTATTTGCGTTTTTCCAGCTTCAAAAAATAATGTTTGAGAAGTCGTCACTGTTTTCGATAAATTATAAAATGTTGTGGTACCCTCAATGTTTTGATTCCCGCCATCGAAAACAACAGTGCCGTTTCTCGCATTAAAAGTTCCGGAATTAGTCCAAAAATGCGCAATATCAATCTCATAATTATTTGTGGAAACATCCAAACTCCCGCTGGAGGAAATTGTCAAAGTATTGTTAACGTCAAGAAGAGAACCTAATGTGACAGTGCCGGTTATGGTGAGATTATAAAAAGTATTATTTCCGCTAAGCGTTTGATTGCTTCCATTCAAGACAACTTTACCAGTTCCCGGGTTAAATGTTCCTGAGTTAGACCAATTTCCGGAAAGATTGACCTGGTAACCGACTCCTGTGCTAACGCTGGTCAGAATCGTTACCGTACCTGATGTGATAGTAAAATTACCTTCCACCGAGAGATCATTATCGCGAATAAACACGGTGCCCGCCGATTTATTAACTACGACATTAAAAAGATGAGAAACAGATGAAATCGTTTGATCGGACGTTCCATCGAAAATAATTGTACCGTTTCTTTTGATGAGCTTATTATCCCCAGACAACGCACTAAAATCGCCTGCTACATTGATCGTATAATTATTTGACGACACATCAAGTACACCAAATGTGATATTAAGACCGCCATCTACGTCAAATGCACCCCCAAGAGTTACAGTACCGGAAGTAAAGCTAACATTATAAAAAGCTTCATTCGCATTAATTGTTGGGGTCCCGCCAGATGTCCCGGTAAAAGTTACCTTGTTTGTTCCAGGCAAGAAATGCCCAGATCCTGTATCTGTCCAGCTTCCACTTATCGTTATATCATGGCCATTCGAGTCCAATGTTCCGGCCAGCAAAGTAAGATTGGTAACAGTGAGCGTTGCTCCAAGACGAAAAGTTGCGCCGCTGCCATTGATTTTTAAATTTTTATAAGTGTAATTGGCAATGGTGTAAGGCCCGCCCGTTCCTACATATTCGATTGCCCCGGTACCGGATTCCGATGTCCAAGAAAATGTTTCCGAGCCATTTAATCGCAACGTGCCATCATTGGAAAAAGACGTGGTCGTGGAAATATTTTGTCCATTCATAGATAAAATACCGGCCGTAATCGTTAAGGTTCCATCCACGTCAAGTCCATTGGTGGAAAGGGTGACAATAGCGTTGCCGGATTTATTAACTGTAAAATTTTGAAAATCATGGCTCGCATCCGTGCCGCCGGTAATTACCGTTGAATTGCCCGAACCATCAAACGTCACGGTACCTGAAGAAGTGAAACTTCCAGTCGCGGAAATAGTCCAGTCGCTATGAATTGTCACTGAATTGGCAGCGGGATTAAACGTGCCTGTTCCCACAACTTCCAAAGAATCCGCAGTTACATTGGCGCCCGGTGAATAAGTTTTGCCGCTCAAAATATAAACTTCATAACCGGCATCAAAAGTAATATTAGATCCGGAAAAAGTGTAATGAATGTCATCATCCGCACTGCCTGCGGCAGTAACAAGATTTGCATTCGTAATCGGTCCAGCGCTTTCGTGAGAAATTACGACTTTATTGGTAAACATTGTGATTCCCGAAATATTTCCTCCACCCGAAATTGAAACGTAATTGGCTTCATAGCTCCCGCTGTTGTCCACAAAGAGAAGGTAGATCGTGTTGGGACCTGCGTTAATTCCTGAGAAAGAAAAAGTTCCACCCGCGCCTGTCGTGGTGGTTGTTTTTGTTCCTCCATTCACCGAAAGACCGATGGTCACTCCCGCACCGACATTGGTGCTTTGATTTTCAGCCGTATAAACTGTTCCAGAGATCGTGACACTGCTAACGAAAGTCCAATTTGTATTGTTCAAAGAATTGGTGGAGTCCAAACCCGTCAGTCCTGTCACATTGATGTTGTTAGAATCTTTTACATCGAGGAAACGCAAAGTGCTGGTTCCCTGTACATCAATCCGCCACTGAGTTCCAGTTGAACTCGAGCGCAAAGACAAAAGTTGCCCTGAAGCGCCCTGCAGCGTGAGAGCACCAAGAATCGTTTGCGTTGTGCCCGCACCAAAAGTAAGCGTGCGTGCGGTTGTAACTGTTTTTGTCAGATTGTAAAAGGTGGTGCTGTTGCTGATGGTCTGGTTTGTTCCGTTTAAAGTGACTGTACCATTGCGCGCCGTAAAAGTTCCGGTGTTCGCCCAATTGCCGGCAAGATTGATCGCATAATTATTGGTTGTGACATCCAAAATTCCCGCGGTAATTGTCAGATTGCCCGTCACCGTCAAATCCGCACCAAGATTCACAGTCAATTCGCCGGAAGAAGTGCTGCGATTGATCGTGAGATTCCCAGCCACCGTAATTGCACTGGATCCGAAAGTATAAGTCCGGCTTGTGGTAATTGTGGGATTGATTTGAAGATTATTGAAGGTGATTGTTCCGGATGTAAGTGTCACGCTTGCATCCGGATTAAAGAGGACCGTTGAACTTCCTTGCGTGAAAGTTCCGGAACGCGTAAAAAGAGTTCCGCTTGTGCCGGTCAGAGTGATGGTCGAACTATTTGCTGTAAGCGTGCCGCCTGTTTGAATGTCTAACCGGCCGGTGGATAAACTGTAATTAGATCCTGTGGTGGACAGGTTGGATGTCGCAGAACTTGTTTTTGTAATCGTCGTTAAACCGGAAACCGTCAATCCCGCGCCGAGATTGACGGTCAAAGCAAGCGAGGATGCTGCCGAGGGATTAATTGTAAAATCACCATTAACAGCAACCGCCGAAGATCCGAAAGTATACGTTTTGCCAGAAGAAGCAAGGGTCGGCGTTAATTGCAGATTGTTAAATGTGACCGTTCCAGATGTAAGCGTGACCGATGCATTGGGATTCATGATAACGGTCGAATTACTTTGATTAAAAGTTCCGCTGCGGGTAAAAAGCGTGCCGCTCGTTGCATTCAAGGTAATGGTCGACGAATTGGCGTTGAATGTGCCGCTTGCTCCGATATTAATGGCTCCCGCCGAAAAATTATTGTTTGCTGTGTCGACAGTTCCGTTTGTAACTGTCAACGTTCCCGCGACAACAAGGTTCGCTCCAACGTTAAATGTGATTCCGCTGCTATTAATGGTTAAATTAAAATAATCTGTTGCGCCAAGATCACGAATTGTATAGGGGCCATTTGTGCCAACATATTCCCATGTGCCACTATCGATATCATTCGTGCTCCAAAAAACGGTTTCATTGTCATTGAGTCTCAAAGTGCCGGAGATATTGCTTAAAGTGGCCGTTGCCCCTCCGGGCGCATCATTGATATTGTGGCCGTTCAAATAAAAAGTGCCGCTAATATTGAGCGCTCCATCAATGTTAACGTCATTTCCTAATTGGACGACTGAACCACTAATAGTCAAATTAAAATAGTCGGTCGCTCCGAAGTTTTTAACCGTATAAGTGCCGGAGGTCCCGTTATAATTCACCGTTCCGGAATCAAGATCGAGATTGTTGACATTCGTCAAGGTTTCATTGCCTTGCAATTGGAAGGTTCCATTATTCGTTACGGCTGCAGCAGAAGAAAAAGTAAAATTTTTTCCTCCAAGATCAAAAGTATTGCCGCTATTGATGGTCAAGCTGGTCATCTTAATCCCCGAGGTTGAAGTCACGGTGCGAGTGACCGAAGAACCACCAATCACCACCGCGCCGAGATCTTGGAGCCCCGCTGTATTGTCCGCAATATTTCCGGTGCCGTTAAAAGTAAGGGCTGAGGCATTGGATGATTTAGTAAATGTTCCACTTGTAAGCGTGAAAGTCCCCCCGACATTCAAAGCAACTGTCCCTTGGTCAAAAGTACCATTTGTCAAAGTAAACGCGGAGCTTACCGTCATTGTATCTTGCGGAGTCCAACTTCCACCAACGCCGTTAAAGGTGACAGAACTAAAAGATTGTCCGTTGGAAGTAATCGTCTTTGCGGATGTGGCGGCAAACGTAACAGTGCCTGAAGATGAAAAACTCCCGCCGGTTGCATCCCACGTTCCGTTCACCGTAACACTGTTACTTCCCATGGTAAAGGTGCCGTTGATGTCGATATCATCCACTGTGACATTGGCGCCGGGAGTGTAGGTCTTGCTGGTTTCAATGAAGAGCTCATAACCATTTGCAAATGTGATGTTGCTGCCGGAGTTTGTGTAATGAATATCATCATCTGCGCTGCCAGCAGCAGTAACAAGCAAAGCATTTGTCATCGGGCCAGAAGTCTGATGCGAAAGAACGATTTTATTCGTATACATCGCAATGCCCGTCATATTCGTGGCATTCGTTTGGCTGACATAGTTGGCTTCATAAGTGGCATCATTATCAACAAAAAGTAGAACCGTATCATTGGAAAAGACAGAGACATTGGAAAAGGAGAAAGCGCCGGAGCCATCGGTTGTCGTTGTGGTTTTCGCTGCTCCATTCACGGAAATTCCTATGGTAACGTTTGCTCCGACATTCGCGTTTTGAGCTTCATTGGTATAAACATTTCCTGAAACCGTAATATTGGTTGGTACGGAATAATCGACGGTAATTCTAACAAGGTCCACACGGCCTGTTGTCGTGCCCATCGAACTCGTAAAATTCGGCTGACTCATTTGAATGCCAACTCCAAAATTGGCCGATTCAATATCGGAAGCTGTCCAGGTCGTCCCCCAAAGATCACTTGAGCTTCCCATAGAGGCAGTATTATCCGAAGTAAAAACGGTGAAGGACTTGCTATTGCCCGAAAGAGTATTGCCTTTAACAATCTTCGCAGTCCCATTTATATTAATGACTGCAGGAACGCTGGTTGTGAAGCTGGATTCTACTGACACCGTAATTCCATTCACCGTGGCGGAACCCAATGAAAAACCAAAACCCGTGACTTTCATAAAATAAGTCGTTGTCGTTTGGAAAGCATTGATGAACAGACTTGCTGTATTGTAAGTATTGTCACTTGTAGAAATATTGGAAGCTGTCGTGCCCCAGCTTACACTTCCGGAACTTGTATCATTGGCAACACTTGAACCTGTATTCGGTCCTGCCGAAGGATCAATGATGTAGCGCTGCGGCAATCCCTCGGTCGAATATTGATAATGATAAGCGCCGCTTTCATAGATCAGCTCAACCGGATTTCCTTCAAGCACATTCGCATTTTCATCCAATAAAAAGGGAGCTGTTGTGCGGAAGATGAGGTCTCCATTTTGATTTAAGAAAACAATCCGGCTGTCCGTAAGGCTCTGGGTTAAATTTGCAGAAGTTGTAATCGTGAAGGAAAAATCAGGATTTCCGCCGGCTTGATCTACGAAAATGGCCTTCAAGACATTGTTTCCATCGACCGTCCAAAGCAAATGGGCGGACTCGCTGAAACTATAATAAATTGAATTGCCGTTTGAAATTGTGCCCAATGCCGCAGAGTTGTAACGGTAGGTATAACTATAAATTCCCTGGGTCAGGGTGTATTGGGGCTGGGTAAGATCAAATTGGACCTGGACCCCTTCGGCCAGGCGATTGAAGGTAAAGGTATTTCCGTGCCTTCTTCCAAAATTTTCAACCGGGACTAGATTTCCATTTTCATCCTGGGTGAAAAGAGGAACCCCAAATGAAACAGCTGAATAAGAGGTAGCTCCCCGGCGGAAAGTAACCGAACTTTCAGTTCGAAGCTCAACCACTTCCACGGCATCGGCCGGTTGGCCAAAGAACACCGGGTCTACATATATATTGAAGGTCGCATTGTCTGCGACCGTAAATTCACCGGTCACGTTCATGGTGTTCAAAATCGCCATCTTGTACGTGCCGGCACTCACTGTAAAAGAACCGTGAACCGTTAAGACTTGATCCCGTGCGTCAAACGTTCCTGCGTTTTGCTCGTAATTTCCTTCGACCGTCAGTGACCGGCCGAGTGTGACTGTGCCATTATAACCCGCTTCTAATTTCAATCCGCCGATGGATCCGCCAAACGAAACATCCACCGTACTGCTTCCTGCACCTGCTGTGAACCTTACTAAATCACCAACTCCTGGTACCCATCCACCATTCCAGTTACTTCCATTCGACCAATTACTGTTGTTGCCATTTCCTGTCCAAACTGCACCTGCAAACTCCCACCCTGTGTTCCCTTGGGAGTTTTTCGAGTAACCCGGAGCTAAGGGCGGCCCGTGAATATTGACGTTACTGGAATCCATAATATCTAAATAGGAAAGCTCGGTTGCTCCGACGGCATTGATCTTCCACTGAACTCCAACTTCCGTGGAGCGAAGCATCAGGAGATTTCCAAAGCTGCCCTGCAAAGTCAAAGTTCCTAAAACATCTTGTTCTTCATCCGCGTCAAACCGCACGATCTTGCCGGCATCCGTGACCCGGAAATCATAGAAGGTGTTGGAACCATAGACCACGGCGTCTTGAATGCCGACCAGTTTTACCAAAGAAAGCTGTGCGTCAAAATGGCCCAGGTTATGCCAGTCGCGGCCGACTTCATATATAGAAGAGCCTGCAGACAGAGTGACCCCTTCATTAATATGAAGGGAGCCTGCAGTCTTAACCGTGGATCCAGCTTGCTGGGTATAGTGGGCCTCGGCTCCTGCCTTGTTCAGAGACAGGTCTCCTGCAGAATCAATATTTGCAATGGTACTTTCACCCGAGCTGGAAATCGAGATATTGCCGGAGGTGGTTGTCTTGAGCGTGGTTCCGGCAGCCTGATTGAAAGTTCCTTCACCGTCCAGATCTGAGTCTGCTTCGAAGATGAGATCGTCATCCTCGGTTGTGACATCAGCGTTGACCGTTACATCCTTCGCTGCTTTAAAATCAGTGCGTCCTTTTGTTTCGGTATTGCCTGAAACCGTCAGATCCTTATCGGCCGAGAAATTAATATTGCCATTTTCGGCTTCGTATTTTCCTCCTGCAACTTCGATATCTTGGGTCGATTCAACATTGATAGTGCTGTTCTCGGCGTGGACTTCAGCGTTCATCTTAATATTTCCATTGGCTGTAATCGAAACACTTCCATCTGCGCCTTCCACTGCCTGGTCAGCCCAGACATAACCTTGAACATTGATGGCACTTTCGAAAACCTGGCTGACGGCCTGGGCATTTAACTGAACGTTTCCACCCTGGGCCGAAAGGGTGCCGCTATTTTTAATTTGCTCTGAGATGGCATTTCCATCTTTGTCTAGGATTTGATGCGCGGTTGGTTCATCCACAAAAACGGAAATAAGCCCGTCGCCGGAAATTCCAATCGAAACTTTTTTGCCTGCGGCCAGGGAAACCATGCCGACCGGTGCTTCGATGACGCCGCGGTTTTCAATGGCATCGGCCGCAAGGACCACTCCGCCATTACTAGCATGAATCGTGCCTTCATTTAATATTGAAGTCCGTGTGGCATTGACTTCGGCATCCACGCCGGCAAAAAGATAATTGCCTGCTGCGAAATTGGCATTTGTGATGTCATGGGCCGAGGCAATAAATTTTCCGGCATTGATTTGTGATTGAGGCCCGAAATAAAATCCATTTTGATTGACGAGCACCAGTGTTCCATTGGCCGTGACCCGTCCGAGGATTTGAGATGTTCCGCCGCCCACAATCCGGTTGAGGAGAGAGGCATCGGCACTTGGGAGCGTAAAGTTTACGCTTTCGGATTGCGCTACATTAAATCCACCCCATTCAATGACGGTATTATTGGAAGCGGTTACATTCATCGTCGAATTATCCTGGCTTCGTTCAATGGTGGCCGCTCCGGAAACCACGTTTTCATCGGTCGGTAATCCGTAAACGAGTCCCATGAAAACCGGGAATGTCAGATAGGCAAAACAAAGTATTCCGATCAGGGCCTGGCGCGAGGTCTTGCGAAAGAGTCCGCGCTTGGAAAGAAGTCGGTTCTTTAGTTGCATAAATAAGTGGAGACACCCAGCGAGTTGATTTGGGGCCGATTTTTTTACAGAGGCGCCCGCATCGCGCGGAGGCGGAATCCACCTTTTCATGACAAACCCCGGGTATTTTTTGACACCCGATTTTTGCTTTTCTCCGCAAACCCTCAGCTCTCCCCTTTGGGTACCGTTTCTAAAAGTGTCAGGTTCATCCGTATGAATGCTGTTGCTTCTTCTGGAACCCGGCACTTTTAGAAATGGTACCAAGAGAAGAAACGCTGTTGCGAGTAACAACAAAGCGTAGGGAGGAGGGAATGATGGAGCGAACGAAAACGAACCTGTCCCTCTCAGAACCGTCCCAGAAGTGGAAGGCTCGTACTTGGTAACGCGCGTATGAATTCTGGAAGCATTTAAAGAGCCGGTTTGACTAAAAGCAAATCCATGGGAGTTGACCAGGTCCATTTCTTCGTTCGTGGCAAGGACGCCAAGAATTTGCGTGGAGCCTGGGCCGGTGACACGGACCTCAAAAGTTGTCTGCGGCGAAGCGGTCACGATATTGACCGTTTCATCCGGTTGAATATTAAACGACTCAAATTCCACAACAGCTGAATTTTTAACTTTGATCGTGAGAGTGTGCTGATCCCGGCTTTGTTCAAGCGAAACATTTCCCTGCAGAATTTTGCCGCCAACAGGAAGCGAATAAGCTTTTGAATGAAATGAAAAAAGGGAAAGCCCCAGAAGGGACAGCACAAGCATCGTTTTTCCATTTCGCCGTGTTTTCATGTCTAATGAAAAGTACACGCGCTCATCCGCGAATGCAAACGAAAGCGTATAGCAAAACTTAACTTTTTGCTGAAAGAAAATAAGACTTATTTCAGTATTAAGTTCTACGGATCTTTGGCTGGCTTTACGTCTCAATGGTCAATTTTGTATTGGAGAATATGCATTGTGCACACTATGCATACTTAGCGAATTTCCTGGCGAAATCGCCAACTTCAGAGCGATTTTCTGCAGCGAATTTTGAGAAAAAGATATCGGGTTTTATCGCAAGAGAGCTTTTTTATCCGATTTATTGTATTTGATTAATTGAACAGGTATCTTTTTCTTGTGATGCAGAAAACTACTAAAAGAGGCGTTGGAAAACGATTGCTCATTCTCTCCTTTTTTGCGGTGAGTTTTTTCTGCTTTCATTCAAAAGCCTGGTCGCTGCCAACGGGAGAAAAAGTCATTCGTGGACAAGTTCAGTTTGAGCGGAATCAGGACCCGCGCACTCTTACTATCAAGGTTCAAGAACCGGGATCGGTGGTGGAGTTTGATTCCTTCAATGTTCAGCCGGACGAAGCAGTGGAGGTTCAGCTCCCTTCCTTGAAAGCTTCTTTTGAAATCCGGGTAAACGGATTGAAGCCAAACCAGGTGTTAGGAATTTTTAATGCGGGCTCCAAAGTCGTTTTAGCCAGTGATGCCAAATTTATTTTTAGCAGCAAAGCAGTCCATTCCTTTAAAGGCCGTTTCGAAGCTTTTCCCCAGCCTTCTCTGGGGACGGTTCCAAAGGGGACGGGTTCATTTGTTCCTCCTTATGCTTTGTTCTTATTAGAAGGCTGCGCGCTGGTGCTTTTGTTCTGTTTGTGGCGCCAGCTTCCAAACCTTAAATTTTCGGTACCCCTTCCAAAAGTACAGGGTCTACGAAGCAAGGCGAACATTCAAAGCGAACCCCGCACTTTTGGAAGGGGTACCTCTGTTGAACCTGTCCCTCTCAGAACCGTCCCAGAACAGAGACGAGGGGAATTACGAGAATTGAAAACGGACAGGCTCGATGAATCCTTTGCAGAGCTACAACGGGAACCGGCAAAGCTCAAAGCGGTTGAAACTAAAAACAATAAAGCCGCGAGAATCAGCCATGGTCCTCCAATTTTTCATCTTCAAACCGGCCCCTTTAACAAAAAACCTTGGATACATCGGCGCGACGGGTGTGCCCACTTTATTGCGGGCTTGAATAAACCCCGCTTCAGACGAGCGGTTCAAAAGAGCCTGGTAGGAACTTTGTGTCTGATTTATCTTTTCTTTCCGGCATTCCTCGGACTCGTTTACGGATTACCGACCGATGAAAACGTGGTTTCCGGAGCGGCCACCATTGAACGAAGCCAGGACAATTCGACGATGAATGTCACAGCCTCCGACAACACTGTCATTGAATGGGGCGGATTTAATGTGGCGCAATCCGAAAGCGTAAACTTTACGCTCCCGAGCGCGGATGCCTCTCTCCTCAACCGGATTGTGGGCGGCGGAACATCTCAGATCCTGGGGCGGGTCACCGCCAATGGCACGCTTGTCCTTGTCAATCAGAACGGTTTTTATTTTGGTTCTCAGGCGCAGATTCAGGCCGGGAGCTTTATTGCCTCCACTCAAAATATTAGCAATGGAGATTTTTTTGGCGGCCGGTATCTCTTTGCGGGCACCGGAAACACGACCGGCAGTACTTCGTCTTCTATATTAAATGAAGGAACCATCAGCGCGGCGCAAGGCGGCAAGGCCATTCTGATTGCCGATGCCATTGAAAACCGCGGGGTGATTGAAGCCCCGCTTGGAACCGTGGCCCTTGCAGCTGGCAATCAAGTTAGCATTGGACTCACCGGCGATGGCTTGGTCTCAATTCTGGTGGATGAACCAACCGCGCATCAAATCCTGGACAAAGACGGTCATCCACTTTCCACTCAAATTACAAATTCTGGAACTGTTTCTGCGCGCAGCGGCACCGTGGTTTTGAATGCCCAAGCAGCGGACCAGGTGTTTCAGTCTTCTATTAATATGACTGGCACCGCCTGGTCAGACACCCTTGTGCCCGGCAAAGATGGTTCGATTCGTTTTACCTCTTCCGGAGAAATGAAAGTCAGTGGCTCTCTTCAAGCCCAGGGCGGCAGCAGTGTGCTTGAATCAGACACGAATATTAAAGTCACCGGAGACCTTTCCACCCAGGGCGAAACCACCTTTAAGGCGAAAAATAACATCGACGTCAATGCGAATGTCACGGGGGATGGCGGGCTGGTCTTCGAGGCGGATTCCGATTTGGAGGGGACCGGCTCTTTCAATCAAGCAACAGACACGACTGTCAAAACCACCTCCGGCAATATCTCGATTTCCAGTTCGGGCGAAAGTACGATTGCCAACATTGATTCTGCAGGAGACCTGTCTCTGAACAAAGCAGGAGCCGATGCCCATTACACCCAGCAAGCCGGTTCAACAGTCAAAACCGCAGGCTCCCTTCATATTAATGAAGGGGTCACTCTGTCCGCAGGCTCTTCTATATATGAAGTCGGCCGCGACTGGCATAACTTGGGTCATTTTGACGCACAGCTTTCTTTGGTGAAACTGGTCGGCATTCAAGATGCCGTGGTCTACGGCTCCAACACCTTCTATGATTTCCGGGTCACGGATGCCGGCAAGATCGTGCGGTTTGACGCGGATGAAGAACAAGATGTTTTAGGAACTTTGACTTTGCAGGGCAGCTTTGGAAATCTGTTAATGCTTCGCTCCACGGAAGTCGGAGTTCAGTGGAAGATCAATGCCGTGGGAGCAACCGAGCTTTCTTATTTAGACATTATGGATTCCAGTAACGTCAATATCCATGGGCCGCCCTTAGCCCCGGGCTACTCGAAAAACTCCCTTGGCAACACAGGGTGGGAGTTTGCAGGTGCCGTTTGGACAGGAAATGGCAACAACAGTAATTGGTCGAATGGAAGTAACTGGGATGGTGGATGGATACCAGGAGTAGGGGATTTAGTAAGGTTTGGTAGTTTGTCAGGAAATGCAGTGGTTGATGGAAACTTTGCGGGTGCAGTTGCAGGACTGAGTCTTGAAGCAGGTTATAACGGAACGGTTTCACTTGAACGCGATTTAACGATTACAGGCAATGTGGTTTTGGCCGGCGGAACTCTGAATGCCGGCAGTCAGACAATTACGGTTGGAGGAAACTGGTCGAACCGGGGCGGCAGCTTTAACGCGGGAACATCAACGGTTGTCTTTAATGATGCTTCCCAGGTCAGCCAGATTCTGGGCAACAATACTTTTTACAATTTCACGTCTTTAACAGCTTCCAAGATCCTGGAATTTGAAGCGGGCAAAACGCAAACGATCTTAAACCGCTGGGATTTGGAAGGAGAATATTTCCCCGCCTTTATCAAAATCATTTCTACTCAGCCGGGCAGCGCGTGGTATGTCGACCCGCGTGGCGAACGCTACCTTTATGATGTCTGGCTTGAAGACGCCCACAATATTAACCCCGTAGAAGTCTATGTAACAAAAGGAACCAACCGGGGCGGCAGTTTTCATATTGATCCGACTTTCACTTGGACCGCACTTGGCGATGGGGTGAGCTGGTCTGATGGTGCGAACTGGGACCAATCGGGCGCTACTCCCGGCGAAGGCGATGACGTTGTCTTGAACACGACCAGCACGGCCGATTCAACCTTCGATTTGAACAACAACATCGGCAGCCTTCTATTAGATACGGGTTACACGGGCACGGTTACGCTCAGCCAGGACCTGACGGTTTCGACCGGCAGCGGACGCAGTGGCAGCATCACCATCAATGATGGAACGTTAGATTCAAACGGCCATAACGTTACCGTCGGCGGCGACTGGACTGACACGGGTTCCGGGCATTTCACTAAAGGAACCAATACTGTGACCTTTAATGGCACCGGAACAATCAACGCGAATGAGGCATTTTATGATCTTGTAGTCGACTCTACCGGCGCCATCACGCTTGGCGGCGATCTCACCGTTTCTCACAATTTGACTATTAATAATTCTGGACTCCTAAGTGCCAGTGTTGCTGGCTGCAGCGGTGCAAGCTGCAACATTACCATTGGGCACATTTTGATCAACAACGGAACATTTGATGAAGACACCGGAACTGTCACATTTACCGGGGATGATGAATTTGCATGGATTCAAAAGGCAGTTTTTTACAATCTAACGATTAACTCCAGCGGCACGATTGGAATTGATGATGGCGGAAATCTCAACGTATTGAACATTTTGACAATTCAGGGTGGAACAGCTCAGCTGCACAGTAATTTGATTATCAGCGGTGGGATTACAATTACTGGAGGAACGCTGGATTCTAATGGCAGCGATATTACACTTGCGGGCAGCTGGACGGATACTGGCGCTGGAACTTTTACGGAGGATTTTGCTCGCGTTACTTTTAATGGAAATAATCCCGTGATTAATTCCAATGAAGCTTTTTGGAATCTTACAGTGAATGTCGCCGGAACTGCGACGCTGGCCCATGATTTAACCGTGAATGGAGAATTAAACTTGGGTGCGGGCAATGTTTTAGATGTGACAACTAACGGTTGCGGCGGCGTAAGCTGCAACATTACGGTGGGAACATCCTGGCAATCTAACGGTGGATTAATTGCTCGCACAGGAACCGTAACTTTTACTGGAGATAACATGAGCGCCGCGGGTGCTAATTTTTATAACTTGGAGATCAATACTTCCGGTACAGATTTCGTGGCTTTAGGCTTCAGCTATTCTGTGGCTCACAATTTGATCATCACTGCCGGGACAGCGAGTGTTTCTAGCTTTCTTGTGGTAAATGGCAGTGTCATCATTCAAAGCGGCGCCACTTTGGATGGCAACGGCCAGGGGATGAATGTTGCGGGAGACTGGCTGAATTCCGGGACTTTTACAAGCAACTCGAATTCCGTTACTTTGTCTGGCACGAATCAGACAATCACCGGAAGCAATACATTTTTTAATCTATATAAACCGAGTGGCAGCGCGGCAATCTTGACCTTTGAAGCCGGCGCGACACAAACCATCACGAATGATTTGCAACTTGAAGGAGCTGATGGAGAAATTCTTTTACTTCGTTCAAGCTCCGCCGGCACCAAATGGAAAATAGATCCGCAAGGTAGTGTGACGGTAAATTATTTGGACGTCAAAGACAGCAATAATCTGAATGCCTCGGCCATTGATTGCTCCACCTGCTATACCAGCGGCAATAATACCAACTGGACAAGCCTTCAGGCTCTTCCCACGATCACGATTTCTGGTGCGGTTTACACCAATGAAAACCAAAGCACGAATGTAGGTGCTGGAGTGAGCATTGGTCTTTCCATTAATGGCGGGACCAAAGCAACAACGACAACCGGAGCGGGCGGAACTTTTTCTTTCTCCAATGTTTCAGTCACAGGAGGAGGTTCCGTGCTGATTTTTGTGGATGATGATGCCAGTTATGAAGCGAATTATATTAGCCGGACCACTGCCACCTCAAACATGACAGGGATCCAAATGTACACGAACAAAATCGTGCTCTCGCATCAAACTTCCAACCCGATGACCAATGCGGCTTTGATCATGGCCGCGGGAAGTGGCGACAACGATCTTCATTACAGTGTTTCCGAAAAGAACGTGACATTTGCTTCCGGGTATGAACTTTTCATTGAATCCGGAAAAACTTACACGCCGGGCGGAAATGTCACGGCGGATGATGTGGATGTCAACGGCACGTTTGCCATGGAAAACAATACGATTACCGTGACGGGAAGCTGGGACGCAACCGGTGGAACTTTTACAGATGGAAACGTAATTTTTACTTCGGGCTCTTCTGAAACAATAAAATCCAATTCCAATTCATTTCAGACGGTCACATTCAATAATGCGGGTGGCACTTGGACCTTGCAGGATGCATTCCGTTCCAATGGAGTCTTGACAATCACTGCCGGTGCTTTGGATGTCAGCGGCTCGAATTATCAAATCAATGCCGGGGGCTGGACAGACACGGGTGCTGGAAGTTTTGTAGAAAGAAGCGGCACAGTTGTGATGGAAGGGGGAACGATTAATTCGAATGAAGCTTTTAATAATTTAACAATCATCAGTGGAGGTTATGTCTTTTTAGGCGCGGCCCTGGATGTAAATGGAAACTTGACGATTGAGAGCGGAGCTACGCTGGATAATGCTTCGCTGGGGAGCTTCACTATCAATGTCGCAGGCAACTGGTCGAATGCCGGAACCCTTAATGCCGGATTTGGCACGGTGATCCTAGATGGTACCAATCAAACCATTTTTGGCAGCACAACTTTTTATAATCTCACAAAGATTGTTACCACGGCTCGTACGTTGACTTTCGAAGCCGGCACCACGCAAACAATCAGCAACACACTCACTCTTCAGGGTGATTCCGGACAATTGCTTTCGCTCCGCTCCAGTTCCAACGGCTCTCAGTGGAGCATTGATCCTCAAGGCACACGAAATATGGAATACCTGGATATTAAGGACAGTAACAATACAAATGTTACTAGTATTACCTGCAGTCCTGGGTGTGTTGACAATCCTTCCACAAATACAAACTGGGCATTTCCGGCAATTATCGCGATTTCCGGAACGATTTATACGAATGAAGCTCAGAATGCGAATGTCGGAGCCGGAGTGACTGTGGGTCTTTCTGTCAATGGCGCCGCAAAGGTGACTGCTGTAACGGGAGTGGGTGGCACCTTTTCTTTCTCCAATGTGACTGTTAATAGCAGCGACGCCATTCTGCTTTTTATTGATGATGATGGCAGCTATGAAGCGAACTATGTGAGTCAAACGTCGGGTTCTGATATGACGAGCATTGCAATGTACACGAATAAAATCGTGTTGTCGCATCAGACCTCCGGGCCAATGACTAATGCCTTGCTTGCGACTGCAGCAGGCAGCAACGATGATGATATTCATTACAGCGTTTCCGGTGGCAATGTGACGTTTGAAAGTGGATATGAACTCTTCATCGAAACAGGCAAGACGTACACGCCGGGCGGCAATGTCACTGTAGATGATATTGATATCAACGGCACCTTTACGATGGGCGCCAATCCAGTAACAGTGGCCGGAACCTGGGATGCAACGGGCGGAACTTTTACGAGCTCTGGTACCGTGACCTTCACTTCTGGATCTTCGGAGACCATCAAATCCAATTCGAATTCATTTCAAAATATCACGTTCGACAATGCTTCCGGCACTTGGACGCTCCAGGATGCATTGGACGCGAATGGGAGTCTTGCTTTGACGACAGGAACACTGGATGTAAGCGGGAGCAATTATCAAATCAATGTTGGCGGCAGCTGGACAGACAGTGGCTCGGGAGTTTTTACGAAGCGCAGCGGCACAGTAGTGTTTGACGGAACGGGAACATTGAATGCAAATGATGCGTTCAATAATTTAACAATCAATACCTCAGGAACAATCACGCTCGGTGGAGCGCTCGATGTTGATGGCAACCTTACTCTTACAGCCGGAACACTGGATGTGTCGGGAAGTAATTATCAAATCAATATTGCCGGGAATTGGACAGATACGGGAGCAGGCAGTTTCACGGAAAGATCAGGAACAGTCGTGTTTGATGGAACGGGGACTTTAAACAGCAACGAAGCTTTTAATCATGTGACGATTAATACCTCTGGAACCATCACACTCGGCGCTGCGCTTGACGTGAATGGAAATCTAACACTCACCGCCGGAACGCTGGATGTAAGCGGAAGCAATTATCAGATCAATGTTGCAGGCAATTGGACAGATAGTGGAGCCGGAGTCTTTACAAAACGCAGCGGCACCGTGGTGTTTGACGGAACGGGAACGCTGAATGCGAATGATGCGTTTAACAATGTGACGATTAATACTTCGGGAACAATTACCTTGGGAGGCGCACTCGACATCGATGGCAATTTAACACTGACCGCTGGAACACTGGATGTCAGCGGAAGCAATTATCAGATCAATGTTGCAGGCAATTGGACAGATACTGGAGCAGGCAGTTTCACGGAAAGGTCCGGAACAGTCGTGTTTGATGGAACGGGGACTTTAAACAGCAACGAAGCTTTTAATCATGTGACGATTAATACCTCTGGAACCATCACACTCGGCGCTGCGCTTGACGTGAATGGAAATCTAACACTCACCGCCGGAACGCTGGATGTAAGCGGAAGCAATTATCAGATCAATGTTGCAGGCAATTGGACAGATAGCGGAGCCGGAGTCTTTACAAAACGCAGCGGCACCGTAGTATTTGATGGAACGGGAACATTGAATGCGAATGATGCGTTTAACAATGTGACGATCAACACTTCGGGAACAATTACCTTGGGAGGCGCACTCGACATCGATGGGAATTTAACTCTGACGGCCGGGACGCTGGATGTTAGCGGAAGCAATTATCAGATCAATGTTGGAGGCAACTGGACAGACAGTGGCTCCGGCGCATTCACCAAGCGCAGCGGGACGGTGGTGTTTGATGGGACCGGGACATTGAATGCGAATGATGCGTTCAACAATTTGACGATTAATACGTCGGGAACCATTACCTTGGGTGGTGCGCTCGACATTGATGGCAATTTAACCCTGACCGCCGGGACGCTTGATGTTAGCGGAAGCAATTATCAGATCAATGTTGCAGGCAACTGGTCGAATGCCGGAACCTTTACAGCCAGAAGCGGCACGGTCATTCTTGATGGCACGAATCAAACCATTTTTGGCAGCACAACTTTTTATAATCTGACAAAGACTGTTACCACGGCTCGTACGTTGACTTTCGAAGCTAGCACCACGCAAACAATCAGCAACACACTTACTCTTCAGGGTGCTTCCGGCCAGCTGCTTTCGCTCCGCTCCAGCTCCAATGGAACGCAATGGAACATTGACGCGCAGGGGACAAGAACGGTTTCATATCTGGATGTCAAAGACAGCAACAACGCCAATGCTTCGGCGATTAATTGTGGCACATGCGTCGACAATCCTGCCACAAATACGAATTGGACATTCTTACCAATCATCACCATTTCCGGAACTGTTTATACGAATGAAGCACAGAATGCAAATGTGGGGGCAGGTGTAACAATCGGCCTTTCGGTCAACGGTGGAGCAAAGACAACGGTTATAACAGGCGTGGGCGGTACTTTTTCCTTTTCTAATGTTATCGTCACTAGCAACGACACGATATTGCTTTTCATTGATGACCACGGAAGTTACGAAGCCAATTACATTAGCCAGACCACCGCCTCAGATATGACAAGCATTGCAATGTACACGAATAAAATTGTTTTGTCGCACCAGACCTCCGGGCCGATGACTAATGCCTTGCTTGCGACCGCAGCAGGCAGCAACGATGATGATATTCATTACAGTGTTTCCGGTGGCAATGCGACGTTTGAATCTGGATATGAACTCTTCATCGAAACAGGCAAGACGTACACGCCCGGCGGAACGGTAAGTGTGGACGACGTTGATATCAACGGCACATTTACGATGGGTGCCAATGCCGTCACCGTCACCGGAACCTGGGATGCGACAGGCGGAGCTTTTACAAGCTCTGGCACCGTGACGTTCACTTCTGGATCTTCAGAAACAATTAAATCCAATTCGAATTCATTTCAAAACATTACGTTCAATAATGCGTCCGGCACTTGGACGCTCCAGGATGCCATGGACGCGAATGGAAATCTTACTCTTACCGCCGGAACGCTTGATGTCAGTGCAAGCAATTATCAGATCAATGTTGGTGGCAACTGGACAGACAGCGGTTCTGGAACTTTCACCAAGCGCAGCGGCACCGTGGTGTTTGACGGAACGGGAACGCTCAATGCCAACGATGCGTTTAATAATTTAACGATTAATACTTCGGGGACCATCACACTCGGTGCCGCACTCGATATTGATGGCAATCTCACTCTTACAGCCGGAACACTGGATGTGAGCGGAAGCAATTATCAAATCAATGTCGCTGGCAACTGGACGGACAGTGGATCTGGAACTTTCACAAAACGCAGCGGCACGGTGGTGTTTGACGGAACAGGAACGCTCAATGCCAACGATGCGTTTAATAATTTAACGATTAATACTTCGGGGACCATCACACTCGGTGCCGCACTCGATATTGATGGCAATCTCACTCTTACAGCCGGAACACTGGATGTGAGCGGAAGCAATTATCAAATCAATGTCGCTGGCAACTGGACGGACAGTGGATCTGGAACTTTCACAAAACGCAGCGGCACGGTGGTGTTTGACGGAACAGGAACGCTCAATGCCAACGATGCGTTTAATAATTTAACGATTAATACTTCGGGGACCATCACACTCGGTGCCGCACTCGATATTGATGGCAATCTCACTCTTACAGCCGGAACACTGGATGTGAGCGGAAGCAATTATCAAATCAATGTCGCTGGCAACTGGACGGATACGGGCTCTGGAAGTTTTACCGAAAGATCCGGAACAGTTGTGTTTGATGGAACCGGAACACTCAATAGCAACGAAGCTTTTAATCATGTGACAATCAACACCTCTGGCACGATTACGCTCGGTGCAGCGCTTGATGTAAACGGCAATCTCACTCTTACAGCTGGAACGCTGGATGTGAGTGCAAGCAATTATCAGATCAATGTTGCAGGGAATTGGTCAAATTCCGGAACGTTTACGGCGCGCAATGGAACGGTGATTCTTGATGGAACCAATCAGACGATTTCCGGCAGCACGACTTTTTATAATCTCACAAAGACTGTGACAAGCGCGGCAACGTTGACCTTTACGGCCGGTACCACGCAAACAATCAGCAATACACTTAATCTTCAGGGTGCTTCCGGCCAGCTGCTTTCGCTTCGTTCAAGCTCAAATGGCAGCCAATGGAATATTAATCCTCAAGGGACCCGGACTGTAGCTTATTTGGATATTAAAGACAGCAACAACGCCAATGCTTCGGCAATTAATTGCACCACATGCGTTGATAATCCTTCCACGAACACAAATTGGACTTTTGTTGCGGGCATTACTATTTCTGGGACGATTTACACGAATGAAGCTCAAAGCGGTAATGTTGGCGCGGGAGTGACAGTTGGCCTTTCTATAAACGGTGCTGCGAAAACAACCGTCACAACAGGGGGCGGAGGAACTTTTTCCTTTTCAGTAAGTCCAAATGCAAACGATACGATTTTGATTTTTATTGATGATCATGGAAGCTACGAAGCCAATTATATCAGCCAAAGTACAGGATCAGATCTGACAGGTATTGCGATGTATACCAATAAAATTGTCATTTCACACCAGACATCCGGACCGATGACCAATGCGCTCTTGGCAACGGCGGCGGGCAGTGGCGACAATGATATTCATTACTCAATTTCCGGCGGCAATGCGACATTTGAAAGTGGATATGAACTTTTCATTGAATCCGGAAAAACTTACACGCCTGGCGGTACTGTTTCGGTTGACGATATTGATATCAACGGCACCTTTACGATGGGCGCCAATGCAGTCACCGTCACCGGAACCTGGGATGCAACAGGCGGAACTTTCACAAGCTCCGGCACCGTTACCTTTACCTCCGGATCTTCGGAAACGATCACTTCCAATTCCAATTCATTCCAGAACATTACATTTAACAACGCGAGCGGCGCTTGGAACCTGGGAGACAATCTTCATGTGAATGGCAATTTAACTATTACCGCGGGCACTTTAAATGCTACGGGAAATTCTTTGAGCGTCTCGGGTACGACTACGGTTGATACTTCGACTTCCTCGAATGCAACGCTCAATGGCGGCCAGAGGAAAAGTTTTTTTGATACGGTCAATAATGTTCAATGGGTCTTTTACTACAATGGATCGGCAATTGAATATGCATATTCTGAGAATGGCATGAGCTGGACCACGGTTTCAACCCTGGCTTATAACACTTCTGATTTTTCGCTGACCTACAAAAATATTTCCGGAACCGGGTATGTTCTGCTGGCGGCCCAGGCCAATACTTATGATGTCGTGCTTCGCCGGGGAACGGTCGGCGCATCCTCCATCAGCTTTGGTTCCGAAATCACTGTCTTTGACGGTTCATCAACTTCGAATAGTTATTCAGATCCGACAGTTGCGCTGGATGGAAATAATTATGTTTGGGTCGGCGCGGTGAAAAGAATCAGCGATGACCTGGCGGACAATAAACAGGCGTTTGTTAGTCGCTCCGCCAATATTGCAACCGGAGATCTTTCTTCCTGGCAGTCGGCAACAAGTGTTGGCCGTGCATCCAGTTTGCTGCATGATTTGGTTCTGCTTCCTATGACCGGTTCCAACATGGCTCTCTTAGCAAACTCTGATGCGCCGAATATTGTTTCCTACACGTACAACGGTTCTTCATGGTCTGATGCCAATACCGGCGGCGATTACTCCTGGTTTAGTTTCCCGAGCGGTTTAAATAGTTTTGTCTACGCCATTGCTGTTTCAGGCACTGATGTGTATGTGGGTGGAAGTTTTACCGATGCCGGCGGCAATGCCAATGCGGATTATATTGCCCGTTGGGATGGTTCAACTTGGAATGCCTTGGGAAGCGGACTCGATAGCTCTGTCCTTGCAATTGCGGTTTCAGGCACTGATGTGTATGTGGGTGGAAATTTTACCGATGCCGGCGGCAATGTCGATGCGGATTATATTGCACGTTGGGATGGCTCTAATTGGAATGCCTTGGGAAGCGGATTGAGTGGCGGTGTCAATGCCATCGCTATTACAGGGAATGATGTTTATGTAGGAGGATTTTTTACGAATGCCGGCGGCAATGCCAATGCGGATTATATTGCTCGGTGGAATGGTTCAACCTGGAATGCATTGGGAAATGGATTGCCAGCGTTTAGCGGGGTCTATGCCATTGCAATCACCGGTACCGATGTATATGTCGGAGGAGTTTTCTCAAATGCAGACGGGAATGCAAATGCGAACAATATTGCTCGCTGGAATACATCAAATTCTACCTGGAATGCCTTGGGCGGCGGATTGAGTGGCATTGTCTATGCGATTGCTATCTCAGGCTCAAACATTTATGTAGGAGGCAGTTTCATAAATGCCGGCGGGGATGCCAATGCTGACCGTATTGCCCGCTGGGACGGCTCAAATTGGAATGCTTTGGGCAACGGATTGAACGGTAATGTCAAAGCCATTGCGGTTTCAGGCGCCAACGTGTATGTGGGAGGAGCTTTCACCGATGCTGGTGGAGATGCGAATGCGGATTCGATTGCCCGCTGGGATGGTTCAACTTGGAATGCTTTAGGAAATGTCCTTCCTCTTTTTAGTACAGTCAATGCCATTGCAATTTCCGGTACGGATGTCTATGCGGGAGGAAATTTCAATTCTATAGATAACATCCCAACGAAATATATTGGTCGCTGGAATGGCTCTAACTGGAATGCGTTAGGAAGCGGATTGAATGGCAATGTTACTGCCATTGCTGTCTTAGGCACTGATGTTTATGTGGGGGGGAATTTCACGGATGCTGGCGGAAATATTAATGCTGACCGCATTGCCCGGTGGGATGGTTCAACTTGGAATGCGTTAGGAAATGGATTAAATGGCACGGTCTCTATCATAGCGATTTCTGGTACCGATGTGTATGTTGGAGGAATTTTCACAGATGCGGGTGGAAATACTAATGCGGATAATATTGCACGTTGGGATACCTCCAATTCAACTTGGAATGCTTTGGGAAGTGGATTAAATAGTACTGTCAATGCCATTGCCGTCTCCGGGTCGAATGTGTATGTCGGAGGAAGCTTCACGGATGCGGGTGGAAATGTAAATGCGGATTACATAGCTCGCTGGAGCACAACCAATTCGACATGGAATGCCTTGGGAAGTGGATTGAATACTACAGTTAGCGCCATTGCTATCTCGGGCGCCAATGTCTATGTAGGAGGAACTTTCACGAATGCCGGCGGAGATGTTAATGCGGATTACATTGCCCGTTGGGACGGAACCAGCTGGAATGCTTTGGGAAGTGGATTGAATTTTGGTGTTAGCGCCATCGCAATTTCAGGTACGGATGTCTATGTGGGCGGATCTTTTACAGATGCTGACGGAAATGCGAATGCGGATAATATTGCCCGCTGGGACGGTTCTTCTTGGAATGCTTTGGGAAGCGGATTGGATTTCGGTGTGAGTGCTATTGCGATTTTAGGCACGGACGTCTATGCGGTCGCTTCTGGACATCTCGCTGGTCAAGAGTACATTGTTCGTTGGAACGGTTCAACATGGAGTGCTCTGGGAAATGGATTAAACGGTTTTGTTAGTGCTATGGCTGTCTCGGGCACCAATTTATACGTGGGGGGATCATTTACAGCATTAGCAAGCGGTGAGAATGGGTCAGCTTATTTTTCCAAGTGGGGTCTTGCAGCAGCGGGAAACACCGATGCCTCAAGCGAATTTTCTGCAGTCAGCGATTCTTCGGGGAATATTCATCTCCTTTACACGAACTCCAGCGATGATTTAATTTATAAAGAATATACCGGCGGTTCGTGGGGTTCGGCAACAACCGTTTACACCGGCACGGTGACAAGCCCTTCGCTTTCGATTGATCAATCCACCGGCACTCTGTATGCCTTCTGGACGGATTCCAATACGGTTTATCACAAGAAAGATGTGGCCGGCACTTGGGACAGCTCAGCCACAACGGTTTACTCCTCGGGCACAAATACCAATGTGATTGCTCCCTTCGAAACAACCGGCAAACTTGTGCTGATGTGGACGAACGGATCCGGCTCTCCGTACAATGTGAAAATTGCGCGTCTTGACAACAGTCTTGCGGACGGCGCTTTAAGTGTTCTTGGAACTACAACCATTGATACTTCGACTTCCGCGAATGCAACGTTAAACGGCGGCCAGCGCAAAACCTTTTTTGACACGGTTAATAATCTGCACTGGGTTTTTTATTACAATGGTTCGGCGATTGAATACGCTTATTCTGCGAACGGCAGCACCTGGACAACGGCCTCTACGCTTTCTTACAACACCACTGATTTTTCGCTGACCTATAAAGAAATTTCCAACACCGGGTATGTGTTGCTCGGGATTCAGGCCAATACTTATGATGTGGTGCTTCGGAGAGGCACAACAAGTTCTACCTCGATTTCATTTGATTCAGCGGTCACCGTTTTCGATGGCAATTCCACAGCCAACAGTTATTCAGATCCGACAGTTGCGCTGGATGCAAATAATTATGTTTGGGTCGGAGCGGTGAAAAGAATCAGCGATGACCTTGCGGACAATAAACAGGCGTTTGTCAGTCGCTCCGCCAATATTGCAACCGGAGATCTTTCTTCCTGGCAGTCGGCAACAAGTGTTGGCCGGGCTTCAAGTTTGCTTCATGATTTGATTTTACTTCCTATGACTGGTTCGAACATGGCGCTCCTCGCCAATTCCGACGCACCGGCTATTGTCTCCTATACTTACAATGGTTCTTCCTGGTCTGAAGCCAACACCGGCGGTGATTATTCCTGGTTTAGTTTTCCGGGAGGACTGAATAGTAATGTGCTTGCAATTGCTATTTCAGGTTCTGATATTTACATTGGAGGAAATTTTACAGATGCAGGAGGAAATAGTAATGCGGATTACATTGCACGTTGGGATGGGAATACTTGGAACGCCCTTGGGAATGGATTAAATGATTCTGTCAACGCAATCGCTATTTCAGGATTGAATGTCTATGTGGGAGGGGCTTTTACGGATGCAGGCGGCAATGTTAATGCAGATCGCATCGCCCGTTGGGACGGTTCCACTTGGAATGCGCTGGGGAGCGGGTTGAATAATAATGTTAATGCTATTGCGATCTCCGGCTCTGATATTTATGTCGGAGGACGTTTTACGGATGCAGGCGGCAATGCGAATGCAGATCGCATCGCCCGTTGGGATGGTTCCGCTTGGAATGCGCTGGGAACTGGCGTCGCGACCTGTTTAGGTTTTCCAGCATGCACCGGTGCTTCTGTGAATGCAATCGCAATTACTGGATCCGATATTTATATCGGAGGGAATTTCATCAACGCTGGAGGTAATAACTTAGCAGATGGTATTGCGCGTTGGGACGGATCCACATGGAATGCTTTATCAAACGGACTAACGTCTTGTTCAGGTTTCGAATGCAGCCCCACTGTTTTTGCTCTCGCCGTTTCTGGTTCTGATCTTTACGTCGGAGGAAATTTTATAAATGCGGGGGGAAATAATTCCGCTGATTTCATTGCGCGCTGGGATGGTTCAACCTGGAATTCATTAGGAACCGGAATGAGTGGCACGGTTGGGACCATCATTGTTTCCGGTTCTAACGTGTATGCAGGAGGACAGTTTTCGACTGCTGGAGGAAATGCAGCCAATTTCATTGCCCTTTGGGACGGCTCGAGCTGGAGTGCTTTGGGAAGCGGAACAAATGCAACGGTGGGGGCATTCAGTATTACAGGCACGGATGTTTATGTGGGAGGAGCTTTTACTCAGGCAGGAACAGGCTCTGCATCAAGACTGGCTCGATGGAATGGATCTTCTTGGAATGCTGTTGGAAACAGCGGATTCAATAATATTATTCGGGCCATCACGATTTCGGGATCCGATGTTTATGTCGGCGGAGATTTCACGAATGCTGGTGGAAATAGTTCAGCGGATTATATTGTCCGCTGGGATGGCTCGAGTTGGAATGCATTGGGAAGTGGATTAAATAATACTGTCTTTGCAATTACCGTTTCTGGATCTGATGTTTACGTGGGCGGAGGTTTTACTGATGCAGGAGGAAATAGTTCCGCCGATTATATTGCGCGATGGGATGGAACCACATGGAATGCTTTAGGAAGTGGATTAAATGATACTGTCTTTGCAATCGCCGTTTCTGGATCTAATGTTTATGTAGGCGGGAATTTCACAGATGCTGGAGGCAATACTTCCGCTGATTTCATTGCGCGCTGGAATGGATCTAGCTGGAATGCTATGGGCAGTGGATGGAATGATAGCGTTATTTCAATCGCCATTTCTGGATCCAATGTATATGCGGGAGGGAATTTCACAGGCCACATTTCCCGATGGGATGGATCGAGTTGGAATTCCCTGGGAAGCGGATTGAACAATACTGTGGAAGTCATTAAGATTTCGGGATCAGATGTTTATGCGGGTGGATATTTTACCGATGCTGGCGGCAATGGTTCGGCCGACTATATTGCGCGCTGGAATGGATCGAGTTGGAATGCTCTTGGAAGTGGATTGAATAGCGCTGTTTATGCTATTGCCATTTCTGGCTCTGATGTTTATGCGGGAGGATTATTTACGGATGCCGGCGGCAATCCTTCTGCAGACCACATCGCTCGATGGGACGGTTCAACATGGAATGCTATGGGCGATGGATTGAATCTTTATGTCTATGCTCTGGCTACTTCGGGAAGCAATGTTTACGCGGGCGGAGATTTCAATCCATTTGGATATAGAGCCTCTGCTGCTGTTTATTTCGCTAAGTGGGGATTGACAGTTTCTGCGGACAGTGATGTTTCTTCCGAATTTTCTGCCGTCAGCGATTCTTCGGGAAATATTCATTTAATCTACACCAATTCCAACGACGATTTGATCTACAAAGAATACACGGGCGGTTCATGGAGCGCGGCAACAACCGTTTATGCCGGCACGGTGACAAGCCCGTCGCTTTCGATTGATCAATCCACCGGCACTCTGTATGCCTTCTGGACGGATTCCAACACGGTTTATCACAAGAAAGATGTGGCCGGTACTTGGGACAGCTCAGCCACAACGATTTATTCTTCCGGCACGAATACGAATGTTGTTGCCCCGTATGAAACCAATGGAAATCTTGTCGTGGCCTGGACTAATGGCGCCAGTTCACCTTTTAATGTGAAGGCTGCTTCGATTTCGAAAGGCGTGAGCATGGATGTGAATGGAAATGTTGCGCTGTCCGGCGGCACATTCAAAGCCCCTTCCGCGAATTTGAATATCGGAGGAAATTTTACTCGTACGGCGGGAACTTTTAACAATAATCTCGGCACAGTCGTTTTTGATGCAACGGATTCGGACAATACAATTAATTCAAATGGAATTTCTTTTTATAATGTGACGCTAGATGGCGTGGGCGGCACATGGACCCTTGCAAGCGCGCTTGATATTAATGGAAATCTTTCGATCAATAACGGCACGCTCGATGTTTCGACTTCCAACTATGCGTTGAATGTGGCAGGCGATTGGACAAATTCCGGCACATTTACTGGCAGAAACAGCACCGTAACATTTGACGGAACAAATCAAAGCATTAGCGGCAACAATACTTTTTATAATTTCACGAAGAGTGTTACAAGCGCTGCAACGCTTACCTTCGCGGCCGGAAATACTCAGACAATTACGAATAATCTCATTCTTCAAGGAACCGCCGGCCATTTGCTGGCGCTTCGTTCCAGCACAAACGGCTCTGAATGGAGAATCAACACTCCGGCCACAAGAACCATTCAATATGTAAGTGTAAAAAACAGCAATAATCTCGGCACCAACATTGACTGCAATACCGGATGCGCGAGCGCCGGAGGAAACACGAATTGGACCTTCACGGCGACCTTAATTACCATTTCCGGAACTGTTTATACCAATGAATCCCAAAGCGCCAATGTCGGAGCAGGAGTGACCATTGCGCTTTCTATTAATGGGGGCACTAAATCCACGGTAACGACCACGGCCGGAGGCGCATTCTCGATTTCGGGCGCAGTGGTTGCCGATGATACGGTTCTCCTTTTTATTGATAACGACGCTTATGAAGCCAATTACATCAGCCAGACCAACGCCTCAGACATGACAGGCATTGCGATGTATACAAATAAAATTGTGCTGTCGCATCAAAGTGACGGCCCGATGACGAATGCACTGCTCGCAACGGCCGCGACCAGTGGTGATAACGATATTCACTACTCGGTTTCCGGCGGCAATGCGACATTTGAATCCGGCTATGAACTTTTCATCGAATCCGGAAAGACCTATACGCCTGGCGGAACAGTGAGCGTCGATGACATTGACATTAATGGAACATTCAATGCGGGTGCCAATGCGGTGAATGTGTCCGGCACTTGGGATGCAACCGGAGGCGCGTTCACGACAACTGGAACTGTGACCTTTACTTCCACGGGCGCGGAGACAATCAAATCCAATGGAAATAGTTTCCAGAATCTGACCTTCAACGGCATCGGCGGTGTTTGGACAATGCAAGATGCGCTGGACGTGAACGGCAATTTGACGATTACGGCCGGAAATTTGGATGTGAGCGCAAGCAATTATGCGGTGAATGTTGCGGGCAATTGGAGCAACTCCGGAGTTTTCACGGCGCGAAATGGAACGGTGACGTTTGATGGCGGAGATCAAACGATTAATGGCAGCAATACTTTTTACAATTTGACCAAAGTTTTAACGGCCGCGCACACGCTGACCTTTCAGGCCGGCACCACTCAAACGATTGACGGCACATTGCGGCTGGAAGGAGCTTCCAATAAGGCGCTTTCGCTTGTTTCCAGTGTTGAAGGTACGCAGTGGAAAATCAATGCGCAGGGCACGCGCACAGTTTCCTATCTGGATGTCAAAGATTCCAATAATCTCAATGCAACGGCGATCAGCTGCACCACCGGCTGCCAAGACAGCGGTGATAATATCAATTGGACCGGCTTTCCGATCACAAATCCAAATCTGGCAGTGCAGGTATTTGTTTCTGTGATCGATAATGTGCTGAGAATTACGATTTATAATCAATTTGGACTCAGCTCAATCATCACGAGCTACGACTTGAGTATCAGCGGATCGGGACTGTCGAATTTTAGCAGCAGCACGAATATCTTTTTCCAGGGCGCAAACGGACAAACTTCTGCTGGTTCGGGCCAGACAAGTTTTATTCAGACCGTCACAGCCGCAGGTGGCAAAGTGACAGTCACTACGACTGCGACAACCGGTGCTGGGCAGGGCACTTCGCAAACAGGGACCAAGGATGATAAGGCGGAGGATAAATCAGAAAAGAAAGACGGCGATGATTCCAAGAAGGATTCGAAGGAGGAGCAAAAAGGAACGACCTCCCAGACAACAACCGCCACTTCAACAGTTCAACTGCAAATCAATTTCAATGCCCCTGTCTCTGAAATCAGAGTTCAGCTCTTAAATGTCTCAAACGTTTTCCAGAGTTTTGCCACGCCGGAATTTGCCAAGTCTTTCACGACCAACACCAGCGTGGCTGAAGGTCTTGTGGCCGTTACTTCCATTAATCCGATGGGCGGCGGCTACATGTCGACCGGCGTTTTTATCGGAATGCAAATGGCCGCGGCCGTGAACGGACTTTCTGCGCCGGTGAATACGGCTTCTAGTCTCAACCTGGCGGGAATGAAAGAAATTATTTCCACGCCTACTGTTAAAGTAAGTACCCTTGGCTCAACGCCTACGTCGACCCGTTTTTCGATCATTGCCAAGGCGGATGGCAAAGTAGAGGTGAAGCTGAGCGGCGGCGATTGGCAGCCGGCGCAGGCGGGAATGGTGCTTCGCACAAGCGATGAAGTCCGTACCTTAAAAGGTGGAAGTGCTAACATTGTCATGGATGACAAAGGCGCGACTGGTAATGTGCAGGTTGAATCTGAAAGCCGTATGCGTTTTGATGAAATGGGCCAGGATTCTCAAACCGGAGAAAAGAAAACGGTGCTTGCCATTGCAGTCGGCGGCGTGAAAGTCCACGTGGCGCAGAAATTAAAAGGCCATGAAAAATTTGAAGTCAAAACCCCGAACTCCACCGTTGGTGTTCGCGGCACAACCTTCCGCGTGCAAGTGGATCCCCAGTCTCTTGCGGTAGCGGGCCGAGGATAAAATGAAAAAAAAGAAAAATTTTTCGGGTGGGTATCTTGATACTGCGTGGTTTCCGTGGCTGCTTTCAGCGTTTGTTTTAGCCGCGCATTTTTTTCTTGCGGCAGTCCCGGGCGTTGATCGCCTGGAATTTATTGTCCAGGATCATTTCATGAAACAGCGCAAGCTCGCCGCCAATCCCAACATTGCCATTATCGAAATTGCCGAGGATAGCCTGAAAGATATCGGCCGCTGGCCTTGGCCGCGCCACTATCATGCCGCGATTGTTCATCTCTTAAATGAATGGAAAGCCAAAGCGATTGTGTTTGACGTGATTTTTAGTGAGCCGAGCTCAGCCTATGAAGACACGGCCTTTGACGAAGCGTTGCAAAAAGTTCCAAATGTTTATTTGCCGGTTGTTTTGGAAAATGAAAAAAATGGCGGCAAGCAAGTGTGGACACATCCACTGCCTGGCTTTGAACAACACGCCAAAGGGACCGGGCATATCAACGTCACCTCCGATAAAGACGGAGTCGTCCGGAGAATCAAACCTCTTCTCTCGTATGGGAATGAATCGCATCCTCATTTGGCTGTACGAGTTGCTGAAGATATTTTGAAGGAAAACAATAAACAGTTCACCATTCCGCTGGATGCTCAGGGGAATTTCTTAATCAATTGGGCCGGGCCGTGGGCCACCACTTTCAAACATTATTCCTTTTCTGATTTATTAAAAAGTGATGAGGCGATCCACAAAGGGGATGTCCCGGTCATTCAAGCCCATGAACTTGAAGGGAAAATTTGTTTGATTGGCGTTACGGCAACCGGGCACGTGGACATTAAACCCAATCCCCTTGAAACGGCTTATCCTCAGCTCGGTGTTCATGCCAATGTGATCAATAGTATTTTGTCCCAGCGATTTCTAAAAACTGAAACGCGCCGCACAAAATATCTGGTACTTGTAATTGTCGCGCTGCTTTCAAGTCTCTGCTTTGTCCCATTCCAGAATATTATGTCGCTCGGAGCTGCGATTTTACTTGGCATTGCCTGGACGGTCATTGCCCGGTTTGTTTTTGTTGAAAAAGGAATACTTTTGGATGTTGTGCAGCCGATTTTGCTTATTGCCTCTTTGTTTATTGTTTCTGCGCTGTATGCGATTACGGTTTCAAAAAGAAAACAACTTTTTTATCTCGAATCCATGATCCGTGATGCCGTGACAGGACTTTATGAAATGCGTCATTTTCGAAATGTTTTGAACCGCGCTATTCCTACGGCACGTCCGCATCGTGCGCTCTCTGTGATTGTTATTTCGATTGATCATTTTAAGGAAATTCAAAAGAAACACGGAACTGCAGCGGGGGAAATGGTGCTCAAGGCCGCAAGCCGGGCTGTTCATGCCCATACCCGTTATCTGCGTTCGCCGGAAGAAACGGATTGTGTGGCCCGGTTTGGCGCTGAAGAAATTATTGTCATGGTTCGGAATTTAGATGAGCGTGAAGCCGTTTACAATGTAGCAGAGCGGTTGCGTAAATCCGTCGAGGCCCTTCAACTCCAGTGGAAAGGCGTGGCCATTCCACTTACTGCCAGTTTGGGGGTGACCATCATTAATTCCGCAGATAAGGATGCAGAAGGCATGATTCGCCGGGCCGAGAATGCCCTGCGCAAGGCTCGCAAAGAGGGAAAAAACATCATCCGAACCCTTTCTTAAACAAAAAAATAAGAAATAACCCCTTCTAATAGATAGACTTACAATGATTGATTGAGATAAAACCAGCCAGTTGGGTCGTAGATTCCACTATTTTTGCCTCTTAAGCACAGCTCGACAAAAAGTGTGTTATCTTTTAATTAAATAACAACCACAAACAATATATAAAATGATGCATCAATAGAATAAAAATGAAAGCACCCCAAGGGCTGATTCAAAAGCCAGACAGTCTATTTACGGTTTGGAGAAAACAAGTCTGGCGCGTCATCCTTGCCTTAAAAAATAATCCGCATTTTTATCAATTCCTTCTTTCGGTCTTTGTGTTGGTGCTTTTCATCATCTTTCTCCCTTCTGCGCGATTTCAACGAATGGAAAATATTGTCCACGACACTTTTTTCAAACAACGCAAACTCGCGACACATCCTGATATTGTTCTGATCGAAATTGCGGAAGACAGCTTGGAATCCATCGGGCGCTGGCCATGGCCTCGAAGTTATCATGCGGCTTTGACTCACATTTTAAGTGAATGGGGGGCCAAGGCGGTTGTGTTTGATATTATTTTTAGTGAGCCAAGTACTGACAAAGATGATCAAGCCTTTAAAGAAGCATTGGCGGAGAAAAAAATTGGTTATTTTGCGACGGTCCTTGAACCTCATGGGAATAAAAAAGAATGGATCCGCCCGCTTCCTGCCTTTGCGGTTTCAGGGAACGAAGGCCACATTAACATTGAACCCGATTCGGATGGGACGCTTCGCCGGATCAAACCCTATATAAAAGAAGGCAGCCAAGGGTTTCCTCATATTGCCTTAAAAGTTGCTTACGATTATTTGGGAAAGAAAATTGATTTCGAAAAAGAAAAACCTTTCCCGCTTGACCGCAATGGAAATCTTCTTGTGAATTGGGCTGGAAAATGGCAGCAGACTTTTAAGCATTATTCTTATGTCGATATTTTGGTGAGTTATCAAGAGATGCAAAGCGGCAAAAAGGGTACGCTGACCCCGGAAGATTTTAAGGGAAAAATTTGCATCATCGGCTTAACAGCCACCGGACTTGCGGATATCAAGGCAAATCCTGTGGAGGCGGCCTATCCGGCGTCGGGGATTCATGCCAATCTCATCAGCAGTGTGCTAACGAATCAATTTTTAAAACAGACTTCCAATCGCTCGCATGCAATTGCGCTGATCGTTATTGGAATGGTTTCGCTTCTTTTCTTTATCCCTTTCCGGGGCGCGATTTCCCTTGTGTTTGGAATTGTCGTGGGCATTGGCTGGTTTCTAACAAGCCTTTTCCTTTTCATGAAAAAAGGAATTATTATTTTTGCGATTCAGCCCATTTTGTTGATTGCGATTCTCTTTATTTTTTCTGCGGTTTTTGCATTCATTATTGCAAACAAAGAGCGTTTTCATTTCTTTCAGCTGGCAACGCGTGATGGCCTTACCGGCCTTTATGTGATCCGTCACTTTAAAATAATTTTGGCGGAAGCCATTGTGAAAGCGCGCAAGGTCTCAGAACCACTGGCAGTCATCCTGATTGATATCGATAACTTTAAAAAAGTAAATGATACCTACGGCCATCAGGCAGGAGACATGATCTTGCGTGGCACGGCCCAAAATGTGGAATCGAGTGTGCGTTACAAGCGCTCAACGAAAGATATGGATTATGTCGCCCGTTACGGAGGGGAAGAAATTATTGTGCTCCTTCGAAAATCCAATTTGACGGATGCTGCCTTCAAGGTAGCAGAGCGTATTCGTGCTACGGTTGAACAAACAAAGTATGAATCAGAGGGACAAACAATTAGCCCGACAATCAGTTTGGGGGTTTCCTCGCTGCAACCGGGCGATACCATAGATTCTCTTATCCGGCGCGCCGATGAAGCGCTTTATCGGGCGAAAAAACAGGGAAAAAACAGGGTTTGTGTTGAAGGGGGACTTTCTGTTGAGACGGAGGTAAAAGCAGATCATGGTTGAAGAAAACGTTGATCGCCGGCGCGCGCTGCGGCTTACGCTATCTGAAATTGATTTATCGCTGACGATTGATAACCAGATTTATCAAGACATTGAAGTCCTGGATATGAGCACCCTTGGAATGGGGCTTGTACTCAATTTTATTCCTCATTCACGCATTGGAAAAATAAAATTCAATAAGCCCTCTCTTCTGCAGAACCTTGAGATTTCGATTCAGCAACGCTATGTTCATCCTTTTAAGCGCGAAGACGGAAGTTTGTGGCACCGTGCGGGCTACGAATTTCTTTTTACTTCCCCCAATCAGCAGAACAGTCTTTTGAGATGGCTTGGCGATGAACTCAGTAAACAACTGCCTCAAAACGAAAGAATCCCCGGGGGACTGCAGGCTTCCGGGCCGGTTGTGCGGTTTCCCGAAACTGCCGAGAAGTTTGAAAAATGTCTTGGCTTGATGTCTCCGTTGAGCGTTGCCCATGCGATGATTCAAACCAAGTTTTTTACCTTGTTCGAAGCTGGCGAAGTTGTTGCAACGATTCCGTTATATCCCGACATTCTTCCATTTGGGATGCCGGCCGAAAAAAAATTTTCCCATGAAATATCAGGTTTGAAATCATTTGTGGGGCGGTTCGGAGAGATTGGGCCGCTTTATTTAAACCATGAACGTTTCCCACGGGAAAGTCTGATGATGGAGCCGTCGCATCGTGTGCGTATTCTTTTGATGCTTTTTCAGGCCATCTTTGCTTATGCAAAAGGATTTGCGCAGCTCACCCATCTTGTTTCTGTCGTTCCTGCATCCCTTCAGGAATTTTACCGGATGTGGCTCTTTGAAGAAAAAACCCTCGATAAAAATGGCCAGAAACTCATGTGGATAGAACTTAAAAATTTCGAAAACCGGATCGCAAAGGAACGCCCCGAAATTTCCTGGTTGTTTGGACAGGCGCGTAAAAGGGGAGAGACCTGGCAGGGGCTTGAATACAGTTATTATCCGACGCCGGAGCTTATTAAAAAATGGTTCTTTGAAAGCCGTGTGTTTGATGCGTTGAAGTATGAAGAGGCGAAATATTTTCATTTTTGCTTTCCCGAACTTTTTTCAAAACAATCGGAAGGGGGAAAGGATGCTTGAAATGCTGATCGTGGATGATGAAGAAGAAACCCGCAAGTTTTTAAAATGGCATTTTGAGCAAGAAGGTTTTTTAGTGCGCGATGCATCTTCGGGCGAACAGGCCCTTGAAGAACTTGAAAAGAAAGAAGCACAGCTGGTATTGATGGATATGCAGATGCCGGGTATGGGCGGCCTCGAGGCTTTAAAAATCATCAAGCAAAGAAATTCCCGCATTCATGTACTGATTGTGACCGGCGATCACGATCCTGCCAAAATAGAAAAGGTCTTACAGGCAGGCGCGAATCATTACATCCTAAAACCGTTTACCCTTCAAGAATTGACCAAACAAGTTCACGAAATTGCTGCTGAGCTGGTGTGAAAGGAAAAAGGAAATGACTCAACCCAAAAGAAATTGGAGGCTGGGAGAAATTCTTGTTCAAAAAGGCTGGTTAACCTGGCAGCAACTTGAATCTGCCCTGCAAATTCAGCAACAGACCGATAAAAAGGTCGACAATATTCTTTTGGAAAAAGGATTTATTACGAAGAAAGAAAGCCAGAGCCTCTGTCTGGGTGAAATTTTGATTAAAAACAAATGGCTGTCCTGGGAAAATCTGGAGAAGGCGCTGGAATTGCAGCGAAGCACGGGCCGCATCTTGGGAGAAATCCTGATTGATCATAAATTTGTGACAAAGGACCATCTTTATCGCGGACTTGCCCAACAATTTGGCCGGCCGTTTGTGGATTTTGATAATATCAAGATTCCAGATGAAGTCATTGCCCTTGTTTCGAAGCGTTTTGTTCATGAACAAGCGATCATGCCGCTTTTGAAACAAAATGGTATTTTTTTATTTGCAATTTCCAATCCTCAGGATGTGCGGCCGGAAGTGGAACTGAAAAAAATAATTACGGATTGTGAAATACGGTTTGCCATAGCTTCTCCCGAAGGCATTCAAAAAGCCATTCAGCACTACTACCCCTAATCTCAGCAGAAAAAACTGTCCAGCGGCACCATTCGGAGCACAAATTCAATATCGGTTTGAGTGCTCCTCATTGTGCCTTCGAGCACGTTTTCATTCCAGAGAAAACGCGCCTCAGGAACTGCCTCCGGACAGTTTTTTTCTGCTGGCTAATCTCAATCGTGCCTTCGGCTCTGTTCGGCCAGTAAGAATTGTCCAGAGGCAGCTGTGAGCGGACTTTCCAATGGAATGGGAAAGGTCGCGAGCTCGCAATGAAGGCCATTCACTCCGGATTTGATTTATGGCCTGAGTGGTGCCGTCGGGCAATTCTTACCGGCGGCCATGCCTCCGCCACTGAACCGTTGGACGGATCCGTTGTGCTTTGTAGCGGACGCTCCGCCTCACGAGCGCGCCTCAGCGCAATTTCTTGCTTGAGAAAAGCTGGAAGGAAAAGACCATTCCCGCTATAATTCCTTCCATGTCCCGAGTCCTTACCCTGGAAGAAATTTACGCGCCTGTTGAGGCCCGCCTGAAAAGCGTTCCTTCTGCTATTTTGGAAATTCTTTCCACGCCCAATGAGCTGGCGCAGGATGTGGTCCGCTATTTTTTTTCCTCGCAGGGAAAACTCCTCCGGCCGGCGCTCACTTTGCTGGGCGCTGAAATCTGCCGGAATTCTATTATTCCGGAACGTTCAGGGGGCCGTGACGTTTCCCTTTTCACCGAGGGCCGGCTCCTGCATTTGGCCGCTTCCTTTGAAATTTTTCACGCGGCCACCCTCATTCACGATGACATCATTGATTCCGCTTATCTTCGCCGCAATATTCCAACCATTAATGTGAAATGGGGGCCGGAGGTAGCGGTGCTAGTAGGAGATTATCTGCACGACAAAGCCATTGGCTCCATTTTTATGAACGGCAATGAAAAAATAATTTCTACTTTTCTTCAAACGGCCGGAACTGTTTGCGACGGCGAAATCCACGAACTCAAAGAAAAAGACAATTTCAATTTAACAGAACAGGAATACCTTGAAATCGTGGACAAAAAAACCGCGGTGCTTCTTGCCTGCACGCTCCAGTGCGGCGGGATCCTGGCCGGCGCAACGCCCGAAGAAGCGGCCGCGCTAAAACACTATGGGCATTTTTTTGGAATCGCCTTTCAGATTATTGATGACTGCCTTGATTTTACGGGCCAGGAACAGGAATTTGGAAAAACGCTCGGCGCGGATTGCGCGGCAGGCGTGCTCACGCTCCCGCTCATCCGGCTCATTCAACTGGTCGATGAAAAAACCAAGAGTGATGTCTTTAAACTTTTTAAATCTGAAATGGGCACCAGCCACAAATTTCAAACCCTGCTTGCCATGGTGCGCGAATACGGCACAATTCAATATTCACTCGAACGCGCGCGCGAATACTGCGAAAAGGCCCGTCTTGAATTGTCTATTTTTCGCGATGGGCCGGGCCGCCAAAGCCTGGAACGTCTTCTTGATTACGTGATTGATCGCAGCCGGTAGACCGGATGCTCTCCATTGTTCCCACCCCTATTGGAAATCTGCGGGACATTACCCTTCGCGCACTGGATGTTTTAAAATCGGCCGACATGATTATTTGTGAGGACACCCGCCAGACCCAGAAACTTCTGTCTGCGTATGAAATTAAAAAACCACTCCTGAGTTTTCATGAACACAGCGCGGGCGGCAAGGCAAAGGAAATAATCCAAATGCTGCTGGAAGGAAAAAATTTGGCGCTTGTTTCGGATGGCGGCATGCCCCTTATTTCCGATCCTGGATTTCAAATTGTCCATGAGGCGATTTTAAAGGATGTTGCATTTGAAGTGCTGCCTGGGCCGTCGGCAGGAGTGACGGCGCTTGCCGCAAGCGGCCTGGCCACGGATTCTTTCAGCTATTTTGGTTTTTTGCCGCAGAAATCCGCCGCGCGGAAGAAATTTCTCGCAAGCCTTGCTGAAAGGGAAGAGACGCTGATTTTTTATGAGTCTCCGTACCGGCTTTTGCAAAGCCTGGAAGAAATGAGCGAAATTTTTGGACCGCGCGAGGCAGCGGTGGCGCGGGAGCTCACGAAAAAATTCGAAGAAGTCCAGCGTGGAACACTGCCCGAGCTTGTCAAAAAGTTTTCGCAGAAAAAAGTTCTCGGCGAAATTGTGGTTCTGGTTTCAGGCAACAACCGAAAGGTTTTATTCTCGTGAATAAAAAAATCGCGTTTTTTGTTTCTGGAAACGGCACGAACATGGAAAACCTTGTGAAGGAAATCCAGGCCGGCCGTATTCCCGGCGCGGAGGCGCGGCTTGTGCTTTCGGATAATCCCGGCGCAGGCGCCATTGAGAAGGCGCGCAAGCTTGGCGTGGAAGTAAAAGTAGTGGACCGGAAACAATATAAAACCAAACCCGAATTTGAAGCTGCGATGACGCATGAATTGGACGGACGTGACATTGATTTCATTGCGCTTGCTGGATTTATGCGCATTTTAAGTGAGGATTTTGTGCGTCATTTTTCGGGACGAATCATTAATATTCATCCTTCGTTGCTGCCGGCTTTTCCCGGTGGACATGGCATTCGGGATGCGTATGAAGCCAAAGTGAAGGAAACGGGTGTGACGGTTCATTTTGTGGATGAGGGCGTGGATACGGGCCCCATTATTTTACAGAAGAAAGTGGCAGTGGCTGCGAATGAGACTTTGGAATCACTGGAAACTAAAATCCATGCCGTTGAATATGAGATTTATCCGGAGGCGTTGCGGCGGGTGATTTCAGGCCAGGTGCGCATGCCGTCGCACCATCGGGACGACGAATTCTGGACAAATGATTAACCCTTGCTATAATTCCGGGACGGTTCTGCGAGGGACAGGTTTAGAGTAACAAAAGTATCTTTGAAACTGTCCCCGCCAAACCGTCCCAAAATAAGAAAGGATTTTATGTCATCATCTTCTAAAATTTCCAAAATTATCGCCCGCGAAATTCTTGATTCCCGCGGAAACCCCACTGTTGAAGCCGACGTTATTTTATCGAATGGAATCCTCGGCCGCGCCGCCGTCCCAAGCGGTGCTTCCACCGGTGAATACGAAGCCGTGGAATTAAGAGACGGCGATAAATCTAAATATTTGGGCAAAGGCGTGCAAAAGGCCGTCAAAAACGCCAACACAGAAATTGCCAAAACCCTGAAGGGAAAAGATGCGGTTGATCAACAGGCCATTGATCAAATCATGATGGATCTCGACGGTACGCCGAACAAAGGAAGGCTTGGCGCCAATGCGATTCTGGCTGTTTCCATGGCGGCCTGCCGAGCAGCGGCGGAATCTCAAAAACTTCCCCTTTGGAAACACATCGGAAAACTGCACAAGAATAAAAATTTTACGCTTCCGGTTCCGATGGCCAATATCATCAATGGCGGCAAACACGCAGACAATAAAATCGATTTTCAGGAATTTATGATTGCCCCGACCGGTGCCAACAGTTTTTCCGAAGGCCTGCGCTGGATCACCGAAATCTTCCATGGATTGAAAAGTATTCTGAAGAAAAAAGGACATGTCACGGCCGTGGGCGATGAAGGCGGCTTTGCCCCGAACCTTGGCAATGAAGAAGCCTTGGAAGTGATTATGGAGGCCATTTCTGCTTCCGGGTACAAACCCGAAAGCCAGATCCAGATTGCGCTTGATTGCGCGTCGTCCGAGCTCTTTGATGAAGGCGGCCGCAAAGGCTATAAATTTTGGAAATCAAATCCCGGAAAACTTTTTTCTGCAGATGACATGATTGGAATTTATTCGGACTGGATTAAAAAATATCCGATTTATTCCATTGAAGATGGTCTCGACCAGAATGACTGGAGTGGTTACGTAAAACTTACGCGTGCGCTCGGCGGAAAAATCCAGATTGTGGGCGATGATTTCTTCGTGACAAATCCCGAACGTCTGAAAAAGGGGATTGATATGAAGGCCGCGAACGCAATTCTGATCAAGGTCAATCAAATCGGTACGGTGACCGAAACTCTCGAAGCCATTCGAATGGCCCAAAAAGCAGATTACGGCGTCATCGCCTCTCACCGTTCTGGCGAAACCGAAGATGCCTTTATTTCGGATCTTGCCGTGGGCACGGGCGCAGGCCAAATTAAAACAGGATCTCTTTCGCGCACCGACCGCATTGCAAAATACAACCAGCTCCTTCGCATTGAAGAAGCGCTTGGCGCGAAAGCGGTTTATGCTCAAGCGGAGCTGGCCGGCAGCCGGTGAAAAAACCTTTTCTCGCGCTTTGGCTGGTAGCAGGCGGGGCGGTCCTTTTTTCCTGGATTTATCTTCCCACGCTTTCCCGTTATCAGGATTTAAAGACACGCCAGGAAGGAATTGAAATTCAAATCAAAGATTTGAATTCAAAGCTTCGCGATATCCGGGAAGAACGCGACCTACTGAAAAATGATGTGGGATATCTCGAAAAAGTCATTCGCGAAGAACTGGGGCTCGTAAAGCCGGGCGAAATCGTTTATAAATTTGTAGAGGAAAAACCGGCAGTGCCTTCCGCTGACGAATCACTGGCAGCCGGAGCAAAATCCGCTCCTAAAAAAGAGGTTGCTGCGGCTTCGGCGACTTCGGCGCCACCCGTTGCAGCAAAGAAAAAACAGCCGGAAACAAAACCTCCAGCCCTAAGCGTTCCTGCCAAGCTTGTCCCTCCCGCTCCCAAAACCGTTCCGGTGATTCAGCCGGAATCTGAGCCTGCGCCTAGTCCAAAAGAAACGACCGCGGAAGCTCCTGCGGATGTCTATCCTCGCCGCGAAACCCGCTAATCTTTCCAAGTAGTCAATCCTTGCAATAAAACGGGGGATTATTCCGCGACAAAAAGAAGTCTTGTAGGAAGCGAGTCCCACCTACTGAAGCAAGAATGCTCACAAGCGAATCCTGCAGCACCCTATTTTCAATGTTTTTAAGAATGTTTATCCTCCTTCCATTAGCTAATAGCTAAATAAGCTAACAAACGGTTGGTTGAAAGGGTGCCCTATGACAACATTCATTTGGAAAAAAATATTTTGTGCCACGATTGCTTTCCTTTTTATAAATCAAATGTCGGGAACTTATCTTTATGCGCAGGTCACACTGGTGGATCAAAATCCAGCCACCACCCCAAACACAACGGCGACAACTACTCCGGATACAAATGCGTCTGCGCCAGCCGCGAGTCCATCCACTCAATCTTCGCCTTCCGGACAGCAAACGTTGCAGGCTGACAGCCCTTTGTCTCCCGCTACTCCGGAAGACAACACGGCAGTAACCAGCGAGCCATCTGCGGCGCCTAATGCGGCGGTGCAGCAGGCCACCCCGGCGAATGTTACAACTTTCCCCGGCCGGCCGGTGGTGACCACATTTGCCAATCAAGCGAATATCACGATTGATCAAACGTCTTCCTCTGAATTTCGCATGAATTACGATATTACGGCGAACGGAAGTTTTGGAGGCGCGATTATTAATTTTGGTGCAAGCCCGGCCGGTGCCCAAAATTTAAGCAGCGTTTCGCAATATCAATTTCAAATGGCGACGAGCACGCCTTGCGCTGCCGGCACACCCTGTTTGAAAGTGGAATTTGTGGATTCTAATAATCAGTTGGCTTCCACAACCGTGGATGGATTGAGCGCCAATCCAACAACGGTCACCATTACTCAGGCGGAGCTCCAGCAGTCCAATCCTCTTGTTGATTTTACGTCGATCAAACAAATAAATTTTGTCGTGGACCAGAATCTTGCGACCAATCACACGGGTTTTTATGATATTCAGGCCGGGGGATTGGCTTTTACGCCCACCGTGACGGCGCAAACGGGCACAGCCACACCTACCCAATTTCCAGACACGCCTGCGATCACGACGTTTTCCAATCAAAGCACGGTGACGGTGGATCAAACTTCCAATACTCAATTTCGCACCAATTATGATCTTTCAACGCCCGGAAGTTTTGGCGGCTCCATCATTAATTACGCTGAAGCCACCGGCGGGTCTGCCGATTTGAGCGGGGTCACTAATTTTGTTTTTAATCTCGCCACAAACAATAATTGCTCGGGATCCAAGTGCATCAAGATTGAATTTGTGGACACGCAGAACCGGCTTGCGGTGGTAAATGTCAATGGCCTGACTTCTAATTTTCAACAGGTCTCCATTGCCAAGTCTCTTTTAAGTGAAGCGAATTCGGATGTGGATTTTACGCATCTGCGGCAAATTAATTTTGTACTTGAAGAGGCCAACACAAATCCGAAGATTGGATTTTTGGATGTACAAACAGGAGGCACGGGTGGAACAACGCCTACGCCGAATCCAAATCCAAATCCGGAGCCAACGCCCAATCCGAACCCAAACCCCAATCCAGAACCAACTCCGAATCCCGGCCCCACGCCCAATCCCAATCCAGAGCCGGCACCGAATCCCGAACCAACACCCAATCCGGGCAATGCGGTTTTCACGGGCATTACCGAAGGGCAAACCGTGAGCGGAGTGGTCAAAGTTCAGCCGGACTTGGCACAAACACCGGACATCCGGAAAGTGTTCTACTATTTAAATGGAACCAAGGCGGGTCGTTCCTATGATGCCCCCTTTGCTTGGGGCGGAGAAAATGGGGTCGACACAAGCAAGCTTCCGGATGGCGAGTACACGCTTTCCGCACTTTACACCACGCCGCAGGGTGGAGACCAAATTTTTACGGTGCGGTTTAATATTAAAAACGGAAATACTGTTTCCGCCGAAGCCCAATCGCAAGCAGGGCGGGAAGGGATTTTTACGGGCCTTACTGCAAATCAAACCGTGAGTGGACAAGTAACCATTCAGCCGGATCTGCAGGCCGAGCCTAATATCCACAAGGTCTTCTATTATATTGATGGCAACCGCGTAGATAAGGTTTACGCGGCGCCCTTTGCCGTGACCGTGGATACTTCGATACTGAGTAACGGCCCGCACACCCTTTCCATTCTTTATGGAACAACGGATGCGGATTTTCTAAGCCCAGGCGATTTTCTTTTAGAAATTCCGTTTACGGTGAGTGGTGGAACCGAAACGCCGAATGAAAATGAAACCTCCGCAACGGCTCCGGCTTCACCCGTTGTCGTGCAAAATGAGACAGCGGTGAATTCAGAAACGGCCGGAACGCAACAAACCACGCCGACAGCACAAACTACCACAGCCGCCAGCGCGAATGTGAATGTGACGCCTGTGGAACAAAGTACGCCGGCTCCGGCAACGAACACGCAAACGAATAGTACAACAACTGGAAATACTGCGCCGTCCACGGCAGCTCCCGCGACCAATGCGCAGCCAACGAATACCGGTGGAGCGGGAACAACGAACAGTTCCAATACTGCTTCGACGACGGACACGACTGCAAATGGAACCGGAGCAACACCTGGAACGGGAACGCCTTCACCAGCCGGAACAACTCCAGTTTAAAAAGCGACTTCGGCGTCGGCGGGCAGGAATGTCCGCCGGCACCGGCATTAGTTAGCGATTACTTTTCCATTTTTTAGCGCGCCGGTTCTCGGCCATTTTTTCAATTGTAAGACCGCTCACCACTGATTCATCTTCCAGCACAATATTTCGTTTCAAATCCGCGGCCTTGTCTTTGACTTTGATTAAAAGCCAGGGCGTTCTTTGATCCTCACGCGTTTCATCTTGCTTCATTCGTGTGAGCAGAAACGCGCCTTGAAGTTTTTTGCCTTTGAGCCAAATCATTACCTGACCGCGGGACAATGCGGCCTGGATTGGAATAATTTTTTTTGTCCGCACATCATGGCTTAAATTCACAAACGTGCCGTGATCCCAAATAATGACCGTTCCCGCACCATAATTTCCTTCGGGAATAATGCCTTCAAACTTGGCGTATTCCATCGGATGGTCTTCGGTGGGCATGGCCAGGCGTTTGTCTGCGGGATTGAGCGAGGGGCCTTTGGGCACGGCCCAGGATTTTAAGACGCCGCTGACTTCAAGGCGGAAATCATAATGCAAATGACTGGCCGCATGTTTTTGAATCACAAAAATCGGCTCTTTTTTTTGTGGTTTTTTCAGAACGCGGCCCGAAGGCTCCGGCGTTTGTTTAAAATTTCTTTTTTCCTTGTATCGAGAAAGGGATGCTTTCTTTCCAGCACAGTGGGATCCGAAGCTTGGAATTCACGTGACTTGAAGTCGCGGC
>JADMIO011319523.1_pt1 | contig 61791 bp, 60 predicted proteins | sample 8958161 | NCBI WGS metagenome assembly JADMIO01 (sample SAMN16585339, study PRJNA669376) | soil metagenome | isolation source: Crop rotation soil | place: USA: Cullars Rotation, Alabama | collected 2011
CAACTTGTCCACGTGGAATTCTAAGCTTAGGATCCCAATGTGCTGGAAAGGTGGCTGATGCAGGCCATGGAGCGCGAATGGCCCCCCTTCATCTTGGTGACCATCGGCTACCCCGGGGACTCTCCTGATGCGGGGGGCTTACTGCGCGCGCGTGATCTGACATTCGAAGGATGTCCAGATTATTTCACGGGGCATCCTCTGTCGCGCGGCCAGCTTGCGCCTGAGGACGGGGCGAAGAATTTCTGTGGCGCAGCGGAATTTCAAAGCTTCATAGGTGAGGAGCTGATTCCCGAGATCGACCGTCGCTACGAAACCATTGTCGGAGAACGTTCATATTTCGGACATTCCATGGGTGGCGCCTTTGGGCTGTTTACCCTTCTGACAGAGCCAAGTCTCTTCAAGAACTACATCGTTAGCTCACCTGCGCTCGCTTACCACGGGGAAACCGCAAGTGGCGTGCGGTATGAGCATCACGAATTCATATTGAAGCTGTTCCGGGACCTTGTGGTCCGTGGCGGTACATTCGACGGCATCCGCCTTCACATGTCCGTCGGTACCGAGGAGGAGTTCGATCCGGTTCTCGCCAACTGGCGCTTCACCAGCAGCTTTTACCGTCTGGCGGCCTTCCTGATGGCCACGCGGATTCCCGGCCTGAATTTTACGGCCCAGCCCCTGCGCGGGAGAAATCATCTGACGGCGTGGCCGGTGGCCTTCATGGACGGCATAAGCGCGGTCTTCGCGCCCGGACGCCGCGGGCCCAGCGGACTGTAATGAACGCGACATTGCCCTGGACTCTCTACACGTGGGGTCAACGCTGGACGTTTCTGCTGGTCTTGTTTTTGATCTCAACCGCGAACTATTTTGATCGTCACGTCCTCTCAGTGTTGCTTGAGCCGATCAAGACGGAATTCAGGCTCTCCGACACCATGTTGGGCTTGCTCAGCGGCTTCGCGTTCATGACCTTGAACGCCGTGTTTGCGATACCCATCGCAAGATGGGCCGATCGCGCAAATCGCCGCACAATTATCGCACTCACTCTCATGGTCTGGAGCGTCATGACCACATTCTGTGGTTTTGCCCAGACGTTCTGGCATTTGGCGTTTGCCCGCGCGGGCGTCGGTGCGGGCGAAGCTGGAGCCTTGACGCCCGCGCAATCGTTGATCGTTGACTATTTTCCGCCTGGGCGTCGGGCCACACCTCTTGCGGTTTTCAGTGCTGCGACTGTCACGGGATCTCTACTGGCCTTCGGCGTCGGAGGGTATGTGGGCGCCACCTATGGATGGCGGACGGCCTTTATCGTCGCCGGAACGCCGGGGTTGATATTGGCCTTGGCCGCGCGGTTTATTTTGGCTGAGCCGCGATTGCACCTGGGCTTTCGTCACGGTAGCGATCCAACGGAGACCCTCAAGGAATCGCTCGAAAAACTTTGGGGCAAGCGAAGCTACCGGTACGCCTCAGTGGGTTTCATATTGAGCTGGTTTGTCTCCTATGGCCCGTTCGTCTTTATTCCTTCGTTCCTGGTGCGCGTCATGAATGTCGCGCTTGCCGACATCAGTGTGACCTATGGCTTGGTGGTCGCAGCCGCGAGTCTCATGGGAACTTTGAGTGGGGGGTGGTTGGGGGATTTCTTGGGCGAGCGCGACAAGCGGTGGCTTGCGTGGTTGCCGGCCCTCACAAGCGTGCTGGCGGGAGTCCTTTTCGTCCTCTCGCTCTCCGTCCATGATTTCTGGATGTTCATGGTGCTGATTTTCGTAGCCTACGCGCTTCTGACAAGCAGTGCTTCGATCTATGCCGCGATTCATTCCGTAAGCGGTTCCCAAAGGCGTGCCACAGCCCTCGCCATCCTGTTGGTATCGGCAACCCTGCTCGGGGGTGGTCTCGGACCTCTGATCACTGGGGCGCTGAGCGACGCGTTGACGCCGGCCTTTGGTCCGGACGGTCTTCGCTTTTCACTCATGGTGATGATGACGCCGATGATAGCGACCGGTGTCTGCTACTACCTGTTTGGGCGTGCAATGCTGCACGATCTAGAAGACTAATCCGACGGATAGGCATCGCAGAGCTGGAACCATGTATGCCCTTTTAATTCACGGTGGGGCCGGGAGCTTGCCGGGTCATGTCTCGGAAGATCGCCGTTCTCAATACAAGGAGAGCCTCGGTCGAATTCTAAACGACGGCTTCGAGCAATTGGGACGGGGTGAGACAAGCCTCGATGCCGTGACGAATGCGGTCCGAATGCTGGAAGACGATCCACTGTTCAATGCAGGCTGCGGTGCCGCACTGACGCGCGATGGCGCGGCCGAGCTTGACGCCGCCGTCATGGACGGCCGCACCGAAATGGCGGGCGCGGTTGCTTGCCTGAAGCACGTGAGGAATCCGGTCGCGCTCGCGCGACACGTCATGGAGAAATCGCCACATGTATTCCTCGTCGGAACCGGCGCTGAGGAGTTCGCGCTTGAGCAAGGTGTGGAGCTGGTCTCCAACCAATATTTTCTCACTGAGTGGCGCCGCCAGGAATTACAACGACTCCAGGGCGACAAGGGCGCCGGGCGGGTTTCGGGGGCGCAGGGAACGGTCGGTGCCGTGGCCTTGGACCGTGCCGGCAACTTGGCGGCCGCGACGTCAACCGGCGGCGCCGTCAACAAACGGCCTGGGCGGGTGGGTGACTCGCCGATTATCGGCGCCGGGGTCTATGCAAAAAACGGCGTCTGTGCCGTCTCGGCAACGGGCCAAGGCGAATATTTTATTCGCGCGGTAGCAGCGCATCATATCGCTACCGCCGTCGAGTATCGCGGACTATCTCTCGAAAACGCCGCCGCCGAATTGATCCACGAGAGATTGCCAAAGCTCGGCGGTCAGGGCGGGATTATCGCCGTAGATGCAAACGGTGAGATGGTGACCGACTTCAGCACCGAGATGATGTTCCAAGGCGCGCGCAGGTCCGACGGTCTCTGCACGGTGGGCATTCGGCAAAAGAAATCGTGATCCGAAAATGCAAATGAAAAGCTCCGCACGTGAACAGTGCCAGCCCGACGGTCTGGTCAAGAAGGTCCTGAATCTGGACGTGACGTTTCACTGGATTGCCGGATCGGATCGGTTCTGGTTCAAGCGCCAGACGCGGACAGGCGATGAAATTGTGACAGTCGAGGCCTCCACGGGCGAACAGGTGGTCGGGATTGATACTGATGTCCAAAGCATGGAGATGATGCGACCCGATTGGGTCGTTTCACCGGATCGGCGCAATGCAATCGTGCGTCATGAGAACGATCTCTGGATGAGAGATCTTACAAATGGACACGAGGGGCGTCTGACTTTCGATGGCGTGAAGGACTTCGGATACGGAGACCTAGATCCCTCGTACGATCGACAACAGGTTGCGCGCGAGCGCACGGGTGCTCCACCGCCTTTGCTGGGAGTTCAATGGTCACCGGATAGCCGTTTCGTTGTGGCCCTTCGGCAGGACTTGCGACCGTTTCCCGAGCGGCTGTTCGTGACGGAATATGTTCCGCCGGATGGAAAATATACAAAGCCTCACTTCCGAAGAATTCCGCTGCCGTTCGATTCGCAGGCGCCTGACACCCATATCCTTATTTTGGATACGCGCGACGCTTCTGCGCGTCCGCTTGAACTTGATCGCCAGGCTCTCAACGATCTCGCTTTATATTTTTTTCTGGAAGGGTGTCTCTATTGGTCGATGGACAGTCAGAAACTTTTTTTGATTGGCGCGAACCGTGGGGGATCGCGTTTTTCCTTGCTTGCGGTGGATGTGACCACCGGCCAGGCACGTGAAGTGCTGTCTGAAGACGCACGCTTCAACGTTCGGCTGAATCCCTACGATTGGGGTAGGCCAAATGTACACGTAATGTCGAACGCGAAGGAAGTTATCTGGTATTCCGAACGCAGTGGCTTCGGACACCTTTACCTGCACGACGCCACCACGGGAAAACTGAAGCATCAGATTACCAGCGGCGATTGGGTGGTGTTCGACCTGCTGCGGGTCGATGAGTCCCGGCGCCTCGTTTATTTCACTGCCGCAAGCCGAATTTCCGGCGCCGATCCTTACTATCGTTATCTCTATTGCGTGAAGCTTGACGGCGGAGAGCCGATTTTGCTCACACCGGAGATCGCGGACCATAAGTTTAGCAATACATTTTTCGCGGGGGCATACCGTTTTGCAGGTGACGGAATAGCCACGCCACAAGCCGGATCCAGTATCTCGCCAAGCGGCCGTTATTTTATCGACCACTACTCAACCACGACACAACCGCCTGAATACGTTTTGCGAAAGATATCCGGGGAACTGATATCAAAGGTTCTCACTGCCGATGCGTCGGATATTTATGAGGATGGCTGGAAACCTTCCGAGCGTGTTGTGACCAAAGCGGTAGATGGCCACACCGACCTCTACGGGGTCATAGTGAAGCCCCGCGATTTTGACCCAACGCGGCGCTATCCCGTTATCGACTACATGTATCCCGGGCCTCAGCGCAGTTCGGCGCCCCGCAATTTTATTGATCAACTGACTGGCGGATCTATCCATCACCTCCAGGTTTTTGCGGATGCCGGATTTATCGTCGTCGCGATAGATGGTCGCGGAACGGCGCACCGATCTCGTGCATTTCGAGATGCATTTTTGGGAACGGAGGATGTTTTCGGGGCGGTGGATCACGTCGCCGCTATCGAAAATTTGGGCGCACAGCGCGCCTGGATGGATCTGGCGCGTGTCGGGGTTATTGGACAGTCGTTCGGAGGCTATGGCGCTCTCAGGGCGCTGTTGCTGTTCCCTGCATTTTTTAAGGTATGTGTGTCGGCGACCGGTCCGAGCAGTTATATCTTCGCGGAAGGTCAAACGAACGTTGAGAGGTTTTTCGGTGTGCCGGACTCGGACCAAGGGCGCGCCAACTATGACCTCACGAGCAATGCTCGGCTGGCATCTCGATTGCGAGGGAAAGTCCTGCTTGTTTATGGCGGCATTGACGAAAGCGTTCCCCTGAAACATGCATTCGAGATATTGGATGCGTTCGTTAAGGCTGACAAAGACGTTGATCTCCTGATCGTCCCGGATTCAGCCCACGCGGTCCCGAAAGTCCCATACGTGATTCGACGCAGCGTTCAGTATTTTGTCGATCACCTGGCGTAGTTCGGCGCGGCTCCTCTCGCGCAAACGACCAGCCGCGTTCAATGTTGTCGCCGATGGGGTCGACGCCTGCATCAACGCCACGATCCTGCAGCAGCAGGATGAGCTCGGGTGCATCAAGCCGGGGGCTCATGCGGACCTGCTGGTAGTGGAGGGGGGTCCGTTGAAGGATATCGAACTCATGGCCGCCAGCGGCCGAAACCTGCGTCTGATCATGCGGGCGGGAGAGATCATCCGAAATGATCTAGTCTGGCCCCCACCCCGGCCGACCTAGCTATCCCCCAACCCTGAGACACCCCAGACCCGACAGCCAGACACCCGATTTCAAAATAATTTGAAACGGCGGCGTTTCCCCCGGGCCTGCGCCTTGTGCCCCCCGCCCGGCCGATCCTACACTTTCGTGAACCTGCACCGGGACGGCCCGTGGGTAAAGTCTCCACCAAGGCAAATCTGTTTTCGCCGGTCACCCTGGCCGCGGGGGAAACCCGCGCCGCGCCCATGGATCTCGCCGCGCTCTATGAACGTCACTGGGGCGAACTCTGCGCCCATGTCCGCAAGACCTTCGGCATCGGCCCGCCGGAGCCAGAAGACGTGGTCCAGGCGGCCTTCGTCAGCTTCGTCTCCTATCCGGAGCGGGCCACCGTCGCCAATCCGCGCGCTTTTCTCTACGCCAGCGTGCGGAACATCGTCCTCAATCACCTGCGCCATGAAAAGCACTGCAACGATCACGCCCAGGATGTCCTGCACGGCGCCACGCACGACGTCATGTACGAAATCTCGCCTGAGCGTGTCTTATTGGACAGGGAACACGTGCGTCATCTGGCGCAGGCCCTTGCCGGGCTGCCCGCCAAGACGCGGCGCCTGGTGTTGCTGAATCGCCTGGAAGGTCTTTCCCATGGGGAAATCGCCGCGCGGTTCGGCATGTCGGAGGCAAGCGTGCAGAAGCAGATCAGCCGGGCCTTGGCGACCTGCCGCCTGCGGATGAAGGTCCAACGCGAATCGGATGACCGGTCGGGAACATGAAGCCGCAGCATCACCACAGGGCCGATCCAAGGATGCAGGCGCTCGAGATCGAAGCGATCGAGACCGACGCGGCGGATTGGGCCGTGCGCGTCGACAAGGGCGCGCTCTCCGCGGCCGATGCCGCCCGGTTCGCCGCCTGGCGTGCGGCGGATCTGCGCCACGAGCGCGCCTATCGCGCGGCGGCGGCGGATTTTGCCGCCCTCAGCCGTATGCCCGAACTCACCGCCCTCCTGGGCGAACCTACCTGGCGGGAGCGCGCGGTTGCCCGCTGGCAGGCGGTTCGCCGTGCGGTGGAGGGCGTCATGGCCGATGCGGTCTGGCGACCCGCCTTCAAGGGCGCCGCCGCGGCGGCGGTTTTTGGCGCCGGCGCCGTCTTCTATCTCGCCTCCCAGCCGCCGTCCTATGAAACCCGCGTCGCCGAACTGCGCGATCTGACCCTGGCGGACGGCAGTGTGGTGACTCTCGGCGCGTCCTCGCGCATCGAGGTGAAGTTCTCCGCTGGCGAGCGCCGGATCGTCCTCATCCGGGGCGAGGCCTTCTTCAACGTGGCGAAGGACCATGCGCGGCCCTTCACCGTCGCCGCGGGCGATACCAAAGCCCGCGCGGTCGGCACGAAATTCGATGTCCATCGCGGCCCGGATGAGGTGCGTGTGGCGGTGATGGAAGGCGTGGTGGAAGTGACCACCCAGCCGCTCGCCGCGCCCGCTGACCCCAGTCCCGTCGATCTTTCGCCCGCCGCCGCGGTGCAAACACTTTCGGCCGGTCAGGAAATTGTGGCGCCGCGCGCCGGCCGGCCCGCGCCGGTACGCGCCGCCGCGCTCGCCCACACCGGCGGCTGGCGCTCCGGGCGGCTCGACTATGACGGCGTGTCCCTGCGAGAGGTCGTCGCCGACGTCAATCGCTACTATCCCGGCCGCGTCGCGCTGGCGTCCGAGGATCTCGGCGGGTTGAAGGTCACCACCTCGTTCCGCGCCACCCAGATCGACCAGATGCTCGACGCCATCGCCGGCGTGCTGTCCCTGAAGGTGGACCGCAACGCCAATGGCCGCATCGTCCTCAGCGCCAAAACGACGGCGTCGAACAATTAGAGCGCCTCACGAAATTCCCACCCCGAAAAAAATCTGTCTGCTTTCCAGGCCCCACGTGTCCCAGTGACAGGGCCGTCGCGCATCGTCGCGCCGCCCCGGGGTTCAGATTGGGGAAGACAATGAACAGATTTTCGCGCCTCTACGGTACTGTCAGCACCTTGGTCCTGGCGCTCGCTTTGACCGGCCAGGCCGCCTGGGCGGCGGACAAAAGTTTCGACATCCCGGCTCAGCCGTTGTCCAAAGCGTTGCTGCAGTATTCCCAGCAGTCCGACGTGGTGGTCGCCGCGCCCTATCCGCTGGTGGAGGGCAAACAGGCGCCCGCGCTGAAGGGCAATATGGCGCCGGATGTGGCGCTCGATCGTCTGCTCGCCGGCTCAGGCCTGCGGGCCTCGGCCGGTCCCAACGGCGAAGTGATGATCCAACCTGTTGCGCAACGCCTGTCCGGCGCCACACCGCCCCCACGCCCGGGCGAGGCGGCCCGGGTGAAGGAGACCCAAGCCGCAAACCCTATCCAGACGGCCGCCGCGGAACCGACAAGCGCCGCCGCGAGCCGGAGTGAAGAACGCCTCTCTCAGGTGGAGGAAGTCGTCGTCACCGCAACCCGCCGCGCCCAGAACATCGAAGACGTGCCGATCAGCATGGCGGTCCTCACGGCGGCCGAGATTGACCGGCGCGGACTGATCAATAGCGCGGACTATTTGCGATCAATTCCGGGCGTGAGCCAGACCGAAGGATTCCCCGGACAGGCCGTTACGATTCGCGGTCTCGAAACCACGCGGGATCTGCAGAACTATGGCTCCGGGACAACGGTAGCGACCTATTTTGGCGAAACCCCGACCTCGAATTCGGCCGGTCTCGGCGGAGGGTCGAACATCGACCTGAAGGTCGTGGACATCGCCCGGGTGGAGGTGTTGCGGGGTCCGCAGGGAACGTCTTTCGGCGATTCGTCGATGGGCGGCGCCGTACGGACAATTCCTGTCGCGCCGAAGCTGGACCGGTTCGAGGGCAAGGTCGCCGCCGGCTACTCGCGGACCTCCGGTACAGGGGGCGACAATTACAATGTGCAGGCGATCGGCAATATTCCGCTCGTGGCCGACAAACTTGCCTTGCGCGTCACGGGTTATCAGGACCGCGACGACGGGTTTTATCGCAACCGCGCGGCCTCAGACTCCACGTTTGCCGCGAGAGCCGTGACGCCCTACGGCGCCCAGGCTTTTGCCCTGGATAAGGAACATGTCGGCTCTCACGCCGTCGTCGGCGCGCGCGCTGCCGCGCTGTTTCAGGGTTCGGACGATTTTCGGTTTACCGCGACCTACGTGAAGCAGAAAACCGAAATCAATGGCCCACCGGTCGCGACCAGCGGCGGTTACGACCAGACGACCCTGCAAGTCGCACCCGAACATGTTGTTCGCGGGCAAACGGGCGGGGCGTCCGATACGGATATCGATCTTGTAAACGCCTTGGCGGAATTCAAGTTGAGTTGGGCGGATCTGCTGGCCTCCTACTCTTATGTCAGCAGCACGTCGACCCAGGCCTACCAGTACACCTACATCAATTCACTCTTCCCTGCCTCGTTTAAGGCAGACAGCCGCCATCTGGAACATATTGGCGAACTGCGCCTCGTTACCAACTTCAGCGGGCCCTGGAACTTTATTGCGGGGCTCTATATTCAGCGGGTGCGGGACAAGGAATTTAACGACTATCTCTGGTACGGAACGCCTGCCACCAGCATCTTCCGTCCACAGCAGCGCGCCCTGGGCACGTTCTTTGATCGTCGGACACTGACTCAGAAGGCCGCCTACGGCGAAGCGTCGTGGGAAATAGTGCCGCGCCTCGTGCTGACCGGCGGCGTGCGCGGATATAAGTACGATCGCACGTTTCATTACGATGCGGACGGCACGCCGTTCTTTGGAGCGGCGGGCGTTCATGTGCTGACGGACACCGGAGTCTCCGGTGCGACGGGTCGCGTCAACCTCAGTTACAAGATCACTGACGATGCGCTCGTCTATGGTGGGTGGTCGCAAGGCTTTCGCCTGGGTCAGCTGCAAAGAGGCGTTCCTCCCGGAACGTGTGACTTGAACAACGACGGCGTCATCGACGGAACGAATATCACCGTCGCATCGACACGGAAGCTGAACTCCGACACTGTGGAAAATTTTGAGGTCGGTGGTAAGTTCGCCACCCACAATCGCCGTTTGATGGTGTCTGCGGACGCTTTCCACATGAACTGGTCGGGCATGCCAATTCGGGCCATCGCCCCATGCAGCGGCGTGACCCAGAGCTATACCGCCAATGCGGGCTCCTCCACGTCCCAAGGTGTCGAATTCCAGGCGAATGTGCGCGTGACCGATGCCATCCGTCTGGATGTCGGCGGATCGTACGTGGACGCGAAGCTCTCGGAGGCCATCGGACAGCCGCTCAATGCGCCCAAAGGAACGCGGCTTCCGTCGCCGAAGGTCAATGCCAATCTGGGTTTGGAGTATGGCTTCCAGGTTGCGGGCTATCAGACGTTCTTGCGCACGGACGTGGTTTACGTCGGTCCATTCTCCAGCACGGTCAGTTTGCTGCCGAATACGGTAGCGGGGGACTATGTCAGGATCGACCTTTCGGCCCGGGTCGAAGTTCGTAACTTCAACGTCACGCTCTTTGTCGACAATTTAGGGAATGAAGACGCCTTCACATATCGGTACTCATCCAATCTGGGACCGTTGTGGGGATCGCGCTTGCAGCCTCGCACGATTGGACTCCGCGCCGGATATTCCTTTTAGACGCGATATGCCGGCGTGATGATCGACGTTGAAGCCGTTCTCCGCGAGGTCCCCCATTTCGATGTGTTCTGTTCCGTGGAGAAACTCCACGCCCTGGCGGAGAGTCTGCGTGGGGATCGACGGTTCCAGATAACCGTTGTGGGACACAGCGCGCGAGGTGTGCCGATTTACCATGTGCGCTTCGGCACCGGATCGGTACGGGCGTTGGTGGTCGCTTTCCCGCATTGCATGGAGCCGATCGGCGGCCTCACGGCGTTCAGTCTGCTGACCTTGCTCCGTGACGGCAATCGGGCGCTGCTTGAAGCCGACGTAGAATGGCATATCGTTCCTTGCATCGATCCTGATGGAGCGATGCTGAACGAGGGATGGACGCAGAAGCCATTCACGTTCGACAACTACATGAGACATTACTACGTCCAGGAAACCGTCAACCAAGTCGACGCGACCTTTCCGATTTCCTACAAGAAAATGACGTGGAGTCAGCCGTCGCGGGAAGCGGGGGTGTTGAAGGAGCTTCTCGACCGGATCAGGCCCGATTTTTTCTTCTCGCTTCACAATACCCGCACCGGGGGCGCATTTTACTACATCAGCCGCGACGTCGGCCCGGTCTATTACCAGCAGATATATAGCCTTCTTGAGCGGCACGACTTTCCGCTGCAAAAGCATGCGCAGTGGAAGGAGGTTCTCGCGGAATTCGCCCCGGGCGTTCTCGAGTCCGTCGAGTACCGAAAATTTTACGATTATTTTGAGCGCATCATGCCGGATCCGCAGAAAACAGATTTGCTGAAGCACGGCGTGGGCAGTTGGGAGTATCTGAAAGAGATCAAGCCCGATGCCCTGAGTTTCACCGCGGAAATGGGTTACGTGGTGCATCCTGGGGCCGAGTCGACCAAGGATACCGGTCAGAATTTGCGGAGGATCAAGCTCAAGATAGACGCCGACAATAAATTTCTGGGCAGCATCATTCTCGATGAGTGGGAGAAGGTGAAGGGCGACCTCGATACACGCAGCCCATTCTACAAGACCGTGATCGGCGGCTGGGTCCTTCCCGACAGGGACAAGCTGTGTGAAGGCGGCTTGCCCGTCGCGCGGTACCCGACGCAAGAGGTCCTGTTCAATCCTCAATATGATCGGCCGATGACCGAGGCCGACCTGCTCAATGCTTGTATGGTCGACGGCGGGTTCTTCTATCATCTCTTCGCCTATCAGCTCGTTAGGCTGTTAAAGGCCTCGCCGCAGACATCGGCTGTACAGAACGCGATCGCCCGGCTGGAGCGTGTCTTTGACGATGCCCACGCGGAGCTCGCGCGCTACGTCGACTTCGGCGCCTTCAAGGTGGTCCCGTGTGACAAGCTTGCGAAAGTGCAGCTTGGCAGTGGCCTTATCGCGCTCAATGCAGTCTTGGACGCCCGGTCGTAAGCGTGCCGGGGTCGAACGCAATAGTCTCGGTCCGCAGCCCGGCCTACAGGCGGTACGTTCTGGTCGTCATGACCATGGTTTACATGTTCAGCGGGGTCGATCGCTCGCTGATGATCCTGCTGCTGCAGCCCATCAAACAGGATTTTCTGCTCAGCGACACGCAACTCGGTTTCCTGACCGGCATTGCCTTCGGTCTGTTTTACGCCACTGTCGGCCTGCCCATTGCCCGATGGGCTGACGTCGGCAACCGCGCGAGAATCGCCGCATTGGCGATCGGGGTGTGGGGCGTGACTATGGCGGCCTGCCTCTTCGTCACCAACTACCTCCAACTTGTCCTTGCAAGAATTGCCGCCGCGGTGGGGGAATCAGGCGGCAAGCCGCCGACCTATTCTCTTGTCGGCGATTACTACCCGCAGCCCGCTGAACGTACCCGCGCCATGGCGGCCTATATGACCGGTAGCCCGCTGTCGTCGCTGCTGACCTTCAGTCTCGCAGGCTGGCTCAGTGAACACTACGGCTGGCGAGCGGCGTTTTTAATCATGGGCGTGCCCGGTCTGATATTGGCGGTGCTCGTTGTACTCACGATCGAAGAGCCTCGCTTATCTGGACGCCTGCCAAAACTTTCCGCGCGCTCTCCGCCGCCCATCTCCGTCGTTCTGAAAATCCTGTGGCAGCGGCGCGCGCTGCGACACTTATGCTTCGCGTTGATCCTTCTGTACACCATGGGGCTCGGTATGGCGCCGTGGTATGCCGCCTTCATGATGCGTGTGCACGGAATGGGAACGATCCAGGTCGGATTGTGGTTCGGCGCGATATTTGGCTTTGGCGGGATTGCTGGCAGTCTATGCGGCGGACACGTGGCCGCGCGCTGGTTTGGAAGCAGTGAACGCATGCAAATGAAAATGAGCGCGATTGCCGTGGCGCTCCTCGTGCCTTGCTTCGTTGGATTCCTTCTGTCGCCCGGAAAAATTCCGGCGCTTGCGTGTCTCACGTTGCTCTTGATGACTTTCAGCTTTTATTTGGGGCCCGCGTACGCGGTGTTGCAACGGCTGGTTCCGGATGAGATGCGCTCGACGATGCTGGCGACGGTCATGCTGTTTGCCAATCTGATCGGGTTTGGGATCGGGCCGCAGGTGGTGGGGATTATCAGCGACGTGCTGTTGCCGGTGGCAGGTAAGGAGTCCCTGCGCTTCGCGATGCTGGCGATGTCGTTTGTGGCGTTTTGGGCCGCCTACCATTTTTGGCAGGTTGGTCACACAGTGCAGGACGAGATCGCTGCGGTCGGCGCGGAGGGGAGTTCCCCAATCGGTTAATTTCGGGGCGTTCCAAAAACAGTTTCCATTCAGCGGAAGAGGCTGTTCGGCATGAGGACGCAAAAGCAGCAAGGGTCCGAGGAGAAAGCAGTTCCGATTCGGGCCGAGACTATTGATCTGCCTCTTTCGAGTTTCCTCGAGCCGGACGCGCGACGTGCTCTGGTACGGCGCGAACAGATGATCGAGCGCATAAGGAAGGCCTGCCCTTACGGGAAGGAAGATCTGCTGGGCATTCGTAAGCACTGGCATGAGCATTATCTTGAGCCGCTTGCAGTCCAGCTCAGGGATCTCTACGACGTTTGCATTCAACCTGAAACGGTCGCGGGTGTTTATACCGAGAACATCGTTCCAACGCGGGGCGTCATTCCTAAAAATAGAGACCGCGTACTGATCAACTTGCACGGCGGTGGTTTTCTTTTTGGAGCGCGCTCCGGTGGCCAGATTGAATCCATCCCTGTGGCGGCTTTGAGCGGGATAAAGGTCGTCAGCGTCGATTACCGAATGGCGCCGGAATTTCAATTTCCGGCGGCGACTGAGGACGTCGTCGCGGTGTACGCTGAAATGTTGAAGAGTTATTGCCCCGAAAATGTCGGCATTTTCGGCTGCTCTGCCGGTGCCGTACTGACGGCGGAAACAGTGGCGACCCTGGAGCGAAGAGGCCTGCCCCGTCCTGGCGCTATTGGGATGCTTTTTGGTGCGGCTGCTTTCTGGGCGGACGGCGACACAGGTGCTTTTCGTCCGTTGTTCGCGGGTGCGCCCTTAGAAGGGGCCAACGAGCATCCCTACTTTAAGAATACGGAGCCGAACGATCCGCTCGCATTTCCAGCGAGGTCGAGCGAGACCATGGCTAAATTTCCGCCATCACTATTGGTTAGCTCCACGCGCGACCATGCCCTGAGCTCTGTCGTGCATACGCATTCCTGCCTCGTCAAGCAAGGCGTCGAGGCTGAACTGCACGTGTGGGAGGGATTGGGGCACGTCTTCTCGAACAATGCCGACCTGCCGCAAGCTATTGAGGTGCACGAGGTGACGACGCGGTTTTTCTCCAAGTACCTCGGGGTTTCACGGCAATAACTTCCGCCACGCGCAACGCGATTGATCGGGCGCGGCGGGGGCCGGGCGCAAGAAAACAGCGGACACGCGTTCCGTTTGGCCGCGCGCCCCCATCCCCGAGGCACCCCACTCCCGACAGCCTGCGCCGACCCCATAAGACCTAGACGGCCCAGATTCAAAAAGTCCCATCTCTTTTTATGGAGAAGGCTGCTCGAACCCGTCTTGCTGGGGGCGGGAAACCGGCCCATCCTGACTGACGGTCTGTAGCGGAGTTCGCAGGTGCGTGGGGAGTCACAACGGGATGAGGACGCCCCGGACGATCCCGGGCCAGGCCCGGAGTCGTCGTCCGCGCACCGGCAATTTGTTGAGAATCTTGCCGAACGCTATCGCGCGCCGTTAATGAGTTATTTTCTGCGCCGCGTCAGAAGCCCCGCCGAGGCGGAGGATTTGACGCATGACGTCTTCCTGCGGGTCATGCGCCGGCCCGACGGTACGGATATCGACAATCCGGAAGCCTTTCTCTTCCAGACAGCGGCAAATCTGCTGCGGGACCGGGTGCGCAAGGAGATCAATCGCGAACGCTACGTTTCCGAGTCGGTCGTCCGAGAGCCCCAGGTTGAGACAAAAACGCCCGAGCGCGTCTTACAGACAAAGGAAACACTGGAAACCCTCGGCGCGGCGCTTGCCGAGCTCAATGACAAAACGCGCGATATATTTACGCTGCATCACTTGGAAAACATGAAATATCGCGAGATCGCGGATCTCTTGGGCATCTCCTTTAGCGCGGTCGAGAAGCACATGGTCAAGGCGCTCGCGCACCTGACCAAGCGCATGAGACGGCCATGACCGAGCAGCCGGAAACCACAAGCGACGACGACACCTTGCTCGAGGAAGCCTCGGGATGGTTTTTGCGTCTGCGGCTCGCCGTCGGCGGTGAGGGGGACGAGCCGGAAGCCGTTGTGCGCGCCGCGCTTGCGGAATGGCTTGCGGCAAGTCCGGACCACCGGGCCGTCTATCACGAAGTTGAACGGACATGGAGCGCCGTCAGCGAGAGCGCCAGCGCGCCGGAGATCATGGTCAACCGCCACGATGCCTTGCGGCGCGTGCGCGGGGCGGTCCGCCGCCGATGGGCCCTCGGCGGTCTCTCGCGCTCCGCTGCCGCCGCTGTGTTTCTGCTTTTCGCGACCGCGACAACGCTTGCCTGGATGGGACAGCGGTTCTTTAGCGAAAGCGTCTACGAAACCGCGATGGGTGAGACTCGTGTGATCACGCTCGCCGACGGCTCCCGCATTGCCCTGGATGGCCAGACGCGGATCGCCGTCTCCTACACGGACGACGCCCGTAACGTCGGCCTCCTGCGGGGCCAGGCGCAGTTTGAAGTCGCAAAGGATCGCGCGCGGCCATTTCGCGTCACGGCGGGTGACCAGACGATCGTCGCCGTTGGCACGGCGTTCAACGTCGAGCTTTTGGACAACCGGGTGCTCGTGACATTGATCGAGGGACGGGTCGCCATAACGCCGGCGGAGACGCAATCGGCATCCACGTCGGAACGCGGAAAATCTCCGACGGAGACGGCCGCGAGAACGGCTCCCAAACACCGCGAGCTCCGATCGGGCCAACAGCTCGTTGTCACGGAACAATCGGGTGTGTCCGAGCTCAAGGAAGTGAACGTTGAAAACACCATCGCCTGGCGCTCGGGAAAGCTTGTCTTCAAGAATGAACCCCTCTCGACGGCCGTCGTGCGCATGAACCGGCAGGCGGCGCGTGAAAGATTGAAGATCGCTGATCCAAGTATTGCCGCGATCGGCATCAGCGGCATATTCAACGCCGGCGACCAGGACGCCTTTGTCGACGCCCTGGCCCATTATTTTCCGGTGCGGGCAATCCCCGGCCGGGACGGGACCATCGAACTTCATGGAGTGGATTAGATCGCCTAGGCCGTCTGCAGATGCGCGTTTTCCGGTTGTTACATTTTTACAACTGAGACAAATGCGGAGTTGCACGTCGGAAGGTCCTAGAAGCCCAGCAACGCTGAAGGCTTCGTGATCTGACCAGCGCAAGGGTCAGGGGCCATAAGGGGATCATAGATGCCGCGCTCAACGACATTCACTTGGAATAGCCGCGTGTTCATCGGCTTGGCGGTACTGCTGCTGACCGCGACAAGCCTCACGCAGGTGCGCGCCGCCGATATGCGCGCGATCACGCTCGACATTCCGCCCCAGGACCTCGATGAATCCTTGCGCGCTTTGGGGCTTGCCGCCGACCGGCAAGTCTTGTTCTCGGCGGACGTTGTCGCGGGGCGCCGGTCCAAAGCAATTTCGGGGACCTACACCGCGGAAACCGCGCTGGCGAAGCTGCTTGAGGGCACCGGCTTGGCGTACGAGGAGCGCCCCTCCGGCGTGCTGATGGTCAAGGCGGCGCCGCAAAGAGTCGGCAAAGACGCCGCGCCACCACCCGGGGATGCCTTGCGCGCGCGAGGTGGGGAGGCGCCCGCCGCGCGCCCTACCCAAGTGGCCGCCGCGGAGACGACAAACACCGCCGCGAGCCGGAGTGATCGGGTTTCCGTAGAGGAAATCATCGTCACCGCCTCCAAGCGCGCGGAGCGACTGATTGATACCCCGCAGGCCGTCACGGTTCTGTCGGGATCCGATCTGACCAAGATCGGCGCCACCCAGTTTCGCGATTTCGCCAGCATGGTGCCGGGCCTCAGCTTCACCACCGCCGGCGCCGGCAACACGCAGATCACACTGCGCGGCGTCACGGCCGGTTCGGACGTCGGTCCCACCGTCTCGGTCTATATCGATGAAGTGCCGTTCGGCGCGGTCGGCGCGTTTGTCCAGGCCAACAGCAAGATTCTCGACGCAGCGCTGTTCGATCTCGAGCGGATTGAAGTTCTGCGGGGTCCGCAAGGTACCCTGTACGGCGCGAGCAGCATGGGCGGTCTCATCAAATATGTGACCAAGATGCCCGACACCACTGCGGTGAACGGACTCGCCCAGGCCGGCGTCTCGGGCACGCAGCATGGCGGCATGGACTACAACGTCGGGGTCTCGGCCAACATCCCGATCACCCAGGACAAATTCGCGGCCCGGGCGAGCGCGTACCAGGCCCATGACGGCGGCTATATCCGCAACGTCGCGCGGCGGCAGGACAACGCCAATCGGTCCGATACCTACGGCGGGCGTCTCGACCTGCTGTTTTCGCCCACGGACAAGCTGAACATCCGCGTTCAAGGGTTTCTGCAGAACAGTAACCGCGACGGCGACGGAACGGCGGACTACACCTACGCCGGCGCGCAGCCTTACGGAAGCTTGGGCCAAAGTCGCGCGCTGGCGGAGCCCTACGACCAGAAAATACGCCTTGTCAGCGGCACGGTCGCCTACGACTTCGGTCCGGCGGCGCTCACCTCCGTCTCAAGCTTTCAGACCTCGCGCACCCATTACGTCGTCGATGCCTCCTTCGCCTATGTGCCGCTCTTCCGCAACAGCTTCGCGCGTACTTTCGGGGCGGTCGGTTATCCCGCGGATCTGGGGACGGATAAATTCACCCAGGAAGTCCGATTGAGCTCCCAAGGCACTCACGCGGTGGATTGGCAAGTGGGCGGATTCTATACGCACCAGACGAGCACCAACGTCCAGTTCTTCGCGTTCTATGACCTGGCGCTCCAGCCGGTGCCTAGCGCCACGCAGCAGTATTTTTTCTACGTCAATCCCTCGTCGGTCGAGGAATACGCGGGCTTCGGCGACATGACCTGGCATGTCACGGATCGCTTCGAAGTGATGGGCGGCCTTCGGGTCGCGCGCAGCACCCAGGAAGCCGTGGTGTCCGGCAGCGGCGCGCTGGTCACCCCGCGGCCCTCCACCAGTTCCAGCGATACCGCGGTGACCTATCTCGCCAATGCCCGGTATCATTTCACCGACACCGCGACCGGCTACGTCCGGTTCGCCACCGGCTACCGGCCGGGCGGTCCGAACTACGGCGTGATCGACATCACGACCGGTCGGGCCACAAGTCTGCCGCCGTACGATTCGGACAACCTCAAGAGCTATGAGGTCGGCTTCAAGGCCACGACCGCCGACCGGCGTTTCAGCATCGATCTCGCCGGCTATTACATCGACTGGAACAACGTCCAGCTGTCCGTCAGCCGTGGCGGCCTTGGCGTGATCGCAAATGCCGCCGGCGCGACCGTCCGCGGCGGAGAACTCGCCGTCTCGGCGACGCCCGCGGAAGGCTTGACCGTCGCGGGCTCCATCGCCTACGCCGACGCGCACCTCAGCGCGGCAAGCACCGATCTGCGCGCGGTCAGCGGAGAGCGGCTGCCGAACGTCCCGCGCATCACCGCGACCCTCAGCGCGGACTATGTCTTTGCTGTGGAACCCTGGCAGCCTTCGATCGGCGCGACCCTGCGTCACGTGGGAGATCGCAAATCCGGATACAGCGGCTCAACGTCGCAGCATGACCTGCCCGCGTACACCACCGTGGACCTCCGCGCCGGTGTCGTGGTGAAGGCGGGCAACACCCAGGACGTGGATCTCCAGGTCTATGTCCACAATGTCGCCGATCGGCGCGGCGAACTGGGTCTGCTGCTGCCGCAGTTCGGGCCCCGTGTCGCTGTTGTCAAACCCCGCACCTTTGGCCTCAGCGCGACGACGCGTTTCTAGTACCCGGAGTCAGCATGTCGTTGATCGTTACCGGCGCCACGATTATCGATGGCGTCGCCGAAAAACCCATCGCGGGCAGCGCCATCTGGATCGAGGCCGGGCGGATCCGCGCGATCGGGCCGGAGCGTGATCTCGGCGCTCCGTCCACGGTTGAGCGGATGGACGCGCGGGGAAAGTACGTCATCCCCGGCCTGATGAACGCCAACGTTCATCTTCTCATCGACATTCGCCTGGAGAACCTGGCGCGCTACATGGGGCGCTTCGAGGACTTGATCATCGAAACCGCCCAGATCGCCCTCAAAGCTGGGCTCACCACCGTATTCGACACCTGGGGGCCGCGTCGCTTTCTTATGTCTGTGCGGGACAAGATCAACGCTGGCGAAATTCAAGGCAGCCGCCTGTTTTGCGCCGGCAATATCATCGGCTTTGACGGGCCGCTCTCCGCGGATTTCATGCCCAAGGCCGCCGAAGTGGCGAGCGCGGATTTCAAGCGGCGCATCAATTCCATCTGGGCGGAAAACGTCGGCCGGCACCTGATGTGGCTGACGCCGTCCCAGGTAGCGAAGCATGTGCGAGACTATATCGGTCGCGGGATCGATTTCGTCAAATACGGATCCAATGAGCACTATCTCGCCTCCGCGGGGGCGTTTCTGGCGTTCTCCCCCACAGTCCAGGCCGCGATCGTCGAGGAAGCCCACCGTGCCGGAATCACCGCCCAGGCCCATACGGAATCCGTGGAAGGCTTGCGCATCGCGGTCGACGCCGGTTGCGACATCATTCAGCACGCGAATATGACCGGACCGGTCCCGATCCCCGAGGACACCTTGGAGCTCATGGCGCGGCGGAAGACCGGCGCGGTGGTGTTTCCCAACACCCACGCGCGGCTTGAGTGGATCAAGGTTACCGAAAACAGGGGCGCCGCGGTGTGGGAGACCATGGACGTGAACGCCCGCAACCTGATCCGGTCCGGCGCCACGCTTCTCCTGGCAAATGACGGCGGCGTTTATGCGCCGGAAATGTTGACCGATCCGATCACCAGCAAATGGTGGATGGCCCCCGGCGAGGACAATCTGAACGACCTGAGCACCGGTCACTTTGTCTGGTTCAGGGCCATGGAGGAGAAGGGGTGTTCCGCCATGGAGATGTTGCGGGCGGCCACCATCAACATCGCCCGCACCTACGGCAAGGACAGGGACCTGGGCACCCTGGAGCCGGGAAAGATCGCCGACCTGCTCATTCTCGACCGCAACCCGATGGACGCGGCCAAGAACTTTCAGAGCATTCGAACGGTGATCAAGGACGGCGCGATCGTCGATCGCGACAGTCTTCCCCAGAAGCCTCTCGTGAGCCTGCCCTTGGGCCCGCCCGAGGAAGAAGAGGCGTCGTTCATTCCGTTCCTGGCCGGCAGCACCGCTTTCCCGGGGTGCCCGTCTTGCATTCACGAGCACGACTGACCGGCGGCGCGGCGAACTTCAGTCCGCTCTACCGGCGCTATGCGCTGGCCGTCATGACCGGGGTGTTCACGCTCAATCTCGTCGACCGCGGTCTGTTGGTCCTGCTTCTGCAACCCATCAAGGAAGACCTGCGTCTCACCGATACGCAGCTTGGGTTTGTCACCGGCATCGCCTTCGGCATCTTCTACGCGGTGTTCGGCCTGCCGATCGGGCGATGGGCCGACAAGGGCAATCGCGTGCGCGTGACCGCGCTCTCCATCGGGCTGTGGGGCGTCACGGTGATGTCCTCTGTTCTTGTGATGACCTACGCGCAGCTAGTGCTCGCGCGGATCGCGGCGGCCATCGGCGAGGCGGGATGCAAGCCGCCGACATATTCTCTGGTCGGCGACTATTTTCCAAAGCCGGTCGAGCGAACCCGCGCCATGGGAATCTACTGGCTCGGCAGCCCCATCGCCGGTCTCGTGAGTCTCATGGCCGGCGGCTGGTTGAACGCCCACTTCGGATGGCGCGTTACGTTTCTGCTGATGGGGATTCCTGGTCTTGCCATGGCTCTGCTGGTGATCGCGACCATCAAAGAGCCGCGCGCGTCCGATCCGGACTGGAAGCCGCATGAGGTAATCCAGCCGCCGATGCGCGCCGTCGTCACCACATTGTGGCGGCAGCCCACAAGCCGCCACCTCAGTATCGCCCTGATCCTGTTCTACACGCTGGGTTACGGCATGGCGCCCTGGTACGCGGCCTTCCTCATCCGAAGTCACGGCATGTCGACACAGGAGCTGGGTCTCTGGCTAGGGCTCATCTTCGGACTCAGCGGCGGCGCCGGGATCTTTCTCGGCGGCTATGTCGCCGGTCGGTGGTTCGCCGATGACGAGCGCGGCCAGCTGCGCATGAACGCCCTCTCGTTTGCGTCGCTTATGCCCTTGTTCCTGGCGTTCCTTCTGGTGCCGCGGCCCTGGCAGGCCATCGCTGCCCTCGCGGTCTTGCAGCTGCTCTTCAGCTTCTTCTACGCGCCCACCTATGCGCTGATGCAGCGCCTGGTGCCCGACGGGATGCGGGCGACGGCGCTGTCAGTGGTGATGCTGTTCGCCAACCTGATCGGCATGGGAGCGGGGCCGCAGCTGGTCGGACTCTCCAGCGACCTCCTGATGCCCATGGCCGGGAAGGACTCCCTGCGCTACGCCATGCTCATGCTGTCGCTCGTCGCGTTATGGGCCAGTTACCATTTCTGGCGGGCAGGGCAGAGCGTTGCCCAGGACCTGCCCGCGCCGCATGCGAAGGCAACGCCACCGACAGGGTAGGCACAGACGAACGCTCGTGCTGGGCGGCCTGATAATGGCCGCCCGCTCCGAAGTCTCTGACGAAAAGAAACCGCCCGCGCGCTAAGCCGCCGACGAGTTCGACATATGCGAGGATTGGTCGTCCTGGCGCGTGCGGCGGCGCATTTCCCGATAGGCCACCCACACGATCAGCACCAGTCCGAGGACGAGGGCGGTATCAACGAGTGTCGAATAATCGGCGTACGCCATGACGGGTCCTCCTTGATGAACAGGCTCTCCCGTTGCCGCTCAAGGGGTTAGCGCGACGACCTGGCGGCGTGACGGGCCTCACAACCCCTACGCTTGTCAACCAAGGGTGGTTGCACGGGATTGTGATCGCGGGCCGTGCCCGCGCGATCGATCGTCGTTAACGCGGCGCCGAAAGCGTGGGCCATTCCTCGATCTTAACGCGGCCGGCCATCGTCGCCGCGCCGTCCTTCCCCGGCAGGAACACCATGGTTTCGCCGTCGGCGAGATCCGCCGCGTCCTTGTCGAAGGCGCCCTTCATATTGGGCAGATGGGTCACCAGAAGCGTGTTGGCGCCGGCGCGGGGCGGCTTGGTCACGCGCGCGCGCAGCCAGGTTGACCGCTGGCCCGCCGCGTCCGCCATCATGCCTTGCCCGCCGTCGCCAAGGTCCGGGACCGGGGTGGGTTTGCCAAAGCCGGCGTATCGCACGGTTTCAAGCGCCCGGTAGGCGGGGCTCGATTCAAGATCGCCGAGCGGGATGCGGAGTTTCTTGATCGCCGCGCCCATCGCCGCGGCGGTCTTGCGTCCGGTCTCGTCGAGTTGCCGTTCATGATTGACGTTGTCGGGATTGGCCGTGGCCGCATCCGGCGCGGCCAGCGGCGAGCTCGCGTGGCGCAGGACAAGAACGTAGCCGCCTTTCTGCAGGGCCTGCGTCAGCGCGGGACCCTTCAGGGTTTCCGCGCCGGCCGCGCCGGCCATGGTCATGACCGCAAGGGCGACGGCGATGCCGACCCAGGGTGGTGTCCGCTCTCGTCCCTGCCGATCCATCAGTGTGCCATCCTTCCCGGCTCGAATAGTTCAACCGGATTTCCGTCCGGGTCTTCGATCTGAATTTGCTTACCGCCGGGCCCTTCTTCCACCGTGTTGCGGAAACGGACATTGGCTTTCCGCAACGCCGCGACGCGGGACGCCAGATCCGGCACGCGCAGAACGATCCTGTTCCATCCTCCGGGGCGCTGGCGTTCGCCGCCCGGCAGCGGGCGCGATCCCGACGCGCCATGGCCGCTGATCAGAACCTTCAGCGGACCGAGCGATACGTTGGCGAAATCCGGAAGCTTCTGGTGTTCGAGCTTGAACCCGAGAACACCGGTGTAAAAAGCGACCGCGCGCGCGACGTCATCCGACTGATAGCGGATCCCATGGAACGCCAACGTGTCCGCGCCGGAGGCCGAAGCCGGTTCATTTCCCTTTGTCATGCACAATCTCCTGACTGTGAATTGGACAGATGTTGTGTGAGCTTCACCCGGGCGCGGCCCCGTTTCAACCCCTCCGGAGGCGGCGTCATTTCCCGCTGTATATGAGCGGGCGCGCGATAACATATTTTGTGTCTACCATCCTGAGGTGACCCATGCCTTATGAGCTCTTCTACTGGCCCGGCATTCAGGGCCGCGGCGAATTTGTCCGTCTCGCTTTGGAAGACGCGGGGGCCGATTATCGCGATGTCGCCCGCACGTCCGCCGGCATGAAGCGGATGATGACGCTGCTTGCGAGTCATCGCCACGCCACGCCGCCCTTCGCGCCGCCGTTCTTGCGGGACGGCAAGGTGCTCGTCGGCCAGACCGCGAACGTCCTGCTCTATCTCGGCGGCCGTCTCGGCCTCGCGCCGAAATCCGAAGCCGGTCGCCTGTGGGTGCATCAGCTTCAACTCACCCTGGCGGATCTTGTGGTCGAAGCCCACGACACCCACCATCCCATCGGGTCCGGCCTCTACTACGAGGATCAGAAGCGGGAATCCCGTGCCCGGTCGCGGCTCTTCCTAAGAGACCGTGTGCCGAAATTCCTCGGCTACTTCCACGATCTCATCGGAAAACAGCGCTATCTCACCGGCGCGCGCGCCACATATGCGGACCTGTCCCTGTTCCAGTGCATCGAAGGCCTGCGCTACGCCTTCCCGAAGAACATGGCGCGCATCGAAAAGAAGTTGCCGCGCCTCGCCGACTTCCGACACCGCGTCGCCGATCGGCCGGCTCTTGCCGCCTACCTCGTGTCGGACCGGCGCATTCCCTTCAGCACCGAAGGCATCTTCCGCCACTACCCGGAGCTCGATCGGCCGGCGTGACCCGCCGAATGGTTTCGACTGCGACCTACAAGAGAGATTTCCGGGCAACCGCAACTCTTAGTCGAGCGTACCTCTAGGGTTTACCATGATTGCGTCCGGGACCTGGGACCCTACCGGTGCTTCCAACGACAGCCCCCTTTGAGCGTCGGGCCATCGACCGCGTGACCTTCGGCGCGCGGGAGCGTGATGTCGCCTACGCGCAGAAAATCGGCTGGGCCGCGTGGGTACGGGAGCAACTCGCGCCCCCCGCCGGCGACGATCCGGCGCTGGCGGCGCATCTGAAAACCCAGCGCCTGCCCATCAAATACGCCGCCGGCAACGCCGCCGCGAACCAGACCTGGCCCGCGGTCGACGAGGTCCGGCCGCTCACCTACCTCGCCGCGTCGGCGGAGGATCTGTGGCGGATGGGGCGCGCGTCGGGGTTCTCCGTCCATCCCGGCGAGATCGCGATGGTCTACACCCAGTTGCTCGCCGCCAACCTCATCCGCAATACCCATGCGCAATTCCAGCTGCGCGAGGTGATGGCCGATTTCTGGTTCAATCATTTCAACATCGGCCGCGACAAGAATATTTTCGCCGCCACCGCCACGCTGCCCTACGACCGCGACATCATCCGCCCGAACGTGTTCGGCAATTTCCGCGCGCTGCTCGAGGCCGTCGCCACCTCCACGTCGATGCTGCTCTATCTCGACAACTATCTGAGCTCCGCGGGGATCCCGAACGAGAACTATGCCCGCGAACTGCTGGAGCTTCATACCCTGGGCGGCGGCGCCTACCTCGGCACCGCCGCGCCGGACCCCACCCGCGTCGGCGTCGATGCGCCCGGATTCACAGATGGCGATATCATCGAAGCCAGCAAGGCGCTCTCCGGCTGGACTCTCGATCTGGGCCAGGCCTTCGGCGGCGTGCCTCTGAAAAACGACGGCAGCTTTCTCTACAGCCCGTACCAGCACAATACCGGCGCGAAGCGCTTCATGGGCGTCGATCTGTCGGGTCTCACCGCCGACATGGCCCAGGGTCGCGCGATCCTCGATATCGTCGCCGCCCATCCGGCGACCGCGGCCTTCATCTGCACCAAACTCTGCCGCCGCCTGTTCGGCGACTCACCGCCGCCCGCGGCGGTGGAGCGCGCCAAGGCGGCCTGGCTCGCCAATCTCAAGGCGCCCGACCAGATCGCGAAAGTCCTGAGCGCGATCCTCCTCGACGGCGATGAGATCGGCACGTTTCCCGCCGTGAAATTGCGCCGTCCCTACGAACGCATCGTCGCCCTGTTCCGCACGACCGACATGGTGGTGAACGCTTGCAGTTATCTGTACCTGCTGATGTCGCCCATCGGCGACATCATGGGCGCCTGGCAGCCCCCCAACGGCCGGCCCGACGTCAACAGTTACTGGCTGGCCACCGGCCCGTTGCTGGCGGCGGTCAATATCGTGTTTCGTCCGTCCTTCTGGCCGGAGATCGCCACCAGTCTGATGGACCAGACTCCCGCCGAGGCCGCCGCGAGCCCGACGCGCATTCTCGACTACTGGATCGGCCGCATGATCGGCGCGGAAATTTCGACGTCCGCCTTTGCTGCGATCTTAAATGCCATGTACGGCTTGAACTTCAAGCCGACCGATAAGGGCGGCGTTTTCGCCGCGAGCATCGAGAGTCAGCTGCTGCGGATTGTGGGCGTGATCGCCACCTCCGCCGAATTCAGTTATCGGTAGCATGACCATGGGCCCCACCGATCTCTCCCGCCGTTTCCTTCTCGCCGCCGCCGGCGGATCTATCGCAACGCTTGGCCCCGGCCTGCGCGCCGCCTTCGCCGCGAACCCGGTGGAACGGGCAGGGGCCCAATCCGGCGCCGACATCCTGATCGTGATGTTCATGCGCGGCGGTCAGGATGGCCTGCAACTGATCGCCCCGGCCGGCGATCCGGACTACATCCGCAACCGCCCCAGCATTCGCGTCGCCGCGGACGGACCCAACGCCGGCCTCGGCGCCGGCACCATCGGCGGCGTCGACATGTTCTTCCACCCGGCGCTCGGCGGCCTCAAGAGTCTCTATGACTCCGGCAAGCTGGCGGTGGTGCAGGCCGTCGGCGTGCCCACCATCGACCGCAGCCATTTCGTCGTGCAGGACCTGATGGAGCGGGGCGTCGGCGATAACGAACTCGTGCAAGGGGCCACCGGCTGGCTCGCCCGGCATCTCGCCAGCCGCGGCGGCGCGCGGCCGCCGCTGGGCACAGTGGCGAGCGCGACCGTCGCGCCGGTCTCCTTGTCCGGCGACCGCAACGCCGTCGCCGTGACGGACCCGACCTATTTCAATATCCTCGGCGGCCAGCGCTACGAAGCCGGCCTCGTCCAGGCGGTCAACGGCGGCGCGGATCCCTATCAGGTCGCCGTGCGCGGCCTGGTGGATACGGTCTTCACCGTGCAGGACCGGCTCACCGCGCTACGGGCGCAGGGCGCGCTGTCCGGCGATGACGGCTCCTATGGCTACGGCGCCTTCGCCGACTCCCTCCGCGCCCTCGCCACGCTTATAAAGATGGATGTCGGCCTCGACACGGCCACCGTCGACATGGCCAGCTGGGATCATCACGCCGGTCTCGCCAACGCCTTCAACCTGATCGGCGCGGAGATGTCCCAGGCCTTGAGCGCCTTCTGGAAGGATATCGCGGCCTATCAGAACCGCGTCACCATCGTCACCATGACCGAGTTCGGCCGCCGCTTCACCGAGAACTCCAACCGCGGCCTCGATCACGGCGCCGCCGGCACCATGCTCGTGCTGGGCGGCAACGTGGCCGGCGGCAAGATGTACGGCCAATGGCCCGGCCTGACCGAACGTGCCCTCGACAACAACTCCCTGCGCGTGACCACCGACTATCGCCAGGTGATTGCCGAACTCCTCGTCAAGCGCCACGGCGAACGCAACCTCAGCGCCGTGTTCCCGGCCCTGTCCTACGCCCCGCTCGGCGTCATCACCGGCGCCTGAGGGCGACCGCACTACTTCTTTTCGTTCCGCCGCTGCATGTAGAGGCCGAGCGCGCCGCCCAGCATGGCGCCCAGGGTCGTGCCGACGATGGGGACGGCGGATCCAAGCGCCGCGCCCATCGCGGCCGACGCGCCAACGCTCGCGGTCCCCAGGACGGATTTGAAGTCGTCGAACCGGTTTTCGTCGGCGCTCCGCGCGTCCTCTTCCCGCGCCTTCTTCTTGGCGCTTCCGGCGGTGTCGACACGCACACCTTTCGCCTCGAGCTCGCGCTCAGCCGTTTCCGCCAGGTCGAGAATCTCGCCGGGGGAAACCCCAAGCGCCTTGGCCGCGCGCCTGAGCTGGTCGATCGACAGGCCGCTCTCGCCGTTTTCGATGCGCGACCATGTCGAGGCGCCCACGTCGATCTCGTTGGCGAATTCGTTCTGCTTCTTGCCGGCGTCGCTCCGCAGCTTGGCGAGAATCTGTCCAAGGACAGCGCTCGACGTCGTGAACATCTCCATATCGGCCATCCGCGGGGGTTCCCATAATCTATAATTATGCTTATACAGAAATCTTGCAATATTTGCAATATTCCTGTATCTACCTGTTCGCTTGTTTGCGACCGTAACGTGAAAAATGACATCAAAACAATGCTATAAGGAGAATCCAATGACCGCCGACTCAAACGACGAACAACAGCCGGGCCCCACGCATCTGCCGTTAGGCCCTGAATGCGCCGCGCTCAACGCGGCTTTGGGCCGCAACAGCGCGGCGAGTGTCGCCGCGTTGGAGGATACCGCGGCGAAAATCCGCGCCATCAGCGCGAGCGCCCTGCCGCGGGACAAGAGCGTCGGCTTCATTTTTGAGGAATTCGCCGCCGGCACCTTCAACGCCGCCGCCGCCAAGGCCGGCGACACGCGAACCACGGCGATCACCGGCGCCGCGGGCGGTTTCGCCCGCGACCCCCGGGTCGATATCCGGGTCACCCGCAACAGCAGGACGATAAGCAACGTCCAGGCGAAATGCTGCAAGACCCCGAAGCGCACCGCCGTCGCCGTTGCGAAGCCGCGGTATGCCGGCACGGAACGCCTGGTGCCCGCGGGCCAAGGCGATACCGTGCGTCAAACCTTGGCGGCCTCTGGCGCGAAAAAAGCGCTCTCCGCGAATCCCTGTGCGCGTGAAGTCGGCCGCGCGCGCACGGAAGCCGCGGGCAAGGTCACGGAAACGCTGAACGCCGCCGGGCACGCGAGCACGCCCGCGTCCTACGCGGACCTCGCGAAGATGGCCGGCGGTGACACGTCGAAAATCTCCCTGATGATCGCGACGGAAACCGTCACCTCCGCGGCCATCGGCGGCGCGAAAAGCGGCGTCGCGATCGGCGGTATTGTGAACTCGGTCGTGACAGGGGCGCGATGCCTCAAGGGCGCCGTGTCCGCGCAAGACGCGCTCAAGACCATCTGCGTCGACACCGCCGCCGGCGGTGTGCGCGGCGCGGCGACGAATGTCGTCGCCGAAGGCGTCAAAGCCGCCGCCTGCTACGCGACGCCGAAAGCCGCGGCGGCGTTTGTCCGCGGCGCCGCGCCCCTGGCCATCGCCGGCGGCATCGTCGATGTTGCGATCGATGCGTACAATGGCGAACTCACCGTGAAGGGCGCCGCCAGAAGCGCGACCCGGGCCGCCGGCGGCTGGGTCGGCGCCGAAGCCGGCGCGGCGCTGGGCACCGTGATTTTCCCCGGCCTCGGAACGATTCTCGGCGGCCTGGTGGGCGGCCTTGTCGGATCTTATGTCGGCGGCGTCTGGTGAGCGGCTGATGGAGCGCCGATAGGCGTCACCGAGAGAATGAAAGATTATGACCTATGGCACGTAAACTCACAAAAGAGTTCGAGACCGGCCTGCGGGAGGGGATGTGCGCGCGCTCCGGGAAAAGATGGGATCGAGCCAAGCGCAATTCAGCAAGCGTTCCCGCATCATCGCGAAAACACCAATGAGGAGCCGCCGGCTAGGGTGAAAATATTCTGCCATGTGTGTTAGGACGTCGCCGCCCGCACCGCGAGGAAAATGATCATCCCCTACCTCATCGGCGCCGCCTTGGGACTCGCCGTCGCCCTGTTCGTCCGGTTCGCCGGGTTCGATCGGGATCGCGCCTGCTATCCGCTCATGCTGGTGGTGATCGCCTCCTACTACGATCTCTTCGCCGTCATGGCGGGCGCGATGCCCGCTCTCGGCGTGGAAACCCTCGTGTTCGCGCTTTTCGCCGCCGCCGCCGTCATCGGCTTCAAGACGAACCTCTGGATCGTCGCCGCCGCCCTTGCCGGCCACGGCCTGTTCGACTTCGTCCGCGGCGATCTCATCGCCAACCCCGGCGTCCCGGTGTGGTGGCCGATGTTCTGCGGCGCCTTCGATGTGGTGGCGGGGGCGTTCCTGGCCTGGATGCTGGCGCGTCCCGCCGCCTCCGGCCTGCACCCGGCGCGGCCCGCAAAATGAGCGGGGACAAACAAGGCCTGGATACCGCCGTCCGCGCGGGCGGATAATCCCCCATCGCCACCGCATCCGGGGAGAAAAAACCATGAATCGCAGGGACAGTCTGAAGGCGTCATTGGGCGCGCTCGCGGCCACCACCGTCTCGTCGGCGTCTGTGTCTTCGGCGCAAGCCGCGCAACCCTCGAAAGCCGGTGAAACGCCGAAAGACCGCGAGCCCTTCGTACAATACGGCCGCACCTTCGCCGAACCGGACGAAGCCAATCCGCTCGGCGTCAGCAAGGTGTGTTTCAACATGGTCTCGCCGGACCTCGCCGCCAGCAAGCGGCTCTACCACGACTGCCTGGAATACGACGTGGTGGACGAAGGCGTCACCGCGAAAGGCCTGGGCGACGCGCCCGGCCTCGGCGCGCCCGGCCGCAAGTACATCAGCTTCGTCGTGCCCGGCCGTCCCGGCAATATCGTGGTGCGCGTGTTCGAGGCCCCGCCCGGCGCCGTCGATAACCGCCCGCGCCCGGGCTCCACCGCGCTCGATCCGGGCCTGCTGGTGATCGAGCAGGGCACGCCGGATCCGGCGGAGTCCTATCACCGCTTCAAGAGCTTCAACGTGCCCACCATCACGCCGCCGCGCTATTATCTGTATCGCAACACCAACGCCGACGGCGCCGAGATCAACGGCCGCGATTTCGATGTGATGAGCTTCACCGCCTTCGGTCCGGGCGGCGAGCAGCTGTTCACCACCGCCCAGGTCAGCAGCAACCGCACAATGCCCGCGCCCGGCGCGCGGCTGCATTCCGGTTTCGGCGGCACCAGCGTCACCAGCCTCGACGACCGTCCCGTTCTCGCTTTCTACGAAAAGGCGCTCGGCCTGCGCCAGACCACCCTGATCACCAGCTACCAGCACAACAACAACGATCTCGTCGGCGTGCCCCGCGGCTCGTTCCACACCTGGGCGCAAGTCGCTGCCCTGGGCGAGGTCTGGCAGTACTGGGCGGCGAAAGGCACCTGCTATCCCACGTCGCTCGACCGCAAGGGCTATGCCATGGTCACCATGCAGGTGAAGGAATTCGACAAGGCCCGCAAGATGTGCGCCGACAACCGCATCAGGATCGTCGGCGAGGGCGCGCTGCCGTTACCCGGCCGCAAGCCCACGCAGGGCTTCTACCTCCGCGGCGCCGTCGGCGAACTGATCGAGGTAATTCCGGCGTAATGCGCGCGCAGGCGCGCCTCTAGTTCTTCGCCGCGCCCGCGCCTGTCGGGCTCGCGGTGCCGCCGCGGCTGCCGCTGCCTTCGCGGGCGCCGTCGTTGGTGGTGCCGCTCGCGCCGGCGTCGCCGCTCACGTCGCCGCTGCGATGAACGCCTTCGGTCGGCGCGGCGATATCCGCTTCGCCCGCGCTCTTGTTCGACTCCGGATCGTTCAGCGGCTGACGTCCCTGATTGCGCACTTCCCAGTCGCGCCGCGTGCCTGTGTTTTCCATGATGGACTCCTCTGCGGAGATCAGGCGGTCCGCCGCGCGACCATCCGGTACACGGCGAGGATGAGGATCGCGCCGATCACCGCGCCCACAAACCCGGCCGCTTCGCCGGCGCGATAGATGCCCATCGCCTGGCCCAGGTATGTGGCGGCCATCGCGCCGACCACCCCCAGCAGCGCCGTCAGGATGATCCCGCCGCCGTCCCGGCCCGGCATGATGAATTTGGCGATGACGCCGACCACAAGGCCGATCAGCAGGGCGATGATGAGAGACATGGCGAAAACTCCTGTGTTTCAAGCACAACCGCCGCCCGGGACAGATAGTTCCCTTCGCCGGCGCCGCCCCCCGGGAACCAAGCGCGCGGCGGGACGTTGCATCACCTTCCCAAAGGTCGGTTTACAGGGGGACCTGTTCGCATGAATGACTACCGCATGGTGATCCGGGACGCCGGCGGCGCCGGCCTCGCCACCGTTGCCGTTCCGGCGCGCTCCCTGGATGTCGCCGCGGGCGCCATGCGCGCGGCCCTGCGCGCCGATCCTCTCGCCGCCCGGGTCGAACTCTGGCTCGGCGATGCGCGCGTTTCGGTCGTGGTGCGGCGGCGCAAACGCCTCGTGATGACGCAGGACGAGCCGCGCCTCTCCTCCCGTCTGAGGGACTGACTCTAGCGTGACCTGGCCCGCGCGCCTTTGGATCGTCCGCCACGGCGAAAGCGCCGGCAATGTCGCCTATCTGGAAGCCGAGGCCGCCCGCGCCGAGCGCATCGCCATCACCGGCCGCGACATCGACGTCCCCTTGAGCGCCCTTGGCGCGCGCCAGGCCCAGGCCGTCGGCGCCTGGTTTGCCCGCCAGGACGCGGACGCGCGGCCCCAGGTGATCATCGCCTCGCCCTATGAACGCGCCCGCGCCACCGCCGACATCATCCGCGCCCAGCTTTCCGCGACCCTCGCGGAGTCTCCCACCGTCATCGACGAACGGTTGCGCGAACGGGAGCTGGGCCTGCTCGACGCCTTCACCGCCCAGGGCATCCGCGCCGCCTATCCGGAACAGGCCGCGCGTCGCGAGGTCCTGGGCAAGTTCTATTACCGCCCGCCGCTGGGCGAAAGCTGGTGCGACGTCATCCTGCGCCTGCGCAGCGCCCTCGACACCATGTCGCTCCACCATGCCGGCCAGCGCGTCCTCGTCGTCACCCACCAGATGGTGGTGCTGTGCTTTCGCTATCTCATCGAGAACCTCGACGAGAAGGCCGTGCTCGACATCGACCGCGCGGCCGAGCTCGCCAACTGCGCCGTCACCGAATATGAAGCGCGCGCGAAAGGAAAGGACACTTGCCTCGCCCTCGTGCGCTACAATTTCACTGAGCCCCTGAAAGACGCCGCCGCACCCATCACCCGCGCTCCCAGCCAGGGCGGCCTGAAATCGTGAAACCCGCCGCCGCGCTCACCCCGCGCGTCCTCGCGCGGCATCCCTTGCCCGCCCTCGACGCGGATATGGATAAGGAAACCCGTGGCGAAGTGCTGGTGATCGGCAGTTCGGCCCAGGTGCCCGGCGCGGCGCTCCTCACCGGTCTGGCCGCGCTGCGCGCCGGCGCCGGCAAGCTGCGGCTCGCCGTGCCGCACGCATTGAGTCTCGGCGTCGGTTTGGCGATTCCGGAATGCGGCGTTATCGCCTTGCCCCAGACCGCCGACGGCGAGCCGCGCCTCGCGGCCAGTCTCAACGATGCCGTTGCCGGTGCCGCGGCGATCGTGGCCGGCCCCGGTTTGACCGCACCGTCCAATGCCGCCGCGCTCACCCGCGGCCTGCTCAGGCTGCCCCGCGACGGCGCCCTCATCCTCGACGCCGCCGCGCTCACCACCCTGAAACTCAAACCGCTCAAACCGCCCGGCGCCAAACCCATCGTCATCACGCCCCACCACGGCGAGATGGCGATGCTCCTGGATCTGCGCCCCGCCGATATCGCGCGCGATCCGCTCCGTCGCGCCCGCGCCGCCGCCGCGCGCCTGGGCGCCCTGGTCATCCTGAAAGCCCAGACCACGTATATCGTCACGCCCGCGGGCGCCGCCTGGGTCCATGATGCCGGCGGCCTGCCCGGGCTCGCCACCTCCGGCTCCGGCGACATCCTCGCGGGCCTTTTGGCCGGCCTCATCGCCCGCGGCGCCGATGCCCTTACGGCGAGCTTATGGGCCGTCGCCACCCACGCTCGCGCGGGCCGCGTGTTGCGCGCCACCGTCGGCCCCGTCGGCTTCCTGGCGCGCGAGCTTCTCCCTGAGATTCCGAAGCTTCTCGCCCGCGCGACCGCAACGCGCCGGCGGCGCGGCCGCTAGCTTGGCGATCCGATGCGACGGGAACCCATGGGCGCGCACCGGGGTTACATCCGCCACAGAACCCCAGCGCAAAGAGGCCGCCCGTGCCAAGTCCCAAGGAAGACGCCATCGCCATGCTGAAGGCCGACCACCGCAAGGTCGAGGACCTGTTCGAGAAATACGAGAAGTCCCGCGGCAAGAAGGCCGAGATCGCCCGCCAGATCTGCAAGGAACTCATCATCCATTCCATGCTCGAGGAAGAAATTTTCTATCCCGCCTGCCGCGAGGCCGGTGTCGAGGACGACATGATGGACGAAGCCGCCGTCGAACACGACGGCGCGAAGGTGCTGATCGCGGAACTGGAATCCGGCTCGCCCGAGGACGACTTCTACGACGCCAAGGTCAAGGTCCTGTCCGAGGAGATCAAGCACCACGTCAAGGAGGAAGAGCAGAAGGGCGGCGTGTTCTCCCAGGCCAAGAGCAAGGGCGTGGATCTCGGCGCCCTCGGCGAGCAGATGAAGGCGCGCAAGAAGGAGCTTCAGGCCGAGATCGACGAAGACAATCTGCCCACCCCCGTCACCACCACCATGACCGGCGCGGCGGTCCAGCACGCCCGCGCGCAGTGAACAAGGAAACACACCCATGCCGACACTGACATCCCTGCGCCGCGCGCTGCCGTTTGCCGCCGGCCTTGCTCTCCTGTCCTCCGCCGCTCTGGCCGATCCGCCGGAGAAGTTCGTCAAGGAGGCGATCCAGGGCAATATCGCCGAGGTCAAGATGGGCGAACTCGCCCAGAAGAACGGCGGCAGCGCCGAAGTGAAATCCTTCGGCAAGATGCTCGAGACCGATCACGCCAAGGCCCGGGACAAGACTATCGGTCTCGCGAAGGAGCTGAAGGTGACGCCGCCGACGGAGCCCGCCGCCGACGCCAAGGCGGCCTACGACAAGCTCGCCAAGCTCAACGGCGCCGCCTTCGACAAGGAATTCGCCGCCCATATGGTCAAGGACCACAAGAAGGACATCGCCGCCTACGAGGACGAAGCCAAGGAAAAGAACGGCGAGGTCTCCAAATACGCCGCCGACACCCTGCCGACCCTGAAGAAGCATCTGCAGTCCGCGGAAGCGCTCGCCAAGTAGCCGCGCCTGCGCGCCTGCGCAGACGGAAAAGGCCGCCGTTGATCCGGCGGCCTTTTCATGCCCGCACCTTTCCGTGGAGCGTCCTCGTTTTATGTCGCGATTTCTCGTGCAGCTGCTCCTCCCGGTCGCCGACGACCACGGCCGGAAATATCCCGCGCCCTTTTGGGACTCCCTCAAGACCAGGCTCGCCGACGCTTTCGGCGGCGTCACCGCCTACACCCGCGCCCCGGCGGAAGGGATCTGGGCGCCGGACGCCGGCACCGCCCGGGACACCATCTTCCTGGTCGAGGTGATGACCGATCGCATCGACGAAGGCTGGTGGAGCGATCTGCGCCGCGGCCTCGAGCATGACCTCCGCCAGGAGGAAATCGTCATCCGCGCGCTCCCCTTCACCCGTTTGTAGGCGCCGCAACAATCGCCGCGCCCGCTGGTTGATACGTGGGGATCTGGGGCGCAGCGCACATCACAAGGACTCCCCATGACCACGCACCCGCCGCATTGGCTTGCCGGTCCCTATACCAAGGCCCAGGCCGATGAACATACCGAAGCCGGCGAGCGGCTCACCCATCAGGTCTACGGCCAGCTCGTCAAACATCTCGGGCTGAACACCACCCACACCTTCTCCGCCTGGGACACGCTCTCCCAGGACCAGAAAGCCAAATGGATCGCCGCTCTTATGGACGTCCGCCAGGACCAGGCCGACCAGGCCGCGGCGCACGCGACGCGGTGAAGGCTACCCCGCGCGTCGGTACAGCCGGCTGGACGATTCCCCGCGCCGTCGGCGCGGCCTTCGCGGGCGAAGGCACCCATCTGCAGCGCTACGCCCGTGTCTTCAACGCCGCAGAGATCAACTCGTCCTTCTATCGCAGCCACACGCCGCAGACCTATGAACGCTGGGCCGCCAGCGTGCCCGCTGGCTTTCGCTTCGCCGTCAAACTCCCGCGCGAGATCACCCATACCCGCAAGCTCGTCGGCGCCGCGCGGGTTCTGAACACCTTCCTCGGCGAAGTCCGCGCGCTCGAGGACCGTCTCGGCCCGCTGCTCGTCCAGCTTCCCCCCAGCCTCGCCTACGGCGCCGCCGCGCCGCGCTTCTTCGCCATGCTGCGCGATCGCTTCGACGGCGATGTCGTCTGCGAACCGCGCCACCCGAGCTGGTTCGCGGCCGAGGCCGACGAAACCCTGCGGCGCTTCCGTGTCGCCCGCGTCATCGCCGATCCGCCCCGCGTCCCGGCGGCGCGCGCCCCGGGCGGATGGCGCGGCCTCGTCTACCGACGCTTGCACGGATCGCCGCGCGTCTACTGGTCCGCCTACACCGCGGACATCATCGACGCCGTCGCCGCCGACATGGCGCGCAAGGGCCGGCAGTGGTGCATCTTCGACAACACCGCCTCCGGCGCCGCCGCCGCCAACGCTCTCGATCTCGCGCGCAAGGTGGCCATATCTGGTGCCCGCCGGAAGAACGCCTCAACCGGTTGAGGCCGCTTTTTCACCGGGCGCGGAATGTGAACTTTCGCCCCGGCCGCGCTTTTGACTCCTCGCACGAGGAGATGTCATGGCCAGCAACGACAACGATCGCCTCCGGCTCGATGAAATCTGGGAACTGCACCAGCGATACGATGGGCCGGTGCCGGCGCAGTATCTCGATCCGGCCGAGGCCCGGCGCTTGCGCCGGGAGCGCGGGGCGCTCAGCGTCCATGAGCGCCAGATCGCCGACGCCGTCGATGCCGCCCTGCGCGCGGACGAAGACCTGCGGTGGCTTGAGACCGAACCGCCCAGCGGCGAACGCACCCTGCGCATCGAGAACCAGACCCACTATCGCGACCGCATGGTCCGCAACGCCGCCGCCGGCCTGACGCAAGCTGCCGCGCTCCGGGCGCGCCTGGGTCTGCCGCCCCATCCCCTGATCGCCAGCGTGCACATGGCCGACATCCTGGCCGAGGACGCGACCGACAGCCGCCAGCTGCGCCTGGCGGTGTGACAGAGCACCGATCGGACTGAAACGAGAGGGCGTCGGCGCGCGCGGGCTTAAGCCCCGCCGATCACGGTGGCGAACAGCGGCGGCCGGTTGTCGTTCACGCCGCGCCGCCTGGGGCGCGTGGGCGTGGCGGCGCGCTTCTCCGCCGCGACGGCCAGCGCCCGCCAGTTCGCGGCGATCTGGCCCAGCCTCACCCGCAGCACGTCGCTCTGCAGTGTTGCCGCCACCGCTTCGCACCGTTCAGCTTCGATCAGACATTCCTGGGCCGTCCGCATGGACACAGCGTGGAATCCCTTTTCTTACCGAGTGGTAAATTTTCGCCGGTTCGCGGCCGGAATCCCGCCCCCGGGAGAGGCGGAAATCCACCGCTGCAATTGAAACGCGGACCCGCCCCCTACTGTTCGCCCTGCGGCTGGGTTTCGCGACCGTTTATTGCGCCCGGCGCAGGCGCCGCGGCCTTGGGCAGCCCGGCCGTCGCGCTGTTCGGGTTGGCCGCCGTCCGATCGCGATAGGCCTGGCGAATCAGCTCCCGATCCATATCCGTGGTGGCTTTGCTCATCCGCGCCACACAATCCGTCTGGTCCGACGGCGACAGATTGGCGGTATTGCAGAACGACTCGCTCGCCGCCGGCGCGGCCGTTTGCGCAACCGCATACGGCGCGCACAGCAGCATCGACGCCGTCAACAGCAGTGAGCGCAAACGCATCGGTGTCTTCTCCTAGAGCATTTTCCGCTGAAGTGGGGACCGGTTCAGCGCAAGAAAATGCGACCAATCAAGAATCTAGGGCAAGATCTCGATTCAACGTGAATCGATCTTGCTCTAGGCGCGCGCCGCTTCGCTCCGGAATCAATCCCGCAGCCGCGGCTTTGTTGCAGCGGGGGGAGGGGCCGTCACCGGCAAAGGGCGTTCTGGCGTCCCTGATCCGCGCGCGCCTCCTCAGCTGCGGTCTTGTTCTCGCCCTCGGCTTTCTGCGCGGCGTGGAATTCACCCACGTCCGCACGGCGCGCCGCCGCGCGAAGGTGAAGCGCGCCCGCCGATCGCGCGTTCCGAATACGCGCGCGCGCAGCGGCTGAGCGGTCGCGTCGTCTTCACCCGGGCGCGCGCTTTATTTTGCGCGCGTCGAACGAAGCGTGTCGCGAAGACGTTGCTCGCTCATCACAAACATCTTATTCAGGTGACGATTCATGCCTTCAGAGCCCACGTCTCAAGCAGACGGCGCCGCCCCGTCGGCGACCGGTCCTCTGCGTGACTCCCTCGACACCGCCGTCAAAAGCCTGCGCACGGTGGCGACAAAAGTGCAGGACAGCGACGTGATGCACGATGTCGCCACCCACGCCGAGAGCGTGGCCGACATCGGCAAGCAGCGGTTGGCGGAATATGTGCGCGCCGTCGGCGGCGTCGTGGCGCAAAGCGCCTACTCCCTGAAGGAAACCGGTCTCGGCGGCCTGGGCGACGGCGCCCACTTGCTCGAACGCGCCGGCACGGAAGCCGAGCGCTTCGCCGATACCCTGAACGCGCGCGGCTCCCGCGAGCTTCTGGCGGACGCGGAGGTCTTCGCCCGCGCTCATCCATTGTGGTTCCTCGGCGCCGCCTTTGCCGCCGGCTTCGGCGTCGCGCGCGCCTTGAAGACCGCCGGCGCCGATATCGCGACCGCCGGCGAAAGCAGCGATACCGGCGATCGCGCCGCCATCGCCGCGGAGGGCGTTGATCATGTTCAATGATCCCACCCTGAAAGGCGTCTTCCAGGGCCTGCTCGACGACGTCACCCGTCTCGGCCGCCAGGAACTCGCCCTCGCCAAGGCCGAGATCGCCGAGGACATCGACGCCGCCCAGAAGCGCCTGATCGCGATCATGGCGGGGTTGATGCTCGGCTTCTGCGCCGTGCTGATCCTGCTGCAGGCCGTCGTCGTCGCCCTCGCCACCCAAATGCCGGCGTGGCTCGCGTCGGTGATCGTCGCCCTGGTCGTCGGCCTTGCCGCCGTCATTCTCGTGCGCGGCGGCCAGGCCGGCCTCAGCCGGAAAGACGTCACCCCCGAACGCACCGTGCGGTCCCTGAAACGCGACAAAGACATGGTCATGGAGAAAGCATCATGAGCCGCCACGACTCACGAAAGTCACCCGCGCAGATCGAGCGCGAGATCGAAGAGACCCGCGCCGAGATCGGCCGCAGCCTCGACACCCTGAAGGAGCGTCTGTCCCCCGGACAGCTGCTCGACAGCTTCCTCGGCACCTCCCGCGCCGGCCCGGCGCTGATGCAACAGGGCCTCACCCGCACCTTCCGCGACTATCCCGTCCCCGCCGCCCTCGTCGGCGCGGGCCTGTGGATGATGCTGACCGGCCGCACCGGCATGAAGCCCGAGGTCGCAACGTCCACCGGCGACGCCGCGTCCACCTCCGGGGGCCTCGGCGCCTTCGCCGGCAAGGTCGCGGACAAGGTGAAGAGCATGACCGGCGGCGCGACCAGCCGCGCCACCGAACTGCGCGACACCGTCACCGACAAGGCCACCCAGCTCCGCGACGACGTCACGGAAAAGGCCGCGTCCTTGCGCGACCAGGCCACCGAGCTCACCGACCAGGCCCGCGAGAAACTCCACGACACGGAGGATCAGGTTCGCGGCAAGTTCGATGAAGCCCGCGACAAGATGCGCGGCTACGCCGACGCGGTGTCGGACCGCATCCCCACCCGCGCGGAAGCCAAGGACCGCATGCGCGGCGGGGTCGACGCGGCCCAGGCCTTTATCACCGACTACCCGCTGGTCGCCGGAGCCCTGATCGCCGCCGTGGGCGGCGTGGTCGCCAGCATGCTGCCCATGTCGGAACGCGAACGCGCGCTGCTCGCCGGCCAGGGCCGCAAGCTGCGCGGTGTCGCCGATGACGCCATGGCCCAAGGCAAGACCGCTCTGGGCCATGTCGCCGAGGCGGCCGAGACAAAAATGCGCGAGGAAATCGGGGCGATCTCCGAGCGCGCGAAACAGGGCGGCAACGCCACGGTCCCCGCGCTCTGAGGGCCGCGAAACCCGGGATCGATCTCCGCTTGCCCCGCCTGATCGATCTCGGGACGGCTTGTGTTTTAAACCCTCGCGCGCGGGCGGGCGCCGCCATGGCCCCGGGGTTCTGTACGTAATGTTCCTAAGTGTCCCCCCAGCCCCGCGGCGGGCACTGTGCCGCGCATTCAAAGGTGCCGGCGGGGAAGTCTATGTTCGCGGTGGTGTATTTCGGGTCTGACGGCTGGGTGATTCGCGCCGACACGCACGATGTGGCCACGGTGGGCGAAGCCTTCGCCATCGCCACCGCCGTCGCGGCCTCCAGCCAGGCCCTGCGGTCCTTCGAGATCTGGGCCGACGGCCAGCGGCTGATCGCCACCGCGGACGGAAACCCCGGCGCCCAATGATCGCGCGCTGATCACGCTCTACGGCGACGTTTTTGGCGCGCGCGGCTGGGGGTGCGCGTGCACCAGCCGGTCGCCCTCCCACAGGTCGAAACCGTAGCCGATCCCCGGCACATGATGCCTGTGCGCCGATGCGATCGCCTCCGCATCGTTCGCGCACACGATGTGCTCGGTCCCGTACACGTGACCGCCGTGGTTCTTGAACTCGATACGATAGGGGGGCATGGCGCTCCTGGGGCTGAGGCGCCAAGCATACGCAAGTCGTTGAACCACGAAATGACCTGGGTCAAAAACCTCACGTGACGCTACGCGTCACTCCGCCCAGCGCAGCGTGATCCCGATCGTGCGCGGCTGCAGCGGGATCACCTGGGAAATCCGTCCCAGGGAGAATGGATTTCCAAAAGCGTATGTATTCGTGCGGTTGTCCGTCACGTTGTTCACATACGCCGCCAATTCCCACGGGCCGTGCCGCACCCCCGCCCGCAGATTGACCGCGTGATACGCCGGCACCGCCGACATGGGCAGGGACCCCACCGTGAGATGGGCGCGGCCGCTCAGCGCATATTTGATATTCACATAGCCGGCGTAATCCGCGCCCAGATTGCGCTGGTACTGCGCCGCGATGGTGCCCGTCAGCTTGGGCGCGCCGGGCAGGCGGCTGGTGATCGACGACGCGAGGGAATCCGCGGTGTCCGGCGTCTTCGGGTTGCTCCATCCGGCGTTGCCGAAAATGCGGAAATGCTCATTGGGCGCGAAGGTCGCCTCCACCTCGAAGCCGCCGATCTGCGCGTTGCCCAGGTTGCCCGTGAACGACAGCCCGTTGGTGCGGATCAGGTCCGCCTGCATGTTGTTCCAGATCGCGTAGAACGCCGAGGCGTTCACCAGCAGCCGTTGGTCCAGGAACGCCGTCTTGGTGCCGATCTCGAAATTCCACAGCCGGTCGGAATCGAAATTCGAAACCGTCACCGGCCGGCGCCCCGGCGGCGCGGTCGTGGTGACCCGGCTTGCGATATTGATGCCGCCCAGCCGGAACCCTTGCGAGATCTGCGCATAGAATAAGGTGCCGGGATTCATTTGAAAGGCGATCTCCGCTTTCGGCGTCACGCCGGTCTTGCGGTTCTCACCCACCGCGTCCGCGGGGCCCACGTCGATCATTTCCGAATTGTTCGCCGCCACGTCCGCCGCGCCGTGATACAGCCGCGCCCCCAGGCTCACCGATAAACGCGGCGTGACCCGGTACTTGACCTCCCCGAACGCCGCAAGCTCGGTGCCGTGATCCAGCCGGTTCTTCACATAGAACGTGTCCGGCGCCGGGCCGGTCAGCATCAAATTTGCGTTCGACTGGTCGCTGTGCCGGGACACGAAAAACCCGCCCAGCCACTGCAGCCGCGCGGTCGCGGCGGAGACCAGCCGCGTCTCGTGGTTCAGGGTGCGATAGCGCGTTCTCTGGTCGTACAGGGTCGGCATCACCGGCGCGCGGATCAGCGACGGCAGCGCCAGCGATGCGTCGAACCGGTTGTTGACCTGGTGCGACAGCCACGCCGTGGTGGACACCAGCTCCGCCCACCCCAGGTCCCCGTCGATCGCGACATTGAGATCCAGGAAATCGTTCTTGCTCGGCTCCGGCAGGAAATTGCCGCGCCGGAACGGACCCATCGCCGCGCTGAAATATTGCGTGTCCCGGGCATGGATCGATTGCGCCACCACGCCCGCGCTCACCGTCCATTTCGGCGACAGGCGCAGGCGCAGGCTGGAGCGCGCGCCCCGGATGTCGGAATCGTTCACCCGGTTCTTGCCCAGGAAACTGTTGTCGATATACCCGCCGTCGTGGCGCGCATACGCCACCGTGCGCCACGCGAGTCTGTCGCCCACCAGCGGCACGTTCGCCATCGCCTCGATCGCGCCGGACGGATCCCCGTGCTCCGTCACGCTGCCGTCCACCAGCCCTTGCGCCTGGAACGCGCCGAACACCGGCTGCCGGGTGATGATCCGCACCAGCCCGGCGATCGATCCCGCGCCGTACAGCGTGCCTTGCGGCCCGCGGATCACCTCCACCCGGTCGACATCGAACAGCTGCAGGTTCGGGTCCGGCGCGTTGTAGATCGCCCGGGTCTCGTCGAGATACACCCCCACCGTCGACTGGGTGTTGCCGATGAACGGGCCGTCGGAGAGTCCGCGCACGATGAACTTGTTCTTGCCCGGCCCCTGGTTGGTGGCGGTCAGTCCCGCCACCAGGCTCGTCATTTCCTGGGACGATTGGATCCCGTAATCGGAAAACGTCTTCGCCGCCACCGCCACGATCGACAGGGGTGCCGCCTGCAGCGCCACCGGCCGCTTCGACGCCGTCACCGTGATTTCCTCGATCGGCGGCAGGGTGAGGGGAATGGTCGCCGCGGTCTTCGTGCGCGGCGTTTCCGTTTGCGCGAGCGGCACGATCCGCCACGTCGCCGCGTCCACCATCTGAAACCCGAGCCCGCTGCCGGCGAGCAATTGCTCCAGCGCTTCCTTCACGCCGCGGTATTCCGTCAGCGGCCGGCTGGTCCGGTTGTTCAGGCTGACGTCCGTCAGGCCGATGGAAATATCCGCGTGTTCCGCCAGCGCCAGAAGCGCGGCGCTGAGGGACTGGGCTGGAATTTCGAAGGGGCGGGGGTCCGCGGCGCGCGCGGGCGCGGCTAGGAAAACGCCGACAAGGACGGCAAGGCTGCCGTGCCACCAAAGTCCCGTGGCACGCATGGCAAGCGATTCGAAACGCCCCATCGCCCCCGTGCTCGCCCGCTCATTTTGATCCCCGCGTCAAAACTACTTGATCTTCGCCTTCCTGCACAGCGATCGGAACAAAGGCCTCCAGGCGCCGCAGCATGCTCACCTGGTCGTCGATCTTGAGGATGCCGGAGAACCGCAGATTGCCGACGTTATCGTCCTGCACCACCACCGGCCGCTTGAAGTAGCGGTTCAGGTCCGCGACAACTTGGGATAGGGGGGCGTCGTTGAACAGCAGCCGCCCCTGTTGCCAGGCCGCCACCGTCGCCGGATCGATCTTGGCCAGCCGGTAGCCCGGCGAACCCTCCCGCCCCAGATATTGATCGCCCGCCAGCAGTTTCAGCGCCGGCGGCTTGTCGCCGCCCGCGTCCGCGCGCACCTGGACAATGCCGTGTTTGACCGTCACCGCCACGGCCCCGTCGCGCCGCAGGATATTGAATGCGGTCCCGACCACCCGCACATGCCGGTCGCCCACCGTCACGTCGAAAGGCCGGCGTGAATCCGCCGCCACCTCGAACAGCGCCTCGCCTTTGTCCACCCGCGCCGCGCGGCCGCCCCGGGTGAAGGACACCGCGACCGCCGTATCCGTATTGAGATGGATTGTGGAGCCGTCGCTCAGCGGAATGTCCCGGTGCTCGCCCACCGCCGTGGCATAGGCCTGCGTGACCGGCCGGTCGATCAGAACCGGCTTCACCACCATCGCCAGCGCCACGGCCGCCGCCAGCGCGACAGGTATCCACACGCGCCGCGACATCGCAAACCACGGCCCGTGCGGCGCGGGCGCGCTCTCTGCTTCAAGCGCCGCCGGCGCCCGGTCCGTCACTTCCGCGACTTCCGCCGCGACCGCGTCCACCGCGTCGAAGGCGATGCGGTTGCGCGCATCCGCTTCCAGCCACGCCGTGAAATCCTCCCACACGCGCGGTTCTTGGTCTTCGGACATGCGCGCATGCCACGCCGCGGCCGCCTCAAGCCGTTCGCCGTCCAGGGATGATGTTGCGGGCTGGGTCATGCTCGAATGGGTTCACCGGGGTTGCGCGCGCCCCGTCCAGATAAAGATGTCACGGCCTGTCTCATGCCCCACCCGGCGGCCAAAGTTTTTCCGTCAGGTGCTTCAGGGCGGTCGTCATGTGCTTTTCCACGGTCTTGGTGGAAATCCCCAGCTGGGCCGCCACGTCCCGGTGATTTAACCCCTCGATCCGGCACAGGGTAAAGACCTCCCGGGCTTTCGGGGAAAGCGCATCCAGCGCCCGCATAATCGCCGCCAGCCGCTGTTTGGCCGCCAGCACCTCGTCCGCCCCCGGCTGGTCCGCCACGGCCGCCGCGCCCACCCGATGGGTGGTGCTGTCGACCCAGTCCGCGTCCCGCGCCCGCCGCCGGCGCCCCGCCCGGATGACCTCGTTCGCCAGGTTATAGGCGCTGCGATAGATGAAGCCCCGGGGTGAACTCACGTCCTCCGGCAAACGCGACAGGCGCAGCCGCACGAACAGCTCCTGGTACAGGTCGTCGGCCTGGGCCTGATTTCCCAGCCGCGCCGCGAAAAAACGCAGCAGATCCCCCCGCATCGCCAGGTATTCGGCCAGCAACTGATCGAAAGCGCTCGCGGTCACGGATATCTCTTTATCCCACGTCCCGCCGAGCCGCCAAATGCCAGCGCCCCAAGGCGGAATGAATTCGCATTGAACCGGTGGGGCACGTCGTTTCCCACACACATCTCGTCACCCCGGCGAAGGCCGGGGCCCACTGATCAGAGGGCAAGGACCCACCGGTAGGCTCGTGCTCTGGGATGAGTGGATCCCGGCCCCGCGCGCGAAGGCGCGCTTTTGTTTGACAGCCGGCCTTCGGCCGGCGGGCGGGATGACGCCTGTGGAATGGCCTCCCCACGCCCCCCAATAATTCCACCCGTACGGGTAGGGGGAAACCCCGGCGGCGTCATCCTTCCCTATATCCGGTGCCGAAAATGAGTCCCCGAAGGGACCGCTGCGGCCCGGGAATTTGGGGCCGAGACCGGGGGATTTTCGTTAAATGTCGTCACTTTACCTGGCGCTGGATACGGCGCTTGAGCGGTTTGGATGGCTTGATCGCGCCAATCGCGCCGCCCACCCCACCGAGATCAGCGTCAACACCTGGGCCTTCCTGGCGATTACCGCGGTGGTCGCCCTGGTCCGGTTGCCGACGATCACCTTCGCCTATTTGAACATCGACGAGGCGGTCTACACCCTCATCGGCGCCGGCCTCAAACTGGGGCACATCCCCTATGTCGATGTGGTCGATCGCAAGCCCGTCGGCCTGTTCCTGATCTACGCCTTCGCCGAGGCCCTGTTCCGCGACGGCGTCGTCGGCCCGCGCCTCCTCGCCGGCATCGCCACCGCCGCCAGCGGCTTCGGCCTGTTCCGGTTCGCGCAAAGGTTCCTCGCCGTGTCCACCGGCGCCGCCCTCGCCGGGGCGTTCTTCTTCTGCACCTATGGTGTGCTGTTCGGCGGCGACGCCGCCCAGGCCCCGGTGTTCTACATGCCGCTGGTCATCGGCGCCGCCGGCCTGGTCGCGCTCACCTTGCGGCGCCTTGCCGCCGGCGAAACGCCGGACGCGAAATCAATCGGCCTCGCGGGGCTGATGCTCGGCCTCGCCCTGCAGATCAAGCCCTCCATGATCTTCGAATGCGCCGGCTTCGGCGGCATTCTGCTCGCCTTCGGCGCGACCCGCGGGCGCTTCATGAGCCAGGATGCGCGCCGCGCGCTCATGACCGGCATCGCCCTCATGGTCGGCGGCGGCCTTCTCCCCACCGTGATCGCCGGCGCCGCCTACGCCGCCCTCGGGCATTTCGACGCCTGGGTGTTCTATAACTTCACCGTGAATTTCTTGCGGGAGGAATCCGACTATTCCCGCGGCGCCATCCTCCTGCGCATTGCCCAGTTCACCCTCTGCTTCCTGCCCCTGTGCGTCCTCGCCGCGGTCTACGCCCGCGCCGCGATCCGGACGGCAGGAGCCCTGCGCCGCAACGATGGGTTCATCTGGCTGCATCTCCTGCTCGCCGTGTGGGTGGTCTGCGCCCTGGTCGGCGGTCTCGCCCTGCGCCAGCCCTACGGCCATTATTTCTACGGCCTGGTCGCGCCGCTGGCGTTGCTCGCCGGCGCCGCGCTGCACCGCCGGGAAGAGACCACATTGTCGCTCCGCAGCCAGTCGATCCTGGTGGGCGTCCTCGCGCTCGCCTGCGCCGCTTACGCTTACGGCTGGCGCCATGAAGTGAACAAGAACGGCTCGCCCTTCCTCGCCTATCGCCTGGCGGACGAGATCAAGTCCCTCAAGTCGCCGTCCCTCTACGTCTTCAATCACTTCGGCATCCTCTACTACCTGACCGGCGCGCCCCTGCCGACCCGCTACCCCATGCCCAATCACCTCCTGCGCGACCTCGAGGCGAAGTCCTTCCAGTTCGACGGTCCGGCGGAAGTCCAGCGCGTGCTCAACGGCCGCCCCGAGACCATCGTCGCCATGCGTCCCTTCTCCGCCATGACCGCCCCGGATCGCGTCGCCCTGCTGGAGCACACTCTCAGCGACTCCTACTGCGCCTGGCGCACCTATCGCGCCGGCGAGCACACGGTCTCGCTCTACCGCTGGGTCGGCGAAGGCGCGGGCCGGACCACCTGCGACAAGGCCGCGGTGGCGCAGGCCGACGACCTGGAGCCCGCGTCGTAACGGCATTCCTCTGACCTCATCGAGGCAACGGTGCATTTCTGGCGAGCGATGGTCATGGCGGCGTTGCTCGGCGGCGCCGTCGCCCAGGCCCAGACTGAAGACGGCGATCGCCGCGCCTTCAGCGAGAACAGCGGCCGCCTGATGGGGCAGATCGTCGCCTGCGGCGGCCACCCGCGCTTCGTGGATGTGGACCGGAAAGTGCGCGAACGGGCCTGGATCGGCCAGATGGATCCCGGCCCCGCCGTCGCGGCCTATCTGAAAGCCAAGCGCAAGGGATTGGACGACCAGAAGACAAACCGCTCCGGCGTCTCCTGCGACGAAGTGAGATCCCGCTTCGAGGACTTCAGCCGCTGGATCGCCGCCGCCCCGGCGGACGCGGGCGCCCCCTTCGCCTTCCCCTGAATACGCCCTGAACGACCATGACGGACGACACCGCACCGCGGCAGCCCGACACCGATCCCCTCGACGCCGTCGTCGGCGCCGCCGCGCTGCGCTGTCTGGGCGGGGTGGCGTGGAGCGTGTTTTCCATCGTCGTCTGGCTGTGGGCCGGAAGCCTCGGCGCCGGCACCCCCTTCACGGGTTTCGTCATCGCCGTGGTGCCGCTCAGCATCGGCTGCGGCATCGCCTTCGGCTGGCGCGCCGGCATCCTCGCCACCGCGCTCGCCAGCGCCGCCGGCCTCTATTTCATTCTGCCGCCCCGGTTCTCCTTCGCCATGCTGGACGACGCGGAATTCCTGTTCTTCTCCGCCATCGTCACCGGCACAGCCTTCGCGTCCTACATCCTCGGCCTGCACGCGAAGAGCAAATAGACGGCCGTCGCACGCCCCAGATTGTCACCCCGGACAAGGCGCGTCAGCGCCGCGCGCGTAGGCGCCGCCCCACCACAATTCGTCACCCCGGACAAGGCGCGTCAGCGCCGCGTTCCGGGGTCCATGATTCAGAGTGCAAGAGCGGTGCGATCCGTCGCCAAGCGTGCTCGTTGATGAATGGACCCCGGATCTCGGCGTGCTGCGCACGCCTCGTCCGGGGTGACAAGGGAGGGTGAATGGTCAGATGTGGCCGATGTCTGGGACCTTTTCTTCTCCGCCATCGTCACCAGCCGTCGCACTTCCCAATTCGTCACCCCGGATAAGGCGCGTCAGCGCCGCGCGCGCAGGCGCGCATCAATAAAAAGGCCGGCCTTCGCCGGCATTCCGGGGTCCATGGTTCAAGGCGCAGGAGCAGTGCGATCCGTCCCCAAGCGTGCTCGTTGATGAATGGACCCCGCGATCCCGGCGTGCTGCGCACGCCTCGTCCGGGGGTGACAGGGAGGCTGGTTAGATACACATCCTGGAAAATATGATGATGGATGGCGCGGTAATGGGCAGGACCAAACCGCCCACGCGGCAGAGGTTCCGCTGCACGAAGCGTGGTCATTTCCAGTTCAAAAGAGTCCAGGGTCGCTTGGTCGCGCGTGCCTAAGCGATTCTTGAGAACTGTCGTGCCTTTGTAAGCGTACGGATCGTCAAAGGCATCATAGCCACTGAAGATCACTTATGGCCTTTACCTGCGTAGGCTCTGACGATCTCAGCGCGCCGCGCGTCAGGGGTGAGCTTCCGCGTTAAAAGCGTCTCGACTCTCTTCTTGCTCTCTGCACTCAAGCGCAAACCTTCAACAGCCGAAATGGCGCCAAATGTTTTGACGCCGAGCACTCTCGAATTCTGCTTTGCCGCACGCTGTTTCATGCAGGCATATTACCGTTCAACCCCAGCAAAAGCGACGAAAAGCGGCTCTCATAAGGCCAGCAGCCACGGTGCACGCCCTGGCCTTTGTCGGATCTGAAACGACCGTCGGTCTCTAGTCCGTGCAGCGAAGCTGAGCGGGAGCAGTCGCATCATTTCCAAGAGCGGAACGGGACGTGGGACGGGACCGACCGGCATCCACACCTAACCGCGCCCTGCGGACGCCGCAAGCATTACGCCGCCGCGGAGTTCTCCAGCACCTTCTCCTGGTAGTCCGCCACCGTCGCCCACAGCGTCCGCATGACCACGCCGCCCCGGCGCTCCACAAGCTCACGGTCGATGTGATCGAGCACGTCCCGCACGCGCTGGACCGATCTGTCGCCTTGTCCCGCGAACCGTTCGAGGCTCTTCAGCACCTCCTCGGTGGACATCGGCTCTTCCGTGGATTTCGTGACGATTTGCCGGACCCATTCGGCTGCTGTGGCCATGTTCAGCTCCCTCGTTGACGTGAGAACAAAATAGGAACATTTATCCGGCAGAGTCAAGAGGGACGCGGGGAAACGGGATGCGGCCGTGAATGCGGACGAGGCCAAGCGGGTGATCGCCGATTTCCGGGCACGCTTCCCGGACCCGCGGACGATTCGGCTCTACGACCTGCGGCCCGACCAGGACGTGTTTGTCCGCTGCCCCTGCGGTCGCGTCGTGCAGTACCAATACGGGGTGCTTCAGAAGAAGCATCGCCTGCCGTCGGACATGCTGGTGTACGACTTGCGCTATCGCCTGCGATGCGAATGCGGAAAGTGGCGGGGGCTTGGGGTCGAAATCACCGGCGCGGCCAATGCGGGCGGCAATCCGACCGAACGGATCGAAGTGGCGCCGTTGGAGAAATAGGATTTAGGATTTATGCCGCCGCCTTTGTCCTATTTCGGGCATGTCTAGGCCGACGGTAAATCCATCGGCGGCGCCAAACTGTTTTTCGGCGTGACGCATTCCCGGGCCTATGCGCGCGCCAACGCCTTTCCCAATAGTGGCTACCAATCGCCGGATATGGACTGCAATATCGAAGTGCTCGACACCGAGATTGACAATCGCACGGGAGTTCCCGCCAGTCTGTTGTGGTCGGCAGGCCATCATAAGTGGCGCTAGGTTGCTCGGCGCCGTTCTGGCTGCCGACGCGTGTTGTCTACGTTCTGCGGATTTTCAAAGCCTTGACTGCGGAGGATGTCTGTACGACTGAATAGACCTACTTCGCAGCTGTCGCCGCTAAGGTGCGGAGCTGTTCGACGACCGGCCCAGCCGCCCCAATCGCCGAAAATTTGTAAATCTTTGCCCGTTCCCCAAGATGACGGAATTTCTGGGTAGCGAACTGTAGGAATTTATCGTCGCAGGTCGAGATCACAAACTGATGGCGCCCCGGAACTGTCCCCACTAGCCCAACAATTAAGTCCAAAAAAGAATACGTATTGAGATCATCGAAATGAGTAATGGGATCGTCCAAGAATATGGGCGTAAAAGACGACCAATTCTGAGCGCTACAGGCTGTTAAAAACAGACCAAGTAAGAGGGTTTGTTGCTGGGATTGGCTGAAATAGTCCGTCGGCCGCAGCTTATCTCCGTTTCGTCTGGTTGAGACGACAATGCTTGTCTTGCTATTCTCGATTTCAATTTCATCAAATCCATATACGGTTCTGAGCCGACTTTGGATCAAAGAAGTCCGCGGTCCATACTGCCGCGTGAAGTTTTGAACCGCACTGCTCTGAGCAGTCTCAAGAAGGTTAACGACTTGGTCAAAATAATTCGCCCATGGAAGATGAGATGACATCTCGACCGTGTACTCATCACGTCGCTTCATCTTCTCCTGAAGGGTCGCGGCCATTTGCTGAACTGCGGCAGAAGTTGATGCTGCATCGAGAGCCCTCTCCAGGCTTAGTAATGAAGAGCGCGTTGCGTTTATTCTCGCACCTCGAAGGCTGTGGTCTTGTATCTGTGCTTGGACTTCTTGGGGTGACACGTCATCCGGCAGATCGAACTCACGGAAGCGCTGAGCAGCTTTGGAAATCAATTCGTCCTTTGTTGCAATGCTGCCGACCAGAGCTCGATATCGTTGTCTCTGTTCCTTTAACTGGTCGTCTACCGATGATACCGTAGATCTGTGCATTCGTAGCTTTAGCTCAAGATCTTGGAGCTGCGCCCGCAACATCGCAAGCTTTGCTTCATTTTTCTTCAGCTCTTGATCGAGCTCGCTTGCGCTGCGTTGCAACGATACCTTGCGCGAGAGCGCATGCCCTTCAATATCATTGATTTCGTCCGTAACCCGACGGAGTTGATTCTCCAACAATCCAATTTCGCCATTGGTCGTGACAATTGCTTGCCGGGCCGCGTCTAGTCGATCGGTGGCATCGCGCGCCATTGTTGCCGTTGCTGCATGGCGCAATCGCATCTCATTTAGCTCACCTGTCGTCTGATTCAGCGCTTCGATAGTCCTGTCGGTAATAGCGTCTAAGTCGGCCGACAGGCCTAGGGCGGATGCCGCATCTCGAATTCGTCCAATTAATGTCTCTAATTCCTTCCGTTCGTAACCGAGGCGACTCCGCTTCTCTTTGATTGCGTCGTATTCGGCTTGATTACTCGCGAGCAACGCGGCGTGGCCCTCGATCTCGACACGGCATTGGGCTAGTTCATTAGCTTCGTCGAGCCCGTGGTCCCGCGAGATAATTTCCTCCATTCGCAACTGCAAGGCCTCTCGTGAACCGTGGTCTACGCCGCACGCAAGGCAAGAGCCGTCGCTTATGTGACTTTTCAACTCTGTTAAAAGTGATCCAAGTCGGGAGAGGGCGGACCTTTTTGTTTGAAGCGCAGTCATCAAAACCTGTTCAATTCGACGGCTCGCGGAGAGCAGGTCCATCAGTCTGCGCTGTTCTTCACCCAATCGTTTATCATCTGTCTGAAGGCCATCGAGTTCACTCACGATATCGGAGAGTCTGCCTTCGGAATCCCGCCACACCGGAATAGAACGAAAAAAGTCCTCGACGGACGTCAGATAACTTTGCTTATTCGAGAGAGATTGCCCCGATGAGCGGAGGAGTTCTTTATGCGAAGCAGCCTCCTGCTCCGAGGCATCGGACAACGATTGGTGGTGTGAGACAACTTTCGTGAGGTCGTCCACTCTGGCCTGTAGCGGACCAATTTGCGTTTGAAGCTCTACAAAGCGCGGGCCTATCTCGATGGCCCACCGGATATTGGCTGAATGCTCCTCAGTAGTTTTAATATCCGACCGAGTTGCGGCTTCAATACCTTGAAGATCACCCAGAGAATGTTTCGTTACGGCGGACGTCTCCGCAAGAGACTCGCCCTCGCGCTGAACATTGTCACGCTCTGATCTAAGCGTCTCCCCCTCCTTTCGCACGCTGGGCAGGGCAGATGCGTCCTTTAGGACTTCTCCCAACTTCGCCAGCGCGACTGTGTTGTCGTTTAGCCGAGCCTCAAGCCATGCCCGCCAATCTTGCACTTCAGAAACCGCGGGGAGTTCGGCGCGGGTTTGCAGTCCCAATTCAGCTAATTGCTCGCGTACCTTTTCGAGTTCAAAAGCAAGCAAAGTTAGGTCGCTCGCTGCATGCTTCGATTGGTTAAGAGAAGCGATATCTGCTTCAAGTCGCGAAATGTTGAGTGCCAGCTCGTCTATTGCTCGTCGGGCATTCACCACGATTTCGTCAGCTGCCGCCCGCACTTGTTCGGCCTTTCTGCGAGCCTGATCGTAGTCCTCAAAGGCGAGCATGCGCGCGACGATGCTCGCAGGGAGAACGCAGTCCTTAGAGAAGTCACGGGTAAGCTCTTGCTGCTCCTGGCTAAAAAGATGTGTAGCCCTAAACAGTTTGATCAAATTTTCGACGCGATCTTCTTGCGGGCCCTTGCTGCCAGTAAGTGCGACTAGCACATCCTTCCGTTCGCATTGCTTGCCGTTTAGCGTTGGGCGCTTTCTGGCGGCAACAGTGCGTTCAACTACTACCGGGGTGCCGTCTATTTCGAAGTTTGCTACGACTCCGCTTACCCCGTCGTTGCTATCGAGGTGCTGCGCAGCGTGTTGAATGCGATCGTCGTCATCTCCGTATCGAAGTCGGCCAATTCCTCCGGTAATTGCGAAGTCAATTGCATCATAGAAAGAGGTCTTACCAAAGCCGTTGGGGCCATAGAGCAAGGTGACGTCGGCGCCGAGTTCGAAAGTCTGCGGTTGTCGATACGCCCGGAAATTCTCAATGGTGATGGTCTTCAAGACGCACTCGGCTTCAGGCCGCTCGAAAATCTGCTCACCGATATCGACTCGCGCGCGCGGTCTGCGTGGTGCTCCATTTGCGCCGGCTACGCAGTCCTGAAGTATGTTTTCCGTCCCCCGTTGACGCGGAACAACGAGATGGCGAGCGAGGGTTGATGTCAGCCCCGCCTGTTGCAGGAACGTTTGAGCCGAAACCGGCCGTATTGGGTCTTGCTCAAGAGGAGCTAGCGCCAAGAAGGGCAACTTCCCAAACGCTCTCTCTAAGGAAGGCTGCAGATAAATAACAAATTTCCGGCAAAAATACTTATCCGTCTCAATGCGAGAGCAAAATGAGTCGGCGATCGGTGCCGCCGAGCAAAAGACAAACGCTATGTCCACGCCTCGAAAGTGCCCAACGTTCGAGGCACAATAGTCCTTAAATGCGGAATAGATTGCGTCGAAGTTGGCCTCGCCAGAGGCATCTGCCAGACCAAACGCCACGACGACGTGCGGCAAGCGAAGCAGGAGTAACTGATTGTCATTCTTTGCATGGACGCGAGCGAGGTCGGCGTTTGGCGCCGCCTGTCGCAGATATTGCTCGATGGCCCCGAGGTTGTGTGAGTCAGGCTGCGAGGCGGGCATTTATCTCACGCACTAGGGCGTCCCTATCAGTTGCCTTAATAATAATCTGCGTTAGGTCGTGGTATCCAATATGAGCAATCCGGCTTGCAGGCTCCGTAATGAGCGTTTCCGCGCCGAGCTCGGTTGCGGTGTTATCAAGAAAGCTGCGGTCGAACCAATGACGCGGCGTATTATCGGTATCACGTGATACCAGTAAAACTTGTTGCGCCGATGAATCGCAGCACGCCTCGACATGCTTTAGACAAGCTTCGTGCGACACTCCCACTACCGCGGCGATTTCGAGTTGTGATCCGTCAAGCGTCATTAATGCGTGCGCGGCACCCGCGCCGATGTTGTCAACTTGAGTCGCCGCAGCAAGTAGATTGAGCGTGTGGACAATATGCGTCAACGCGACCCGTTCAGCACTTGCCCATTCATCTATTGAGTGAGCGGCGACGGAGGCCGCAACCCGGATGGCGCGGTTGGCACTCTGGCCGGACAACTCGCGCAACGCTCCTACGATGCCTAACTTGGCCGGTGCCAAATTAGGGGCAAACGATCCGGCTGATAAATGTGCGGGCAGAGCAGGTACGGCGTCCAACTCATCGTTCACCCACTTAATCGATGCTGGAACAGGGCCTCCCGGCGCCCGTGGCTCACCATTGCCGTCGAGCGGATGTACGTGGGCGTCGTAAATGGCGTGTAATCGCCCCGCTGCGGTTGGGCCGACGCTGGCAGGATTGGTCAAAGCGAAGGTATGTATGCAGCCGCCGTGTTCGCGGAAATAGACATCTGTGTGAGTGCCAAGGAGAGTCGAGCCTCGGAAGCGTGGCCCGCCATTGGAAACGGTAATTGGCGCGTCCGCGTGAAGGAAGTGGTCCTTCCGTGAGAACACCAAGCTGGTTCCTCCATATCGTAATGAAGCCCCGGGTCGCGCCGCGCCCGCATTGTTTGCGAAAACGATGCAGGCATCTTCGCGGAGAACTCTTGAGCAGATATGCCGATCGAAAAACCGGGTCACCTGTTGTAGGAAAAGATTGTGCGAAGGAAATTCATTTCTCTGGAGTACGAACATCCAAGTGATTGGCAGAATACATGCCACTGCTTGAGTCCATACCTCTTCAAGTATCCAATCGATCGCACTCTTTCCTCCAAGTTGCGCGATCCAATCGAAACAAACGAGAGCGCTAAACTTGAATGGCAGGCCATCGCTGAGAAGGCCTGAGAACAGGTAAATCGTGTCACCTGTAAACAACTGCTGATACTGTGCGTTCGCCTCTGGCTTCGCCCTGTCCAGCTTTGGCTGCATCCAACGTTCGACCACTCCATTGCCGTCCTTGATCCAAACGACGGCGCAGTTGACCCACTCGGTGTCGGGTACGCTAGCCGCGTCAGTTGCTCCAATCTCAACGTTTGTAAGTGCTTCCGCGGTGATTGCGGCGTAGTCGGCCTTTTGCAGACCGTCAATTCCTGCGATCACGACGGTTCCGAGCGGCCACTCCGCTGTGCTCAAACGGTGTTGGATTAGATCAATCCCCTCGCGACCTGGAACGCTGTACTCCGGAAAAATAGTGAAGTGCGTCTTCTCAACTCCGTGCGGCCGGGCAATGGCCAAATCCAATGTGCGCGATATGACAGCTAGTTGTTTGACCTTCTCCGGACCGCAACACCGAAACGGTTCGACGTTGGTTAGTTCAGGGTACGGCTGTGCGATAACGCATCCCACCCGTTCGTTGGGCAACGTCACGTTTCGCGGGATGAGATTGACCGTTTTGACTCGGACCATCACTTTGATAGCACATCAAATCGCTCAGGCGTCCTCGCTGCGATCTGACGCACCATTACCCCCAACTTATTGTGATGACCTGAGGCTACAGCCTTCTTCACGTCATCAAGCCGGGAATAGTAGAGAAGTAAGGTACTGCGATGCAACGCGTCGCAGTCATGGCGGAGCCCAATATTTTTAGGATCGCATTTCTATATTGGCGAGGATCAAACTTCCGTCAATAACAAATAATATTACGGGGAAAATCAATCATTTGTCGGTGTTTCACGCGCAACTTGTTTGGGCCTTAGACAACTCCGTTGTCTCTTACGACTGTTTCTCCTGCAGCACCTCCGCCGTAAGCTTCTGGCGTGCGTCCCTCACCCCCACACAAAACTCCTCACGCGCCGACCCTTCGTTCTCCGCTCTCCCAAACGCAAACACGATCGCTGTCCCCGCCGAGAGACTCCCCGTCTCCAGATCCACAAAATACAGCCCCAGTCCGCTGTCGCGCAGCTCAGCCTCCCGTGTGCTGCGCCAGGCATCCGTGCTCCAGCGCACCGTTCCCAGTTCGGCGCGTTCGATGCGCAAAACCGATCCGGCGGTAAGGGAGCGGATCTTGTGGTTCGGTCGCCACGCCACGCGCGACGATGTCACGCCCCCGATCACATAGCGTTGCTGCCCCTGCGGCGGCACATCGAACACCCGGCCGTCGGCGAAGGACCGCAAAAGCTTCAGGTGTTCCGCATGGGCCCACACCAGGGGCATGGCGGACCCCGCCGGCCGTCCGTGAAATAGTTCCCGCTCCGGCAGGTTGGGGCCGTCCCACACCTGTTCTGGGATCAGGTGATAGTCATTGGCAAACCCCACCATCGTCCCGAGCAGGGCCTTCGCCGCCGCATGGTGGCCCGCGGCAAGTTCATAGTGCGCCCGTTCACCCGTCAGCAGCGGCCACGGTCGCCCCACGCCGGTGCCGTCGAAAGGGCGGCCGTCTTCGTGCTCGCCGTAACCGTCGCCGTTATACCGCCGCCAGCACGGGCCCGCCGGCAGGTCCACCTTCAGCTGCGCGTCGATCACGCGGATCGTGGCCAATATCTTGGGATCGCCCGGCGCGCGTAATCCAAAGCGCACCAGCGCGAGGGCGTCCGGGCTCACCAGCAGGGAAGCCCGCAGGCGGCTCTCCTCAGGCGGGCGATTCTTGATCGGAACGAAGCCGTCCAGGGGCGATGCCGCGTCGGCGGTCTCCGCCGGCGCCACGCGCACATAGTAGCCGGGCACGCCGACCTGAACGGCAAGCGAAGTCTCCGTCGCGTAGATCCAGTGCTCGATCTGCCCATTCCAGAGATCGGCCGTGTCGCGAAGGTAGGCCGCTTCCCGTGTGCAGGCGATCATGTCGGCAAGATCGGCCGCCGCCAGAAGCGCGGTGATTTCCGCCGCCAGGGTGAACGGCGAGTATCCGCCGTCTTCCTCCCAGCGATCCTGCCCGGTCACGGGGCCGTTGATCACGATATAAGAGGCGGCGGCCCGAACCATCGGCCACAGCGCGATGTACTGCGCGTGATTGAGGGCCTTCTCCCGCCACGCCAGGTCGACCAGAAGGATCGGCAGGGCGGTCTCGTCCATCTGCACGCCGGTCCAATAGCTCGTCCCATCCAGCCAGCAATTCTGCGGCCAATGGCCGTCCAGCTCCTGGATGCCGCGCAGATAATCGATGATCTGGCGCGCCTCGGTCTTCGCACCGGCCGCCAGCAGTCCGCCGGCTGTTTCCACCAGGTCGCGCGGCCAGACCAGGTGATAACCGCCCAGGTCGTTTGCGCCTTTGTCGAAGCCCCAGGGAATGGACAGGCTGGCGATATAGCCCCCCGCGAACGCGCTTTCCTCGTGCGTGCGCAACACCGCCGTGCTGACGCGATAGAGGTCGCTTTTGCCCGGATTGACTAGCGACGGCAGATCCAGAAGCGTTTTCTGCCACGCACGCCAGCCCGCGACATACTGCTGCAGGGTTTCGTCCACGCCCTGGCTCAGGCTGGCGCGCACCTTGAGCGCGGCCTCCTCGTGGCGGCGGCCGAAACCCAGGGCGACAACGCAGCCATCTTTGCCCGCCGCAAGGTCCACTTCGGCGGTCAGCGCCACGTTGCCGTCCCGCGCCGCCTTATAGCGCCAGCGCATTTCGAAATGCCGCGACAGGTCCTGCCAGCCGTCCGAGGCGCCGACAAATCCCGCGGAGCGGGCGATGAAAGGAACCGAACACGCCACCGCCAGGGCGCTGCCGCTGCCCTCGGCGAAAACCATGGGCACGCCCTTATACGCCTCCACCCAGCCCACATTGTGTTCGCCCCGGTTGACAAGATGCGGCGCGACCAGAGCATAAAGCCTGTAATCGCCCCGCGCGCCGATCAACGGTTCGAACGCGATATGCTGCATCAGGACGTCCCGGTCCGGATCGCAGAAGATCAGCTTCCGCAGCCGGTAACGGCCCAGTTTGCAGGTGCTGGTGATTGTGAAGGCGGGAACCCCGTCGCCCGTCGCCTCCAGAACGCTGTCCGTGTCGCGTTTTTCCTCGGAAAAGAAATCCTTTCCATTGGTGACGATGAACCCGAAATCCCGGACACAGGCTTCGTCGATCCGCGGATAGTAGATCTCATTGAGAATGCCGTGGCTCAGGGTGAACCACACGCGGCTGCGGTCCGACAGCGCGGTTCCCACGCCGTTCTTTGCGCTCGAGGTCCATCGCGCCGGAATGCCGGGGGCGCCGGGTGCGTTGTCGTCCGCGTCCACCGTCGCCGGCCTTCAGCCGCCGCGGGCGAAATCGGGATAGTCGGTCATGCCGCCGTCGACGAAAACGGTGGTCGCCGTGACATACGAGGCGATGTCCGATGCAAGAACCACCGCCATGCGCGCGATCTCGTCCGTCGTGCCGATGCGGCCCATCGGCACCTTCGAGATCAGGTCCGCGCGGCTGGTCGGATCTTTCCAGACGTCCTGATTGATGGGCGTGGCGATCGCGCCCGGCGCAATGGATAACACGCGCACCCCATAGGGCGCGGCCTCCTGCGCCATCGTTTTCGCGACCATGGCCAGCGCCGCCTTGCTCGCCACATAGGCGCTGTAGCCGGTCCAGGCAATCACCTCATGGACGCTCGTCGTATTGATGATCACGCCGCTGCGCGCCGGAACCATGCGCTTGAGCGCTTCCCGCGCGCACAGGTAGGCGCCCTTGAGGTTGACGTCGATCACCTTCATCCAGGCAACCGGATCCGACTCCCAGGCCAGCGCCCGCGGGCCGTCGATGCCCGCGTTGTTGACGAGGATGTCGATCCCCGCCCAGGTTTCGTCTAGCGTGCGAAACATGCGCTCGACCGCCGGCGCGTCGCTCACGTCCGCCGCCACCGCGATCGCGTTGCCGATCTCCTGCGCGAACGCCTGCGCCTGTGCGGGCTGCACGATGTAATTGACCGCCACGCGCGCGCCTTCCGCCGCGAACGCCCTGGAAATCGCCGCGCCGATGCCCGATGCGCCGCCGGTGACAAGAACCCGTTTGTTGCCAAGGCCCAGGTCCATGGCTTACCCCGTCACGGCAAACGCGATGGTGCTGAGAAGCGCCAGCGCCGGTTGCCGCGAATCAAGCCGCGTATGCTGAACCACCACCGGCACGCTGGCGGAGATGACGCTGGAATAATCCGTATCCCGCGGAACCGATTCCGGGTCAGACAGGTCGTTGAACCGGACATGCCGCGTGCGCCGCGCCGGAACGGCAAGGCGATACGGGCCCGCCGGTTCCCGGTCCTTGAAATAGAGCGTGATCGTAATATCCGCGTCCACATCGCCCGCATTCAGGATGCACGCGGTTTCGTGGCTGATCAGGGTGCGATCCGTCCCGGTGCTCTGGCTCGGGATGTAACCTTCGGCGATCGCCCAGATCGTGTGACCGATCGTCATCGGGACTTCGGAACCGGCGGATATCCGCCGACCCGGCCGCCATGCCGTTCGGCGGCGATACCGCCATCCTTGCCGTACGGATGGCCGCCGAAGCCGTGGCGCATCATCGCCACTGCGCGCGCGGCGTTGCCTGTGGAATCCCGCGACGCGATCAGTTGGATGACCGCTTGCGAAATCACCGGCGCGGCCACTTCCATGTGCAGCGCGTCGTCCACCAGCCAGTTCACTTCGCCGGTGTCCTCCACATAGGCCGGAATCTCCGCCAGCCCGCCCTCCTGCCGATAGGACTTCTCCATCAATTCGATCAGCCAGGACCGCACGACCGAGCCGTGCTTCCAGCATTCCAGGACGTCGGCGATCGCGAGCGGATCCCGATAGGCCTCCAGCAGGGCGATGCCCTCGCCGATGGCCTGCAGCATGCCGAACTCGATGCCGTTGTGGACCAGCTTGACGAAATGCCCGGATCCGGGCGCGCCGGTGTGAATAAGTCCGCCGTCGACCGCGAGCGCCTTCAGCAGCGGCAGCACCTGCGCCACGGCCGCGGGCGCGCCGCCCAGCATGAAACACGCCCCGTCCCGCGCGCCGCCCGGGCCGCCGGAGGTTCCAAGGTCGATGAAATTCAGTCCATGTTCGCCCAGGCGCGCGTGGCGCCGGATGGAATCGCCCCAGTACGAATTGCCGCCGTCGAGGATGATGTCCCCCGGCGCACACACCGCGATGAGCTGCGTAAGGGTTTCATCCACGGCCGCCCCCGCGGGAATATAGAGAAAGATCTTTCGCGGAACCGACAGAAGCGCGACGAGGGACGACAGATCGCTTGCGCCCACCACGCCCGCGGTGACCAAGCTTTCGGGAACCTTTCCCAGCGTCAGGCCCGCGACGCGATAGCCGCGCTCCAAGGCCTGCAGCGCAAGGCTCGCGCCCATTTTTCCGAGACCGATGACGGCGAAATCTTGCACGGGTATTCCTCGGTCGCGGATGAAAGTGTCTCGCTACGACCCACAGGAGACAACGCTCACGTCGCGCGCAGGGTTACGGAAAAACGCGTTCGCCGAAAATTTCAGGGCAGACCCTTACGAACATGACATGCATGTTTCTTGCGCCTGCGTGGGCGTTACGTGCGTTGCCAGCACATCCGATATGCCGCACACTGGCGCCAATGCTGACCAAACTCCTGGTTCATATTCCGGCGATCGAACGGTGGATGCAGCGTAATCCCGCCGATAAGAAAGTGTGGCTCGACACCGCGATCGGCCAGTCCATTCAGGATCTGCGCGACAGGAATGTCGAGCCGAACGAGTTCGAGGCCTATCAGATCTATGCCGCGATATCGTCCGCCGCGAAGGGACTGTTCGACGTCGCGTGGCATCACCTGAACCAGCTGTCCGGCATCAATGCGGCCAATGGGGTCGCCTACAGCGATTTTCCCGCCGGGCCCGGATTCAATCTCCAGGCCCTGTCTCGCGAATTGGGAAACTGGCGCCGCAAGGCCGCGAAGTAGCCCGCGGGATTGTCGCGCGCGTCCGCTCGTTCTTATTTCCGCCGCGTCCGTTGTTTCGCGTCCGGTGCGGTTCTCTTGGCGCGCTGGTGAGCGGGGCCGCGCAGGTGGATGAGATTGAACGCGGTGTTGATCAATCCAACATGCGTGAAGGCCTGCGGGAAATTGCCGACGAGACGTCTTGACGCCGTATCGTACTCCTCGCTCAGCAGGCCCAGGTCGTTGGTCAGCCCAAGAAGCCGCTCGAACAGCGCCTCCGCCTTCTTGCGGCGCCCGAGCAGGACGTAGGCGTCGGCGAGCCAGAAGCTGCAGGGCAGAAAGGCGCCCTCGCTGCCCGCAAGGCCATCGTCGGTTTTGGACGGCGAGTACCGTCTCACGAACCCGTCCGTCAGAAGTTCTCGCTCGATTGCGGCCACCGTCGCGCGGAAGCGCTTGTCGCCGGCGGGCAGGAATCCGACCTGCGCCATCAGCAGGGAACTCGCGTCAAGCGCCTCGCCGCCGTAGTACTGAACGAAACGCCCATGTTTGTCGACGCCATGGCGGCAGACATCGGCATGGATTTCACGGCGGAGCGCGCGCCATTTCTTGAGCGGCCCCGGCAGCCGGAAGCGCGTGGCGGAGGATATTGCGCGGTCGAAGGCAACCCAGCACATGACACGGGAGTGTGTGAAAGAACGCGCCGGACCCCGCACCTCCCACATGCCGCGATCGGGTTCGTGCCAATGCTTGGCAAGATGCTCGAGCATCACGCACTGCAGCTCCCACGCGTCGATGGCGGGGGGCAGCTCCGCTTCGCGGGCCACATGAAGCGTGTCCATGAGCTCCCCATAGATATCGAGCTGGCGTTGTTCGAAGGCGTCGTTGCCGACGCGAACCGGGCGGCTCTGGGCATATCCGGAAAGCCACGGCACGACCGCTTCCTGCAGCCAGCGCTCCCCCGCGACCCCATAAACGATCTGCAGCTGCTCCGGATGACCCGCGATCGCCCGCAACAGCCATTCGCGCCATCGGGCCGCTTCGTCTCGGAACCCGCTGTTGAGAAGCGCATAGAGAGTCAGGGCGGAGTCGCGCAGCCAGCACAGGCGATAGTCCCAGTTGCGCTCACCGCCGACGTCTTCCGGAAGCGACGTGGTGGGCGCGGCGACGATGGCGCCGCTCGGCTGGTAGGTCAGCAGCTTCAACGTAATAAGCGATCTCTTGACCGCGTCGCTCCAACGCGCCGCCTTGACCGGAAAGGCACAGGGTTGAATCCAGTCCCGCCAGAAGGCTTCGCACAGCTGCAGGCTCTGACGTGAGTCCCGTACGAAGTTGGGCGACTTATGCGCGGGATGGTAGGAGAGCGTGAAGGGAATTTCTTCGCCGCGGCCGACCTTGAAGCGCGCGAAGGTGCGCATATCGCGGCCCGTGAGTTTCACCGGCGTGTGGAGTTCGACCGCGTCCGGACCCGCGATCGCGCTCAGTCCGTAGTCGCGTTTCTGCACCCACGGCAGCGCCGCGCCGTATCCGAACCGTAAGACCAGCTCCATTTCCATGTCGACGGTGCCGCGATCGCCCCGAACGATGCGAACGACATCGAGTTTCGTGTCATCCTCGGCGGGGGGCATGAAGTCGATGACCGTGACCGCGCCGGTCGGCGTGATGAATTGTGTCTCCAGGATCGCGGTGTCGGGACGGTAGCGGCGCTTGCTGCGCACCTTGGTGCCGACCGCCTTGAGACTCCACCGGCCGTTCTCGGAAGATCCCAGCAGGGCGGCAAAACAGGCGGGGGAATCGAACCGTGGAAGGCAGAGCCAGTCGATGGAACCGTCGCGTCCCACCAGCGCGGCGGAGAGCATGTTGCCGATCAGCCCATAATCTCCGATCGGCTTCGGTGTGCGTTGCAGCGGGGATTTGCTTGCCATGCGATCGGCCGGACGTCCGTCATTCCAGTGCATAAGCAGGCACGCCGGGGTAACGGGCGCCTCAGGCTGATGTTCCGTCTTCAAATGTAGGTACCGGGAGTCCCGTATCGGCGTTATGTTCCCGTTCTGTTCTAACTGAAGGAACGGCGCACATGGACGACAAACCCACACCTGTTCCGCCTGATATTCGCCAGCGTAATCAGGCGGGGCAATTCGCTCCGGGAGTCAGCGGCAACCCCTCCGGCCGGCCCCGGGGAAACCGCAGTTTCCTCCACCGGGCTCTCGATGACCTCGCCGGATCGGACGCCGAGGACGTGCTGCGCATGATCGTCGAGCGGGCCAAGGCCGCTTTCCAGCACAGTGGGATCCGAAGCTTGGAATTCACGTGACTTGAAGTCGC
>JADMIO010980209.1_pt1 | contig 61786 bp, 57 predicted proteins | sample 8958161 | NCBI WGS metagenome assembly JADMIO01 (sample SAMN16585339, study PRJNA669376) | soil metagenome | isolation source: Crop rotation soil | place: USA: Cullars Rotation, Alabama | collected 2011
GCCGCGACTTCAAGTCACGTGAATTCCAAGCTTCGGATCCCACTGTGCTGGAAAGCGGAAAAGGACGTTACGCTGCACCTGGTCCGCGGCGGCGGCGGCTTCGGCCGCCGGCTGAACAACGACTACGTGGTCGAAGCCGCGTATATCGCCAAGCAGGCGGGTGTCCCGGTAAAGCTCACCTGGTCGCGCGAAGACGATATGACGCACGACTACTACCGTCCCGGCGGCTTCCAATACCTGAAGGCCGGACTGGACGCTTCCGGAAAGCTGGTGGCCTGGCGCAACCACTTCATCAGCTACGGCGAAGGCGAACGCTTCGTGGCGTCGGGCGCAATGGGGCCGACCGAGTTTCCGCAGCGCTTCATCCCGAATTACACCCTGCACGCCTCGGTGCAGCCGCTGGGCATCCGCACCGGAGCCTTGCGCGCGCCGAGCAGCAACGCCTTCGCCTTCGTGATCCACTCGTTTATCGACGAACTGGCGCACGCGGCAGGCAAGGATCCCGTGCAATTCCGCCTGGAACTCCTGAATTCCGGCCCGGCGATGCCGGTGGCTCCTGCCCCTGCACCGGGTGGCGGGCGCGGCGGCTTCGCGCCTCCCGGAATGAATGCCGACCGCATGAAGGGGGTCCTGCAACTGGTCGCCGAGAAATCCAACTGGGGCAAACGCCAGCTTCCCAAGGGCACCGGCATGGGCGTGGCCTTCCACTTCAGCCATCAGGGCTACTTCGCTGAAGTGGCCGAAGTCAAAGTCGACTCCGCCAACAAGATCAGAATCAACAAAGTCTGGGTAGCCGCCGATGTGGGCAGCCAGATCATCAATCCGGGCGCGGCCGACAACATCGTTCAGGGTGGAATCATCGACGGCATCAGCGAACTGATGCAGGAGATCACCATCGAAAAGGGCCGCGTGGTGCAGACCAACTTCGATAAGCACGGGATGATGCGGCTGGCCCAGTCCCCGCCCGAGATCGAAGTCCATTACCTGAAATCGACCTTCTCGCCGACGGGTTTGGGAGAGCCGGCGCTGCCGCCGATTCTGCCGGCCGTTACAAACGCCATTTTCAGCGCCTCTGGAAAGCGCGTTCGTTCGCTGCCCCTGTCGAAGTCCGGCCTTAGCTGGGCGTAATGCGTCGGTGCTTACTCGCCGCCTGCTGCGTAATTTGGGCGGGCGGTCCGGCGTTCGCTCAGGACGAGCGCCGAGTCACATCGCCCAACGGCCAACTGGAATTTCGCCTGTTCATAGCCCAGCCGGGGGAGGGACGCCTCTTTCGGCTGGGTTATGAAGTTCTCCTCCGCGGTAAATTTGTCGTTGGAACGTCCTACCTCGGCCTAAATTTCCTCAACCAGGAGCCTGTGCTGGGCGAAAACGTCGGTTTGGTCTCAGCCCGAGCGTCAAGTGAACCCGGACGATACAATTCCCTGATCGCGGAATACATGCAGAACGGGTCCATCGGCAGGCGCCTAGACGTGGAAGTGCGCATCTGGGACGGTGGAGTCGCGTTCCGCTACCGGATACCGCGCTCCACCGCTCTCGAAGAGATCCTCTTGGATTACGAGGCCACCGAATTCCGCCTGCCGGCAAGGGTTGAGCCGGGCGAGGCGTCCCTCCCCTACTTCACTCAAATACCCGGCGCGGGTTGGATTGCGATCGATGAAACCCCCGCCGGCACTTACCCGCGCGCTCATCTGGAGCCATCCGGGCCTTCTAAACTTCAAGTCCACCTGGCTGCCCCTTCCAAAGACACCGCGGTGGTTTATGAAGGGACGCCACCCCTGGTCTGCCCCTGGAGACTTGTGCTGATCGGTCCTACGCGAGATGCCGTGCAGCAGACCGATCGGGTGCGCGACATGCTACGGTAGCCACAGCTGAAATCGAGACCGCTCCTTTCGGTCACTTGCGCGGGTTCCGCAAGCCATGCGCTAGAGCGGCGACAATTCGTAAACTGCGGCCAGAGCATTCAGATCCGAGCGCAGCCGGTCCCACTCTTCCTGCAGCTTGTCGGTGAAGCGGTGACCCTTCATGATCCGGCTCACGTCGGCCGCTGCCGATAGCGTCTTGTCCACTTGATCGCGGACGGACGGATGGGCCTTGTCGCGCTTGTCCCCATAGACATCTGCCAGTTTTTTCGCCGCGTCGTGCAGATCGTCGGCGCGGTGCTTCGCCCGATCCTCCAGCTTAGTTCCGTCCATCATGCTGTGCTCGATGGCACTGTCGAAGTGCTCTTTGAAATTCCCGGACTTCTTCGTGAGGCGATCCACGATGTCTCCCAAGTCGACCTTGGTGACCACTACCTCGCGGTTGGCGTCCTGCGCAAATGTGCGACTTGGCCCGGAAAAGAATAATGCCGCGCCGGCCATAAGGCCCGCCGCTGTCAAACCGAATTTCATCTATTTGCCCTCCGGCGGTTTTGTTCGCAATCGGCTCGCCAGAGGCCGGTTTGGTTTGATCAGGAACAAGTGCGAGGCGGGCGAAAAATGATCCCAAAAAGCAAACGCCCGGAGCCGAGCGTTAGCTCGACCCCGGGCTTTGGAGTATCGGGATATTGCTGGTTACTGCTTTCTGCGCGGCTGCAGTTGGCGGTTGACGGCCGCCTTCGGCTTCACCACCTGCTGGATCAGCTCTTCGGGGATGCTCAGGGACACGTTCACCGTGCTGCCCGTCGAGCTCACCTGGAGCGACTGCGCCAAGCCCGCAAGGGCGGGTTCCTTCTGGGCCTGCAACTGGGCCAGGCTGGCCAACAGTTTGATGGAATCGGCGATGGTCTTAGCGTCGGCAGCGTTGTCGGACAGCGCCTGGCCCGTGATCACCACCTGGTTGCCCAGCTTCACCCCGCCGGCTCCCGACTGGATCGTCTGGAAGGCGCCCTGCCCGTTCATGCCGGGGATCTGCTTCACGTCGGCCGAGGTGTGCAGCGCGGACGGAGCCACCAGCGAGATCGCCCAGGCGTCCTGCGTGGTGCTCCATTGGTTGATCTGCGTCAGCAATGCCGCCGGCAGAGTAGTCGGCGACGATTGGCGGTCAATCGCGCCCTTCACGCTGGCGACATCGCCGGCAACCACCAGCGTGGCGTTCAGGAACGCGACACCGGATTCGTGTTTGGGATCGGAGAGAATCGAGACGCCCTTATAGTTCTCGGTCACTACACCGTGCTCGTTCGCCACCGAGGTGATTCGGGAAATGTCGAACGCGCCCCGCGCCAGGATCAGCCCGCTCGGCTGTTTGGTGGAGGCCGCCGCCGCCGTTGAAGCCGCCAGAAGTTCACGCACGTCCCGCGTCGGGTCGAACCCAGTCTGCGCCGTCAATTCCTGCATGTGACGATCTTGCGTAGGAATTTGCGACAAGATGTACTGGCCAAAGGGAGAGGTCTTAGCTTGTTCAACGTTGACACCGGCGATAACTGCAGCGTCGGGCATGACGAGGTTGAGCAACTGAGGATCGGCAGCCTTGCCAGGCAGCGTCATGGCGAAGGTGACTGCGAATGTCGCGGCGGTAAGAATTCGTGCGTTCATAACCTCTTCGACGGACTGTGCTGGCGATTATTAGCAGGCGCCTGTTTGCAGGCGCCTCGCCTTATGTTTCCTTGATCCAAACCACCGATGTGGGCGGTCGCGGAGTCGGCCGGGCGCCCGCGACTGGCGGGGGTGCCGGAGGGGCGGGCGGCAATTCCGGATCGCGATTGGTGCGGGCAAAGTTGGGGATCGCCACCATCGGGGTGCCGTCAGCAAATGTTCCTTTGATCACCATCACGCCACCCAGCAGGTCGCCTTTCCACTCGGCGGTGAGAGGGGCTTCGGGGCTCAGGACCTTGGTGATATCCTGGTCCACCTTCTCGATGTTGTAAACCAGGGGACCGTACCGCAGAGCCACCTTGTTCCGTGTAGCGGCAATCTTCTCGCTGGCCCGGATCCGTTGGATTTTCATGGGCAGTTCCAACTCGATCTTGTCGCCGGCCTTCCAGGATCGCGTAATCACGGCGTAGCCCTTGTCCACTTGCGGTTGAACTTTGGCGCCGTTCACGGTGATTGCCTGGATGCCATTCGCGTCCGGAACGCTGGTGTACAGCTTGCTGACGCCGCGGTTGGGCATGCGGATGCGAACGCTGAAGTTCTTGGCCGTCTTCGGATTAACAGTGATGGCGACCTTGCCCTTCCACGGGTACTCGGTGGCCTGCACCATTTGAACATCCGTGCCACCGACATTTTCCACCGTGATCGAGCTACCGACGAACATGTTGACGTAAACGCCGTCGGAACTCTTGGCATAAACCCAGGTGGGGAGCATCAAGAGCGTCCGGGCGATGTTGCCGACGCAGCACGGGCAAACATGCCACGGGGTGCGCGGGCCGTTGGCGTCGAGCGGATTCGTGTAGTAGAAAACCTTGCCTGCGAGGTCGGTGCCGCCCAACAACGCGTTGTACATGGTCTCTTCGTACAGATCGGCGTATTGGGCATCGTGGTAGGCGAGGTTCATCTTCCATTGGAAGAAGATTTCGCCGCAACTGGAGCAGGATTCGCAGTAGGAATTGTTCCGGAGAGAGTAGTTAGGGCCAAATCCCTCGGAGGTCTCGCCGCTGCCGACGCCGCCCGTCACGTAGTACTTCTTGTTGACGATGTTGTCCCAGAGCGATTTCACCGCGCTCTGGTAGTCCGGGTCGTGCGTTTCCACCGCGACATCGGCCATTCCCGAGTAAGTGTAGACGGCGCGCACCGCGTGTCCGACGGCTTCGTACTGCTGCACCACTGGTAGGTGGCTCTGGTCGTACTCCTGACGGTCGCGATCGGACAGGCCCGCGGTATAGCGGCTGTCCAGCAGGAACTTCGCCAGCTCGACGTACTTCTGGCCCTTCCCGCCGCCTTCCATGTCGTTCACGAATCGGCCGAAGCGGACCAGCGCCTGCTCCATCTCCTGATGGCCGTCGTACCAGGCCTTCTTGGGAGCGGGACCCAGGTTGTTGCACCAGCAATCGGCCAACTTTTTAGCCGCATTGTAGAGGCGGGCATCTTTCTTGTTGCTCATCAGGTAGTGATTGATGGCCGATTCGAGAAAGTAGCCCGCAACGTAGCCTTCGTGATCCCCGCGGTGCGCCGGATCCCAATGCTTGAAGTTGTTGGACTCGATGACGTTGCCCCTGCCGCCCGCGCGCGGCAAGGTGAAGGCGGTCTGAAGGTAGCCGTCCGGCTCCTGGGCAGCCAGAATCTTGGGGATCCAGTCTTCCAGGGTGGCGCGCATCTTCTGGTGCGCCTGAATGATTTCCTGATCGCCCTTGGGGTCGACCATAAGGGCAATACTCATGGCCTCGACGGTCTGGTGTACCCAGGCGTTCGAGAAGACATAGCCTTTGTGATTCCCGTGCGGCTCGCCGCGCAAAGCCTTGGCTGCCTCGACGAAATTGTCGATACCGCCGGGTCCCTGGGTCAGGTCGGTGCGGTTGATCTGGTCGATGCAGTGGGGGATCCAGCTCACCATCAGGGCCTTAGTCCGCGCATTCCAGAGCGGGCTATCGACCTTGAAATTCTTGGTGTACACCGCGTCCAGTTGCTTCACCGGGGGCGGAGGCTCGACCGCGACATTCAGCGTGGAAGCCGCGCTCGACTCGCCATTGCTCGCGGTGAGTTTCAGGATATAAGCGCCGGGAGCCGAAAACGTGGCGGTGGTGACCAGCGATTTGGCGTCGGCGAAATTGACCGTTCCGGGTCCGGATTCCTTGCTCCAGGCGACGGTAGGCGGAGGGCCGGTGGGAGCGGGAGGCGCCTCGGCCTGCTGGGGACGGCCGCGGGCCGGGCGCGGCGGATCGCCGTAGCCTGCCCATCCTCGCAAATAAGTCTTACCGGGCAGCACAGTTACGCGGTCCAAGCCGGCCACTCCATTCAGCGGCGCGCCTTCCGCGGCCATGCCGGCCGAGACGATGGCGGTTTGCACCAGCGGGGCCATAGCCACTGTGCCGAGCATCTGCCGCCGGCTGATGGCGTGTTGTTTCGAATCGTTTTGCAAGGAATTTACCTCCAGAATGGTAGCGCTTCCATTTTGTCGCATTCCTCGCCACTTCACAAGCGGCAAGTTCGGGCGGCGCTCGCAGAGTGGTCGTCACAAGCGGCTGTACCCGACAGGCGTGCGGGCTGGCCGAACCGCGAGAAGGAGTGCGCCGCCATGGAGGGATGAACGCTCGAAAGGGGCAGCGCTTCGTCGTCGAGCAGGTGGTCGCCACCAGCGGCTGTAGCCCACAGGCAAACGGGGTACGCGAACCCCCGAGAAGAAATACCGCCGCCATCGCAACGGATTGGCCCGGCGAAAGGGACAGCGCCGTCGTTCAGACTGTGGCCGGCGACGATCCGCAGTCCTACGCCGCCCGCAATGATCGATGGTCGCCACAAGCGGCTGTGCCCCACAGGCAAACGCCGGTTTGCGAACCGCGACACGACGCCGCCATCGCGACGGATTGACCCAGCGAGAGTGACAGCGCCGTCGTCAGACCGTCGCCGGCGACGATCCCCAGTCCTACGCCGCCCGCAACGATCGGTGGTCGCCACAAGCGGCTGTACTCCACAGGCAAACGCCGGTTTGCGAACCGCGACACTACGCCGCCATCGCGACGGATTGTCCCGGCGAGGGACAGCGCCGTCGTCAGACCGTCGCCGGCGACGATCCCCAGTCCTACGCCACCCGCAATGATCGGTGGTCGCCACAAGCGGCTGTACCCCACAGGCGTGCGGGCTTGCCGAACCCGCGACACGACGCCGCCATCGCGACGGATTGGCCCGGCGAGAGGGACAGCGCCGTCGTCAGACCGTCGCCGGCGACGATCCCCAGTCCTACGCCGCCCGCCATGATCGGTGGTCGCCACAAGCGGCTGTACTCCACAGGCAAATGCCGGTTTGCGAACCGCGACACTACGCCGCCATCGCGACGGATTATCCCGGCGAGAGGGACAGGTCCGTCGTCACCTGTTCGCGGCCAGCGAGGATGCCCAATCCTCCGCCGCCCGCAGATCGAGCAAAGTGGTCGCCGCAAGCGGCTTACCACACAGGAAACGAGGTTTGCTAACCGCGAGATGGAAGACGCCACCATCGCGACGGATTGGCCGGCGAAAGGGACAGCGCTTCGTCACCCTGTTCGTGGCCAGCGAGGATCCCCAGTCCTACGCCGCCCGCCCGATCGAGGAGGTGGGTTGGGTGACGGTGAAGGCAATACCTTCAGCAATCTAATGCGTGGGCCAAGACGAGCGGAAACACCGCCGTCGGGTGACGGATTCGCCCGAAACGGCCCCCGGCGCGGCGCTTCCGGCAGAACGGCCGCGGACAAGTCCGGCGTTGCAGCCGGGCCGCGGCATAGCGAAGCCGCAAGAACCCGCCTCGGCCCACGAAGCCGCCCCCACAGCTACACAGCGACGTTTCCCCCGTGGCCAAAGCCACCGTCGGCGGTAGTAAGATTTGTCAGAGCCTTTATGCTGAATCGCGCGGTCGTCTCGACGTTGCTGCTAGCCGGCGTCCTGGGCGCCCAGGAGTATGTCCTGGGCCCGGACTCGCAGGCCCGCCCCGGAGTCCCCAAGGGAAAAGTGGAGAAGTTCACCTGGGCGGATTCCAGGGTCTATCCGGGAACCACAAGAAACTATTGGGTCTATGTGCCCGCGCAGTACGACGGCTCCAAACCCGCCTGCGTGATGATCTTCCAGGATGGCGGCGGCTTCGTTTCCGAGACGGGCGCCTGGCGCGTGCCGATCGTCTTCGACAACCTGATCCAGCAGGGCGCCATGCCAGTCACAATCGGGATCTTCATCGATCCAGGCGTCCTGCCGGCCTACACGCCCGAACAGCAGAGCCGCTTCAACCGCAGCTATGAGTACGACGCGCTGGGCGGCCGCTACGCCCACTTCCTGACGGAAGAGATCCTGCCGCTGGTGGCCAAGCAGTACAAGCTCTCGACGGAGCCCAACGACCGCGCGGTCAGCGGGTCGAGTTCCGGCGGGATCGCGTCCTTCACCGCAGCCTGGGAGCGGCCCGACGCCTTCCGCCGCGTCCTCAGCTTCATCGGCAGCTACACCAACCTGCGCGGCGGCGACGTCTACACCGCTCTGGTCCGGAAAATGGAGCCAAAGCCCCTGCGCGTGTTCCTGCAAGACGGGTCGAATGACCAGAATATTTATTCAGGGTCGTGGTACCTGGCGAATCAGGAATTGGCGAAGTCGCTCGAATACGCCGGATACGACAGCAAGTTCGTCGTCGGCACCGAAGGCCACAATTCGCGCCACGGCGGGGCCATTCTGCCGGAGGCGTTGCGCTGGCTGTGGCGCGATTATCCGCAGCCGATCGTGGCGTCGAAGGGCGGCAAGGGACAGCGCCACTACATTACCGAGTTTTTGGACCCCGAGCACGACTGGGAACTGGTGGGCGAAGGCTACAAGGCAACGGATTGCCCGGCAGTAGACAGGCAGGGCAATGTCTACTTCTGCGACGTCGTCACCGGTAAGATCTACAAAGTCGGCGCGGACGGCAAGCCCACCGTGTTTAAGGAGAACTCCGGCGGCGCCACCGGACTGATGTTTGGCCCGGATGGCCGCCTGTACGCCGCGGAGAACGAGCGCAAACGCATAGTGGCTTATGCGCCCGATGGCCAAATTACGGTGTTGTCCACCGGAGTCGAACCGAATGACTTGGCCGTAACCAGTAAAGGCGGCATCTACTTTACCGATTCTCCGGGACAGAAGATCTGGTATATCGACCCGAAAGGCGTCCGGCGCGTGGTCTTCGACGGCAGCAAGGAGGACAACATGCTCCTGCCGAACGGGGTGCGGCTGGCTCCCGACGAATCCTTGCTGGCGGTGGCAGACACCGTGGGGCGCAGCGTCTGGTCCTTTCATATTCAGGCCGACGGCTCGCTCGATAGCGGCCAGCCATTCCACCACCTGGAGCTTCCCGACGATGTCTCGCGCGGCCCCGTGCGCAGCGGCGCCGACGGCATCACGTTCGACAACACCGGCCACTTGTACGTGACCACAAAGCTGGGAATTCAAATCTGCGATCAGCCTGGCCGTGTCGTTGGAATTATCCGCAATCCGGGATCGCACGACCTGTCGAACGTGGTTTTCGGCGGCGCCGATCTGCAGACCCTGTACGCGACTGTGGGCGACAAGGTGTTTCGCCGCAAGCTGCGACGGAAGGGCGTCTTTCCCTGGGAGCCGGTCAAACTGCCGCGGCCGCAACTCTAGGCCGAAACTGCTGATTTCCTTAGACTGGCGCCAGCCTGCCGACGGCTTACCGCTAATATCCGGGAGTGTGGAACGTCCCATATTCGGAAGAGCCTGATAGGATGAAATCGCTAATGGCAGCCACAATGGAACCAGCAAATCTGCCCGCGGCAGACCTGGAACAGATCTTCCGCGAGAACCACGCGATGGTATTCCGGGCAGCCTACCGCATTACCGCCAACGCCGGCGATGCGGAGGATGTTCTGCAAACCGTGTTCTTGCGGATGGTCAAAAGGGATCCCGCCGCCGATCCGGTTGGAAACATGGCAAGTTTCCTGCACCGGTCTGCCGTCAACGCCGCCCTCGATCTGGTGCGGACGCGGCAGAACATTCGGAATATTCCACTGGATGACCTCGAACCGGTTCTGGCCGAACCGGCGCATCGCAATCCGGAACGGGCCCAATCGTCCGGCGAGATCCGCGATTGGCTTCGCGGCGCCCTGGCCAGGCTCAATCCGAGGATTGCGCAGATGTTCACCCTCCGGTTCTTCGAAGGCAAAGAAAATCCCGAGATCGCGAAGATGCTCAACACCACGCCGGGCACGGTGGCGGTGACGCTTTCGCGCACTCGCGACCGTTTGGAAAAGGAATACCGCGCGTACATGGGAGGAGTGGCATGACCCCAGCAGAATTCAACCCGATGGAATCCGCCCTGGAGCAGGCTGTGACTGAGATCCGCAACGACTCCGTCGATCCCGCTGTGATCGAAGCCGCCGCTGCCCGGGTTTGGGCGCGGCTGACTGCCGCCGATCAGCCCGCGCCGATGGAACATATCCGAAGCTGCTCGGACTTCCGCTCTCTGATGCCTGATTATCGCGCCCGCAAGCTCTCGGCCGCGCGCGCCACGCTGTTGCAGGATCACCTGCACCAGTGTGTAGACTGCCGCCGGGTGTACGAAGGCCGCGTGGTTGCGATGCCGTCCCCCCAGACTGCCGCGCGCCGCTCGGGATTCCCCATGCGCTGGGCGGCTGCTGCTGTCGTCGTGATGGCGGCGGGCCTCTCGGTCTGGATTGCCGTGGACCGCAACGGAACCCGCACCGGCCACGCCGTCGTGCAGACGGTGAACGGCAATTTGTACGTCGTTTCCGCGGAAGGCATCCGCCCCCTGTTGGCGGGGCAGGACCTGCCCGACGGGATCGAAATCCGCACGGCTCAGAATTCCAACGCCATGCTGGAATTGCGCGATGGCTCCATTGTTGAAATGCGCGAGCGTTCCGGCTTTTCCACGACTCAGTCGGGTTCCGATTTGACGGTCCGGCTGGACCGCGGCAGCGTGATCGTCCAGGCGGCGCATCGCCGCACCGGCCACCTGTATGTGACCACGGCGGATTGCCGCGTGGCGGTTACCGGAACGATCTTCAGCGTGAGCGCAGGCGTGAAAGGTTCGCGAGTGTCCGTAGTCGAGGGAGAAGTGAGGGTGGCGCAGGACAACCAGGAAAAGGTGCTCCGCCCCGGCGATCAGGCCGTGACCAGCGTATCCCTCGAGCGAGTCTCGGTGAAGGAAGACATTTCCTGGAGCCGCAACCGCGACCGGCTGTATCAGCAGTTGTCCGCCCTGACGGCCAGCCTGCAGCAGATTCACCTGCCGGCGCTCCGCTACTCCAGCCGCTTGCTGGACCGCCTGCCGGCGTCCACCGCGTTCTTCGCCAGCGTGCCGAATCTTTCGGAATACCTGGCAGAGGCGGAAACCGTGTTCGAACAGAAGGTGGCAGGCAGCCCCGAATTGCGCTCCTGGATGAACAGCCGGAATTTCAACGCCGGGCCGGTGCTCACCAAGTTGCGGGCGGCTAGCGAGTATCTGGGAGACGAGATCGACGTAGTCGGCTTCTCCAACGGGAACGGAAAGATGATCGGCCCGGCGTTTCTCGCCGAGACGAAGCGCGATGGCTTCCGCGAATTCCTGCAGAAGGAAGCTCCCGGAATCGTGATCGAAGTCCGCCCCGGAATCGTGGTGTTCGGACCCAGCCGGGAGGCCGTCAACGAATTGGCGGCGGCGCTCGACTCCCCCGGCGCCAGCTTCAAGGGGACTCCGTTCCACGCGCGGATTAGCGAGTCGTTCCGCAACGGCGCAGGCTTCCTCCTGTGCGCCGACCTGTCCCAGATGAACAGCCAGCCGATCGCCGGCGGGCGCTTCCTGATCTGCGAGCAGAAGGAAGTCAACGGGCAGAAGGAGACCAGCGCGTCGCTGGGCTTCGAGGGCGAGCGCAGCGGAATCGCGGCTTGGTTGGCCAGCCCCGGACCCATGGGTTCGCTGGACTACGTCTCTCCAGAGGCCACCCTGGTGACGGCATTTGTGGTGAAGAGCCCGGCCGTTATCGTGGACCAGGTGATGACACTGCAGCAGCGGTCGCAAGCGGCCGCCGAAAAGACGATGGCCGACGTGCGGGAACACGCCGGGTTCGATGTCCGCAACGACCTGGCGGCGAGCCTGGGCGGCGAGTTCTCCCTGTCGATGGACGGTCCCGTGATCCCGGTGCCTTCCTGGAAACTGGTGGCTGAAGTGTACGACCCCGCCAAGTTGCAGGCGACGCTCCTGAAGGCTGTCGAAGCGTTCAACAGGGATGCCACCAAGTCGGGCGGCAAGTTGCTGCGCACTGCCCAGGAGAAGGTCGACGGCCGCGATTACTTCATGATCGCCTGGGGCGATCCGAACCCGCTGACCGAAGCCCACTACACCTTCACCGGCGGCTACCTGGTTGCCGGACCGACCCGGGCGCTGGTGGCCAAGTCGCTGCAGGTGAAGGTGGCTGGCACATCGATTACGCGTTCCACGCAGTTCCTGGCGATGGAGCCGCGCGATCATCACGCGAACTTCTCGGCGCTGGTTTACCAGAACCTGGGCACGACGCTGGCCCCGGTGATCGGACTGCTGGGAGCTTTCGCGCCTCCTGGACGCCCCGGACAGCCTAATCCGCTGCAGAGCCTCGGAAATATGAAGCCGACCCTGGTTGGGGTGTACGGAGAGCCCGACCGGATCACGGTGTCGGGCACCGGCAACCTGCTCGGCAATGGCATGGCCGGCTTCCTCAGCGGCAACCTGCTGGGGGTTGTTGGCAACGCGCTTCCCATGGGCCAGATGCTCCAGGGATCGCGCCAGGGCGTGCGATTCTAAGCTAAGTCGAGCGGCGGCGCGGTGACTCCATCCCTCGCCGCCTGAATCGCGACGGCATTCATGCAGGCCGTCATCACGGCCTGTAGCCGATCCGCCGTCGCGATGTGGAGTTCCCGGGCCATATGCGCGAATCGTTGGGCCTGCGGAGCCACCGCGGCCGGGACCTGAAGCGCTCCGTCGATCAATTGCTGCACAGTAGCCCGCCGGTTATTCGAGTGACCCGCCGACGCCAGGATTTCCGCTAACAGCGCGCGCAGTTCCTCGGCTCGCTTGGCAAGTTTTTCAACCGCGGCATGCGTCGGATAAATCGGAAATGTTTCGTGAGCAAGTTGCGTTACCAGCACTGCGTCCTGCCAGGATTGGATAGCTTCATCCACCCTGATGTGCCATCCCTGCTGCTCGTATAGATTGCGAAATGCCGATTGCACCGACCGCAAGCGCGAGCATTCGGCGATCATGCAGACCAACAGCGAAATCGGCCGGCGCACGCTCTCTTCCGGCGAGTCTGTGGACGACCACTGCGAGAGCCGGGCGGCGTTGATCAGGTCGATCATCGAGAACCGCTCGTTCAGCGTATTCAGCGTGTTATGATCCGCCCGCAGGCGCAGATCGTCAATCCGGGCCCCGCTGGCCAGACCGGCGTCGATCAGGCGCTGGCGAAACGCGTCGCGGTGCGGGTCGGCCAACAGGTAAATCCCGTCGCGGCCCTCGAACCCCATCACGTAGTGGCTGTTCACATCCATGAACAGCACGACGCGTCCGCCGTTGGGCAACGCCACATTGAGGCGCAACGCCCGTCCGGCGCGCGGTCCGGGGTTGAGAATCACATTGTCCCGGATCCACTCCACGGTTACCCAGTGGGTGGCCACGGAACTCAAATTCAGATCGATGGAATTTCCTACGCCAGGCGCCATGACAATCGCGCTCCCAGGTGGGATACGAAACAGACGCCGGAATCGGATGATCGTGAAGCGTTACAGCAGGTCTTCGCGCTTCCGGTCTTCGAGCACCTTCAGGATCTCGCCCACCCGCTGCGCCTTCTGACGGGTCGTGACCAGTAGAGCGTCCGGAGTGTCCACGACAATCAAATCGTCAACTCCCAACAGGGCAACGACCTTGCCGCGGGCGTCCACGAAGTTGTTCTTTGCCTCCAGGCAGACGGCGTCCTTAGCGGCCACGTTCCCGAACGCGTCTCGCGGGAGCAGTTCGTAGACTGCGTTCCAGCTCCCCACGTCATTCCAGCCGAAATCCGGCGCAGGAACACCGCTCACCTTACCCGCCTTTTCCAACACCGCAAAATCGATCGAGATGTTGTCGCACAACGGGAATGCTTCCTTCAGTTTGGCCCCGAAGGTCCTCGACCCGAAACGCGGCAGCGACGCCAGCACCGTCGCCGTCTTGGGCAGATGGCGGCGAAGCTCTTCCAACAGCACATCTGCCCGCCAGAAGAACATACCCGAGTTCCAGTAGAAATTACCCGCCGCCACATAGCGCTCCGCCTCTACCAGCGGAGGCTTTTCGTGAAATCGCTGCACCGGAGCCACAGCCAGCCCCGGTTCGCTGCCCGCCGGGAACTCGATGTAGCCGTAACCGGTCTCGGCCCATCGCGGAAAGATCCCCGTGACCATTAGCCGGCCCTCGCCGGCCCCTTTAAAGGCGGTCTTCAGCACCGCGCGGAACCTCTTCGGATCGCCCACCACGTGATCCGACGGAAACACCCCCATCACCGCGTCGGGATCGACGGAGTGCAGAATCTGGGCGGCCAGGCCGATGGCCGGCGCTGTATTCCGCTGCATCGGTTCCGCCAGGATCTGCTTGCGCGGCAGTTCCGGAAGCTGCCGGGCTATGGTGTCGCGCAACTGGTCGTTGGTGAGCACCCACATGCGCTCGTGGGGTATCAGCGGAGCCAAACGATCCACCGTCGATTGAATCAGCGATCGCTCGCCGACAACATTCAGCACCTGTTTGGCGAAACGCTTCCGGCTGCGCGGCCAGAAGCGCGTGCCGCGGCCACCGGCGAGGATCAAGGCGTGATGGCGCGAGTTCATCTATTTGAGCGGATATCCGCGGATCAGCTTAAACGTCCGCTTCCACCGCGTTTTTGTGGGGAAGTGCGTCACCAAATCGATGATATGGTCGATCGAAATGGACGGGCTCACCAGGGCGTCCGTGGGCGCATCGTAGGACCAGTAGATGATCAGCGGCTTGCCGATAATGTTCTCCCTAGGAACGAAGCCCCAGTACCGGCTGTCGAGCGACGAGTCGCGATTGTCCCCCATCGCAAAAACATACCCCGGCGGGACCACGACGTTGCCGTCTTCTACGTGGTTCAACAGCATGTCCGCGGCTTGTGGAGGCGCGTGAGCGCTGCCTTCCCCCGGAAAATTGTCGCGGTAGGAATCGATGTACTCGGTCTTGTGATAGACGTACGGTTCTTCCACGGCATTGCCGTTCAGCACCAGCTTCTTGTTCACCAGGTGGATGCGATCCCCGGGAACGCCGATCGCGCGTTTGACAAACGTCTGCCGGATGTCCACCGGATACCGGAATACGATGATGTCTCCACGCTGCACATCCTTGTACGGCAGGATGTGTTTCGACACCGGGCCGGAAGGCGAATAGGCCAGCTTATCGACCAGCAGATGGTCGCCCACCAGAAGGGTGTCTTCCATCGAGCCGGTGGGAATCACGAAGGCTTGAACCAGCGTCGTGGTGCCGAAGAGCAGCAGCAGAATTGTGACGGTCCACTCCGCTATGAAACCTCGTTGCGGCTCGTGCCGATGGCTTTCGGGTGTCTCCGAACGTTCCTCGTCCGCAATGACTGCGTTGTCTTGGTCCACGACTATTCATTCTAACGGAATCCCTGCTATTCTGTTTCCTGATTGCCGAGGCGTTTCGCTTGAGTTTTCCCGCAGCTCCGACCCTTATGCCCGTCGTGACACCCTCTGCAAAGCGGCGCTCCGTCCTACTGGTATTTGCCTGCACAGTTCTTGGCGCGGCGGCGCAAATTCTGATGAAAATCGGAATGGCGCATTTTCAGCCCAACGTTGTCGCGCTGGCCACCAATATTCCCCTGATCGTGGGCTACTGCCTTTACGGAATTAACACCCTGATGCTGGTGCTGGCATTGCGGGAAGGCGAGTTGTCGATGCTCTACCCGATCATCGCCCTGACTTATGTTTGGGTAACTCTGCTTTCCTATGCGTTGCTGCCCGAGCAGCCCAATCTATACAAGAACATCGGGATCTCGATTATCGTGATCGGCGTTGCTGTGCTGGGCCGCGGGAGCCGCAAATGACAACCGCCATGTGGCAATCGATGGGGCTGGTCTTCGCCGCGTCGATCGTGGGCTCCTTCGGCGCCGTGTTTCTCAAGCTTGGTTCGGCCAAACTAACGCGGTCGATCTGGAGTTTTGCCAATCGGGAGTTGATCCTCGGAGTGGCCTTGTTCCTCGGCTCGTCGGTATTCTATGCGCTCGGCATTCGCGGAGGGCAGCTTTCCGTCCTGTACCCGATGGTATCCCTTGGATATGTCTGGACGCTCCTGTGGTCGCGGCTGTTCTTCAATGAGAGCTTCACGCGGCAGAAGTTTTTGGGGTTGGGATTGATCCTGCTGGGTGTGTTTTTCGTCGGTCTGGGAAGTTCGTAGGCTGGCAGGCCGAAGTCCGCCAGCCTCCGTAGTTCAGGCTCGTTCCTGGTAGGTGCCTTCCGCGGTGTTCACGCGAATCTTCTCGCCTTCGGTGATGAAAGGCGGAACCTGCACGATTAAACCAGTCTCCATCTTGGCCGGCTTCGTTACGTTCGAAACCGTTGCGCCCTTCAGTCCCGGTTCGGTCTCCACGACGGTCATGTCCACGGTAGCCGGTAGCTCGACGCCAATCGGCTTGCCTTCGTAGAACTCGACGGTCACGTTCAGCTGCGGAATCAGGTATTGCGTGGCGTCGCCCAGCAGATCCTTCATCAGGTGCATCTGCTCGTACGTCTCGGTGTTCATGAAATAGTAGTACTCGCCGTCGTCGTACAGGTACTCCATCTTCTGCTCTTCGAGCATGGCTTTTTCCACGCGATCTTCCGAAGAGAAACGGTGCTCGATCATGGTGCCGCTGCGCAGGCCCCGCATCCTGACCTGGACGAATCCCCGAAGGTTTCCTGGCGTCCGATGAGTCATGCTGAACACGGAGTACAACTCGTTATTGAACTTGACGACCATTCCCGGGCGCAGTTGTGTTGCTGAAATCATGAAACTCCTTAGCGAGTGAACTTGAATTACCCAGTATAGCCCACCGGGCGCGGGGAGCGGCTTCTCGCCGATCCCCTTAGAATGGCTGGATTTCTTCCCGAACCGGGTCGAAATCGATCCGCCGCTTCTGCATGTACGCGATGTTCCCGAGGTGCGAAGCTTGGGCCGATCGATGGCCCACCAGCACGTCGCCATTCGGCAACTTGCGCGACTTCACGCAATCCAGGAAGTTCTGAATGTGGTCGAGATCGAGGTTGCTCGACGCCTGGACGATGGTCGGCTGCGCGCCGCGGCCCGCCGGGTGAAACTCGTACTTCCCGCGGTCGATGTATAACCGGCCCTGTGTGCCGCAGAACTCGACAGCCGCGCCGGTGATTCCTGGCGCCAGCGTGGCCTCGAAGGTCGCGGTCATCTGACCCGGATATTCCAGCAGCACGTTGATCGTGTCGGGCGCCGTACGGCCATCCTTATAGTGATAAACGCCCCCGGCCGCCACGGCCGAAACAGGGATGTCCTGACCCGTGAACATGTGCACGACGTCGATCCAGTGCGTGAACAGATCGGTGACCTGACCGCCGCCGAAATCCAGGTAGGCGCGCCAGTTCCAGTATTGCTGCGGGTCCCAGTCGCGCCATTTCAGCGGGCCCAGGAAGTGTGCCCAATCGAGGTTATCGGGCTTAGTCTTGAGCGAATCCGGCGCCTTGCGCAAATGGTAGCTATTGCCGTGCCACCAGGTGCGCGCCAGCGTGATCTTGCCGAGCTTACCCGTGTCCAGGTATTCCTGCTTGGCCTGCAGATAGTGTTTGCCCGAACGCTGCTGCATGCCCACCTGGCAGATGCGGTTGTTGATGCGAGCCGCCTTGACGATCGGCGGACCCTCCTCGATCTTCAGCGTGAGGGGTTTTTCCACATAGACATCCTTGCCCGCGTTCAATGCATCGATCGCGATGGTGGAATGCCAGTGATCCGGGACGCCGATGAGCACCGCATCCACGTCCTTCTTCTCGAGCAGTTTGCGATGATCCGAGAAGGTCTGCGCGTTGGGCGCGGTCCGCTTGGCGGTGTCAAGCTGCGGCGCGTACACATCGCACAGGGCGGCAACGTCCACGATGCCGGTTTTGACAAAATTCCCCATGTCTCCGCGGCCGCGCTCCCCGCAGCCGATGAGACCCAGTTGGACGCGTTCATTCGCGCCGAACACACGGGAGTAGGACAGCGCGGTGGCCGCGGTGACTCCGCGCAGGAACGCACGACGAGGTACTTCGCTTTCGGACATAAGCAGATTATAAGCCCACTCAGACCGCCGTTCGAATCGAGTTTAAAGCCTGATAACCTGATAGGCGGCAATTCCCAGGACTCCGCCTATGCTGACCAAACCCGGCTCTCCCGCCGGCGCGCGCCTGATCCTGGGCTTGTTGCTCGGCTGCACTGCGGCAACGGGCGGTCCCGTGGATATGTATCCATCCCTAAACCGGATGATCGAGGAAGGCGCTGCCCTGGAACAGGCAGAGCCCGTGCGATGGCGCCAGTCAGAAGCAGAAATCCGCCGTCTGTTCGAAGAAAACCGGAAGATTCGGGAGGCTTGGAGGATGCGCGGCATGCCGCCGGCGCCGGACCTCAAACCCGCTGGGGCGCCGCTATCGCGGCTGGTCTTCGATCTGTTGCGCCTGCCGCTGTCCAGCGATTACGATGCCTTTCTCCGCGCCGGGCATCTGGAATATCTCGCCTACATCCATGCGATCGTCGGACATCCGGACCCACGCCGGATAGATGTGCTTCTCGAATACCGCGAGAAGCTGTCCAACGAGGCCAATTGGCTTGCGGAATACGACCCGTGGGGCCGATTTATCGGCAACGCGGCGCCACTCGACTGGGCCGTTCAGCACCTGCCCCAGCTATTCGAGCAGAATCCCCGCCTCTCATATGACAATCTGCCGTACACGCTGTTGCACCGGTTCGCCGAATCGCTGCCGCCATCGCTGCGGGACGCAGGATACCGGTATGTTCGGCAGCATGTGCCCACCGGCCCGAAAAACGGCGATTTCGAAGTGTACTGGAAACTGATTGTCCGGATCGACCCGGCCAAGGCATGCGACGAGTTGATCGCTTATTTCGACGCTGCGAACGCCGACAGGCTGGCGATCGTGTGGCTGCTCGACCCGTTGACGCCGAATCCGAAGATCTTCGCCGCGGCGAAGCGCTGGCTGCCGCGCCTGGGCAGTTTCGATGCGGATTTGTTCGGCGACTACCTCCGCGCGTGGCTGGTCCGCGACGATCCCGCCAACTATCTCGCGCCCTCGTTGCGGCGCATCGATTCGATCCTGGCGAGGCGGGGTGATTCGTCGTGGGTGGATGGCGCCGAGCGCATTATCGAAGCGATCCTTACCGTCGATTCGGAGGCGTCCCGCACCGGCTTGGCCCGTTACGCCAATCAGAAGAAGCTCGGAGTCCTGTCCGACGTGCGTCGCGAGATCGTCCTGCAACTGGGGGAGAGCCGCCACCGCAGTCTTGAACGCGTCGCTCGGGAATGGATGCGGGACGCTTGGGAAGGCGACAAGGAGTGGCTCCGATCCGTCGCCGTCGAGCAATGGGGCGAATACGGCCGCGCCCTGCTGGAAAAGGCGGACCCGAAGAAATAACGCACGAATTACGCTGTCCCATTCCAGCTGATTCTGCGCCCATGCGGCGGATGGGACGATCCGCGGACTGGCCGACGTGCCCGTGACCGCTTGGCTCAGCGCCGAACGTCCCGCTTGGTGCCGGACGCTCAATAAGCCAGCAGCCGTTCCATCTCGGCCGCGAGTTTCTCCGTCTGCGGCAGAATCGCGGTCTCGAGTTGCGGATGGTACCCCACCCACGTGTCCAGCGCACCCACCCGTCGCACAGGAGCATCCAGGCGGTCGAACAGTTCATCGGCGATGCGCGCGGCAATCTCCGCCCCGTAGCCCCACGACAGACAGTCTTCGTGCGCCACCAGCACCCGGCTGGTCTTCTCTACCGACCGGCGGATCGTGCCCCAATCGTACGGCGCAAGTGATCGGAGATCGATAATTTCCACACTCTGTCCGGTATTCCGCCGTTCCACCTGAGTCGCCGCCAGCAATGCCTTCTGGACTAATGCGCCGTATGTCACCACAGTCAGCGCCTTGCCAGGCTTGACCACCTTGGCGCAACCGAACGGAATAGTGAAGTCCTCTCCCGGATGCGGCGACCGGTTGTACGGTTCGCGGTACAGCTTCTTGTGCTCCAGAAACAAAACCGGATCGTCGCAGCGCAGCGCGGTCCGCAGCAGGCCGCAGGCGTCCGCCGCGTTCGAGGGCATCACCACGCGCAATCCCGGGATGTGGGTAAACTCCACCTCACCGCACTGGCTGTGGTAAATCGCGCCACCGTTCAGATAGCCGCCAATCGCCACACGAATCACCGCCGGGCACGCAAACGCGCCGTTGGACCGCCATCGCATAACGGCCAGTTCATCGCGGATCTGCATCATCGCGGGCCAGATATAGTCGAAAAACTGAATTTCGGCCACTGGCTTCAAACCGCGGGTCGCCATCCCAATGGCGCGACCGACAATCGCCGCCTCCGCCAGAGGAGTATTGAAGCTGCGCTCCGGACCAAACTCCACCTGCAGGCCCGCGGTCACCTTGAAGACTCCGCCTTTGCCTTTTACCTGCGGTAGGCTTCCGGCCCGGCTGCAATCGGCCACATCCTCCCCAAACACCAGAACATCCGGGTTGCGGCGCATCTCTTCCCGCAAGGTGGCGTTGATCAGGTCGACCATCGTCATCGGATTGCCGCGGAAATCAGCCTTGGCTTCGAACGCGCGGGAAGTCGGGTCCACCGACCCCGAGTAAAGGTGGACCAGAGCCGATTCCGGCGCAGGCGGCGCATCGCGAAGCGCCTGCTGGGTCGCCTGCTGCACCTCTTCCTCCACCTCGTGGGTGAGCCGCTGCAGCATGCGCCGATCGAGAACGCCTTGGTCCATCAGGAACTGCGGAAACCGGAGCACCGGGTCGATTTTGGCTTCCGCTTCCCGCTCAGCCGTGGGGCGATAAAGCCGCTCGTCGTCCGAGAGCGAATGCGAGTACGGGCGGATCACGTGGGCGTGCACCAGCGCCGGACCGCGTCCTTCCCGGCAGTATTCCACAGCCGCGCGCATGGCCCGATACGATGCCAGGAAGTCGGTGCCGTCCACCTCCTGCCGGAGGAGTCCGGGAAAGCCTTCCACCAGCTTCGAGATGCTCTCGCCGGCGGTCTGGCACTCGATCGGCACGGAAATCGCGTACCCGTTGTCTTCCACCAGAAAGATCACCGGCAGCCCGCGCAAACATGCCGTGTTCAGCGCCTCCCAAAACTCGCCTTCACTGGTCGCTCCGTCCCCCGAGGTGACCAGCGTGACTTCGTCGTCGCGGTGCAGGTACCGCGACGCATCGGCGCATCCCACCGCCTGCAGGAACTGGGTCCCTGTCGGAGACGAGGAGCTGACGATGTTGTACTTCTTGTGCCCCCAGTGGGATGGCATCTGCCGGCCGCCCGACGCCGGGTCGGCTGCAGCGCCGGCAGCCGATTGCAGCATCTCGTAAGGCGTGACCCCCAAGGTCAGGCACAGCGCGCGGTCGCGGTAGTAGAGGTAAAACCAGTCGTGGCCCGGCCGCAGCGCCATCGCCGCTGCCACCTGGACCGCCTCGTGACCCGCGCCGCTGATCTGGAAATAGATCCGGTTCTGCCGCTTCAGGACAATCTCGCGATCGTCCAGCCGCCGCGCCGTATGCATGATGCGGAATGCCCGGATGAGTTGGTCCGCATCCAGGCCCTCGAAGCGTGTCGAGGCAGAGGACTGATGAGGCGTAGTCGTGGTGGCCACCCTGCCGGTTTCCCCCCGATTTCAGTGTAGCGTGCACAGCCCTCGGGAGTGGTGCTCCCAGCCACCAAGTGGTGAGATCGACCATCCTTCCAGTGTCGACAGGACATTCGCCGCCGGCTCCTGCCGAATTTCGGTCGACCGCGTCGTGAGCACCTCACTCGCGGCGAAGGAAATCCACCGACTGGTGGGCGAACGCACCCGCTTTTCGCTCATCCGCCAGGCTCATCTCGCGTGAGAATCCGAGACCCTTGCACCCATACTGACCAAGGGCCAGAATCCCACGCCTTCAAAGGGCAGGAACATCGCCTCGATGCCGCCCAGCGCTCCCCCCATCATAAGCAGCGGGGCCAGCACACGAGCAGGTCCGTTTCGGGGAGCGGCTGATCGTGCGGCGCGATATCAGGCTCATCTTGTGTGAGAAACTGAGTCGCCGCCCACCACCCGTTCAGATTGCTATACAATATTTGGCGGCGGATGTTTCGCCCGATCGAGGGGGATAGAGCAAACCGGATTATGTCGGATCGTGCTGGGTTATTCCTTTTCAGCGTTTTCATGATTATCGCGAGTCTGGGAGGATCGGTGTGGCTGTTCGTCACCGGTCAGGCGGGCACCGTGGATGGCCTGTTTCTCCTGCTGACCGCGCTGCTGATCGCGCTGTGCTTTCTGCTCTATGTGATGTACATGATCGGTCGCGCCATGGAGGCCCAGAAGCAGGCGGCCGCGCCGGCGGCAGCCAAGCCGGGAGCGGCTGCAGCCGCTGCCAAACGCGCCCCCGCCCCGCCCGCGCCGGCGGCACAAGCCTGACGCGGGTTACTTCTTCCGGGACTTTGGCTCGGGACCCTGCCGTTCGATCGTAACGGCGATGAGCTTCACCGGTTCGACCGGCCGCTCGTCACGCGTCCGCACGCGCGAAATCTTCGCTATTACCTCATTGCCTTCTACCACCTGGCCGAAGATGGCGTACTTGCCGTTCCACTGCGACATGATGCCTTCCGTGATGAAAAACTGACAGCCTCCGGAGTCCGGATTGCCGCTGTTGGCCATCGCCAGTTTGCCCGGCCGGTCGAAGCGTACGCCGGGCAGGAATTCGTCCCGGATCGTGAAGCCGCAATTGTGCCTGCCGGTCCCCGTGGGATCGCCGGCCTGAATCATCTCGCCCGCAATCACCCGATGGAACACGACGCCGTTGTAAAACGGCTTCTTCACCATCTTTCGCGTCTGCGGATCCAGCCACGCCTTGGTCCCGGTCGCAAGACCTACAAAGTTCTCCACCGTGGCGGGCGTCTCCTTTTCCAGCAGCCTGGCGGTGAAGTTTCCCAGGGATGTTTGGAACACGGCGTACAAGCCATCCGGTCGCGGAGCGGTCTGACACCAGGCCGCGGAGCCGATCAGGGCAATTGCGATCAGTCTCATGGGATTGCGCAAGCACTCCATTCTAACGGGCGGCCCGGCCCTGCGTTACGGACCGAACAAGCCCAGACTTTCAGGCGGGTACGTGACACTGGTTCCATCGACTCTCGCGAAAGACGTCAGCTTGTGAGGAGCAGGCTCGCTCCGGTCGATGATGTGACGGACTTCCACGCCGCGGGCAATCAGGCAGTCGGCCAGTAAAGACCGGTGACACCGCCACGGGACCGCTTCGGCGCACATCGCTGCCAAAAGCCGCTTCTCCGAGAGACGCAGCAGTTCCGCGACACTCCGTTCGAACTCGGCAGTCTGCATGTAATCCGCGTAGCCGCGGAAGCTGAGGTTCCGCCAACCCGTATTCGTCGAGTCGGGGCGGGGATGGCGCAGCCCACCCAACCCGGCCAGGTGCCGGTACTCGATCCCCACCCCAGCGAGCGACTCCGGCAGGACGTCCTTGTTGAATTGCGGATTGTGCCGGGAGCGCGGAACCGTGCGAATATCCACCAGAAGTTCAACTCCATGGGCCCGCAGCAAACCGGCGAAGTCTTCGATGGAGCGATTGGAATGGCCTACGGTCAGCACTAGCTGCCCGTGATCTCAGCCGAATCGCGCGAACGGAACGGGAGATGGAGGCGCAAGACACGCTCGCGCCGGCGTTCCTCTTCCAGCACCCGCGTTCGGGCCCGCAGCAGGTCGCTCAGCGAGATCATCCCAACCAGTTTGCGGTCGTCCTCCCGCTCCACTACCGGGAAACGGGTCAGGCCGGTTTCCGCCATCCGGTTCACCACCACTCGCAACGGCTCGCCCGCATAGGCCACAACCGGATTGGGAAGACACAGTTCCTGGACCGGCTTCTGTAGCGCCGAACCATCGCCGAGAACTTTTCGCAGGTGTTTCCGGGTGATGGCTCCCACCAGTCGATTGTCGCCGTCCACAACCGGGTAGAGCAACTGGCCGTACCGCTCCTGCCGGGCGTGCTCGTGCGACGCGTTGGAGAGGGTAGATCCCGGCGCCGCGGCGGGCAGCGCCACGATACTGTCGCGCATGACTTCCCGTACGAACAGAATCTCCAGGGGGTCGACCGCGTACTCGCGGCTCAGGTGGAACCCCCGGCGCGCGACTTTTTCCGTAAGTATCGAGCGGCGGAGGGTCAGCACTGTGAACGCGTGCGCTACGGTTACCGCCAACAGCAGCGGAACCAGCATATTCACGTCGTGCGTCAACTCCAGGGCGAAGATGATGCCGGTAAATGGCGAACGCATCGTGCCGCCGAGGATTGCACCCATACTGACCAAGGGCCAGAATCCCACGCCTTCAAAGGGCAGGAACATCGCCTCGATGCCGCCCAGCGCTCCCCCCATCATAAGCAGCGGGGCCAGCACGCCTCCCGATGTTCCCGACCCGAGGGAGATGGCCCAGATGGCTGACTTCACCAGCAGGATTCCGGCGATCAGATGACTGGGAACGTCGCCCTGCAGCAGGTCGCCGATTGTCTCGTACCCGACGCCGAGAGCTTGGGGAAAGATCAGGCCTCCAAGCCCGATCGCGAGACCGCCGAAAGCCGGCCACCACATCCAATGGACGGGCAGAAGACGAAACAGATCCTCGGCAGCGTAGACCGCCGCAGTCAGTATGACGCTCAACGCTCCGGCAAGAATGCCCGCAATCACGCATCCCGCGAGCCCCTGTGGCCCGATGAATGACGGATGCGCCGGCACGGGGAAGAGCGGTCCAAGGCCGAGGATGTATCGCCGCACGGCGCCGGCCGTGACGCTGGCGAGGGCCACCGGAATCAGCGAGCGAGGCTTCCATTCGAACAGCAACAGTTCTACCGCCAGCAGGACCGCCGCCACCGGTGAAGCAAAGGTGGCCGACATTCCGGCCGCCGCGCCGGCTACCAGCAGGGTCTTGCGCTCGATACTCGACAGGTGAAAAAACTGAGCCACCATCGAGCCGAACGCGCCGCCGGTCATGATGATCGGCCCTTCCGCGCCGAACGGCCCTCCCGAACCGATCGAGATCGCGCTCGACAGCGGCTTGAGGATGGCGACCTTGGGCTCTACCTTGCTGCCGTTGATCAGGATGGCTTCAATCGCCTCCGGAATACCGTGGCCCCGGATTCGTTCCGAGCCGTAACGGGCCATCAAGCCGATGATCAGCGCGCCGGCCACTGGCACCAGCAAGGCCCACCACCCCATATGGTTGTTCGCCGGCGATGCCATCGAGCTGTCCCATCGCTGAAAGAAGAACAGGTTGGTAAAGATCCCGATCAACCTGAGCAGAATCAAGGCGATAAAGGCGCTCGCGAAACCGATTCCCACCGCCAGGCCAGCGATCCAAATGACGCGCGGGGTGATTGTGAAGTCCCCCAACTTCTCCTGAACCGCCGGTTCATCCGTCGCGATTATCCGGCGCATTGCTGTCTTCCAACTGGAAAGCATCTCCCTCCCTTTGCGATTTCCGCGGGTGGCGGATCAATTCCTGCAGAGCGGACACCAGGAGCGGAGCGGTGTTGGCGAGTTCCGAGCGGTGCAGTCCGGACAAGCGTTTGAGCTTGGCTTCGCCCAAAGGAGTCAGGCTAATCCCCACCTGCCGCCGATCGATGGAAGCCCGGGTTCTTAGCACCAGGCCACGTTCGACTAAACGGTCCACCAGTCCAACCGCGCTGTGATGCCGGATCATCAGTGCTTCGGCAAGTTCGCCGATCAAGACGCTCGCGCCTTGGTTTCGAGCGCGAATCGCGAGCAGCATCTGGTGCTGCTGCGGTTCCAGGCCCTCCGCCCGTGCGGCCTCTTCGCTGAAGTGGAGAAAGCGTCGGATTTGGGAGCGAAAACTGGATAGCGCTCGGTAGTCCGCAGTGGTTAGATCATCCACGCGTTTATATCGTAGCACGATATTTATTGGTGGATAATACCACAATCGAACCGAATGCGCGTTAAGTTACGTGTCAGAATTTCCTGATCGGCCTGATTTCAGCTTGAATTCACAAATCACAGTGATATTCTTTAGTTTGTGGTCCGGGTATCCTGATCTTCCTAAGGTTAATCTGATGCCGACACTGACAATAGTCCGGAACCAAAACCAGAATTCGGATGACATCCGCCGCCGCGCTCTGGAACGCCTCTACGAGCGAAAGGCTGCAGTGGACGATTTGATTCGTTCACTCGAAGGTTATCAGCGAGCCAAGCGGAAGCCGCAATGCATTCCGTTCAGTGCTGAGCGGAAGTGCTCGTAAGGTTCCGCTCGATCGCGAACTTCACCAACCCCACCAGATCGTGAACGTTGAGTTTCCGCATCAAGCTGGCGCGGTAGGTGTCGACGGTCTTCGGGCTGATTTCGAGACGATCCGCGATGTCTTTGGCGCGTAGGCCATTCACCAGGTGGGAGAACACCTCCACCTCGCGAGGACTCAGCGTCGCCAGAGGATCGTCCGAGGCGGAGCGTTCCGGTTTGGTGAATAATCCCGCGCCGCGGAGCAACGGGGACACATACACGCCGCCGTCGCGGATAAATGTGAAGGCGTCCAGTAAGTGGCGGGATGGTCCGTCTTTCAGCAAATAAGCGTCGGCGCCGGCGCGCAGCGCCTCCATCACGAGGCTCTCCTCGCGGCTGATCGAGAGAATCAGGAGTTTTGCGGTGCACCCACCGGCCCGCAGCTTGCGGACTGCCTCCACGCCAGTCATGTGAGGCATGTGCAGATCGAGAATCGCAAAATCCGGCTGGAGCGCGGTGATCATCTGGAGCGCGGAAGCGCCGTCGGCGCACTCGCCCAGCACTCGCAGGCCAAAGCCTCCGCACAGCGAGGCCAACCCCTCCCGAACGATGTGATGGTCATCAGCGAGAATGACGGTGGCCCCTTCCAGTGGATTCATACCCTACCTTTATAGCCGCGGCGATTGCGGCCAATGTAAATCATACTGTAAGTTCGAGGCATGTTACTCGGCGCGCTACTGCCGATTTTAGCAACGGAACGGGACAGAAACTATGAACGAAGTGCCCCCTGGCCCGCTTTTCACCGATAGAGTTCCGCCCGCCGCTAACGCCTGTTCGCGAATGGCACGCAAACCGATACCGGCCGAGATTTTGGGAGGAGCAGCCAGAAAACTCGGCAGGTCGAACCCCACCCCGTCGTCGCGAACCGTCAAGACCAGACGGCCGTCCACCACCTCCAATGACGTTTCAACCGCGGTAGCCCGGGAGTGTCTGGCAAGGTTCGACAGGGCTTCCTGGAAGGCCCGATAGAACAGGATTTTCGACTCCAGTTCGGGCTCCATCCCCGCCAGCCCATCGATTCGGAAGCTCGCCCGAAATTTCTCCGGCACGCCGCTGGTTTCCCAGAGCTGCTGCATCGCGTCGGCTAGCGATAACCTCTGCCATTCCGGAGGGTGCAATCGCCTGGACACGGAGCGAACCTGGTCGAGAGCCTGCCCTGCAAGCATGGACACCCGCGCGAGCGCCTGCTTTACAGTGGTGGGCGCGTTCGGCAATTGCGACTCGATAATCTCCAGCTGCAGGCGTGTGGCTGCCAGTATCTGACCAACTCCGGTGTGCAACTCCCGGCCCAGCCGCTGACGTTCGAGTTCGAGCTGCTGAATCGTGCTAACCCCCGGTCCGCGCCTCTTCCGCTGCACCCGAGCAAGCAGCGCCTGTTGGTGATGCTGCAATCGGAAGCAGTGTTCCAGCAGCCGGCCCTGCAATTCCAGCAGGCCGGGGATTGATGACAGGCGGCGCCTGTCTGCGTCGCTTGGCTGTTCTCGCTCATTTCCGCCGGACGGGGCGGACTGAGGAGCGGGATACCACGGTTTGCTCATCGGCAGGTGGCTCAGCGCGCGATCGCGCTGCTGATGCCCTCCAGGGGTCCTGGCGTAAGCGCATTGGGCGTCCCGGATGTGTGGCTGGTGTTCAACCAGGCGCCTCCGATCATTGCGGATCTTTCTTAGTCAGAATGCCAGCATATACTGTCGCGGGCAATGCGGTACGTACCTAGTACCGTAAAGAGAAACCTTAGAACTTGCATGAATTTCGGGATCGTATTATAAGTAAATCACTGATGCAGAGACCGATTCACTACATGCCCGGCGTCGCACTTTTTGTCGCTGGAATTGCCGCCGGCGTTCTGACCAACGCCCGGCGGGAACGGGTGCGCAAGACAACCGCGACCGATCCTATTCAAGGACAGGCGACTGCCAGGCCAGCTTCCCCCGAGTCGGACAACACACTGGCGGCGGAGTTGCAGCACGCGATCGGGGCCATGGAAACCAGGCTGAGGGCGCAGGAAACCCGCACTTCCGAACGGTTCGCCCAAATCGAATCGCGGCTTGAAGAACACGCTGCCAGGCTCGCGGAAGCGCCGACTACCACGCAGATTGTGGGCGCCATGGAGCAGCTGTTGCAGAAAACCATGGCCTCCCTGGACGACCGGCTGACGACTCAGGCTCACTCCATCGAGGTCCTGAAGACGACCGTGTCACAGACGGACAGCCTGCTCGAACGGGTGCTCGAATCGCTGGACTCTCTTCAGACGAGCCCCGAATCCGAACTGGCCGAAGACGTACTTTTTAGCCGGGCGTGATAATACCGTCGGCGCGCAAGCTTCCGTAGGATTGCTACTTGAAAACGGTCATTTGGCGAGGCTGGAGACCTTGTTGGTAATAGGACCTTGGTAACAGTAGCACTGAATCTCAGGAGCAGAAGTGGATTTGACAAAGGTTCTCTTCCAACTGCGGGCAGAACTGGAAAATATCGACTCCGCTATTGCGAGCCTGGAGCGGCTTCAGGAGAGCAATCGCCGCCGTGGTAAGGAACCCGAAGTGCCCGTCGAGGAAACGCCGAAGAAACTCCCACGCTCACCCAGGCGTGGGCGCCCACCGTCTAACCCCGAATCCTCCAGCAGCTAGCCTGTTGACCGAGTACGTCACACGCTGCATTTCGACTACCCTGGATTCATGCGCAAGTCAGTCTGTGGACTTCTGATCCTGTTTCAGGCGATCGCCTGGGCTCAGTCTGCCCACCCGATCACCGGCCGAAAATTCGCGGGCGTAATGGGCATTGGCGGCGCCGACTGGCTGGTCCGCCCGGAGCGGGAGCAGGAAGAGCGGCCTGACACTGCACTAGATGCTATCGGATTGACTAAGGGATCTACCGTGGCCGACATCGGAGCCGGGGCCGGCTACTTCACCTGGCGCATGGCAGAGCGGGTGGGACCCGCCGGCAAGGTCTACGGCAACGATATCGAGCCTCGAATGCTGGACCTCCTGCGGAAGAACATGGCGGACCGCAAGATCACGAACGTGGAGCCTGTGCTGGGTGAGGTGGACGATCCCAAACTGCCCCGCGCCGCCTGCGACCTCGTCCTGCTGGTGGACGTCTATCACGAATTCTCCGAGCCGCAGAAAATGTTGCGCCATATCCGCGAATCCCTGCGCACCGACGGCCGGCTGGTGCTCCTGGAGTATAGGGGCGAGGACCCGCAGGTTCCTATCCGTCCGGAGCACAAGATGACCGTAGCCCAGGTCAAAGCCGAAATCGAGCCGGAGGGCTTCAAACTTGAAAAGACGGATGAGCGGCTCCCCCGGCAGCATATCCTGATCTTCCGAAAAACCACTCCATAATTCACTTGACCTGTCTACAACTGCAGGGTTGAGACTGGAAGAAGAACGATGCCGTTGACGGTAACTCGTCTGGCGCGGTCCATGCGGCCTGAGCCGCAGCACCGTGCTGTATTACGAAGCCGTGGGCCTGTTAAAGCCCGCCCGGCGCTCCACGGGGAACTACCGTGTCTATGGAGAAGAGGATCTCGAGCGGTTGCGCCGCATCTGTCTCTATCGCGGCGCCGGGCTGAGCGTGGCCGGCATCCGGTCGATTCTGGACGAATCGCAGGGTGAGGCAGCCGGAGTCCTGCAGCGCCGTCTGTGGGAATTGAACAGCGAGATTGAATGCCTCCGCGGGCGCCAGCGCGAGATCGCGCGGCTGCTCGCCGAGTGGGGGCCAGTCAGGAGATTACCAATGGTGACGAAAGAAAAGTGGGTCGAAATCATGCGCGGAGCCGGGTTCTCGGATACGGACATGGAGCGCTGGCACACCGAGTTCGAGAAGTCGGCTCCGCGGGAGCACCAGGAGTTTCTGGAGTTCCTGCACATCCCACCGGACGAAGTTCAGTCGATTCGGGAGTGGAGCCGCACCGGAAGGCGCACGCCAGCGCGCTAGGACGCCCGCTACACTGAAGAGAATGTCATCGCCCGCGATCCTGGTGCGCGACCTGAGGAAGACTTATGGCGCGAAGGCCGCTGTAGACGGGGTCGACCTGGAGGTTCCGCGAGGGTCGTTCTTCGGATTCCTGGGGCCCAACGGCGCTGGAAAATCCACCACTATCCGGATGCTCACCGGTCTCATCCCTGCCGATAGCGGCTCGATCGAGATTCTGGGGTTCCGGATACCCGAGCAGGACCTGCAAATCAAGCAACGCATCGGACTCGTCCCCGATGAGTCGCTCCTGTTCGACCGGCTAACGGGCATCGAGTTCCTGGAGTTTGTCGGCCGCATGTATGCCCTGGACCGAGCCACCGCCAGAGAGCGCGCCCGCGGGCTGCTCGACCTCTTTCAACTCCAGGTCGACCGCAAGATCATCGGCGAATATTCCAAAGGCATGCGGAAGCGCATCGCCATGGCGGCGGCGCTCATCCACCACCCCGAGTTGTTTCTCATGGACGAGCCGTTCGAGGGCGTGGACGCGGTCGGAGCCCGCCTCATGAAGGACATCCTCAACGATCAGGTCCGGCGCGGCGCGACGATCTTTCTTACCAGCCACGTGCTGGAAGTTGTCGAACGGCTCTGCGATCGCGTAGCGATTATCAACGCCGGAAGGATCGTCACCAGCGGCGCGATTGAGGAACTCCGCGCCGGGGGCGAATCGTTGGAGGACGCATTTGTCCGGGTCGTGGGCGCTGGCGGACCACTCGACCGGCTGGACTGGCTATGATCGCGGCGATCCTGCGCGCTCATCTGCTGAGCATGCGCATCGGCGCCAGCCGCGGCAGGATTTTCGGCCTGATCACCGGCGTGCTCTGGTACGGTTTGTGGACGGTCGTCGCTCTTGGGTGCGGTATCTATCTGGCGAAGGCCGACCGGGAGACCTTGTCGCAGTCGCTCCCGCTCGGTTTCCTGCTGGTGTGCTTCTATTGGCAAGTGGTGCCGGTTTTGACGGCCAGCATGGGCTCCGGGTTGGATCTGCGCAAGCTGCTGGTCTACCCCGTCCCCCGGCCGAGGCTGTTTGCTGTCGAAATCCTGCTCCGGCTGGCCTCCAACCTCGAAATGGTGCTGGTTCTGACCGGCGGCCTGGCAGGCCTGCTGGTGAACTGGGAGGCCGGAGGAATTACCGCCGCCCCCAGGATCGCAATTCCGCTGCTCCTGTTTCTGGTTTTCAACCTGCTGCTCGGCTCCGGAGTGCGCAGCCTCCTGGAACGGCTGCTGTCGCGGCGGCGGGTCCGCGAAGTCGTCGTCCTGTTCATGGTGATTCTGTGGATGCTGCCGCGCCTGATCATCGAGAGCGATTTGCGGCCCAAATCGCTGGACCGCTTCGCCGTCGCCCTGGAAGCCATTGGTCTGCCGTGGAGCGCGGCGTCGCACGCTGCCTTGGGACCGTCCGGCTGGCAAGGCGTCCTGTCGCTGGCCGCATGGGTAGTGGTGGCGTTTTGGTTCGCGCGGGCGCAATTTGCCCGAACCCTGCGTTACGACATCGTCGCGGCGCAGGCCACTCCTCTGGTGACTACCGCGCCAGAACAAGGGAATTGGAAGGAGCGCTTCTATCGCCTGCCCTCCGCCTTCCTGCGCGACCCGCTGGCAGGAATCGTAGAAAAGGAATTGCGTTCCCTGGCGCGCACACCCCGGTTCCGCACGGTCTTCATCATGGGTTTCACCTTCGGCCTGATGGTGTGGTTCCCGACCATGATCGGGCGGCATCGCTCCTCCGGCGCATCCAGCTATTTTCTGGTGGTGGTTTGCGTATACGCCCTTACGCTCCTGGGTCAGGTGACTTATTGGAATTGCTTCGGCTTCGATCGCTCCGCCGCCGCATTCTACTTCGCCGCGCCGCAGCCGATTTCCACGGCGTTGCTGGGCAAGAACATCGCCGCGCTGTTTTACATTTACTTCGAAGCGGTGATCGTCACCGGAGTTACCGCCGCACTAGGCCTCAGCGGCGGCTGGCAGAAGGCCCTGGAAGCGTTCGTGGTGGTGGGCGTCTGTTCGCTGTACATGCTGGCGCTGGGAAATGTGAGTTCCGTGCAGTATCCGCGCAGCCTGAGCCCCGAGCGTAACACCCAGGGCGGGGCGAGCGGCCGGTTTCAAGGGATGATCTTTCTCCTCTACCCGGTGGCTCTCATCCCGGTGTTGCTGGCTTATCTGGCGCGCTACGCGCTGAACAGCGACTTGGCCTTTGCCATGGTCCTGGGCGTCGCCGCCATCATCGGGGGCGTTCTCTACTGGATCGGCATGGAATCGGCTGTCGGCACAGCCAGGAAGCGCCGGGAGTCCATCCTGCAGGAACTCTCCCAAGGAGAAGGACCGGTAGTATCGGGATAGGGAGCCTTCCGGCAGCCGCTATCCCGTTAAGCCATCGGTGATTCGTGCGGGACAATTGCGCATGGGGGCGAAACCCGCCGTGCCCTATCCCCTGCCTTACTGCTTGCTCTTCAGGGCGTCCTTTGGCATGGTCCTGGCCGTCGCCGCCATCAGCGGGGGCGTCCTCAACTCGGCATGGAATCGGCTTAGGCGCTGCCGGGAAACGCCGGCAGGCCATACTCTCCCAAGGGGAAGGACCGGTAGGATCGGGATTGGGAACCTTCGGCATCCGCTATCCCGTCAAGCCATTCGGCGATTCGTGCGGGACAATTGCGCATGGGGGCAAAGCCCACTATTGCCTCCCCCCATCCCTGCCTTACTGCTTGCTTTCAGGACGTCCTTTGGCATGGTCCTGGGCGTCGCCGCCATCAGCAGGGGCGTCCTCAACTCGGCATGGAATCGGCTTAGGCGCTGCCGGGAAACGCCGGCAGGCCATACTCTCCCAAGGGGAAGGACCGGTAGGATCGGGATTGGGAACCTTCGGCATCCGCTATCCCGTCAAGCCATTCGGCGATTCGTGCGGGACAATTGCGCATGGGGGCAAAGCCCACTATTGCCTCCCCCCATCCCTGCCTTACTGCTTGCTTTCAGGACGTCCTTTGGCATGGTCCTGGGCGTCGCCGCCATCAGCAGGGGCGTCCTCAACTCGGCATGGAATCGGCTTAGGCGCTGCCGGGAAACGCCGGCAGGCCATACTCTCCAAGGGGGAAGGACCGGTAGGGTCGGGATAGGGAACCTTCGGCATCCGCTATCCCGTTAAGCCATCGGTGATTCGTGCGGGACAATTGCGCATGGGGGCGAAACCTGCCGTGCCCTATCCCCCATACCCCATCCCCCCGCCTTAGAGCTTGCTCTTCAGGGCGTCCTTTGGCATGGTCCTGGACGTCGCCGCCATCAGCGGGGGCGTCCTCAACTCGGCATGGATCGGCTGTAGGCGGCTGCCGGGAAACGCCGGCAGGCCATACTTCTCCCAAGGGGAAGGACCGTTAGGATCGGGATAGGGAGCCTGCCGGCATCCGCTATCCCGTTAAGCCACTCGTCGATTCGTGCGGGACAAGTGCGCATGGGGGCGAAACCCGCCGTGCCCTATCCCCCATACCCCATACCCCGCCTTACTGCTTGCTCTTCAAAACGTCCACCAACTCCTGGACCGAAGCCGCGCTCTTCTGCAGCATGGCCTTTTCCGAATCGGTCAACTGGATCTCGTAAATCTGCTCGATACCGCGCGCCCCCAATTTCACCGGAACGCCCACGAACAGGCCGTTGATGCCGTATTCGCCTTCCAGGTAGGCCGCGCAGGGAAGCACCTTCTTCTTGTCCTTCAGGATCGATTCCGCCATCTCCACCGCGGCGGCCGAAGGCGCATAGTAGGCGCTGCCGGTTTTCAGGTACTTCACGATTTCCGCCCCGCCGTTGCGCGTCCGGTCCACGATCCGGTCGATGGTCGCCTGATCCATCAACTCGGTCAGCGGAATGCCGCTCACGCTGCTCAGCCGCACCACCGGGACCATAGTGTCGCCGTGGCCGCCCATCACCACGCCCGTCACGTTCTCGACCGACACCTTCAATTCCTGCGCGATGAACGTGCGGAAGCGCGCGCTGTCCAGCACGCCGGCCATTCCCACCACCCGATTCTTGCTGAACTTCGACACCCAGAACGCTGCCTGCGCCATGGCGTCCAGCGGATTGGTCACCACGATGATCACGCAGTTCGGCGAATGCCGGGCGATCTGCTCCGTGGCGGCCTTCACGATCTCGTAGTTGGCGATCAGGAGATCGTCGCGGCTCATCCCCGGCTTGCGGGGAAAACCGGCCGTGATGATCGCGATGTCCGAGTTGGCGGTCAGTTCGTAGTCGTTCGCTCCCGCGATCGACACGTCATAACCCTGGACCGGACCGGACTGCAGCAGGTCGAGTCCCTTACCCTGCGGGACTCCCTCTACCACGTCCACCAGGACGACATCGGCGAGTTCCTTGTCGGCAATGCGCAAAGCGCAATTCGCGCCGACATTTCCGGCGCCAACAACCGTGACCTTCTTTCGCACAAGAGCTCCTTCGGAGGGGGAATTTTTCGAAACTCGATTATAACAGCGCGCGGATTCCCTACTCCCAGCTCAACACGACTTTCCCGGAGTTGCCCGAGATCATCGCTTCGAAGCCCTTCTCGAATTCGGTGTAGTGGAAGCGATGCGTAATCACCGGCCGGATGTCCAGACCCGATTGCAGCATCACCGTCATCTTGTACCAGGTCTCGTACATCTCCCGGCCGTAGATTCCCTTGATGGTGAGCATGTTGAAGATCACCGTATTCCAGTCGATCGCCATCGGTCCGGCCGGTATCCCGAGCATCGCGATCTTGGCGCCGTGGCTCATGTTCGCCAGCATGTCGCTGAAGGCGGAAGGATTGCCGGACATCTCCAGCCCCACGTCGAAGCCCTCGGTCATGCCCAACTGCTTCTGGACATCGGCCAGTTTGGTTTCCTTCACGTTGACCGGGAGAGTCACCCCCATCTTGCGCGCCAGGTCCAGACGGTAAGGATTCACATCCGTGATCACGGTGTATCGCGCGCCGGCGTGCGACGCCACGGCCGCGGCCATGATGCCGATGGGACCGGCGCCGGTCACCAGCACGTCCTCGCCCAACACCGGGAACGAGAGCGCAGTGTGCACGGCATTCCCGAAGGGGTCGAATATCGCTGCCACATCCAGCGGGACATCGTCATGATGCCGCCAGATATTGGTCATCGGCAGCGAGATGTATTCGGCAAATGCGCCCGGGCGGTTCACGCCGACCCCCATGGTGTGCGCGCACAAATGCCGGCGTCCCGCCAGGCAATTCCGGCAACGGCCGCAGACAACGTGCCCCTCGCCGCTCACGATATCGCCGGCGAAGAAGTCCATCACGTTGGAGCCGACTTCGACAATTCGGCCGACGAACTCATGCCCGATCGCCATCGGAACCGGGATGGTTTTTTGCGCCCACTCGTCCCACTTGTAGATATGGACATCGGTGCCGCAGATCCCCGTCCGCAGCACCTGGATCAGCACGTCGTTGATGCCGATCTTAGGCGGATCGATCTCTTCGAGCCAGAGCCCCGCCTCGCGTCTGCTCTTCACCAGCGCTTTCACATCCTTACCATAGCAAGTGGCAACGCGAGTCCTGTGCCCGCCGCCACCCGGAGCGCACGCGCCGGACTCGCCTCAGTGATGCAGCGCCAGGCCGAACGTGAAAATCGGATGATGGCGACCGTTGACCCCGCCTAAGCCCCGTCCTGTCACGTAGTCCCGGACATCGACGCGCAGGGAAATCAGCCGGCTGACGCGAAAATCCAGGATTCCGCCGGCGTCAAACACTCCGTGCAAGGTGTGGTTGGTGATCACCGAGATGCCGGAACCGCCCACCCTCACGTCGTGGTAGCTAAACGTGCCGAACCCTCCGCCGCCGACCGCGTAGATTTCGAGCCATGAGCGCGTCGGAAATTTGAATCGTACGCCCGGAGTCCACATGAAGAAGTTATCGTTGGAAGCCGACACGTTCCCGCTCACCGATGCCCGGCCGACAAAGCCGTTGACGAAGGGCATCTCGTAATACAGGTCGCCTGCCGCCCACGAATGGATGGTATGGCCGAAATTGAACCCCAGCGAGCCGCCGCCCTTGACGGCGACGCCAACGCCGGCTCCGGCTCCGATCCTGACCGAGGAACTCGCCGGGACGTAACCTCCCGTGAAGCTGAAATCGGAATTCTGCGACTGCGCCCAGGTGGCGGCGGGCATCAACGTGCCGAGTAGAAAGAAGCGGATGAGGAGGCTGTGACGCATGGGATCTCCGAAAGGCATGTTAGTCGATCCCGCCAGACTCGGGCGACCGAAATCCGATGAGCGGTCGGAGTGCGCGGTGAGTGGCGGCGCTCCGGTCGCCGCATCGCGCGACCGCCCATCCGCCCGATCCGCCGCTCATCGGGATTCGGTTGTCCCGATCAAAAAGACTCCCCTATACTGAACCTCGTTTGGACCGCTTTATGTGGCGATTCATCGCATTCGGATTCGTGCTGGCAACGCTCGCCCCCGACCTGACAGCGGTAGAGCACTGGAACAAGTTGCGGTACCGCGGCGGCACCGTGCGCGCCAAAGTGAATCCGTACGACTACAACGCAACCCTCACCATCAACGCCGACACCATTGAGATAGCCTTCACCCACAGTGTCACCGTCCGGATCAAACCCTCCCAGGTAAGCGGCCTCAGTTATGGCCCGGAAGCCCATAAGCGGGTGGGTGACGTGGTTGGATCGAGTCTCTCGGCGACCCCACTGGCTCTGTTCGGCCTGGTGCGCGCCGGCAAGGAGCACCTGATCGGGATTGTGTATCATACGGAGGATGGAACACCCGCCGCGGTGCTCCTGGAAGCCGATAAAGGCATCTCCATCGGCATTCTGCGGGCTCTGAAGGACGTCACAGGCAAGCCTGCCGCAATGGTTCCGTAGGCGCGGATGTTCAGTTATAAGCTCCTCTATCTGGCGTCGCTGATCACCTATACGTTCGGCGCGCTCACTTTCTCGGTGCTGTCCGTCTCTTACTGGAAGCACAGGAAGGCGGGCGGCGGACTCGCCTTTCCCTCTTTCACTCTTGTCTGCGCCGCGGCCTTTTTGGCCAACCTCCTGCTCCAGTTCTCAGTCATCCGGCCGGGAGGGCCAACCGCTACCGAGTTTCTGATGCGCACGCTGGAACTGGCCGCGGCCCTCCTGCCGCCGTTGCTTTTTCACGTGATCTACTCGGAGGAGCGCGGCCACGTTTCCGCAAAGCAACTGTGGCAGGCGTTGCTCGTGGCTTTCTACGTCGTCAGTCTGGGGTCTGCGGCGGCCAGGCGCATGGAGGGCATCTTAGCTTACGGCCCTGCCACCATGCTGGGCGCGGCCGGAGCCCTGGGCCTGGTCCTGCAAACCTTCTCGCGACGAAAGCTGGATCGCCTGGAGCGGCGGCAGCGGCTGTGGAGCGGGCTTCTGTTGGCTCTGATGCCGCTGTGCGCACTCGTCAATGTGGCCGAACCCGGAGACTTCGTCAGCCTGCTGCCGGACTACCTGGTGCTGGCCTTCTTTTGCCTGACGCTTTACTACAAGGAGCGACTGGTCTTCTTCGACCTGCTGGTGAAACGCGGGGCCTTTTTTACCCTGGCCTTGATCCTTCTGACGCTGTTCTTCGCTGTGGGCCCGCGGCTGTACGAAGATTTTCCAGACGATTGGAGCCGTCCCTGGCTCTGCGCCCTTCTGCTGCTGCCATTCTGGCTCGCTGGGCCGTGGATCTTCCACCGCATAGAGCGCGCCATCGACCGGCTCTGGCTGCGCCGGCGCTACTCCCCCGCAGACGGCGAGCGGTGTTTTATCGAGGCCATACAGCTGGCGGCCTCTGAAGGCGAACTCTCCGTCCTCGCCGCAGCCGCCCTGGGAGATATCTTCCAGGCCCCCGCCTCGGTCCGCTTTGACTCCGCCCCGTCGGAGCCGGGCGATCGCAGCCTGGCCGTCGAAATCGTTTCCGCCGGAAGCCCCTCCGGATCCGCCCAAGTGGGCGCCCGCCCCAATGGAATCCCCTTTCTGAGCGATGACCGGCGCCTGCTGCAATCTCTGGGCCGCACGCTCGGAGTGGTTCTGGAGAACGTGCGCTTCCGCCAACAGCGGCGCCGTCAGGAAGAGCGGGAGCAGCAACTGCAATGGCTTGCCAGCCGGGCAGAGCTCAAGGCACTGCGCGCGCAAATCAACCCGCATTTTCTCTTCAATGCCTTGAATGCGATCGCCGGCCTGATTCCGGAGCAACCGGAACTGGCTGACGACACTGTCCAACAACTCGCCGAGGTGTTCCGGTACACGCTGCGGAAATCGGATAAGGAATGGGTCCGGCTGGATGAGGAGGTGGAATTCGTCACTGCCTACCTGCGGGTCGAGCAGGCCCGCTTCGGAGCACGGCTGGCGGTGGAAATGACTGTGGACCCGGCAGCCCATGGAGTCAACCTGCCCGCCATGACCATCCAGCCCCTGGTCGAAAATGCCATCAAGCACGGCGTGGCGGCGGTCGAAGGCCCCGGGCGCGTCGGTTTACGCGCGACGCTTCGCGAGGGCCTGCTCCAGATCGAGGTGTGGGACAACGGACCGGGCTTCCCGCCCGGATTCCGTCTGGGAGAGACGGACGCCCACGGCCTCCGGAACGTGATTGAGCGCTTAACCGGCTATTACGGCGAAACGGCCCGGTTGCGTTGGGAAAACGGCCAGGCAGGCACGCGGGTGTGGCTGGAGATTCCCGCTCCGGCTCAGCCCGGTAGCGCCGAAGGAGAGCTGTATGCTGCGCGTCCTGGTCGTGGATGACGAAGCCCCAGCAAGGGCTCGCTTGCGCCAAATGCTGGCGGCGCACCCCGATGTCGAGATTGCAGGCGAAGCCGAGAGCGGGCCCCAAGCCATGGAACTGGCGTCGCAACTCAAGCCCGACGCGATCCTGCTGGATATCCAGATGCCCGGATCGAGCGGGATCGACGTCGCGGCCTGCCTGCCCGAACCACGGCCGCCGATCATCTTCTGCACCGCCTACGACCAGCATGCGGTGGACGCATTCGAACTGCATGCGGTGGATTACTTGTTAAAGCCGATTAGCCGCGTCCGCCTCGCTCAGGCCCTGGACCGCGCACGTGCGCTCGCGAGCGCACCCGCCACCGCCGCGCTCGACCAGGCAGTGCGCAGCCGTCGCTTCGGTCCGGCGCGCTTCCTGGTGCGCAACGCTTCGCATTACACGGTAGTGGGTGAGGCGCGGGTTCTGTACTTCAGCTCGGAAGAGGGACTGACCCGTCTGGTCGCCGATAACGCGCAGTACTGGATGGACCCGACGCTCAACGACCTGGAACAGCGGGTCGACCCGTCGCGGTTTTTTCGCATCTCGCGCGCGTCCCTGATTAACCTGAACGCCGTCGCGGAAGTCTATCCGCTTCCTGGCGGCTCGGGAGAAATCCTGCTGAAAAACGGTCAGCGTTTGGAGGTCAGCCGCCGCCGTTTCCGTGACCTGCTGGAGGCGCTGGAAGGCCCTCGTCCGACATGAATTGGGCCACCATTTCGGACGTCTGTGCGACAGCACACAGGCCGATTTCGGCCTCCGGAGATTGACCCTTTACTTTCAGAGGAATACAATACGGACTAGGGGAAGTCTACTCAAGGGTATATGAGAACGGACGCGCCGCTCCATACCAGGCATCAGGAAGTGCTGAATTCCATCGTGCGGGAATTCATCGAAACCGGGGAACCGGTCGGGTCACGCACGATCTCGAAGCGACGGGCTGAAATGCTGAGTCCGGCCTCGATCCGCAATGTCATGGCCGATCTGGCGGACGAAGGCTATCTCTCCCAGCCGCACACCTCGGCGGGCCGCGTGCCAACCGAAAAAGCCTTTCGATTCTACGTGAGCAGCCTCACGGCCGGACGTGTGACCACTGCCGACGCGGAGCGTTTGCGCTTCGAATTTAGCGGCCTGGACACTATCGGCGCCCGGGTGGAGCGCTCCAGTCATATCCTGATGGAGATGACGCGGAACGTCGGCATTACCGCGGCCATGCCGGCGGTGGCGCAGGAGCTCGAACAGATCGAACTGGTCCCACTGTCGGATAAGCGTGTGTTGATGATTCTGGTGACCCGCGACCACGTGGTGCGCAACCGGGTGGTCAGCCTGGATCATTCGGTTTCGCCCGACGAATTGGCATCGATTCGGAATTATGTGAATCGCAACTTCGGCGGTTGGCAGCTCGGCGACGCCCGCAGGGAGCTTTGGCGGAGAATGGCCGACGAGCGGGCGCTGTACGATGCCGTCCTGCGAAATCTCCAGATGTTGTACCAGAAGGGCTTGCTGGACGTGGACACGTCGCCCGAAGTGCACATGGAAGGCGCGTCCAACCTGCTCGGTTTGGACCTGCACCTGACTCGCGAACGGATGCGGGACTTGCTGCGCGCCCTCGAAGAGAAACAGCATCTGATCGAACTGTTGGACCGATTCCTGGAGCAGCCCCCCGGCGAACTCGAAGTACGGGTCGGGCTGGAGCAGGCGCATCCCGCGATGAAGGACTTGGCGCTGATCGGAATTACCGTCCGGATGGCCAGCGGATTACCGGCTAAAGTGGCAGTCCTGGGCCCGATGCGGATGCACTACGAGCGGGTCATGGCAGCGGTCCTTCAGACCAGCCGGGCGCTCGAAAGCGCCCAATTCTAGAACCCAAATGAACGCTGATTGGCAACAAATGGTTATCTGCGCTTATTCGCGGCCCAAACTTTCTTGCCTTAATCGTGAATTGTGAAATCACTTGTTGAAACGGGCCTCCAATTGGATTCAGAGATGCCGCGAGAGGCTGCCTGGGCGGGACCGGTTTGTTAAGCTGAATATAGTGGAAACGCCGATTAACGATCAGAATTCTCCGCAAACACCCGTGGACGACGTCACCCCGTTGACCGTCGAAGCACAGCTCGCCGCCGTAACCGCCGAGCGGGATCAGTTGGCCGCGGAAAAGGCCGAAATGCAGGATCGCCTGCTCCGCGCACGCGCCGAGTTCGACAACGCCCGGCGCCGCACCGAACGCGAACGCTCGGATTACCTGCAGTTCGCCGCTATGGACCTGGTGCGCGAGGTACTACCCGTACTGGACGACTTTGAGCGCGCCTTGAAGGTGGAGACCAGCGACCGCGAATATGCCAAAGGCACGGAACTCATCTACTCCCGGCTGCTCGAATCGCTGAAAAAGCTCGGCTTAGAGCCGCTGGAGAGCCAGGGCAAGCCCTTCGATCCGAACCTGCACCAAGCCGTGGATCGAGTGGAGACTGCTGAGGTTCCGGACCAGACCGTTCTCAGCGAGTACCAGAGGGGCTATAATTTCAGAGGCAGGCTTCTCCGGCCAGCCATGGTAAGGGTCGCGGTCAAGCCGTAAGTATTTGAATCCAGTGGCAAAACGAGATTATTACGAAGTTCTTGGTGTGGGCAAGGAAGCGGGCGATGCCGACATCAAGGGGGCTTATCGCAAGCTGGCGATGAAGCACCATCCTGACCGCAATCCCGACGATCCGACCGCCGAAGAGAAGTTCAAAGAGGCGTCGGAAGCCTACAGCGTTCTCAGCGATTCCCAGAAGCGCGCCGCGTACGACCGGTTCGGACATGCCGGCGTGCAATCGCCGGCCAGCGGTGGGGGCTTCAGCCCGGACGCCTTTTCAGATTTCAGCGACATTCTGGGCGACTTCTTCGGCTTCGGCGATCTCTTCGGATCGGGCGGACGCCGCCGCAACCGCGCGCAAAGGGGCGAAGATCTTCGCTTCGATCTCGAAATCCTGTTCCTGGACGCCATCCACGGCATGAGCGCGGATATCCAGGTCCCGAGGATGGAGGTCTGCGACCGGTGCACAGGCAGCGGCGGTGAGCCGGGGACCCAGGCAGCTACCTGCCCCACCTGCAATGGGCGCGGAGAAGTTCTCTACCAGCAAAGCTTTCTGTCCATCCGGCGGCCGTGCACTACATGCGGCGGAGCCGGGCGGGTGATCCGTCATCCTTGCACGCAATGCCGGGGCCAGGGCTACCGGCAAGTGCAGCGGAAACTGAAGATCAACATTCCGCCCGGCGTGGACGACGGCACACGCCTTCGTCTGGCTCAAGAGGGACAACCGGGGGCAAATGGCGGTCCTGCGGGCGATCTCTACGTCTTCCTGAAGGTACAGGAGCACTCGTTCTTTGAGCGACGCGAGAACGATCTGCATTGCATCATTCCGCTGAATATCGCGCAGGCAGCCCTGGGAGCCGAAATCGAAGTTCCCACGCTCGATACTCCGATCAAACTCAAGGTGCCCGAAGGCACGCAGAACGGCGCCCAGTTCCGCTTCCGCCATCGGGGCGCGCCCATCCTGAACAGCAGCAGCCGCGGCGACATGTACATTCACATCGAAGTGAAGGTGCCCGCCCGCCTCACCCGCGAACAGCGCAAACTCTTCGAGCAACTGCGCGACACGCTTCCTGTGGACAATAACCCCGCCGAAAAGGGCCTCTTCGAGAAGGTCAAGGATTACTTCATTTAGGCTTTCTGAGAAATCCGGAAGCCCGAGTACTCCGTAGTACCTTGCGAGGTGAACAACTTGTCGAATGTGAACACTGTAGAAGCCATGTATTCCGCTTTCTCGCGGGGTGACGTGGCAGCCATCCTCTCGCACCTGGCTGAGGATGTGTCCTGGGAGTTTGATGCGCCCAAAGAGATTTCCTGGGGCGGAATCCGCCGCGGACCTGCCGAGGTGGTGGGATTTTTCGAAGGCATTGCCGCCGAACACGGCGACCCGAAGCTGGACATGTCCGACTTCCTGGAATCCGGCGACTCCGTGGCGGTGTTCGGACGGTACGAAGCGACGGTCGGGCCTTCCGCCACGCGCGTTTCCTCTCCGGTGGCTCACTTGTTCAAGTTTCGCGACGGCAAAGTGGTCCGCTACGTCAACCTGATCAACACCGGGGCGTTCGTCGAAGCGATGAAGGCGTAGGCTCCCCGGGAATGGAGCGCTCGGGCGACGCCGCCCGTCTCGCGCAAGTCCGTGAAAACGGCGTCGGCACGTCGACGGCGGAATGAGCGCAGTTCTAACCGCGCCTGCGGCCGACCTTCCGGCTCACTTCAAACCGGCAGGCTTCAGTCCGACCTTCGCTGCGTCTGCAACCGGCCGGCTCACCGGCATCGAAGGCCGGACTGGGCTGCTGAACTCCACCCGGCTTCCCGCTGGACGCGCGGCCTCGCGGACAGGAACACTCGCCAGCACGTGTGGCTGCTGGTGGCGTGCTGTGGGATGCTGGCGCGTCTCAACTACCTCGACCGGCTGGTCGTCTCCGTCTTCCCGCGTCTGTCTGCCGATCTGCCTGGCGGCGGTGGGGCATTCGCGGGCGGCCGAGCGCATCCTGGAGCGCGAGACGCAGGCGCCGGTGGAGCAGCTGGACCTACCTTTTCCCGCCGCTTTCGAGTGATTCACTCGCCTGCGGCATGGATCGCGTTCGAATGCGCGATCTCCTGCGATTCGTTTCGCCAACCCAGTTTCCGGCGCAACTCACGAAAACCTTGACCGCCCGCGGCCAGAACGCCGTGTCAAAGCCCGGCCTGTCGGTTCGGCCGCGTCATCGACGTGCTTCGGCAGCCAATCGACGGCCCGCCAGCGCCGGCTGCTTCTCCTTTCCGGCTGGATCTGGACCATCTTTTTCCAGCCCGCTGACTTTCGTCCGTCGAAATGCGCTGAAATAGTACTTCTGGGGATCCGAATTCCAATGCGACGGAAAAAACTTGGCTGGTTAGCTATCGCGGCCTTGGCGCTCTGTTCCAACGCCTGGCCGGCCAACCTGGAACAGGTGGAAGTGTTCCGGGCCGGCGAAGGCGGTTACCACTCGTATCGGATTCCGGCTTTGATCACCAGCGCACGCGGCACACTGCTGGCGTTCTGCGAGGGCCGGCGCAATTCCGCCAGCGACACCGGGGACATCGACGTCCTGTTGAAGCGCAGCTTCGACGGTGGCAAAACGTGGTCTCCCGTCCAGAAGATCGCCGACATGGGCGAAGACACTATAGGCAATCCGACTCCGGTGGTGGAGCGCAAAAGCGGCTCGATCCTGCTGCTGCTGACCGGCAATCCCGGCGTCACCAACGAGCGGCAGATTACCGGCGGCAGCACCGGTCCTGGCCGCACCGTATGGATAGCCCGCAGCACCGACGATGGCGCCAGTTGGAGCGCGCCCGCCGATATCACGGCGCAAGTCAAACGCCCCGACTGGACGTGGTACGCGACTGGCCCCGGCAACGGGATTCAGCTGCGGAGCGGCCGGATCGTGATCCCCTGCGACCACAACCGGCGCGAGAACAACGAGCGCCACTCCCACGTCATCTACAGCGACGATCGTGGCGTAACCTGGCAGATCGGCGGGATCGCGGACGAGAAGACCAATGAGTCCGCCGTGGTGGAGTTGAAGAACGGCAACCTGCTGCTGAACATGCGCAGCTACCACGGCAGGAACCGGCGGGCGATCGCCACCAGCCGCGACGGCGGATTGACCTGGAGCGAGTTGCAGTTCGACGACACCCTGATCGAACCGGTCTGCGAAGCGAGCCTGGTCGGCGCGGTTCCGGCAGGATCCAAGCCCGATGGCTGGCTGCTGTTCTCCAACCCCGCTGGCACCACACGCACCAATATGACGGTCCGGTTGAGCAAGGATGACGGGAAAACCTGGATCGCCTCGCGGCTGCTGCACGAAGGGCCTTCCGGTTACTCCTCGCTCGCGATGCTACCAGGTGGGCGGGTCGCGCTGCTCTACGAGCGCGGCGAAAAGGGCCCGTACGAACGAATCACTTTCGCCCGGTTCGACCTGGGCTGGATACAAAAGAAATCATGAGTCAATCGACTGGACTTAAGGGGATTATCGCGGCGGCGGTGACGCCGATCGATGCCCAGGAGCGTTTTGCGCCGGGTCCGTTCCAGGCCTTGCTGGAGCGCCTCTACGCGGCGGGAACGCATGGCGTGTACGTCTGCGGTCAGACCGGCGAGGGCCTGCTGCAAAGCGTGGACCAACGGAAGCGCGTGGCCGAGGCCGCCATGCGCCACTCCCCACCGGACAAACAGGTGATCGTGCACGTGGGAGCCAACGCCACCGGCGACGCGATGGAGCTGGCCCGGCATGCGAGTCAACTCGGCGTGGCGGCGGTGAGTTCGCTGCCGCCGCTCGGCCCCTATCGCTTCGCGGAAATCCGCGGCTACTACGAAGACCTTGCCGCCGCCTCCTCGGTTCCCCTCCTGGTGTATTACTTCCCCGAGGTTTGCCCCACCATCCAGACGGCGGAACAGATGCTGGATCTCTGCTCGATCCCGAATGTCGTGGGCCTCAAGTACACCGACTTCGATCTCTACCGCATGCGGGTGATCCTCGGAACCGGCGCGACCGTCTTCAACGGACGCGACGAGATCCTGGTCGCCGGCCTGCTAATGGGCGCGGGCGGAGGAATCGGCACGTTCTACAACATCCTGCCCGAGTTGTTTGTCGAGGTCTACGACAGAACAAATTGGGGAGATTGGGACGGCGCTCGCGCCGCGCAGGATCGGATCAACGCCATCATCCAGGTTGCCTTGCGATTTCCCCTGTTTCCCGCCATCAAGCAGATTCTCCGCTGGACCGGCATCGACTGCGGCGAATGCATCCGCCCGCGCGCCCGATTGAGCCCCACACAAGCCGCCGACCTGCGGCAACAGCTTGACGCGTGCGACTTCCCGCTGGACCTCGCGGCCTCGCGGACATGAACACTCGCCGGCACGCGTGGCTGCTGGTGGCAGTGCTGTGGGTGCTGGCGCTACTAAACTACGTCGACCGGCAGGTAATCTTCTCCGTCTTCCCGCTACTGTCTGCCGATCTGCAGCTTTCGAGTGTCCAACTCGGACTCCTGAGCACGGTATTTCTGTGGACCTACGGAGTCCTCAGCCCGCTGTCGGGCTTCGTCGCCGACCGCTTCGGCAGGGCGCGGCTGATCAGCCTTAGCCTCCTGGTGTGGAGCGCGGTCACGCTGTTCACGGGCCTGTCGCGGACGATGACACAACTGGTCGCCGCGCGCGCCCTCATGGGGATCAGCGAAGCCTGCTACCTGCCGGCGGCACTGGCAAAGATCGCCGAGCGCCACGGCCCGGGAACGCGATCGCTCGCGGTTGGCCTGCATCAGAGCGGACTGTACGCCGGGTTGATCCTGGGTGGCGCGGGCGGCGGCTGGATCGGCCAGCGGTATGGCTGGCGCGCCCCTTTTCTGGCGCTCGGCGCCGCCGGCATCCTGTACTTCGTAGTCGTCCAACTGTTCTTCAGGGGTGAGAAACAATCGGGCGGTGAGGCCGCGCGTGAATCCGGCCAGGGACTGAGCGCCGCATTGGCCGAAACGCTGCGCCTGCCGGGCTTTGGCACCATGACCACGGTCTTCTCCGCAATTGCGCTGGCCAACTGGCTGGTGTACACATGGCTCCCGCTGTATCTCTACGAGCGCTTCCGGATGGGCCTTGCCGAGGCGGGCTTCACCGCGACGTTCTACATCCAGATCGCCAGCATCGGCGGGATCATTCTGGGCGGTTGGCTGGCGGACCGGTGGAGCGCGCGGTCGAAGCGCGGCCGCGTGTACATACAGACCTGCGGCGTGCTGCTGGCCAGTCCGTTTCTTTTCCTGCTGGGCTACGCGAATTCGTTCGCCGTGCTGGTCGCCGCGCTGGTCCTCTTCGGAATCGGGCGCGGATTCTACGACTGCAATACCATGCCGGTGTTGTGCCAGGTGGCGCGGGACGATCTCCGCTCCACCGGCTATGGCATTTTCAATTTTGCCGGATGCCTGGTGGGCGGTGTCGCAGCGGCGCTGGCGGGGGCACTGAAGAACGTGATCGGCCTGGCGGCAGCCTTCCAGATTGCCGCCGCGATCCTCTGCCTTTCGGGATTCTTGCTGCTTTTGATTCCGGTGGAGCGCGAGCCAACCGCTACCGGTTAAGGTCGGCCTGCTCGATGGCGTCGCGCACCCGGGCCCCGTCGGGGTAGCGGTGCAGGTCCGACATGGGGTGCTGCCAGAGATCGTAGGCGCTACGGTGTTGGTGGACGATCCAGAGCGACCGCCGGCTAACGGCCGCACGACCAGCCTGGGCACCTTCGCTATCGGCAACGGTTACCGTCGCAGACGGTCAGCGTCACCAGCAACCCGACGGCCCAGACCCTGAACCTGCAGACGAGCGCCACCAGGCTGACGGTCAGCCAGCAGGTTGTCGTCACCCCGCCCGAGCACCACGAGTTCGTACGATTACTTTTCCTCGAATTGATCCTCCGGCCGGTCCTGACGTGCGCCTCGATCACTGTCTGCGCCGCGAAAGCGGTCGCTCCGTAGTAGCCCGGCGGACTCACATGGCCATCCTGGCCCACTGCCATGGCTGGAGTGCCTATGCAGTCTACTTGCAAACCAAAAATGGACGGGGGCTTTCATCGAGCCCTAACGCTTTCCCGCCGATGCCGTCCATGGGTGGTAGATTGCCGACCCCCTATGTGGTAGATTGTCTTCTACCTATGGCCGAAGAGGCGTATCGGAACAGGATCGAACTCCTGCAGGGCACACTGGACCTGTTGATCCTGGGGGCGCTCCAATGGGGGCCGCAACATGGCCATGGGATCGGCCTGGCGATCCGCGCCAGCTCGCAAGATGTTTTGCAGGTGGAGCATGGTTCGCTCTACCCCGCCCTGCACCGCCTGCGCAAGCAGGGCCTGATCGACGCCGAGTGGAAGATAACGGAGAACAAGCAGCGCGCCCGCTACTACCGCCTGACCGCGAAGGGCAAGAAGATGCTGGCGGCTGAGGAGTCGCGCTGGAACCGGATGGTGGAGGCAATCGCGCGGGTCATACGGCCCGCTCAGGAGGGCTAGCAATGCGCTTTTGGTTCCGCCGCTCCCGCGAGGAGCGCGAGTTGGATGAAGAAATGAAGTTCCACCTCTCCCAGGAGACGGAACTTCGCATCGATCGGGGTCAATCGCCCGACGCCGCGCGCCAGTCCGCCCGGCGCGATTTCGGCAACATCGCCCTGGCCAAGGAAGTCACTCGCGATATCTGGGGATGGAACGCTCTCGACCGCGCCGCTCAGGACTTCCGCTTCGCATGGCGGATGCTGATCAAGAACAAGGCGTTCACAGCCGTCGCGGTGCTCGCGCTGACCCTGGGAATCGGAGCCACGACTGCCGTGTTCAGCGTGGTCTACACGGTGCTGCTCCGGCCGCTGCCGTTTCCCGAGCCGGAACGCCTGGTCATGGCATGGGAGGTCCAGCCCAGCGGCCGTCCCAATGTGGTCCAGACGCAGAATTTTCTGGATTGGCGAAGGCGCAGCCACTCGTTCGAAGACTTCGCCGCACTGCTACAAGCGCCGGTCAACCTCTCGGGCGATGGCGATCCGATCCAGTTCCCTGGATTGCGCGTAACCGAAGGCTTCTTCTCGATTCTGGGTGTGCCGCCTCTCTTGGGCCGGGCATTCCGCGCCGCCGAGCATGTCTCCGGCGGACCCAGCGTCATTATCCTGTCGCATGGACTCTGGCAGCGGCGCTTCGGCAGCCGTCCCGATATCGTAGGCCGCCGGATTCAGGTGAACGGCGCGGCTTGCGAGATCATCGGCGTGACGCCCCCGGGGTTCGGTTTCCCCAACCAGACGGCAGGCGCATTCGTGCCCGCACAGATCGATCCCGCCGCGGCTCCGCAGCAGGGCCGCAATTACCGAACGGTGGCGCGCCTGAAGCGCGGTGTTAGCGTGCAGAGCGCCACCGCCGAAATGCAGTCGATCGCCGCGCAACTGGCCGGGGAACGGCCCCGCATGAACGCACGCTGGAGCGCCAAGGTCATCCCGCTGCTCGACCAGACGGTGGGCGACTCGCGGCGCATGTTGCTGGTGGTCTTCGGCGCCGTGGCCTTCGTGCTGCTGATCGCCTGCGCCAACGTGTCCAACCTGCTGCTGATGCGCGCCAGCGCCCGCCGCCGGGAGATGACGCTGCGCGTGGCGCTCGGCGCAGGAAGATTCCGTCTGCTGCACCAATTAACCATCGAGAGCCTGACCCTGGCGGTGACGGGCGGACTGTTGGGCTTCGCGCTCGCATGGTGGGGCGTGCCCGCCCTGATCGGCTTGCTGCCGGAGGGCTTTTCCCTTCCCCGCGTCGACGAAATCGTGGTGGACTATCGGATTCTCGCGTTCACCATGCTGGTGTCTATCGGCTGTGGGCTGTTTTTCGGCATCTTCCCCGCGATGCAGGTGGACCGCGGAAGCGTGAGCACCGGCCTGCGCTTGGGCGGCCGCACCGGCACCTCCGGAAATCGACGCGTCCGCAACGTTCTGGTGGTGGCGGAGATCGGCCTCGCGGTGCTGCTGGTGATCGGCGCGGGCCTGATGTTGCGTAGTTTCCTTCGGCTCCACCAGACCGATCCGGGCTTCCGTCCCGACCGCCTGGTCAGCTTCCGGATGTTCTTCATGCCCGCGAAGTACACCGACTCGCAGCGGCGGGCGGCGGCCACTCAGCAGATCCTGGATCGCGTCCGTGCCCTGCCGATGATCGCCGGCGCCGGCACGATTCATCTGCTGCCGCTTAGCGGCGCACAATCGGGCAGCGGCTATTACCGGACGGATCGACCGGTTCCCGCGCCTGGTTCGGGCAGCACCGCGGATATCTCCGTGATCTCTGACGACTACTTCCGCACGATGGGGATCGCGATGGTGGCCGGACGGGAGTTTGACAAGCGCGATCGGCTGGGGGCGCCGCCGGTGCTGATTCTGAACCGGGCCGCGGCGCAGGAGATCTTTCCCAACGAGAACCCCATCGGGAAGCGGCTGAACGTCTCGTGGCAGGGGCCACCTGAGTCGGAAGTCATTGGCGTCTCCGCCGACATCCGTCACAACGGGCTCGAACACGACGCGTATCCCACCATCTTCCTGCCGAATGGCCAGCGGCCCAACCTGTTCACCTTCCTGTTGGTGCGAACCCGCGGCGATAACGCCTCGGCAATCGCGGCCGTCCGGCAGCAGATCCGCGAGGCCGACCCCGACCAGGGTGTCTCCGACATCAAGACCATGACCGACGTCATGGCCGACTCGATCGCGCGCCCCCGCATCCAGGCCGCACTGCTGGGCGTTTTTGGCATGGTGGCGCTGGCGCTGGCTTGCCTGGGAATTTATGCGGTGGTCTCGTACTCGGTGGAACAGCGGAGCCGGGAGATGGGCGTTCGCCTGGCCCTGGGCGCGGCTCCCGCGTCGATTCTGGGAATGGTGCTGCGGGAAGGATTGCTGCTCGCCGCGGCCGGGATCGTGGTGGGAGTGGTCGCGTCCCTGGCTCTCACGCGCTACCTCGAAACCATGCTGTTCGCAATCCGGGCCACCGACCCACAGGTCTACGTGACGGTATGCGCGATTCTGGCGGCGTCGGCCGCGGCGGGATGCTATTTTCCGGCGAGCCGCGCCACCCGGGTGGATCCGGCAGTGGTGCTGCGCGAGGAGTAGCCCGCGCTTTCGAGGGAGCCCGAACCCGCTATAGTGGTCCCAGGAAATGGGCGCCGCACCCGCATTCCTCTTCGATCTGGACGGCACGCTCGTGGACAGCGTCTACCAGCACGTCCTGGCCTGGCGCGACGCGCTGGAGCAGGCTGGACTTCCGCTGGCCGTCTGGCGAATTCGCCGACGCACCGGAATGAGAGGCGGCCTCTTCGTCAAACGCGTTCGCCGCTAAACCGGCCGCACGCCGGACCCGCACCGATATCAGGTGCATTCTCCTGTGGCATGCGGAGGCGTTCCGGCGTCACTCGGCGTAGGTGCGTAAGCTGCCGGGCGCCCGCGAGTGGGAGTGGCTGCGCTGCGACTCGGCCGGGGCGGCCAGGCCATGTGCTTCGAATGAGATCCGCCGATTCCGCGCCTCCGGCAAGACCCTGCTCTTTCGTCTCCCAGTGATGTTGCCCCGGATCGAGAAGCCGCCCGCGTTGATAGCCTAACTGGCGCGAGCCGCCGTGCCGCACGCGACCGCCACCAGCGGCCGCACAGAGAGCCTATCGCTCACCATCAAGCGCTGGAGATCGGACGACCGGATGTGCCGGTGGTGACTCGCGACCATGTGGCCCACGCGAAGCGCGACCCGGGACGGTTTCTGGCCGCTGCAGAACGCCTGGGATTCCCATTGAGCAATCCGTAGTCCTCGGCGACGCATGTGGGATCTTTGACGGCGCGACGGGCTCGCGCGCTAGGCGTCGGCCAACTCTCGGGCGGATACCGTGAATCGGAACTTGGAGAGCGCCGGCGCCTATCGCGTGTACCAGGACTCGGCAGACTTGTTGGCGCACCCGGACGAGATCGGCCTTCGCGCCAACGGCTGAAGACTATTCGACGACGGTCAAGATCTCACGGTGACCCGTGACCCACAGGTCCGTGTAGCCCTTCATCTTCTCGCGCAGGTTGGCGTCCGTGGCGTATTGCTTCATGCGCTCTTCGAACTCGCTGACATTCGCCGCCGGAAACTCCATCACGACGCGGTTGAAATCGCCCGTAAGGTCGGTGAGAATCCGGACGCCGGGGACATCGCCACTCGCCATAACCTCCTTCAACATAGCGGCGAGCTTGCTGGCATTTCCAGGCTTCGCCACAAAACAGTTGCGGACAACGATCACAAACACCTCCAGTATCGGATCGATTATGCCACAAGCAAGGCGATCAGGCTTTGAGCGCGCCGCCCTTTCGTTCCACCGCCTTGGGAGCCCACACGCCCGGCACGAAGAAGTCCTGCCAGACCAGTTTGCATTCCTCGATCATGCGCAGTCCGTACTCCGAACGGCCGAGGTCCTCGCCGGACGAGTTATTGGTGCCGAACGAAAACTTGCAGCCGGCCGCCTTCGCCATCGCGACAAACGAAGCGCTGGGCAGCTTGTACCGGCTGTTGATCTCGATCGCCACCTGGTTCCGCACCGCGGCGTCGATCACCTTCTTTCGCCGCACCTCAGTCCACAGCGTCTCGTAATCCTTGGCGAGCGTATCCGGCAGGAAGGTCGGATTGACGTAGATGTCGACCGGCTCATGGTCGAGGATTCCGACCGTCCTGTCCACCAGCGTGTCCATGAACTCCTGCGGATCCGCGATGCTTCCGACCTCGTCCGGTATCCAGAGGCGCATGCGCTTGCCGCGATTGTCGGTCCACGTCATCGAGTCGGTGAAGATGTAATCGAAGAGCGAGGCCGCGCGGCGCGAAAACATCTGCGTCCATTCGCGGCCCTCGGCCTGCATGGCGACGAAGACCGGTTGGCCCTTCAGGCTATCCACGAACTGCCGCGCCGCTTCGTCCGTTCCGACAGGGAAGCCCTTGCCGCAGTTCACCGCGATCCCGTACATGATGCCGTCGCGCCTGGACTTGGCCAGCGCCTGTTCCAGCGTCAGACCGGCTTTCAGGTGGACGTGGTAATCAACCATCGGAACGTTGTGGCGCCCCACGTCGATGATCTGGCGGAACGTGGCGTCCGCCACCGGCGCCGGCCCGGGTGTGGGCGTATCATCGGGCAGCGGCCGCACCCGGACGCTGCGGAATCGAACGCGCGATCCCTCGTTGTGACACTGCAACGCGAACGTCCCATGGTCGAGAAATCGCTCTCTCTCCGGGCCGTCGGGAATCACAGGAGGGGTGGGCTCCACGTAGTCCACAAGGAGCATTCCGTTTTGACGGACCTGGATGCTCTTCCCGCGGACGGCGACGTGAATCCGGAACCACTGATCGTCGGACACAAATTGCTTGTAGATGTTGCGGACGCCGTAGAGCGATCCGCCCTTCTTGCGCTCCTTGTGGTTGCCCTCGCCTGCATAGGTGTTGTTGACCTGGATCTCGAAACCCTTATTCGGGAAGTTCGACTCCTGGTACGCGGTGTGGAAGTAGATGCCCGAATTGCAGTTCGGGCGCGTCAGGAGATCGACTTCGAGTTCGAAATTGCGGAAGTCTGCGCCATGAAAAGGACCGGCATAGAACAGATGCGACCGCTTGCCGTCGGCGGATAGCGTCCCGTCTACCACCTTCCAGGCGTCCTTGTTTTCGCTGGGGCGCCAACCCTCCAGCGAATGACCGTCGAAAAGCTCTATCCAACCGTCATCGGCGGCGGCCAGGCCGAGCGCGGTGACAGCGCCAACGAACGCCCGGCGTGTAATCTCGTGTTTCGCCACACGCTCAGTATAAGTCCTATTGGAGAGTAACGGAACTTAAACTACACTACTGATCGCGATGCGCGAAGGAGCGTTGCGCCGAGTCGCAGAGGTTTGAGCGTCAGCGTTCCACGTACACACCAGACCCGCCGGGGCATTCACCGCCGCAGCCCATCTCCGTGTCTCCGCCTCCGCGGCGGCAAGTGCTCTTCTTCTCTAGGCGCGTATCGCGCGGCATTCCGCGCACGGGCAGATCTCCCGGAAATGGTCGTAGGAGTAAATGCCCGAGTTGTGGCCGTCGCTCCAGTTGATCCGGATGGCGTAATTGCCCACCGGCTCTACGCCCAGCATCTTTATCGTCGGCTTATACATCTGGAACGGAGTGCTCACCTCCGGCTGGCGCGGCGGCGTCCCATGCGCGCCGGTGCAGGTAGCGCAGGGACATTTATCACGCAGGTACTGGAGTTCGTACTCGCTGTGATGCCCATCTTTCCAGTCGATCTTGATTCCTTTGGACTTCGAGATGGCAATGTGTTCGGGATCGTTCGAAAAGGCCATGTTTAGTTGAAGAGTCGTTCGACGTCGCGCACGCCGGAAATCCGGCGCATCGCGGATACCAACTTCTCGAGTTGCTTCTTATCGCGCACGTCCACCGTCATTTCCACCACGCCGCCGTCATGGTCGAGTTCGGTCTTCGCCTCCAGGCTGCGGATGTTGGTGTTTTCGTTGGATAGCACGGAAGTGAGCTGATTCAACATGCCGGGACGGTCGTCGGTGTGGATGACGATGCGGACCGGAAAGGCGTCCTCGGCGGCGCGCGCCCATTCGACTTCCATTTTGCGCTCGACGTCGTACATCAGATTCTGGACGTTCGGACAAGCCCGCGAGTGCACCGCCACACCCTTGCCGCGAGTGACGTAACCGACGATCGATTCGCCGCGAATCGGGTTACAGCACTTGGCGCGGTAAACCAGCAGGTCGTCCATGCCGCGAACCTTGATGACGGCGTCGTGGTCGCGGGGCTTGCCGGGGACTGACGGTCCGGGCAGCGTGCCGGTTTCTGCGCCGCCTTTCAGATCCAGCGGGTCGTCCTTCACCGCGCCGGGAGCGATCTTGGTCAGCACCTGGCGCGCCGAGAACTTGCCGTACCCCAGCGCGGCGTACAGATCCTCCATCTTGGAGTAGCCGTACCCGGCCGCAACGCTCTCCATGTCGGACTTATTGAACTTGCCGAGTTGGACGCCGAGCCGGCGGGCCTCCTTCTCCAGGTACTTCTGCCCGATGTCGATCGCCTTCAGCCGCTCGCTGGCGTTGATGACGTGCTTGATCTTGTTCCGGGCGCGTGAGGTCTTGACGAACGCCAGCCAGTCCTTGCTCGGCTCGTGGCCGGGCTGCGTCATGATCTCCACGATGTCGCCGTTGCGGAGCGACGAGCGCAGCGGCACAATACGGCCGTTCACCTTGGCGCCCACACAGGTGTGCCCCACATCCGAGTGAATCGCGTAGGCGAAATCGATCGGGGTGGCGTCCCGCGGCAAGACCAGCACTTTGCCGCGCGGGGTGAAGGTGTAAACCTCCTCGGGATACAAATCCACCTTCAGGGTGGACATGAATTCGGCGGGATCGGAGACGTCGCGCTGCCACTCGACCAGGTGCCGCAGCCAAGCGATCCGCTGGTCGTCCGCCGCCGGACCTTTCCGGCCTTCCTTGTATTTCCAGTGCGCCGCAATGCCTTCCTCGGCAATGCGGTGCATCTCCTCCGTCCGGATCTGCACCTCGAACGTCTGGCCCAGCGGCCCCACTACCGACGTATGCAGCGACTGGTACAGGTTGGGACGGGGAATCGCGATGAAATCCTTAATGCGTCCGGGAATGGGCCTCCACTTATTGTGGATCACACCCAATGCGGCATAGCAGTTCTTCACCGAGTCGGTGATGATGCGTAGCGCCATCAGGTCATATACCTGATCGACGGTAATTTTCTGCCGCCGGAGCTTCTGGAAAACCGAATACGGGCGCTTGACGCGTCCATCGATGCGCGCGGGAATAGCCTCGCGGCGCAGTTCCGACTCCACGGTCTGGCGAATCTCGTTCAGGAACTCTTCGTTGGAATGGCGGCGGGACTCAATGCTGCCCAGAATTTCCTGGTATGCATCCGGTTCGAGATGCTGGAAGGCCAGATCTTCCAGTTCGCCGCGCACCTTGCCCATTCCCAGGCGGTGCGCGATAGGCGCGTAGATTTCGATCGTCTCGCGGGCAATCCGTTCCCGACGCTCCGGGCTAAGGTATCCCAGCGTGCGCATGTTGTGCATGCGATCCGCCAGTTTCACCATAATCACCCGGATATCCTCGACCATCGCGAGGAGCATTTTGCGGAAGCTCTCCGCCTGACGGTCCTCGGCGGAAAAGAAATCCAGCTTGGTCAGCTTGGTGAGACCGTCGACGCAACGGGCTACTTCCTCGCCGAATTCCTTGCGGACGTGATCGACGGTGACGCTGGTGTCCTCGACTACGTCGTGCAGGATGCCGGTGACCATCGACACCAGGTCCATCCGCATGTCCGCCAGGATATGGGCGACCATGATCGGATGCGCCATGTATGGCTCGCCTGAATCACGCGACTGGCCCTCGTGATACTTGCTGGCAAAACGATAGGCCTTCTCGAGGAGGCTGAGGTCATCCTTGGGACGGTACTCGCGGAATTTAGCTTCCAACTCGCGGTACAACTGTTCCACAGGATCGGGTGGAGAAGGTGTGGGCGCAGATTCCGAGAGGCTGGCGGATTCGGAGGGCACTCTACTTCGATTGTAGCAGTGTGGGTCTTCCATCATTCGGACAAAGGCCGGCCCACAAACAAAACGCCCCGCGATGGTTTGAGCCACCCGGGGCGGTTTTGAGTCAGGGAGAAAGGATTTACTTCTGATCTGCGACGATACCGCCGCCGGTGGATTGCGCCTTCTTCTCGGCCTTGATCTTCTTTGTGGCCAGAGCTTTAGTCACCCAATCGTCAGCGATCTTGGTCTGCTTTTCGTACTCTTCCTTGGAGTCGGCCAAGTCGGCGCGCTCTCGGATCAGCAGGTTCTCATACGCCATCGCGTCGTCGTACTCAGGATTGATTTGCAGCGCCTTGTCGAGCGACTGCAATCCGCTGTCGATTACCGCCGTCCACTTCGCCTTCAGCTCTTCCTTAATCTTCTTGTCCTTGATCGGCCCGGGATCTTCCTGTTTCATGCCGAGAGCCGCGCGGGCCGTGCCGTAAGCCGGATACCATTTGGACCAGGCGATGAAGCCGAGGCTGTAATACGCGTCAGCGTTGCTCGGATCGACTGCCGTGAGCTTTTCGTACCACTGCTGCGAGTCGTCCCACTTCTTTTGATTCAAATACAGCGAGGCGATCGATGCGATAGCCACCTTGTCCTTCGGGTTGCCCTCCAGGACTTTCATGAACTGGTCGTGGGCGGCCTGGGCCATTTGGTTGTTCTCTGGCGAATCCGCGCCCGGGATGTACTGCTGCATATACGCGGTGGCCAGATACAGGCGCGCCACGGCGAAATCAGGGGCCAGTTCCACGGCCTGTTTGAAGTGCTCGACCGCTTCGGGATATTGCGCGTTCTTGAACGCCTGCGTGCCCTTATTGAGCTGGTCGCGAGACTTCAACTGCTTGCAACCGGAGCCCATCACCGAGAGCGCGGCGAGGGCCACCATCCATGTCAATCTGCTGGTGCGCATACCTTACTGTCCAGCCTCCACCTTGGCGGTCATCAGGCCCACTTTGTCGATGCCCGCGCCGTGCGCGATATCGATCGCCTTAGCCACCCACATGAAATCCAGAGCCGGGTCGCCCTTCACAAACACGACGCGCTCGGCGCGTGTCTTAAACACCTCTTCGAGACGCCCCCCAAGGCGGGTTTCGTCGATGGGATCCTGGTTGATCATCATCGAATGATCCGCATTCACCGTGATTACCACTGTGCGCTGATCGGACTGGGTGGGCTGCTGGTTGGGAGGAGGTGGCTGCGGAACCAGCGCCTCGAGCCCCTTCGGCGTCAGCGGCGTGATCACCATGAAAATGATGATCAGCACCAGCAGCACGTCGATCATGGGGGTCATGTTGATGTCGGACTTTACGCCCTCGGGCCCGCCGACTGACATTGACATAGAATTGCTCCTTGATAAATTCCGTCGACTACTACTGTCCTGCTGGTGCGGGGGCTGCGCCCGGCGCCTTTTCCTGAATCTGTTCCGTCAGGAGACCCACGTTGTCAACGCCGGCCGCTCGGAGGTTGTCCACCACATCCACTACTTTCTCGTAGCGGGCGCGCGCATCGGCCTTAATGAATACCGTCTTATCCAACCGGTTCGTCAGAAGATCCTTCACCTTCGGCGGCAAATCTTCGGCCGGAATCTGGGTGGTGTTCAGATACGTTTTGCCGTCCCGGGTGACCGCGACCACAATCGCGTCGCTCTTATCGGCAGCCTGCATCGGGATCGGGTGTTGGGTCTTAGCCAAGTCCACGCTCACGCCTTTGGACAACATGGGCGTGATGACCATGAAGATGATGAGCAGCACGAGCATCACGTCCACCATCGGGGTCACGTTGATGTCGGCCACTGGTGGCGGCGCTTTTATCTTGCCAATTTTCTCTGATTCCATTGCTGTTCTCCAGTGAACTCGGCGATCAGGAGACGGGGAACTCCGTTGTCGAAGTCCCCCTAATCAACTCGCCGGATCCGGATTTGCTAGATGGAGACTACTTGCGAAGTGCGCCGCGCTGCGACCGCTTCAGGAAGTAGTCGATCAACTCGGAGCTGGAGTTGCCCATCTCCACATCGAAAGCTTCAATCTTGCCAGTGAAGTAGTTGAACATCCAGACCGCGGGGATAGCCACGAAGAGTCCGATAGCCGTGGTCACAAGGGCTTCCGAAATACCGCCGGCCACAGCGCCCAGACCGGTCGACTTCTCGGTCGAAATACCTTTGAACGCGTTGATGATGCCCGCCACAGTTCCGAACAGTCCCACGAATGGGGCCGTCGAACCGATGGTTGCCAGTCCGGCGACGCCGCGCTTCAGTTCGGCGTGCACGATGGCTTCAGAGCGCTCCAGGGCGCGCTTCGAGGCTTCGATCTCCTCGCCCGGGATCTCCGTGCTGATCTGGTGAGCCTGAAATTCCTGCAACCCGGCCACAACCACCTTCGCCAGATGGCTCTTCTTGTAGCGGTCGGCGATCTTCACTGCTTCTTCCAGCTTGCCTTCGCGCAATGCGCCGGCCACGGCCGGAGCGAACTGCCGCGACTGCTTGCGGGCAGCGCTGTAAGCCATCATGCGATCGATCATGACGCCAATCGAATAGGCCGACATGATGAACAGAAGGATGACGACGCCCTTTGCCAAGGGACCCATCTGTGCCCAGAGATGGACCGGGTCCCAACCGATTGAGCCGCTCTCCTGGAGCAGCCAAAACGACCAAACCTGCAAATGCACAAGCATTGTTCTTCTCTCTCCTGCGAGTTGAAATTTGTGGACAAACTACCGACGTTCGAATGAGCGCGCCGGGTTACTACTGACTCAACGTAAAGTTGACATCGATGGTGGTCTGCACCTCCACCGGTTCGCCGTTCAACAGAGTGGGCTTATAGCGCCACTGTTTCACGGCATCCAAAGCGGATTGGACCAGAAGGGGATGGCCCTTTACGACTTTGAGATCCTGTACCGTGCCGTCTTTCCCGATCACAGCGTTCAACTCCACCGTTCCTGAAATGCGGGCCTGCTTGGCGAGCGGAGGATAAACCGGGCGGGGCTGGTTGACCAACATGGCCTGCTGGACGTTGCCGCCGACCTTGATGCGCTGCGGGGTAACGGGCTTCTCTTCTTTCTTCGCCGGCGGCGGAGGAGGCGGAGGCGGCGCCGCGGAGGGAACCGAGCCGATAATGCCGCCGAGGACGCCACCAGGCGTTCCACCGGGCACGCCGCCCGGCACGCCGCCAACTACACCGGCCACACCGGCCGAAGGCGGAGGCAGCTCTTCTTCTTTAATGGTCGCGATTTCTTTGGGGATGACCTTCGGCGCCATCAGTTTGCCGGCGTCGAACTGGCGGGGAATCACCTTTACTACTTTGACTGGGGCGGCTGCGGCTGGAGGCGGAGGCGGGGGCGGAGGCGGAGGCGGCGCTACCAGAAAGCTGGTCAACGTAGCCGTGGGAAGCACGTCGAAGAAAATCATGGGCAGGATTACAAACACTCCGATAAGGAGGATCTGCCCGATGAATGCCACCATCACCGTCCAGGACTTTTTCGTTTGTCCGGTGCCTACGAATGTCTGTTCAAACATACGCTCTCTTTCCTTCCCTTCATGCCGCTGGCCGGCTTTAAGCCCGCCGCGACCTCTCTACTTAACCGCCCTTGAGGGGCTGGCCTTGCGAACCGTTTCGCCCCGCGCCGCTGTTGCTACAGCCGTTGGGGACTTTTTCCTGCGAGCGTCGGCGTAGTTGTGCCAGAACAAAACGATCGGGCTGGCAACGAACACCGACGAATACGTGCCTACAAGGATTCCGCACAGCAGGGCGAACGAGAAGCCGTGCAACACCGGACCTCCGAAGAGGAACAGCGCCACCACCGTCAGGAACGTCAAACCGGAAGTCATCACCGTCCGGCTCAACGTCTGGTTGATCGAGCGGTTCATCACCGTCTCGAGCGGCTCCTTGCGTGTGATCTTCAAATTCTCACGAATACGGTCGAAAATCACGATGGTGTCGTTCATCGAGTAGCCAACCAGCGTCAGCAACGCCGCGACCACCGTCATCGAGATTTCTTCATTGAACAGGGAGAACAGGCCGACGGTGATCAGAGTGTCGTGGAAGCAGGCGATCACGGCGCCCAATCCATAAATCCACTCAAACCGGAACGCAATGTAAACCAGCATTCCGGCGAGCGCGTAGAGCGTGGCGAGCACCGCCTTATTCCGCAACTCCGCGCCGACTTTGGGACCAACCATCTCCGTCTTTACCTCGTGGTAGGAGGCCAGGTAACACTCTTGCCGAAGAGTGTTCATAATACCAGGATTCATGCCCGGCGCAGATGACAATTGATTAAAATCCGTCAGGAGTCCGGAGTACTGCTTGTCGCGGTATCCCACGATGTCGGCAGCCAGCTTGTGCAGGTCCTGCTCGGTCATCGCGACACCGCCCCGCGCCAGCGGATCCCGGAGGCGATTTGCCACCGCATCTTCGCCGGAGTTGTTCAAATCGAGTTTGCCGGAGCCGGGCTGGCCAAACGTGGCAGCCAACACCTGCTGCATGGCGCGGCGGTTGATCTCGAGTTGCCTCTCGTCCTGCAGTTCCGTGCCGATCTCGACTTCATTTTGAGCGGTCGCGCCGGTGAAGTTCTGCACCGTCACTTCGCCCTTGATCAGCGGCGAATTCTTCATGGCGGTGCGGATCTTTTCAAGCGGCGGCTCGTAGGCAAACTTCGCCACCATCAGGGCGCCACCCTTGAAATCGATCCCGTATCTGAGTCCGCCTTTCATAGCGATGCTCGCGAAACCGGCTACCGTCAATACCAGCGAAGCGATGATGAAGGGCCACTTCTTGCCCAGAAAGTCAAAATTCGTGTCTTTAAATAATTCCATCGAACCTTGCCATGCTGGTGCCCTACAACACATTCGACACCAGCCCTTTTGAAATTGTTCCCGCGGACGTACAGCCTCGGGGCTCGTACGCCCAAAATCCTTAAATGCTCAACGTCTCCAGGCTGCGCCGCCCGGACAATTCGTACTCAAAAATCGTCCTCGACACGTAAACCGCGGTGAAAACGTTGGCCACCAGACCGATCACCAGCGTTACCGCGAAGCCCTTCACGGGTCCTTCGCCGAACAGGAAGAGGAAGCAGCAGGACACAACCGTGGTAACGTGGGTGTCCACAATCGTCCACCATGCCTTGCCGAATCCCGTATCGACCGCGGAGACGACGCCCTTGCCGCTGCGCAACTCCTCACGGATACGCTCAAAAATCAGGACGTTCGAATCCACCGCCATACCGATGGTCAGAATCACACCCGCGATACCCGGCAGCGTCAGGACAGCGCCAAAGTAAGAGATCGCAGCCAGCAACACAATCGTGTTGAGGATCAAAGCCAGAACGGCATTGATTCCGCTACGCTTGTAGTAAACCAACATCACGAAGATCACCGCCGTCAATCCAGCCACGCCGGCAATCATCCCTGCGTGAATCGAATCAGCGCCCAGCGAGGGCCCGATCGACCGCTCTTCCTGATACTCCACGCCGGCGGGCAAGGAACCCGACCGCAGGAACCGCGACAGGTCGACCGACTCCTGCTCGCTTCCCAGACCGGTGATCCGGCCTGAGTCTTCAATCTTCGATTGAATTGTCGCCACGCTGACGATCTTGTTGTCCAGCACCACCGAGAGGCGATTGCCTATATTGGCTTCCGTGTATCGCCCGAAACGCCTGCCGCCGTCCGGAGACAGGCTGAAGCTGGTTTCCCACTTCCGGAATTCGTCCTGGCCCGGGTGCGCGTTACGCATTTCCTTTCCAGCACATTGGGATCCTAAGCTTAGAATTCCACGTGGACAAGTTGTCGCG